>ERZ772763.99-NODE-99-length-16112-cov-4.08109_pt1 | contig 16112 bp, 11 predicted proteins | sample MGYA00511362_ERZ772763 | MGnify/ENA primary metagenome ERZ772763 (study PRJEB29015, sample SAMEA2738042) | human oral metagenome | biome: human oral; feature: human-associated habitat; material: saliva | place: China | collected 2234 ... | reverse complement strand
TGTATATGCGTTCTGCGGGAACAACCCGGTAGGGCTAATGGACCCGTGGGGTCTGCGGCCAGTGACGATTGAGGAATATGATAAGTACCTTGAGCATCAGGGCGAACGGACTTGGTGGAAGACTGCGTTTACTGTGGTGGCGGTTGCTGCAACGGTAGGGGCTGTTATTGCCTCAGGCCCGGTAGGGATAATCGTTTTTAGCGCTCTGGCTGGTGGGGCTTTCGCTGCCTCGTCAGCGGTAGATACTGTAGGACCTGATGGTGGTATCGATTGGGGTCATGTGGGGAGCGAAGCAGGTTATGGTGCCCTCACGGGTGCTATATTTGCTGGGTTTGGTGTTGCCGGTAAGGCTGCTGGGTCTCAGATTTTTGGGTCTAAAGCTGCGCAGTTTGTGTCTGATAAGGCATCCAGGGGCTGGGAGTATGTACGCGATGGGTCTAAAGTCCTGTGGAATGGTGCACCTAAAGCTTTGGATAAGGCGGCGCCAATTTTCAAGTATTCCGCCCTTAATGCGGGAACGGGAGCTATTAATGGAGGGGCTTCCTACTTTATTCAGCACCCCGGTGTCGTGCTTGGGCAGGAAAAGTTCAATGCTGACGAGTTCAAAGGAAGCATGGCAGCTGCCGCAACGGGTAATACTCTCGGGGGATTTACGGGACCTGTCTCACAGTATTTCCGTAGGCCGAAGGTAGCGAAAATTGGTTTAGATGGTGCTGTGGGGGTAACCTATACCGCTGTGGGCGATTCGGTGGCTGGTAAACAGTCTTCTACTGGTGATTATGCATATGCAGCGGGCAGTAATGCGGTGATGGGCCGGTATGGGTCGCATAGTTTTAATGGTAGGCAATTTGTTCCTAGTCCTCCGCAGCCGGTTGATTCTTTCCGCGATATGTCCCGGAATTTACCGAAGTGGAAACCGGGTGGTGAATCAGAACAGCAGATGCGAGGATGGGCGAGTATCTCGTCGTGGCGGAATGCAAACTTGGGTGTTATTGCTGATAGTGCTAAAGCCTATGTAGTAGACCCTATTGCGAACTCTATAAACAACTCTATAAACTCGGTGCATAGTTCAGTACCAATATTGGAGGTTCCAGCTCCTGCGCCTGGACCGAGTCCGGTGGAGCCAAACAGCGCCGGGGCAGATGCTTCGGCGCAGCCTATTGATTCAACTTACACCCCCTCACCGGAGAAATCTTCGGGCGCCCCGAACCCGGAGCCTTCTGCGGCGACAGTGGCACCGGATCCGAGGAACCCATAGCGGTATCGTACAAGGAAGGGTACACGGTGAAGCGCGCAGGGCAATTCCCCGTTTATTAGTTGTTCGGCAGAGGAGAGGGAAATATCGGTTATGGGTGGGTATGGTGAGGAGCCGCGTCATGCGTTGGAGCCGTATTTTTGTGAGCGGTCTGTGGGGCCTGTGTCTGAGGAGTCGCGGGGCCGGTGGGGGACGTGGGATTGGGAGCCGGGAGAGCTGGGGCGGTATTTATTACGGCCGATATTGGCGATGGTGTTTGTGGTGGGTCCTGCAATGTATGGTGCTATATATTTGGGGCTTCATGAGCCTACTGCGCCTCCGGTGTTGTTTTATGTGTTGGCGGTGTTGGCGCCGGTAATTTTTACGGGGTTAACGGTGGTGCGGTATGTGCGTCGTCGGGGGAGGATGCATGGTTTGTGGGAAGGAAATCTGTTTCTGATAGGGATGCTTATTCCTAATTTGGCAGGTCCCCCGTATAAGTTGTTGACCACGGTGTGTGCTGCTTCGTCTTTGGTGGCGACGTTTTGGGCGTCGGTGGTGGTGACATTTTGGGCGCAGTATCGGGGGTTGGATCCGAATTATTATTTGCGGTATGTTCCTCCGGCGCCGGTGGCGAGGAAGGAGGGGGTGCGGGGGTATGTGCAGTATGTGCGGGGTGAGGCGTTTTTTATTTTTGTGTGCCTGGTAGGGTTCCCTGCGTTCTTTTTCTTGGCAATAGGTATTTTTGTTCATGATAATGATCGGGCTATCTTTGAGTTTATTATTGCTATGGAAAGTTTTGCTGTGGCAATATTCCTGTGTTTGATTCTTCGGGGTATTTTTAAGGTGCATTCGCGGTGGCGTCGTTTAGGAGTAATAGCGGTAGTAATTTTTTTGGTTTTTCATCCGGCAGGGTTTAATCCGTTGCTTACATTGTTTTATGCTATTGCGGGGGATGTTTCAGGTGGTATGTTCTTTCCTTCTGTTTCTCGGGGGAAGGACGCTGAAGAGGTTGAGGGTGCTTAGCTTGAGAGACTCGGTGGCGCCTTCAGCAGGTTCACAGATAACAGGAGTATCCTAAAGGCTTTGCGGTATCCCGCACACACAAGCAGTCCGCTCTGAAGGAGAGACGTGGAGATTCTGTACTACGCCGCTGGCGTGATTATTATGGCGTTTGCCATCGCGGTATCCATTGCTCTGCACGAGGTGGGGCACTTGGTGCCCGCTAAACTCTTCGGCGTGCGCGTACCCCAGTATATGATCGGCTTCGGAAAAACCATTTTCTCGTTCCGCCGGGGCGAGACCGAGTACGGGTTTAAAGCCATCCCGCTCGGTGGGTACATCTCTATGATTGGCATGTACCCGCCCGCCGCCCAAGAAAAAACTGATGCTTCAGCCGAAGAGGATGCTTCGACTGAACGTGAGAAGGTCACAGCGTCCGCGGCCGCAGGTACCGTGGCGGGGCAGGCAGCATCTGAACCCGCTGAACTCACCGGTGATACTGCAGAACCAGCCGAAAAATACGCTGTACCCCAGCGGCAGGTGCGTTCCGGGAACACCAGCCTGCTGGCATCGCTCTCTGCTGCTGCCCGTGAGGCGGATGCCGAGCGTATCCAGCCCGGCGATGAGAACCGTCTCTTCTATAAGCTGCCGGTGTATAAGCGCATTATCATTATGCTCGGCGGGCCGTTCATGAACCTGCTGATTGGGGTTGTGTGCACCGCAATCCTAATTTGTGGGTTTGGGCTGCCCACCGCCACGAATAAGGTCAGTTCCGTATCGGAGTGCGTGCCGACGGTCAGCATGAACACAGATTCCATCACCTATGAGGAGTGCAGCGCTTCTTCTCAGCCGTCCCCCGCGAAAACTGCTGGGCTGCGTGCAGGTGACACGGTGCTGGCGGTGAACGGTGCTGAAACCAACAGCTGGACGGCGGTCTCAAGCGCTATCCGCGCGGCAGGGACCACCCCCAGTGAGATAAAGATCATGCGGGACGGGCGTGAACAAACCCTCACCATCACCCCGGTGCAGCTGGTGCGGCCCGTGGTTGATGAGCAGACCGGCCAGTACGCCCGCAATGAGGACGGGTCATTTAAAACAGTCAGCGGCGGGTTTGTGGGTATTTCTCCCACCTCCGAACTGAAGCCTGGTAACCTATCCGATGTGCCGCCGAATGTGGGGCATACCCTGGCTCGTATTGCCGGGTCCATGTGGTCGTTGCCGCAACGGGTCTGGGATCTTGGGGTAACTCTCGTTACCAATGGTGACCGCGACGCGAACTCGCCGGTTTCTGTGGTGGGGGTGAGCCGTATTGCGGGGGAGGTCGCCTCTACCGATCAAATTGACCGCACCTCCAAGGAAGCAACTCTTGTCTCCCTGGTGGCCAGCATGAACTTGATGCTTTTCGCGTTCAACCTTATCCCGCTGCTGCCCCTGGATGGCGGGCACGTGTTTGGGGCACTATGGGAGGCTACCCGCCGTGCCTTCGCCAAACTTACCCGCCGTGAAGACCCGGGTCCCTTCGACCCCATTAAGCTCATGCCGCTTACCTACGTGGTGGCTGGAGCATTCATCCTCATGTCCGTTATCCTTATTGCCGCAGATATTATTAAACCGATTAGGTGTTCTAAATGTGCGGCTCGTGAGAGCCGCAACCTACGGTTTGGACGCCCCATCCTTAACGCCCTGTGATTTATCACGCGGTTAGGGTATCCGTATTAGTGAATCGCCGCGCGGCGGTGGCACAATAAGAAGCTGAACGGCGCACCCAGCGCCACCTCAACCCTTTTGGAGGAATACCTTGTCGGTTAGCCTCGGCATGCCCGTACTTAAGCCCGCACCCCAGGTTCTTGCGCCGCGCCGCAAAACCCGCCAGTTCAAGGTTGGTACTGTAGGCATCGGTTCCGAATCGCCCGTCTCGGTGCAATCCATGACCACCACCAAGACCCACGATATTGGTTCTACCCTGCAGCAGATTGCCGAGCTCACCGCCGCCGGGTGCGATATTGTGCGTGTTGCGTGCCCCACCGATAAGGACGCTGAGGCGCTGCCGATTATCGCCAAGCAGTCCAATATACCGGTGATTGCCGATATCCACTTCCAGCCGAAATACGTGTACGCCGCCATTAAAGCTGGCTGCGGTGCGGTGCGAGTGAACCCCGGTAACATTCGTAAGTTTGACGACCAGGTAAAAGAGATCGCCGAGATGGCATCCGACCACGGCACCTCTATACGTATTGGTGTGAACGCCGGTTCACTCGATAAACGACTGCTTGAGAAGTACGGTAAAGCAACCCCTGAAGCACTGGTCGAATCAGCCGTCTGGGAGGCTTCCCTGTTTGAAGAGCACGGCTTCCGGGACTTTAAAATCTCCGTTAAACACAACGACCCGGTGATTATGGTCGAGGCGTACCGGCAGCTTGCCGCCAGCGGCGACTGGCCCCTGCACCTGGGAGTGACCGAAGCTGGCCCCGCATTCCAAGGCACCATTAAAAGCTCCGTCGCGTTCGGCACCCTGCTCTCACAGGGGATTGGTGATACTATCCGTGTATCTCTTTCCGCCCCGCCGGTTGAAGAGGTAAAAGTTGGTACAAAAATCCTTGAATCGCTGAACCTGCGCGAACGTAAACTAGATATTGTTTCGTGCCCCTCGTGCGGGCGCGCCCAGGTGAACGTGTGGGAGCTGGCCGAGAACGTGACCAAGGGCCTGGAAGGCATGAAAGTTCCGCTGCGTGTGGCCGTGATGGGGTGCGTGGTGAACGGCCCCGGTGAGGCGCGTGAGGCCGACCTTGGGGTGGCATCCGGCAACGGTAAAGGCCAAATTTTTGTGAAGGGTGAGGTCATTAAGACTGTGCCCGAGGACCAGATCGTGGAAACCCTCATTGAGGAGGCAAACCGTATCGCCGCCGAAATGGAGGCACGCGGTGAATATGTTCCCGAAGGAGCCGCCCCCGCCGTCACCGTCAAATAGTTTTCAGCGCCCCGCACCCGTGTGCGGGGCGTTTCGCCCACTCGCCGCCCAGCACCTTACAACCTTTGGACGTCACAGTGTTACCTAAGCTCTTCACCGCCGCAAGCGCATCGCAGTCGGCGCCCCGCCGCGCTATCCCGCTGGATATGCGGCACGCGGATGCGTTAGAAGAAGCATTGTATTCGAGTATTGTGGGTAACCTATATGCCGTTGATTTTTACGAGCAGGTCGGGCTGCCCATGGCCGGATCGGTGGGTGATAAAGTACCGTCTGGTTACGCTGGTTTTGTGGGTATCCCGGCTGAGGGAGACGAAAGAGACGGTGGGCAGCAGCCGAATTTGAGCAGCATTATCCTGCTGGGGAACAATACGGTTCCTGTGGCTGTGGCTAATAGTGATTACGCTGTATTGGCAAAATGCATCCACCGCAGCAAGCGCCGCCTTGACTCTATTTTTGGGCCTGCGGATATGGTGAACCCGTTGTGGCACACCCTTGAGAGCCGTATGCCCGCGCCGTCCTCGTACCGCCCGATTCAGCCTCTGCTGTACCTGTCGCCTGAGGTCGATCTCACTGAACATATTGATGCGACACTACCGCGTATCCCTATGCACCTGCCTCCGCTTGCTACCACCGACCTGTATGACCAACAGGTGGGACATTACGTGCGGTTTGCTAATAGTGCCGACTATAATGCGTTGCTGCCCGCAGCGGCCGCCATGTTCCGTGAGGAGGTGGGCCTTGACCCGCTGGAGCGGTATGGGCAAGGGTACCGTAACCGTGTGCATACCCTCAGCGCGCAGCAGCGAACTGTGATTGCTACCAACATTGAGGGGGCGGTAGTGTATAAGGCTGACGCGGGCCTTACCAGCCTGGACACCGCCCAAATACAAGGGCTGTGGGTGCACCCGGATTACCGGGGTCTGGGGCTGGCGGCTTCACTGACCGCCGCGGCGTGCGCCCTGTTACGCCGCCGCTACCGGCATCTGAGCCTGTATGTGAACGACTATAATGCCCGCGCCCGTGCCCTGTATGCACGCCTGGGGTGGGAGCCGGTGGGCGAATACGCCACCGTCATCTTCGCGCGTTAACCCTGCGAACAGATAGACTAGAAAGATGGCACAGCCTGTACCTGGTTTTTGTGTGCCCGCACCGTTTACGCGCCTTTGTGCGCGAACAAGACTATTTCAACCGATTGCAGGAGGCTTCCCGTGGTACTTCGACTGTCCAACCTCTTCGTGCGAACTTTGCGCGAAGACCCTGTAGACGCTGAGGTGGCCAGTCACAAGCTGCTGGTGCGCGCAGGCTATATTCGCCGTGCCGCCCCTGGCGTGTACACGTGGCTGCCTCTGGGGCTGCGGGTCCTGCGCAAGGTTGAGAATGTGGTGCGTGAGGAAATGAACGCGATTGGAGCCCAAGAAGTTCTCTTCCCGGCGCTGCTGCCGCGAGAACCCTATGAGGCAACTAACCGGTGGGAAGAATACGGCGATAATCTCTTCCGCCTGCAGGACCGCAAAGGCGCCGATATGCTGCTGGCGCCCACCCACGAGGAAATGTTCACCCTGCTGGTGAAAGACCTGTATTCCTCCTACAAGGATCTGCCGCTGTATATTTACCAGATCCAGAATAAGTACCGTGACGAGGCGCGACCCCGCGCCGGTCTGCTGCGTGGGCGCGAATTCATCATGAAGGATTCCTACTCTTTTACCGTGGACGACGAAGGCTTGAGTGAAGCCTACGAGGCCCACCGTGCCGCCTACCAGCGTATCTTTGACCGCTTGGGATTAGACACCGTCATCGTGACCGCACAATCGGGTGCTATGGGTGGTTCACGCAGTGAAGAATTCCTGCATCCGACCCCTGTAGGTGAAGACACCTTTGTGCGTTCCGCCGGTGGCTACGCCGCAAATGTGGAGGCAGTCACCACCGTTGTGCCCGCAGACATTGATTTCACGGATACACCCGCAGCTATCGTGCTCGATACCCCCGAATCTCCCACGATTGAAACCCTTGTGGCCCAGATGAACGACCTGCACCCGCAGGTGACCGGTGGTGAACTCACCGCAGAGCAAACGCTCAAATGTTTTGTGGGCGCAGTCATTACCCCCGCCGGGGAGCGTAAGCTCTTTGCCGTGGGCGTGCCCGGTGACCGCGAAGTCGATCTGGGGCGCGTCGAGGTTAACGTTGGTGCACTCCTGGGTATCGGCGGCGAGATCGAGGTTGAGGCTGCCTCCGAGGAGGACCTAAAGAAATTCCCTCAGCTCGTCAAGGGCTATATTGGCCCGGGTCTTACTCTCGATCAGCCTATGCTGGGAGAAAATACTGAGGAGCGCCACACCGCTACCGGTATTCCGTTCTTCGTTGATCCGCGCGTGGTTCGCGGAACCTCATGGGTGACCGGCGCTAACGAGCACGGCAAACACGTGGCAAATCTCGTGTACGGGCGGGACTTTAGTGCAGACGGTACTTTGGAAGCGTGTGAAGTACGCGAAGGCGACCCGGCACCGGATGGTTCCGGACCGCTTATTGCCGCACGCGGCATTGAGATGGGGCATATCTTCCAGCTTGGCCGTAAATACGCCGAGGCGCTGGGACTGAAAGTACTCGATCAGAACGGTAAACTCCAAACCGTAACGATGGGATCTTACGGCATTGGCGTAACCCGTGCACTTGCCGCAATCGCTGAAGGAAATCACGACGAGAAAGGCCTGATCTGGCCGCGTAACTTGGCACCCGCCGATGTGCATATCGTCATCACAAATAAAGACGCCCACTCCCGTGAGTACGCAGAAACCTTGAGCGCGGAGCTTGAAGGCGCCGGGGTGCAGGTGCTGTTGGACGACCGTCTGAAAACCAGCCCGGGCGTGAAATTCGGCGATGCAGAGCTTCTGGGCGTACCCACCATCCTAGTGATTGGCCGCGGGTTCAAAGACGGAATGTTGGAGCTCAAAGACCGGCGAAGCGGCGAAGCACGCGATATTGCCGTATCGGATGCGGTACGCGAAGTCCTGGCTGAAACTCGCCCCTAACTGTTCTGGGTGTGGGATAGCAGAAAAGAAGGGATATCTATGGCGTACAAACCTAAACGTTCGGGCGGTAAGAAAGGCGGTGCCTCCAATGCTCGTGCCCGGCGTGCCGCCTCACGAGCCGCAAGCGGCGTCTCACGCGCACCCGCCGAGAAGGCTCCGCAGGCTCCGGTGGGTACCCGCCCTCTTCATGCCGATGAGGTGCGGGCTGCGATCGAACCAACCCTAGCGGAGTTCTCCCTTGTGGTGGAGAGCATTAAAATTACCGGCCCGGCACAGAACTGCACCGTTGAAATTACCGTAGATTACACGGAAGACCGCACCGATTCGCTTTCTTTGGATACGATCGCCGAAATTTCGGGGGTATTCTCTGCGGCCCTAGACCGCGCTGATGCGAACGATGAGTTCTTCCCGTATTTACTGGAGGTCTCCTCGCCGGGGGCAACGCGTGAACTGTCTGAACGCCGCCACTGGGTGCGAGCCCGAACCCGACTCGTGGCCATTACCGAGACTGATGGCTCCGAGTATGTGGGGCGCCTTGATGAAGTTACGGATGACGGCCCAGTTCTGCGGCGGAAGAAGCAGACTAAGAAAGGGCAGAAACCTTCGTACCATGAGCCGCAGACCCTGCCGTGGGAGCGTATCGCCAGTGCTCATCTTCAGATTGATTTCAATTCCACAGCCGATTCGGTAGAATAGGAATCAAAGTGGGCTCTTCACCGTTGTTGCCTATTTTTAGGTGGTGAAGGGCATACCGTCCGGTAGCCGGGGCGCACAGAGCGTCCCGGCGCTGTGCTACAGGGAAAGGCTGATGAGCGTGGACAATAATATGACGATTGACCTAAGCGTTCTGAGCACGCTTGAGAAGGAACGCGGGATCGCTCTGGAAGAACTGTTTGCGCTCGTCGAGAATGCGCTGCTGCTGGCGTACATGAAGCAGCCGGGCGCTATTAAAGGTTCCCGTGCAGAGATTGACCGTAAGAGCGGTCAGTTCGTCATTTTAGCCCCCGAACTTGACGACGATAACCAGAAGATCGCCGAGTTTGATGATACCCCCAATAACTTTGGCCGTATCGCCGCCGCGACTGTGCGTCAGGTGCTGGCGCAGCGCCTGCGAGACGCCGAGGACGCCAGCGTACTGGGGGAGTTCCGTGACCGTGAGGGCACCCTCGTCTCTGGTGTGGTGCAGCAGGGCAATAATCCGCGCATGGTGCAGGTCGATCTGGGAACCGTTGAGGCGGTGCTGCCAGCTAATGAGCAGGTGCCGGGAGAGAAATACCCGCATGGCGCGCGCATCCGCGCATATTTGGTGGAGGCACGCCGAGGCCAGAAAGGCCCCTCAATTGTGCTTTCCCGCTCCCACCCGAACCTAGTGCTGCGTTTATTTGAGCATGAGGTTCCCGAGATTTCTGACGGGCTGGTGAAGATCGCCTCGATTGCCCGTGAAGCGGGGCATCGTTCGAAGATCGCGGTGCACGCCACCGACCCGTCTATTAACGCAAAAGGTGCCTGTATTGGTGATATGGGCGCGCGTGTTCGTGCTGTTGCCGCGGAACTGAATGACGAGAAAATCGACATTGTCGATTATTCCTCAGACCCCGCCGAGTTTATTGCCGCAGCGCTTTCCCCCGCGAAGGTGACTGAGGTCATTATTTTGGATGCGCGTGAGTATTCGGCCCGAGCCGTTGTACCCGATGACCAGCTGTCGTTGGCTATTGGTCGTGAGGGGCAGAACGCCCGGCTTGCCGCTAAACTCACCGGGTGGCGTATCGACATTCTCTCGGAATCAAAGTATGCGCAGCTAAAGGCTGAAGAGGAAGTGGCGGAGCGGGTTTCTCGCGCTTTGCATGCTGACAACGAGTAATATTCGTTCATAGCCGCAATGGCGGCTCTGAAAATACCGGCATACCGTATAGAATATAAATGTGCGTTTGTGATCGCGTGCCTTAGTGCGCCCTCAAACGAGGGTAATTGATGTTGGGACGATAAAGGGGGAAACTTATGAGCCTACCCCTGAGGACCTGCATCGGTTGCCGTGACCGCGATACCCAGCGGAACATGCTCAGGATCGTACGATCCTGCGGCGGTGACGGGCCTACCTCCCAGCGTATTCTTGTGGATGCGCGAAGAGATATGCCCGGGCGCGGAGCGTGGCTACACCCCAGCGTGCAGTGCCTGCAGCAGGCAGTACGCAGGAATGCTTTCGCCCGCGCCTTCAAAACTGTCTGTGGCGCTTCGCAGGTGCAGGCTTTTGCCGAGCAGCTTCAACAGCGTCTGGAGGCGGAGGAGAGAACCGCAGGCCCCATGTAAGTCAAACAAGTTTGACGGCTTCTTAACACTGTATGAAAGCGAGTCAGAAAACTGATGGATATCTAATGAGTGCCGCAGAATGAGTACTTACCTGTGCTCAGAAAACGGCTGTCTAATGCCACCGTGCGCCGTAGTGCGCACACCCATACATCACTAGAGCCCGCGCCGTCCTGGCGCGAGCCAGGACAGGAGAAAATTGGCTAAGCCTCGTGTACACGAGCTCGCTAAAGAGTTTGGCGTCACCTCTAAAGAAGTTATCGCCAAACTCGGCGAGATGAATGAATTTGTTAAGGGTCCTTCCTCGACCCTAAACCCCATGGTTGTCAAAAAGCTGCGTGAGGCGTTTCCCGCTGCAAAACCTGCAGCTGAAGCAGCTCAGAAACCTGCCGCATCCCAGAAAGCAGCCTCCGGTGCCTCTGCCACGCCGAAATCTGCAGCAAAGCCTGCGGCGCCGAAACCTGGGCCTAAATCTGCCGCTCAGAAACAGAGCGGTACAAAGGCCGCTCCGTCGGCGGGGAAGGCTGCTGCAGCTCCTAAGCCCGGTCCGAAACCCGGCCCGCGCCCGGGTAATAACCCGTTCTCATCGCAGCAGGGCATGAAACGCCCCGATGCGCAGTCCGCAGCACCGAAACCCGGCGCCCCCAAGCCTGCCGCGCCGAAGCCTGCGGCTCCTAAGCCCGGTCCGAAACCCGGCCCGCGCCCGGGTAATAACCCGTTCTCATCGCAGCAGGGCATGAAACGCCCCGAGCGTGGTGAGCAGCGTTCCGGCGGGCCGCGCCCGCCGCGTGGTGGACAGCGTGGAGCTGGTTCCGGCGGCCCCCGCCCCACAGCGGGCTCACGCCCCGGTGGCGGCCCCCGTTCAGGCTCAGGCGGCGGTTCACGCCCCACCCCGTCAATGATGCCGAAGGTATCCAATGTTGGGCCCGGATCGCCTTCAGGCGGCGGTAATTCTGGTGGCGGCGGTGGCTCCCGTCGCGGCGGCGGTGGCTTTAACCGTGGCCCGGGCCGCCCCGGCCCCGGCGGTCGCGGTAACGCCCAGGGCGCTTTCGGACGCGGCGGTTCCAAACGTAAAAACCGCAAGTCAAAGGCGGCACGCCGCAGCGAGCAGGAGCAGCTTAACGCACCAGCACCCGGCGGCGTGGTCGTGCCTCGCGGCGACGGCTCAACCGAAATCCGTATGCGCCGCGGCGCCTCCATCATGGACTTTGCCGAGAAGATTGGCGCGAACCCCGCAGCCCTGATTACGGTGCTCTTCCACCTGGGTGAGATGGCAACTCAAACCCAGTCCCTGGACGAGGACACGTTTGAGCTGCTGGGTGCCGAGCTGGGGTACGTTATTAAGATCGTTTCCCCCGAAGACGAAGAGCGCGAACTGCTGGAGTCCTTCGACATTGACCTTGAGGCCGAAGCGGCTGCTGAAGGCGATAAAGAGCTTGAGGTGCGCCCGCCGGTTGTGACCGTGATGGGTCACGTTGACCACGGTAAAACCCGCCTGCTGGATGCCATCCGTAACACCAACGTCATTGAGGGCGAGGCTGGCGGCATTACCCAGCACATCGGTGCGTACCAGGTACACACCACCGTTGAGGGTGAAGACCGTGCGATTACCTTCATCGATACCCCCGGTCACGAGGCGTTTACCGCTATGCGTGCCCGCGGTGCGAAGGTTACCGACGTCGCTATTCTTGTGGTCGCAGCGGATGACGGCGTGATGCCGCAGACCGTTGAGGCCCTGAACCATGCCCAGGCGGCTAACGTGCCGATCGTGGTTGCGGTTAACAAGATCGATAAGGAAGGTGCCTCGCCCGATAAGGTCAAGGGCCAGCTGACCGAGTACGGTCTGGTACCCGAAGACTACGGCGGAGACACCATGTTCGTGAATGTTTCTGCCCGCAACGGCACCAATATTGACGAACTGCTGGAGGCTGTGACCCTCACCGCCGACGTCCTGGAACTGCGTGCTAACCCGAATAAGGAAGCTCGCGGCGTTGCCATTGAAGCGAACCTGGACAAGGGCCGCGGTGCGGTCTCCACCGTCCTGGTGCAGTCCGGTACCCTGCATGTGGGCGATGCGATTGTTGCCGGCGTGGCACACGGTCGCGTGCGTGCAATGTTCGATGAAAACGGCCAGGCAGTGAAAGAAGCCGGTCCGTCCCGTCCCGTGCAGGTTCTGGGCCTTTCGACAGTGCCCCGTGCGGGTGATACCTTCCTCTCGACCGAGGAAGAACGCACTGCACGCCAGATCGCTGAGAAGCGTGAGGCAGCGGACCGTAACGCACAGCTTGCGAAGCGTCGTAAGCGCGTAACCCTTGAATCCTTCGATGCCGCCGTGGCTGAGGGCAAGATGGACACGCTGAACCTGATTATTAAGGGTGACGTCTCCGGTGCTGTTGAGGCCCTGGAAGAGTCGCTCATGAAGATCGACGTGGGCGGCGACGAGGTTCAGCTGCGTGTGATCCACCGCGGTGTGGGTGCTATTACCCAGAACGACGTGAACCTGGCAACCGTGGACAACGCGGTGATCATTGGCTTCAACGTTCGCCCCGCAGAGCGCGTCTCAGAGCTTGCCGACCGCGAGGGCGTCGAGATGAAGTTCTACTCGGTCATCTACCGTGCGATTGAGGAAATCGAGCAGGCCGTTAAGGGTATGCTCAAGCCCGAGTATGAAGAAGTTGAGCTTGGTTCAGCTGAGATCCGCGAAGTGTTCCGCTCCTCCAAGTGGGGCAATATTGCCGGTTCGCTGGTCAAGAACGGTATTATCAAGCGTAACTCCAAGGCACGCCTGGTACGTGACGGATCCGTGGTGGCTGAAGACCTCACCATTGAGTCGCTACGCCGCTTCAAGGACGACGCCACCGAGGTTCGTGAAGGCTACGAGTGCGGTATTGGGCTCGGTTCCTTCAACGACATTAAGGAAGGCGACGTTATTGAAACGTGGGAGATGCGCGAGAAGAAGCGCGTCTAAGGCACTAAGGCCGTCTGCTTCCCAGCCGCAGTAGGGAAGCGGGCACCTCACATACCGTGCGGGCCGGCCCTTATGAACGGGAGTTTATAAGGACCGGCCCGCCCCGCTGCGGGGCCAGTGTCAGCGATACACCAGCGGCATCGTACCTTGCGAGCAGAAAATATACGGAAGAACTATCGCGTCGCCCCCGCGCCGCGTATCACCTACAGAGGAGAACAGCATGGCTGATGCAGCCCGCGCGGCTCGCCTAGCCGACCGCATTAAAGTGATTGTGGCACAGGCGTTAGAGCGTCGTGTCAAAGACCCCAGGCTCGGGTTCGTGACCGTCACAGACGCCCGCGTCACCAACGATCTGCAGCACGCAACCGTGTACTATACGGTGTACGGTTCCGAACAGGAGCAGGCTTCGACAAAGGCTGCCTTGGAATCCGCCAAAGGTATCCTGCGGTCGGAGGTGGGGAAGAACATTACCGCCCGCCTGACCCCAACCCTCACCTTTGTGCCTGATGAAGTCCCCGTAAACGCCTACCATCTGGAGGATTTGCTCCGTAAGACCCGTGAACGCGACGCTCAGCTGGCCGCCGCCGCCACGGGCGCGCAGTATGCGGGGGAGGCCGACCCCTATAAGAAACCCGCCGACGATAACGAGTCCGGCGAAGACACCACCGGTGAGGACACCGAATAAGTGGCTAAAACGAAAGGGGACGGACCCAGCGGGCTGGTAGTGATCGATAAGCCCGAGGGGATCACCAGCCACGATGTGGTATCGAAACTCCGCTGGATTGCGGGCACCCGTCGCGTTGGTCATGCGGGCACCCTTGACCCGGCGGCGACCGGGGTGCTGATTCTGGGGCTGAATAAGGCGACGAAACTGCTGACCTACCTGGTAGGGCAGGATAAGACGTATCAGGCCACGATTCAGCTGGGCATTAGCACAGAAACGGACGATGCTCAGGGCCGACAGACCGGAACTTGCCCGGAGGCTGTGGAGGCACTGACTGAGCAGCGCATTCTTGAGGCGGTCGCAAGCTTAACCGGCGATATTATGCAGGTGCCTTCTGCGGTATCTGCCATCAAGGTTAATGGGGTCCGCTCCTACACTCGGGTGCGCGGCGGTGAACAGGTAGAACTAGCTGCCCGCCCGGTGCGGGTGAATGAGTTCACGGTGCATTCCATACAACGCACTATGACCAGTTGGTGTGTTCTCGTTTCTCAGCAGGAACTTGCCGAGGCGGGGATCGACGCGGCCGGAACACACAGCGAGCTGTCAGATCCCACTACTGCGATCACCTCGGTGCCGGTGATCAACTGTGAGGTGACGGTATCCTGCTCCTCAGGCACCTATATTCGTGCCTTGGCGCGGGACCTGGGCCAGATACTGGGCACCGGCGGGCACCTCATACGTTTACGCCGCACCCGGGTGGGAGAAACCACCCTTGCAGACGCCGCTGCTTTGCCGGAACTGCTGGAACGCCGGCAGACGGCGGGGCAACCGTTGACGGATATGCCGCTGCTGAGTTTAGAGGAAGCTGCGCGCCGTCTCTTTAAGGTTCGTGAGCTATCGGCGCAGCAGGCCACAGATGTGTCTTTTGGCCGCCGCATTAGCCCGAACGGGGACGGGACGGTGACTCCGCGGCAGGCCCACACAAGTACCGGTGACGGAGGGGAAAAGCAACACGCAACTACCGAGGGCGTGTACGCGGCTTTTGCGCCGGATGGCACGCTGGTGGCGCTGCTGGAGAACTTAAAACAGCGCGGTAGCGTGGTGGCTGCACCGACCCTGGTGTTCGAGGCTGGGACTGATTTTTCCGGAGCATTGGAGAAGAGCTCATGATTGCTGGGCTGGACTGGTGGTTTTGGGTAACTGCCGTACTGGGCTCCCTCTCAGCGGCTGCAGCACTGGTGCAGTATGTGCGCGGCTACGCCCCGGATGATTATTCGCAGGGCCCGGTGCTGCTGCTTGAGGCGTACCTGGTGGTGTACCTGATAGGGTCGATTATTATGCAGGCGGTTGGCCCGGGACCTCGCGGTGACTGGCTGGAGTACTACGGGTATTTGCTGACGGCTATGGTGATCCCGGCGGGTGCGTTTTTCTACTCGTTGAGTGAACGCACCCGGTGGGCTACGCTTCTGTTGGCGGTTCCCGGCCCGGTGCTGATTGTGATGGTGCATCGGATGAATATGTTGTGGTACTACTACTGAGCCGGCCGCAGTGACCTTCTGCCGCACACACCTTTGGAAGGAAACATGGGTAATAATCTTCAATCTGCCTCCGATGGGCGGCCTCAAAACCGCAGCATGGGCTCCTACCACGCCTCGGGCCCGGGGAAGCTGATCGCCGTTTTGTACGGTGTTTTTACGTTGTCGGCTGGGGCGCGGGCGGGGTACCAGCTGGTGCGTAAATTTGATGAGGCTCCGCTGGCAATCCTGCTGTCTTTGCTGTCGGCTGTTATTTATGCTGTGGCCGCGGTTGCCTTGGCACGGCGCGGGGAGCGGGCACGGCAAGTTGCCCTTGTGACTATTTCAGCTGAACTTGTGGGCGTGCTGGGGGTGGGGGCGTTGTCTCTGGTCGCCCCGCACCTGTTCCCGCTGGCCTCAGTGTGGTCGCAT
>ERZ772763.97-NODE-97-length-16615-cov-4.3718_pt1 | contig 16615 bp, 10 predicted proteins | sample MGYA00511362_ERZ772763 | MGnify/ENA primary metagenome ERZ772763 (study PRJEB29015, sample SAMEA2738042) | human oral metagenome | biome: human oral; feature: human-associated habitat; material: saliva | place: China | collected 2234 ... | reverse complement strand
CTGCTGTTTGTGCTGTGACTTCTGACTAACAGAGGCCAATGAAGAGCGGGTATCCTTCCGGGGTGATTGGCGCGACTTTCACGATAAGCCTGCCGCGGAACTGAGCGGTGCTAGAATTAGGCTGGTGCCTGCAGATCACGGCTTTTCCCTCCCTAAATGCCCCTTGTTTTCATCCAAGAAACAGGGAACGGACAAGCGCTAGAGGTGCCACCAAAAATTTCATTATTCAGTCACCCACGAGAGAACCCCATGACCATCGGATACGCCGCCGGCGCCTACGACCTTTTCCACGTCGGCCACCTGAACATCCTGCGCCAAGCAAAAGCGAACTGCGACCACCTCATCGCCGGGGTGGTTCACGACAACGTGCTGGAACAAACCAAAGGCCGCCGACCCGTCATCCCGATTGAAGAACGCGCCGAAATCGTCAGCCACATTAGCTACGTGGACGAGGTGCATATTGAGACTAACCCGGATAAACTACATACCTGGTCTCAGAAGCCCTTTGACGTGTTTTTCAAAGGCGACGACTGGAAAGGCACCGAAAAAGGCATAGCCTTAGAAAACCGCTTCGCCGAAGTGGGGGTGCGCGTACACTACTTCCCGTACACCGAGCACACCTCAAGCACCAAGCTTCGTAAAGTTGTAGACCTGTTGGAGGCAGAACACGACGCAATCGAAGCTCTCGGGCGCATTATGCGCCTGCTGGACGACGAACAGCAGCACGGGGCCAGCATCAAAAGGGGTCTCATCGCTCAGGAGAACGACTAGACTAGCAGTTGAAAGCCCTCACCTGTTGGGGGAGGGCTTCTCTAAAAACTTAAGCGGCAGGTGCACCACGCAAGGGGTGCACCTGCCGCTTTACGGTGCTACACGGGGTAAGCCGATGTGGGGCGGTAACCGCCCGAACACCGTCACAGAACTAGTGTTACTGCTGTGCGGTCCACTTCTCAGCCGAGGTGCCCAGCACCTTCAGCACGCGGCCAACCTGCGGCTCAGCGGAGGCAGCAATCTTCTTGCCCACCAGCGGGATCGAGCAGGAAACCTCGCCGTTCACATCCACACGGGTCTGCTCGCCCTGGGATACCAGTGCCTGCGAAGCTTTAGCGTTCACCGGCATGCCGTTCACCTTCACCTCGGTATCCACGGTGCGGGAACCATCAGCGGCGGGGGCGCTTACGCGGTCAACCTGAGTCATATTAACGCCATTGGACACAAATTTACGGGCAATATCGGGCACACGGTCCGAGGGGATGGTGCGCACAGTAGTTGCGGTGAACTCACCGGAAGCGTCGCCCTCAAGGGAGAAGCTTTCAAACTCAACGCCGACCTCAGAGCACACGAATCGCGCAAAGTCCTCGCTCGCGTAAGCGGTAGCGATCTGCTCAACGGTCACGTTAACTACGGTGGATTCCTGAACTGACATAGTTTTCCTTTCCAACAGTGCGCGGGTTATCCCAAAACGCACAAACCATATACAAGGCTACCGCGCCTCGGAAGTCAAAAGAGACCGGCGGCGGTAAAAATAGCTGAGAATATCCTGTGAGCTTCGTAGGCTATAAATTTAGAATACTGCTTATTTTGGGCACGGCAAACCAGGGCGGTGTGAACTTAAAAACACAACCCTAAGCATTAGGAGTTAAAGAGCTAATCCGAGCCATTTCACGTTTACCCAAAAAATGCGCCCGGGCAGCATTTTTAAAACGAGTCACATAACCCTCGGTGCGGTGCGAACGACCCGTAAGAAGGTCATGAAGAGCCTCAGAAAGCTGCTCAGCTGAGACCTCAGGGGCAGCAACATACGGTTCAGCAGAACGGAACAGAGAAGGATTAGCCAACGCCAAATTAAGCTTATCGAACAGCTCCGCGCGGCTATTGACCACCACCGCGTGGCCACGCTTTTCCATCAGATCAGCAAAGGGAACCTGGTGGTTATCGACCACCTCATCAAACTCCGCGCGGCGTGGTACCACCAGCGGAATAGCACCGGTACGGCGTGCATCCTGAATCGAACCGGGGCCGCCCTGAACAACCACCACAGAGGCCGTAGCATAGTAGCCCATGAGATCCCCAGCAGGCATGAGCCTTACATTCTCGCCACGCTCAATAGGTGCGGTATGACCGTGCTGCACCAGGCAGCTAAGATGCGGGTTCTCCTTAAGATACGCATCAACCCAACGCAGAAGCCTATCAAACCTGTGGTAATCAGTACCTAAAGAGATGACAAGGTCATATGTTTTAGTGGGAATATTAACCGGATCTGTATTAGGTGTGAGAACGGGCACGCCAGAATTAGCGTCGCTGACGCTAACATCCGGGAAATTGTGAATAGACATAGCCTATTCCTCTCTATGCTTTTATCGGTGAGGGTACTCAGCAAGCACATCCGGAAAATGCGCCGGTTTAGCCGAGGCGGAAAATAAAACCGGGTGAGGCAAGCACCCCACAGCTACGGTATATGTGTAGCGTCCTTTAAATATACCCCTAAAAAGGAACGAGGACGCGGATTAGCGGCGGTTCAACGTGTGAGACGCGCCAACCCCTTAAAAGATCGGGTGAATCACCCGTGAATCGGGGAAATTCTTCTGCTGCTCATCGCTTTGAACATTGAAATCATCCGCGAGCACGTACAGCATTTTTCCCGTCATCGTCGGCAGGGTGGGGCGGTCGTAGCACTCAATGTAGAGGGTCTTAGCCCGGAAGAGCTTAGCCGCCACAAAGAACGGAACCGCCACCCCCGCCCCGGCAGAGACCACCACATCGGGCCTCTCCCGGGGGAAAATCTTGAACGCCAAAAACAGGTTACGGATGGCATTCTTCACGTTGCGGGTGGTGGGGTAGTAGGCCCAGTACACCTTCTCCTCCGCCAGCGCAGACTCAACATCGGGCTGCTTAAAACTTACCCACACACGCTCATAGTTCTGCCACGCATCAAACGTGGCCGTCAGATGCTTCAGATGCCCACCGCTGCTAGAAACAAGCAGCAGCTTCGAGGGCTTCTTACGCAGTCGCTCCATCAACCTTCTCCTTCTCAGGGTCGGTGTCCATAAAGATGGCGATACTCACGGTGTTTTCCAGGGTCCGCAGGTGCGAGAACAGCTCACGAACCTGTGCCCGGGAGCTCAACTCACCCACCGGCACTAAGCACACGCGGCATGCTTCGGATAAACGCAGCAAAGTAGACAGAGGCGCCTCATCGGCCAAGTTAATGACCATCGGAATCTCATTACTCTCAATAACCTGCTCGGGCGAGTAATGCTCAAGCACCTTGCTCAAAGCCGGGTAGTCCGTAAAGTACGCCTTACCGCTGGGGATAGTACGGTATAGCTGCCGGTGCAGCTGATCCGCCAACGCAGGAGAATCCGAGACAATCACAATGCCCGAAATATTAGAGGCCCGCAGGTTGCCGTCAGGCGAGCCGATACGGCGCATCAGCAGCAGCGTATCCTCATCAGAGGACCGCGGGCGCACCGTCTGCACCGGAATCCCCAGATCCTTCAAACGATCTGAGTACCCCACGGTACGCATCATACGGTCGTACACGTACGCGATGAGTACACCCAGCAGCAGACCCGTACCCACACCCGCCAAGGCAGTCTTCCGATGCCCCAGCCCGGTGGCTTTCTTCGGCGGCTGAGCCTCAGTCAGCACACGCCCGCCGACCGTGGAGGTCAGCTGGATCTGGTTACGGCGCTCCCGCATCTGCGAAATTTTCGCAGAGTTCGCGTTTCCGTTATTATTCTTATCCTCATCTTCAAGCTGCTTAATCTGAGCGTCAAGCTTCTTCACGCTATCGGTGATGGTTTCCTTCAGGTTATTCTGACGAACCTCCAGGTAGGCCTTGGCGATAGCATTCGCGTACTGCGCGGAACGCTTAGCGTTGGAATCGCTCACCTCAATGTCAAGCACCGCAGTCTGCGAGGTGGGAACCACCTTAGTTGAGTTCATCAGCTTGTCGGTAAGCTTGGAATCATTATCAACGCCCTCAGACCGCAGATTATCTGCGGCCTTATCAGCCACCTCACGCGACCCAGCCGCGCGGGCCTCGGTAGAGATATCCACCTTCAGAGAATTTGCGTTACCGCCAGCAGCGGGATCGGTCACCAGCGGGTTCACCAGCACGCTCGACTTAGCGGTGTACTTAGGCGGAGCGAGGAAGCTAAACGCCACCGCTATGAGGGTGCAGACCACAATGGTGATAATCACAATCATCTTGTGGCGCCACACCCGGTGTAGCTGCTCCCGCAGGGACACCGCGGGGGCGTCCGTAGTTGCGGACAGTTTACTCATAGTGTTCTCTCCCTGTATCGATAGTTGATGTGCCAGCGCGGAACGCGTCCCAGCGCCCTTACCCCCGCCCTTGCGGGAGGCCAGGAACCGTTCAATGCCCAGCTGGGTTCGAAAATAGTACAGAAGCGCGACGTATGAAGGGGCCAACAATATCACATAGAGGACAAGCCCCAACAGGCCCTGGCCCACAACCGTTAGCACCACAAATGAGCATCCCAGCGGCACAAAAGCCCCTAGGGTGAGGGCAGGTGCCATCTCCGTCAGGCTGGTGCGGATGCCCACCAGGCGAAACACCTGGTAGCTCGCTAAGAAAGTATCAATCAGAAGCGCTGAAGCCCACGCCGTCACCGCGCCGTACAGGCCCCAGAGCGGAACCAACGCAACGTTGAGAATGATCGCCACCGCCAGCGAAGACAGCTTATTGAGCAGCTGCCAACGGCTTTTACCGCTCATCAGCAGAATAGACTGCACACCGCCAGCGCTCATTGAAAGCATCGCTGCGGGACAGATAACCCACAGGATGCCGGCTCCCTCTTCGAAGCCCTTCCCGAAGAACCCCAGCAAGGTGGGGCCAAACGCCGCCAATGTCAGGTAAAACGGCCAGGAAATGGCGGTGAGTACGCGGGTGGTAGCCAGAAAGATCTGCCGCGCCCGATCAACATTCTGGGTGGCCAACGCTGCGCTAATGGACGGCCCGGTGACAATACGGCCCGTGTGCTCAACCATCGTACCCACACGTACACACCGGTTCACCGCGCCGTAAACACCACCGGCGGCAGGCCCCAAAATGGTGGTGACGGTGAGTACGTCAATCCATTCGAGGATGGTCTCAACAATGGTTGCCACCCCGCGCGCAGAACTGAACGTCCAAAATGAGTGGGCGCTCTCCTGCGGGGTGGTCGCAGCAGCCTCAGACTGCGGCCGATCTTTACTGCGCGGCATATAGGATTCAACTACCCACAGAGTCAGCAGCGCCGTAGCCGCCACCGGAAGAGTCCACGCAAACACCAGATCCAGCAGGTGCCCCGAGGCGAATACCACCAGCGCGATTGCACCGAAGCGTAGAGTCGGCAGCAGAACGTTCTGCATGACGGTAAACGTGACCACATGGTTCAGCCCGCGCAGCGCCCCAAAATACACCGACATTACGGCCGCGACAATCACGAACAGGGCACTCATCCGAAGCGCCACTGCATACTCGTGCGGCATCGGCACCGCCACCGAGTAGATGCACGCCACGGCGGTGATGCCCAGCGACAGCGCCAGAGGCGGTAGCACCGCGTAGCGGATCAGCCGGGGAATAGCGGAGTACCTGCCCAGTGCGTTCTGCGCCGAGATAGTACGCACCAGCCCCGTGTCGGCACCGAAAACAGCCGTTGAGGTAGCAATAGCAAACAGCGCCATGAGGCGAAAAAACTCGCCTGCCCCAGCCGGACCAATGCCGTTTGATACCACCAGGGTCGTCCCAAACGCGATCGCGGCGCCATACATGACGCACAGCGAGGACAGAGAGCCGCTGCGGGCCAAGGACTTGGGCTTAGTCGCCGTCACAGTCCCTCCCCGTAATAATTCGAGCGCACACACAGCGCTGAACTCAGCAGCAGCACGCTCAGCTGAGTAATATCAAAACTGTAGAAAATGAGCACTACAAAGCAGCTAACCGGCACAGCATGAAGCCAGTACCCGGAGGCAGTGCCTACCCGAAGACCTGAGAACACTGCGCTTGATAAGAAAACAAGGAACAGGCCCAGGCCCACAAAGCCAAAGCAGAACATGAGTGTCCACAGGTAGCCCTGGGTGCCCATCGAAACCCCCACACTGGGCTCCATACGGGGGGTACCGTACCCCACGATGGGGGATTGCAGGGTGGCCTCCCACGTGGATTTATACAGTGCGGCACGCCCACCGGTGGAGTCGGAATAGTTCTGGCGGCCCAGAATTTCGGCGACAGTACCGGTAGCAAAAAGCCCAATAACCCCCACAGCAGCCACGCCTACGCCGAATGCCACGGCACGCCAGTTACGAGCAAACAGCTGCCGCAGCAGAACATAGGCAACAACAATTCCTAAACCAATGAACATGCCTCGGTTACTGGTCTTCACCGCTGGGACGGTTGAGAGCAGCAAAGCAACCACGAGCCCTGCCTGGGCCCACCGGTTCCGCAGACGCAGCAGGTACGCCAGCATGATTGGGGTCAGCAGTGTGTACGCCAGGCCCCAGCTATTCGCGTAGGGAAACGGTGCGGAGGGGCGGTTATACGCTTCGGGGGCACCCCACGGGCGCTGCACCTCCGCAAGTGGGGGAAGCATGTAATCACGCGCCAGAGGGTTCTGCAGAATTGAGGCGGGCATGATGAAACTCATGGGGGTTTGCAGCCTAAAATTAGGAAAAAGCACCCCACCCCAGCCGAGGATCACAAGAGTGACCCAGAGGGTCACCAACCCGCCCAGCAAACGATCCGGAGTGATCGCGGCGCGCGCATTGAAGTAGTAAAGCGTAAAAACACCCGCGCAAAAAACACCCGAGAACCGGAACCCCCACGCAATAAGGTCTGTGGGCTCTACCAGCGACACCGCACAGACAACCACCCAGAACGTGAGAGCACCCCACACCCATAGGGCAGGGTAGATACGTACCGACCCGCGCACCAGCATATAGCCGAGCATCACAAAGGCAAGGATAATCGGGGCAATCTGCAGCAGCCCAAGTGCCCAGATGATTGGGAACCCATACAGCAGGGTGAGCAGCGGCCACGCTGGCAGAGCCGGGGCGTTCTGGTTATTGGGTAGGCCACGCCCGGCGGACATCGTCTCAATGTCCGCCTTTTTCAGAATCGTCAGGGCGGCCGTAACTGTGTTGGGCACGGTCTAAAGGCCCCTGCCTGTTTTCTGCACCGCATCCAGCAGGGTCTGCGGTTTTACAACACCAAGAGCCACCGGGTATGCGGCCCAGGCGCGCAGCTGCGTCTTATCGCGGTGCAGGGAAGAACGGGCAAACGCAAATGCCTCTTTCTTATGGCCCAGCGCTGCGTGCGCGAACGCCACCTGCCCGGCCACGCGCGCCACACCCTTGGGGTAGCGCTCAAATTCGGGGAACTTACGCAGCAGGTAGGTGAGGCCATCAGCAATGTACTGCCACTGACCGGCAAAAAAGGACGGCCGATCCCACAGCACCCTAACCAGCGGTTGGGGTACGGAAAGAATATCGCCGTGCTTGGTGGCGCGCAGCAGCAGGTCATAGTCTTCCCCGTAAGAGGCAGGCAGCTGTTCATCCACCAGACCGACGGGGCCATCCACCAAGTCGGAGCGGGAGTACAGCATTGCGGAGGGGTGAACCTCGGTGATCCGTGAACGCAGGAAGTCATCGAAAGTAGCGCGTTCGGGGGCTAGGCGCACGATGTTCCGCCCGTCCGAGCGCACCGTAATACCGGATGAGATACCCACCGCATCCGGGTTAGCTCGCCACAATGCCACCTGTTCGGTGAGTTTGCCCGGCATCCAGGTGTCGTCATCGTCACAGAATCCCAGGATTATTCCTGTGGCCTCCAGAATGCCGCTATTGCGTGCGCCAGCTAGTCCGCCGGTACGTGTGTTTTCAATGATACGTAGTGACCGATTCTCGCTGATTTCAATATCGGAGAGCGGGTCAGGGGTTGCACGGTCGTAGACGATCACCACCTCAACGGGGCCCGGGTACTGCTGATCGAGAATTGCGGTGACTGCAGTGCGTAAGCTTTGCATGCGTTTTCCATTGGTGGCGATCACAACGCTGACGGAGGGGATGCGGGATTCAAATTGAAGCATAGTGACTCCTACTGGGCGGGGGTGGTTGGGGTTGAGAGAGTAACGTACTTGCGGCGCATTGAGAGCAGCACGGTTGCGGCGTTCGCGGCGAAAAGCAGGGCGTAGACGACCACGAAAAGCGGCCCGAAGCCCCACACGATAAAAATCCAGCAGAGGGTACCCGCGTCCATGTGCAGGTTAATGAAAGAACGCATTGTGCCACCGGTTGAAGGGGCAGCAGTTTTACGGTTGTTCCGTAGCTGTTCGGCAAGGATCTGGCTCATGAAATGCCCTGCGGTCAGCACGGTGAACGCCATGGGCAGCCACCATAGGCTCCAGCCGGAGGGGAAACCATCGGCAGCTCCGGTCAGGGAAAAATGCTGGGGGTAACGAATGAACCCTACCAAGGCGGCAAGGTGGATGCAGGGTACACGGATTGAATCAACCACATGGTCAAGCCATTCCCCGGCGGGGGAGGACGCCCCGGTTACGCGGGCAACCTGCCCATCGGCGGAATCCAGGCCGTACCCAAGGGCAAAGAGCAGCGCCACCGCTAGTGCTGTTAGCGTTGTGGGAGGCGCCAGTAGGAGAGTGAGAATACCCGCAGCCGAGCATACGGCACTAATAGCCGTCACACCGTTCGGCGTAATACCCATTGCGACGGCCGCGGCTGCAAAGTAACGAGCAACGCGGCGATTAACCCAGCGGGTGTAGGCGGGTACGCCGTGCCCCGGCTTCTGGGCGCGCTCAAGCGCGGTGAGGGTTTCAGTGAAACCCGGCCTGGTTGCAGGGCGAGCCGGCGTAGACATGTGTAAGTGTTCCTCTATATCGGTGTGACATTGTAGCTATGGGCGGTCACACGGCACGCCCTTATGTGCGCATCAACGGTACGCTAATACGCACATAATAAAAGCACAGTGCGGCCGGGGAAGGCACAAACTACTAATCCAACTATATAGATAAAGGACGCGTGGAACAAAGAAAAGAGGCTTAGATAACCGGAATCACATCAATGATAGGGTGAGTGTAAAAATATTAGTCTTGTGGTTATTGATACATGCCTGAGGAAGTGCCTTACCCTTACCCCCTTCTGACGGCAAGAGAGTGTGTCGTCAAAAAACTTCACTATACAACGAATGGCTTATAGATATTCCATAAAAGGAACTCTATAAGCCATTCATTAATGGGGGTATAACCCGCCTGCAACAGTGTTATAACACCTAGCAGTTAGCGTTATTTGGCCAGTCATGTTCGGCAATTTTCCACTTGCCGTCCACCTGCACCAGCGTGTAAATATTCAGAGACCGTTTAGGCGTATTGTCGGAAGGAAGTTCCTTTCCGTCTTTATCAACTGTTTTCACGTTGGAGGAGTCCACGCACACTTCCAAGAGGCGTGCAGGCTGACCCTTGTAGGTGGTTTCGGTCATGCGCGGGTTACCCACCACAGTACTCGTGCCTTCGGTGTGCGTGCCGGTCATTGCATGCTCGGCAGCTGAGGAGGTGTACTCACCAGCGGCAGCACCAGTAGACATCTCTTCAATGGCTTTAATGGTGTCGTCATCAAGGGCCTGGCGGGCCTGTTCCTTCTTGCCGTTCTCATCATTGCTGCCCTCTTCATCGCCCTGCTGCCGCTGCGGCTCAGGGGCAGGTTTTACCTTCGCGAGGGTATTTTCGTAGGAGGAACGCAGATTATCGAGCTCTTTCACCTCAGGGGAATCAGCCGCAACGGTGGGGGCATCCTTAATCTTCTCAGCGCCTGCATAGTTCTCGTCCGGCTTGGGCCCGCTATCTTCCGGCTCTGCCGACGGGGTAGGCTCCGCCGACGTAGTAGTAGTGGACTCGGTAGGGGACTGCGAAGGGCTCTGAGAGGTTGAAGCGGCTGACGATGAGCTGGAGGAGGCGCTGGCTGAGGACGAAGAGCTCTGCGCCTCATTGTTGTTATTGTCTGTGTTGGAGCACGCCGCCAACGCAAGCAGAAGTGAACCAGATACAAGCACACTGGTGAGCGCACGGCGAGCGGATAGATTTGTGGTGGGCATAGTAAACCTTACATCGGTGACTGGGATAACGCCCTGACGGGGCGCCTAGTGAGTGAATACATTATGAAATTATGCGGCGGATGCCCCCAGCCTAACACAGCTGTATGGGTGTCGCCGACGGTAAAAACCACCCCGCCCGCCAAAGCGACGGGCGGGGCGATCTTACCTGCGCACAGTGGCGCGTGAACCCTGATTAGACGCGGGCTTCAGGGCTACCAGCCGAGTAGTTATCCGAGGCGTCAACTGCACGCACAGAGTAACGTGCGCCATCCTGGTGTGCTACCGAGTAGTTGGTGCCCGTCACGGTCGCAATGACGCGGCCGTTACGGATCACCTGGTAGCGTGCACCCTGCTCGGCACCCGACCAGCTGAGCTTGTCGTTATTGCCCGAACGCTGTGCCCTCAAACCCGAAGGGGCTGCGGGAGGAGTCACATCGCGCGGTGCGTAACGGGCAAAGCCGACGGTACGCTGCTCGCCTTTCTCGCCCAGGGAGCGGTTAATATCGCCGCCAACCCACAGGTTACCGCGGGAATCCACGAAGGACTCCCACACGCCGAAGCCGCGGGCACCCTTGAGGATGGGGTTGAACTCGCCCAGCATCTTGCCGCTCTCCCGGTCGAAAGCAGCTACGAGGCGGATATTGTGCACCTGAGAGTAATCCTGCCAGTAGCCGTAGTAGCTCTGCGAGCCCTCAAAGATGGAGTCGCCGCAATGGCAGGCACCGTAAACCACATCACCGTTCAGGTGCAGATCCTGGAAATCGCCGCCTTCACGGGTAATTGCGCTGCTCTTACGGGCGTAACCGTTCTTGCTGTACTGGGCGATCATGTGCTCAGTGCCGCCGGTCCACACATCAGCACCGGTATCCTGAACATCGAACTGGAAACCCCACATGTAGCGGGCACCGGGCTGTGCCTCCAGGGACGGCTTCCACTCCCAGTTAATGGGGGTTGCGTCAGCACCGTTCAGGGCTGCAAGCCGGAAAGCGCTGGAACCGCTCACCTCGGAGAAGTAACCAGCTGCGTGCACCGTCGAGTTATCGGCGGCGGCGTTAATACCGTTCACAGTGCCGTTGAACTTCGGACGCCACTTCCAGTCGACGGAGCCGTCGCTGAGCTTAATGCGGGCACCGCCACGAGCGTAGGCAGCGTTCTTGGACGTATTACCCTTCACGTGGGTGAAGTTACCGCCGATGTACAGGTAACCGTCCTGCACCTGCAAGGTTTTCACCTGTGCTGCGGCGGAGCTGCGACGTTCGATCTGGATATCCCAGGTCTTGTCAATCTCGCCGGTGGTCGCATTTAGAATCACGAAGTGGTTAGCGGGCTGCCCGTTCACCTGGGTGAATTCGCCACCCACGGCCAGGCGGTTGCCCGGCAGAGCCTCAATAGCCTTAATCTGGCCGTTGAACTTGGGTGCAAACGAACGCACCAGCTCGCCGCTATCAACGTTATAACCAGCAAGGTACTGCTGGTTTACACGCTCACCATTGGCAGACTCAACATAGGCGAAGTCGCCGCCGGTGAAGACGGTGTCACCCACCTGAGTAATAGCCTGCACGTAGGTGTTCATCTCGCCCACCTTACCGGATGCGGTCTGTTCGCTGGTGCGCCAACGTACCGGCATGGAGTAGCTGTTCGGCAGGGCGCGACGGTTACTTGCTGCCGCACCAACCTGGCCGAAGTTCAAATCACGCTGGGTCAGTTTAGGTCGCAGATACACCTGGGTAAAGGGGATTGCATTACCGTAGCTGCCGTTCTTCTGGTAAATATACGAGCTGGAGCTCTCATTACCGCGGGTCACATCAGCACCATAGGCGAAACCAATACGCCACCCCTGGTCGCGGTTAGCGAAGAAACGTACCGCCGAGGTGCCGTATCCGGGGGCCATCTGGCTCGGCTGATCCCGAGGGGTGTATGAGTTGTTGCCGCCCGCACCCGAGAAGGTGAAAGGGCCCCAGTGCTGGGCGTAGCTCATGGCCCACGACCACTGCGCGGTCTGCAGGCGCGGGGTACGAACCTCCTGCCACTGCGTGCCGCTGGGATCGTAGGCACGGCGCAGACGCATACCATCAGGAAGATCCTGCGGTTTCGTGCCGTTCAGCAGAGCATCCACAGTATTTGAGGAAAGCTGAACCGGTTTAAACGCCGCAGAACCGGTGGGATTCTTGTGCAGCTGGTCAGCGTTACCAACGCCACCGTAGGATTCGGTCCAGCCCTCACGGCCGCGACCGACCATTACCCAGCCGCCGCCATCAGTTTCCTGGTCGCAGTAGAACTGCTGGGGTGCACTCATCTGCGGGGTGTATAGCCAGTAGGCACCCGACTTCGCGTTGGGATTCACCTGTTTAACCTCGTAGCAACTAGCTGCCGCTTTATCGCTACTGGTACCGTCGTGGGAGGTGTCGGCAGCTGAAGCCGCCGGGAAGGAAGACATCGTCAAAACGGTGCTCAGGGCTAGGGCTATAGAAGCCCAGCGGGTTTTGTGTGAAGTGGTTCTCATTGGTTTTTTCATATGTTCTTTCCAAAACCGGCCCCCAACGGTGGGTGCCAAAGATTGTGGTGAATACTGAGGTACCACTCGATAAAACCACTATCGTATGAGATAAGGGAGGTAAAACCTTGGGGTTTCACCCCCGGAAGCTATATGAAAAGTGATATATCGGTGTTAGTGAAAGGTTACCACGAAAAGGTTTTAATATTCGGGGGTATAGGCCGAAAAATACTGTTATATCCGCGACTTTTTATGTGCTTACCTGAAAATCACACCGCATCCAGCATAAACCTGGGAATATGTCTAAAAGTTGCTGAGTGCCGCTGCGCACACCCCTTAACCCACGTCAAATACCGCTTAGTCGCCCCGTGCTGGTACTAAAATAATGGGAGGCCCTATAGCCGGGCCCTCTGCACGCGCCAGTACGTAGATACTCATCACATCAAGGTAGAAGGAGCCACAGTGAAACTAACCGGCCTGAGCAGGACGCTCTTGGGGTACTCCTCCTACCGGAACGTAGTTGCCGCCGCGCAGCTGCCCGCTACCGAACGCAGCGCCCAGACCCTCATCGGGGCGGTTCCAGGGCTGCACGCCCCGCTCATCGCGGACATTGCCGCCGCAATCCGTAACTCCACCCGCTGCGAGGGAGCCGGCAAAGAGCCCCTGACTCTCGTTATTACCCCCACCGAGCGGCAAGCCGAAGATACTGCCCACGCCCTCGGCGCCTATCTGCCCGATAACGACATCGCGCTCCTGCCCGCCTGGGAAACTCTGCCCCATGAGCGGCTCTCACCCCGCAGCGACACCGTCGGCCGCCGTCTCGGCGTACTGCGCGCCATCACACAGGCAGGGGAACGCACCCCGCTCGTGCTTGTTGCACCTGTACGCGCCGTGATCCAACCCATCGTGGCGGGCATCGAAAAACTGGTGCCCGTCACCCTCACCAGGGGTGAAGAATACTCCTTCAAAGAAGTCATTAAAGGCCTCACCAACGCCGCCTACTCGCGCGTAGACCTTGTGGCTAAACGCGGCGAATACGCGGTACGCGGCGGCATCATTGACGTCTTCTCACCCACCGCAGCCAATCCGGTGCGCCTGGAATTCTTCGGTGACGAACTTGATGAGATCCGCTACTTCTCAGCCGCCGATCAGCGCACGCTCACCGGCGAAGGCTCCCAGCCCGACCGTATCACCCTGCCGCCCTGCCGGGAACTGCTCATCACCCCCGAGGTCATGAGCCGTGCCGCCCGCCTCGTTGGGGACTACCCGGCCGCCTCCGCCATGCTCGAAAAAATTGCTGGAGGCATCTACGTTGAAGGCATGGAATCCCTCACCCCACTACTGGTTGAGCGCATGAGCACGCTCATCTCTCTCCTCCCGAGCGGTTCACTGGCGTTGAGTGTAGAACCTGAACGAATCGCCGCCCGGGCAGAAGACCTCGTAGCAACCAACGAAGAATTTCTCACCGCCGCATGGGACACCGCCGCTGAAGAGAACTCAGCAGCCCCCATCGACCTTGGGCAGCTGCGCATGAGTGAGGCAGGGTTCCGCACCATCACCGCCACCCGCACAGAAGCACTCGATGCGGGCATCAGCTGGTGGGAAATCACCGAACTGATCGCCAACGCCGAGCTTGCCGCATCCGTACCGGATGACCCTGCGGAAACCGATACTGCAACCGAAAAAACGGGCGCTCATTGTGCGCTCGCAGACGCCGTAGCGGATGGGGTAGACACCCTGGTGGTGCGCGCATCTGCAGCTGCATCGTTTACCGGCTCGGTGCAGCGGATGCTTGAAGAAGTAGGGGCACTGGTCAAAGACGGCTGGCGGGTGCTGGCGCTCACCAACGGGCGGGGCTCCACCGATCGGCTTATTGAGCTCTTTAACGATAGTGAAGTGCCAGCCTCACGCCGCGACACCCTGGATACGGGAATTGAACCCGGCATTATTGAGGTGTGCGAGGCCCCTGCGTCTGCCGGGTTCCTGCTGCCTCAGGAACAGTTGGCGGTCTTTACCGAAGGCGAAATCCTGGGCAGGCGCGGCACCTACGCCCCGCGCGGGGTAACCGGATCAAAACTCAAAGCCCGCAGGCGCCGCAACGCGGTAGACCCACTCTCACTCACCCCAGGCGACTACGTGGTGCACGAGCGGCACGGCATTGGACGGTTCATTGAGATGACCTCACGGCCAGTGGCGGGGGTAAAACCCGCCGCCGGGCAGAACGTGCCCATGCGCGAATACCTGGTGCTGGAATATGCCCCCTCCAAACGTGGAGGAGCCCCCGACAGGCTGTTCGTGCCCTCCGAACAGCTGGATATGATTTCACACTATGTGGGCAGTGAAAAACCCACCCTGTCGAAGATGGGCGGCAGCGACTGGGCGAAAACAAAGAGCCGCGCGCGCAAGGCCGTCAAAGAAATCGCGGCCGACCTGATTAAACTGTACTCGGCACGGCAGGCCTCGCGCGGGCACGCCTTCACCGAAGACACCCCGTGGCAGCGGGAACTGGAAGAATCATTCCCCTACAACGAAACCCCCGACCAACTGAACGCCATCTACGAAGTAAAAGCCGACATGGAGAAAGAACTCCCCATGGACCGGCTAATCTCCGGCGACGTTGGGTTCGGCAAGACCGAGGTGGCAGTGCGGGCCGCTTTTAAAGCCGTACAGGACGGTAAACAGGTGGCGGTACTGGTTCCCACCACGCTCCTGGCACAGCAGCACTACGAGACATTCACCGAACGGTTCTCTGGTTTCCCGATCAAAATTAAAGTGCTCTCGCGTTTCCAGAAACCGAAGGAATCACGCCAGATCACCGAAGAAATAGCCTCCGGCGCGGTGGATGTGGTGATTGGTACCCACCGTATCCTCTCGGAGAGCATTAGTTTTAAGGATCTGGGCCTGGTCATTATTGATGAAGAACAGCGTTTCGGGGTGGAACATAAAGAGAAACTGAAACAGATGCGCACGAATGTGGATGTGCTGGCAATGAGCGCCACCCCCATTCCGCGGACCCTAGAGATGTCGCTGACGGGTATTCGGGAGACCTCGACTCTGGCAACGGCCCCGGAGGAGCGGCACCCGGTACTCACCTTTGTGGGGGCCCGTACCGATGCACAGATTACCGCCGCTATCCGCCGGGAACTGATGCGTGAGGGGCAGGTGTTCTTCGTCCACAACCGGGTGGCAAACATTGATAATGTGGCTGCCGAACTCGCCAAACTAGTGCCGGAGGCGCGCATCGCCACCGCCCACGGGCGTATGAGCGAGGCCCGGCTGGAGCAGATTATTGTAGATTTTTGGGAACGCCGCTTCGATGTGCTGGTATGCACCACAATCGTCGAAACAGGCCTGGATATTTCGAACGCAAACACCCTCATTGTTGATAACGCCCAGAATTACGGGCTGAGCCAGCTGCACCAGCTGCGTGGGCGTGTGGGGCGAGGGCGTGAACGCGCCTACGCCTATTTCCTGTACCCGCCGGGTAAGCCGTTGGGGGAGGTCGCGCTGGAGCGCCTGAAAGCGGTGGCAACCCATAACGAGCTAGGCGCGGGTTTGCAGCTGGCCATGAAAGACCTTGAGATTCGCGGTGCGGGGAACCTGCTTGGCGGGGAACAGTCTGGGCATATCGCCGGTGTGGGGTTTGACCTGTACCTGCGCCTCGTGGGGGAAGCCGTGGCAGACTTCAGGGGAGAGAAAGACGAGCGTGACGTTGAAGTGAAGGTGGACCTTCCGGTAAACGCACACATCCCGCACTCCTATATTGATGCTGAGCGGTTACGGCTGCAGGCATACCGGCAGATTGCTGCTGCCGACACCGAGCAGAAAATGACTGAAGCCCGCGAAGAGCTCACCGACCGTTACGGTGAGCTGCCTGAGCCGGTGCAGAACCTCTTAGCTGTGACGGCGCTGCGCCAGCGTGCGCGTGCGGCAGGTATTCGGGAGATCGTGGTGATGGGCCCGAAGGTGCGCGTAGTAACCGACGAGCAGCTGCCGGATTCGCGGCAGAT
>ERZ772763.86-NODE-86-length-17917-cov-3.97688_pt1 | contig 17917 bp, 15 predicted proteins | sample MGYA00511362_ERZ772763 | MGnify/ENA primary metagenome ERZ772763 (study PRJEB29015, sample SAMEA2738042) | human oral metagenome | biome: human oral; feature: human-associated habitat; material: saliva | place: China | collected 2234 ... | reverse complement strand
TCATCTCCATCGCCTTGAAGATTTTCTTCATAGACGATGTCGAAGCAATCTTCTGTCGGTAAACCCTAATCTGGGCTCCCATAGAGCTTCCTTTCTCCTTGCTTTCTGCCCCGCCCCAGCCTCATAGCTGAGGCGGGGAGAAGGCGAGGACTAATCGCTAACCGATGGTTTCCTGAGTGATGTCGCTATCGCGAGCTGCCTTGTGCTCCTCGTGACCTGCGTCGACGAGGTGGCTGCTGCCCTCAGACTTGAAACCCTGCTTGAAGTCAGCAACTGCGGTCTTCAGCGCGGCAACGGTGTCATCCTCAAGCTTGCCGGAGGAAGCGATATCGGTCAGTACCGAGGTCTTGTGACGCAGGTACTCGATGAAGCCTTCCTCGAAGCGCAGCACGTCGGAAACCTCAATGTCGTCGAGGTGACCGGAGGTACCAGCCCAAATGGAGACAACCTGCTCTTCAACTGCGTACGGGGTGTACTGCGGCTGACGCAGCAGCTCGGTCAGGCGAGAACCGCGGGTCAGCTGTGCCTTGGTTGCGTCGTCCAGGTCGGATGCGAACATTGCGAACGCTTCCATAGCACGGTACTGTGCCAGCTCCAGCTTCAGGGTACCGGAGACCTTCTTCATAGCCTTGGTCTGTGCGGCACCACCAACACGGGAGACGGAGATACCGACGTCGACTGCCGGACGCTGGTTAGCGTTGAACAGGTCGGACTGCAGGAAGATCTGGCCGTCAGTAATGGAGATGACGTTGGTCGGGATGAAGGCGGAAACGTCGTTTGCCTTGGTCTCAATGATCGGGAAGCCGGTCATCGAGCCTGCGCCCAGGTCGTCGGAGAGCTTAGCGCAACGCTCCAGCAGGCGGGAGTGCAGGTAGAAGACGTCACCGGGGTATGCTTCACGTCCCGGCGGGCGGCGCAGCAACAGCGACACGGCGCGGTATGCTTCTGCCTGCTTTGAAAGGTCATCAAAGATAATCAGCACATGCTTGCCGCCGTACATCCAGTGCTGGCCAATCGCTGAACCAGTGTACGGTGCCAAGTATTTAAAGCCTGCGGCATCCGATGCAGGAGCAGCAACAATGGTGGTGTACTCCAGTGCGCCCTTAGTCTCCAAGGTATGACGCACCGCCGCAATGGTCGAGGCTTTCTGCCCGACCGCAACGTACACGCAGCGTACCTGCTTGGAGGGGTCACCGCTCTCCCAGTTCGTCTTCTGGTTCAGAATGGTATCGACCGCAATCGCGGTTTTACCGGTCTGACGGTCACCGATAATCAGCTGACGCTGGCCACGGCCAATCGGGATCATCGCGTCAATAGCTTTCAGGCCGGTCTGCAGCGGCTCATGCACCGACTTACGTTGCGTCACACCGGGTGCTTGCAGCTCCAGTGCGCGGCGGCCTTCAGCCTCAATAGGCCCCAGATCGTCAATGGGGTTACCGAGGGGGTCAACGACGCGGCCCAAGTACTTGTCACCAACGGGTACCGACAGCACCTCACCAGTGCGGTGTACCTGCTGGCCTTCCTCAATACCGGTAAAATCACCCAGGATGATCACACCAATATCGCGGGTATCTAGGTTCTGTGCAAGACCGAGGGTGCCGTCTTCAAAACGAAGCAGCTCATTCGCCATGACTGAGGGAAGACCCTCAACACGCGCAATACCATCGGAGGCCGATACTACTCGGCCTACCTCAACACGTTCTGCATTGCCGGGTTCGTAAGACGCCGCGAACTCATTCAGCGCATTACGGACGTCGTCGGCATTGATGGTCAAATCGGCCATCTTGTGTCCCTGCTCTCCTTCTTGTGGCTGGCCCCTCAGGGGCTAACCGAAACTTGTTGTCCGGGGCGAAAAATCGGGGTGTCCACCCCATCGCCCGGGGTATCTTCTAAATCACCGTTGCGACGAATCGCTGGTTAGGGGTGGCCTAGCCAAGGTTACGTTCCAGTTCGTCGAGGCGAGCGATAACAGTACCGTCAATTACCTCGTCACCAACCTGAACGCGCAGACCGCCCAGAACCGTCGGATCCACCGAAATGTCCAGCTTTAACTTGCGGTTATACACCCTGCTGAGGGCGTGCCCCAGGCGGTTCAGCTGCGCCTGCGAAAGAGCTACAGCTGAGGTTACCTTTGCAATGTAGCGGTTTTGTCGCTTGACGATGATTTCTACGAACTCGTCGGCCAGACGCGCAGCGTGCATGCCGCGAGTTTCGCTACCGATCCGTTCCAGCAGAAGCACGCCTTCAGCGCTGCGGGCGGGGCCGCCCAACGCTACCGCGAGTTTCTGCTTTGCTTCTTTGCTTGCCAGATTGTTAGACAGTGCCGTCTGTGCTTGGGCGGTACCATCAACGTTTCGGACGAACGTGAGAAGTTCATTAACGAGGGTATCGAGTGCCTCAACACCACCATGTGAATGGGTAGACACAATGGCGGCGAGTACGGCGCACTTCTCAAGCGCGTCCGCCAGATCTCGTTCTGCAGACCAGCGCTGAGAAACAGCGACGGTCAGTACAGATAAGGTCTGGGACGAAACTTTGCTGCCGAATACGGTGCTGGCAATGTTCTGACGCGCAGCCTCCACACGGGAGGTATCAGTCAGCCCACGGCGCAGACCACCATCGCGGTCAATAACATCGACCACTGCGAAAAGCTCGCTCGCTAGATGCAGCGGGTTGAGCGACGCGTTCGCGTCGAGGGCCGCCTCCACCTTGCTCAGTGATTCAGTAGATACTCCTGCCATTACCGAGTTGCACCTGCGTTCTGCTGCTCGGTTTCAAGGTCAGCAAGAAAACGATCTACCACACGGGCCGATCGTGCATCATCGGTGAGAGCTTCGCCCACAATCTTCCCGGCCAGAGCGGTTGCCAGGCTGCCCACCTCGCTACGAAGTGAAACAGCCGCTGCCGCGCGCTCAGCCTCGATGGTTTTCTGCGCATTCTCAGTGATACGCTGGGCCTCAGCGGTCGCACGCTCACGGGCTTTAGCGATAATCGCTTCGCCTTCAGCGCGGGCTTCCTCACGAATCTGCTGTGCCTCCAGCCGAGCACTATCGAGCTGCTGGCTGTACTCTTCGCGAGCCGCCGCCGCCTCTGCCTGAACCTTCTTAGCTTTGGCGAGGCCGCCTTCAATGGCTTCCTTACGATCCTGGTAGATCTTCTCGAATGCCGGGGCGATGTACTTGATGACAATGAAGAGGAGGATCAGGAATCCGATGGCGGTCATGATGACTTCCCCGGTCGCGGGGATCAGGGGGTTAGACGCGGCGTGCTCCGCACCCCCATCATTTGCCAGATAAGTCATGGAAGGAATCCTGTTCTATGGGTTGGTCGTTGGGACGTATCGGGGCCGGTTACTTAATGAACGCAAGCACCAGGCCCAGCACGGCCAGCGCCTCAACCAGTGCGAAACCCATGAACAGCATCGGCTGCAGGGCTTTGCGAGACTCAGGCTGACGTGCCACGCTGGTCATATAAGCCGCGAAGATCAGACCCACGCCGATACCGCCGCCGATTGCTGCCAGACCGTAGCCAACTGCGGTGATCGAACCGGTAATTTCCATTATTTTTCCTTTCAACAGTGCCCGGGAAGGAACCCTTCCTCCGCCGAACAGAGTCTTTTGTAGTGTGCTAAGCCCGCTTGCAACGGGTTGCTTTATTCGTTACCCAAAAGCTTGGGAACGAAAACCTTATTTAGTGGCCTTCAGAGACCGAGCCCTGCATATACACGGCCAGTAGCAGCGCGAACACGTAGGCCTGAATAACCTGGATCATGAGCTCCAGGAAGTAGAGGAACATACCGAGTGCCCCGGGGGCGATAGCAGCTGCATAGCCTACCCCGCCCATTGAGTCAATCATGTACTGCGCCAAAGATGCGGCAACCATCATTGCCATGTGCCCGCCGAACATGGTGGCGAAAAGACGCAGGGAGTGCGTCACGGGGCGAATCACCATATTGGAGAGCAGCTCAATGGGGATTAGAATCGGGTACACCCAAACAGGAACCCCCGAAGGCATCGTCAAATCTTTAAAGAAGCCGCCCAAGCCTTTGCGCTTAATACCGACACCTACCCAGCTCAGGTAGGCAATAGCGGCCAATGCGTAGGCACTGCCGGGGTGTGAGAACGAAGGCAGCTGCAGTAGCGGAATTGAACCGTACAGGTTGTTCACCAGCACGAAATAGAACGAGGCAAACAGCAGAGGGATGAAGGGCTTGAAGTGATGCGCACCAATAAGTTCCTTGGCCAGTGAATTACGGGCAAAAAGGTACCCCGACTCAGCTACGAACTGTGTCCTGGAAGGAACCATGGCGCGTTTGCGTCCGGCCCACAGGAAAAAGCCCGCGATAATGACGACGGAGAGAAGCACCAGAAGCATCTGCTTGCCCACGCCAAAAGACCCAATAGCGAATAGGTCGGGAAGGTGCATTTCATCCGGGGTCGGCGGCACGTAGCCTTCCGCGAGTACAGACCCGTTCTCGATCAAAGCAAGTCCTTTCTTGCTGCTAGTTGGCTGCCCGCCGGGCGAGCATTTACTCAACTAACTATGGGGATTGGTGTGCGCGGGGTCTTGCGACCCTAGTTATTTTTCCTGACTCATGTGGATATATACAAGGTATAAGCCTCCGCAGACCCCTACCAGTACGCCGACCCACACGATCCAGGAGGTGCCTAGAAGACTATCGAGCCCAAAGCCGATAAGCCCCCAGACGGCGGCGCCGATGAGTAGATAAAGAATGGTCATGACGGCGCCGGAAAGGCCCCCGCCAGATACCAGTTCCCCGGTGGTTCGGAGTTCCCTGTCTCCACGCCACCATTTCTTCTCAGGTTCGGCCAAAAATCTTCCTGTCGTTTTTCTCCAAACCAAAAATGTGTGCTTTTATGGTTCGGAGTCAAAGTATAGAATCCGTATGTTGTTAATGGTGATGGCCTCAATACTCAGCCAGAGTACAGCCCCAATAATGGCTCCGGCGAGTGTCCACCCGTGTTTTATATTTTCGGGGATAGGCACCGTCAGGAGCACCACCCCCATCAAGCTTGCTTTCACCACGTAGGCGCATACTAGGGCCTGGGGTATTCCAACCCTTAATCGGGTGGCTCCCAACACCGTTAATACGCCTAAGGTGAAACATATATAGATTATCAGAAACCCGAGCATAAATCCCGCCAAACCAGAGGGTCCGCGTACAATTAACGCGCCTGTTACACCCAGCAATAATGGCGGGACGGAGCAGACACTCACCCGGTAGTAAAGAGTCTTCCACGGGAAGGTTCGCGAATAGGCGCCCAGAGGCCGCCCTTTTCGTTCTGATGGCGGATACCACAGCAGGTTTTTAACCTTCTGCAGAATCATTGAACTTCTCCCGAATCATGAGGGTTTTGACCTCCGTGGAAGGACGCCTGTGAGCTCCCCAAACCACCCCCTGTGCCGCCTTCGGGGGCCGCAGTGTTATTCTCTGACGGCGCTGCGGTCTTCTGACGCGCAATAAGCGTGGGCAGAGACAGATATAGCAGCACAACTAACACCGCAAATGCGAGCAACACCACACCCAGAATAGGAAGGTCGCTACTCCAAAAGTTAAGGCCGTTAAGTATGAGAGCCCACACCAGCACTGTTAGTCCAGTCACCACCGTTGCAGACCCTAAATGTGTGAAGCCCACATCAGTCAAACGCTGGTACACATGCGTCCGATGCGGCTTATACCACTGCTCCCCCGCAGCCATACGACGCAATAAGGTGGTACCCGAATCAGCCAAGTACACCAGCAGCGGGGCCAAAGCCACCAGCGGATTCACATTCGCAAACCAGGTGCCCACCGCAAGTATCGACAGCCCCGCCCCCAGCAGGTACGAACCGGCATCACCTAAGAAAACATTACGACCGCTGCGTACGTTCCACGGCAAAAACGCCGCGAACGCACCCGCGATTGCCAGACCGCCCAGGGTCAGCCACGGCAGTTCCGTCAGGTACCCCGTGAAGGAGTAGCACAATCCAGCCGCCAAACCGTGGCAGCCGGAAATACCGTTAATACCGTCCATAAAATTTGCCACGTTAATGTACGCGGCCACGAAAATAGCTGCCGGTACTGCCCAGAATATCGGCGCATTCATAAGCACCGACAAAACCCCGGCAACCCCCGCACCAATCAGCAACTGCACCCCGGCCCGTATAACGATTCCAATACCGCTTACATCCTCAATCCAGCCCAGCAGCAGCGCGGCAGCCATACCCGCCAATAGGGTCACCGAAATACCGGTATTCACCGTCCACCCCGCAGCAGTTGCCACCCCAAAACTTGCGCACACCGCCAAGGCGGTTGCCAATCCCATCCCCCGGTAGGTGGGGGTAGTGTGAGAGGAACGCTCATTCGGTAAATCCACCATATTCAGCGTGTGCAATAGCGGACGCACCAGGAACGGGAGCACACCGCCTAGGATGGTAGCGGTCAGGGCCACAGTGATTATCGGTAGCATCGGGTGTCCTTTACTTCTGTTCGTAACCGCACCTAACGCGTAATACGTCGGGCTGTACCCAGATCAGGTGCTCGCTCCAAGCCGTGCCGCTCATAGCCGCGGTGTTCCTCATAGTCACGCAGCCACGTATCGTAGTCCAGCGTATCCGGGTCTAGGGCGGGGGCAGTCGAGTGCGAAATATACCGGTTCTCGGCGCTACGCTCATAGTGCTCCCCGTGCCCAAACAGCACCTCACCTAGTTTCTCGCCCTTGCGCAGGCCGGTGAGTACAATCTCCACATCGTAACGGCCATATGCCTTACGCATCTCCCGTGCAACATCATAAATATGCACGGGGTCGCCCATATCGAGTACCATCACGTCCCCCGGTCGACCGATTTTACCGGCGAGCATCACCAGCAGGCAAGCGTCCGGGATCAGCATAAAGTAGCGGGTGGCATCCTTATGAGTGAGCGTAATAGGCCCGCCGCTCTCAATCTGGCGGGTAAATAGCGGCTTAATGGAGCCGCGGGAACCAAACACGTTGCCGAAGCGCACCGAAACGTACTTCCGTCCGGTCTGGTGCCCGAACCAGGCGGTCAGACACTCTGCCGCACGTTTCGACTGCCCCAAAGCCGTGGTCGGGTCAGCCGCCTTATCTGTTGAGACATTCACTAGAGTCCCAACACCCGAAGCTTCCGCGGCACGCAGCACGTTAAGAGTGCCCAGGGTATTAGTCTTCCACGCCTCCTCGGGGTACGCCTCTAATGCTGAGACGTGTTTCAGGGCAGCTGCGTGGAACACAATATCGGGTTTACGTTCCATAAAGATTTTGCGCAGGTTCTCGCCCTCACGGATATCAGCCAGAATAATGCGCTCATCATCCAGGCTCGACTCGCCGGTGATCGACAGCTTAGTGTCCATCAGCAGGGTCTCATCCCGGTCAAGCATCATGAGCAGCTGCGGGTTAAAACGGTGAATCTGACGGCACAATTCCGAACCAATAGAACCACCGGCCCCGGTGACCAGCACGCGTTTGCCCGTAATATACGAGCTAAGCAGCTGGTCGTCCACCTCATAGTTAATCTCGCCGCGCACCAGCTGCATGATTTCGCTATCGTCCGTCTCATACACCGTATCGTCACCCACCAGGCGCTGGGTGGTGCTCGCAATGCGACGGGCTTCGATACCCCTCTCACGCATCCGTTCCCACAGCACGTCGAAGGTGTCTTTAGGGTACTTTGAGATCGCAACAATCACTTTCTTCGGGTGCAGCTCATCAATAAGCTGATCCAGATTATCAATATTGCCGCGCACCGGAATACCGTGCACCTTCGCCCCTAATAGGCGCGGGTTGTCGTCAATAATAGCTACCGGGAAAACTTTTGAACGGCGGTCTTGTATCATCGACTGAATCACCAAACGGCCCGCCAAACCAGCACCATAAATAATGACGGGTTCGCCGTCCTGCCGCTTCTTCAGACGCCACTCAACATAGGTGCGTTTAGCCATGCGCATACCGGCCATCAGCATGAGGGCAAACGCCATGCTGATCAGCGGCACAGAATGCGGCAGATGCGGCCAGTGCAGCAGCTCATCAAGGTAGCTCCAGGCAAATAGCCCCAGCCCGGTGGCCACCACAGCGGCGCCCGCTAGAAGGATCTCTTCAAATGAGCCGTACTCGTGATCCCGACGGTACACCTTGTACCACAGGCCAAAGCCCACTTGTAAGACAGCCGCCAACGCAATGTTTATTGCCAGAGCTTGAGCGTCAATCACATCAAGCACGCTACGCTGATTCAGCAGCACACTGTAACGCAACATGAACGCCACCACGAGGGCTAAAGCCCACGCGATGGAATCTAAGAACATCCGCCCCAGCATCCAGGAGAGCTTACGTTCATAATATGTTGGAATATCAGTCTGTGTCTCAGACCGCTTAGTGGGTTCAGAGGTCACTAAGTCCCCTTTCGAAACTGTGAGCGGATGCTAAAGAGCCGCTGAGATGTATGTGGTTGGTTTATGCTTTTAGCACCTACAAGAGCCCTAAAAGCGGTGCGGCGCACGGACTCGGGGATAAACCGGTAAACGGTACGCACCCCCATATTCTTCACCCACCCCGTCTTGGTGATGGCGTGCCCAGTGTACAGACGACGCTGAATCGCCCAATCCTGTTTCCATGCTACAAGACCCCCGCGCCGGGTGTAGGCTCCCGCACCCACCCGGTACCGCACCAGAGCCTCAGAAAGGTTATCCAGCTTGTACCCAGCGGCAGCCAACCGGGACCACAGCCACCAGTCCTCGGCCCCGGGCACATATTCGTAACCGCCCACCTGCTGCACCAGGGTTTTTCGGAACGCCACGGTGGGGTGGTACAGCGGGTTCCGGGACGGCATCGCTGCCTGAACCCGTTCCGCGCCGAGAACGGTGGAGCGCTTCGCTTCACACACCGTGTTCTGCGCATCCACCTCGTGCATGGCCGAACCAAGTACCGCACAATCGCTAGCGGCCAGTGCTGGGATAAGCCTCTCAAACCGGGAGGGCTCCGAAATATCATCAGAATCTGCGCGAGCCACCAGCTCGTGGGTGCACGCTGCCAGCCCCTCGTTGAGAGCGGCAGCAAGGCCTGCGTTCTGCGGCAGCGGCACCGTACGAATAGGTGCGCACCGGCCTGCCTGCCCTTCAGCAACCCACCGTTCAATCACGGTATTAAGTTCTGGGGTGAGCGGCCCATCCAGCACCAGCACCAGCTCAGTTGGCCGAAGCGACTGTTCACGCGCATTCGAAGCCAACGCAGCGTCCAGGTACTCGGGGTTTTCCTCAGCGTATACGCTCATGAGCACCGAAAAATCGGGGGTTTTATCCGTATCCGGCACAATGACAGGTTCCTGTGACGAACCGTAACGCCCCGGGAAATGCAGGGGATACACCCCCGCCATGACCTCGGCATTAGGTCGGGGCGGGCGTACTGCGTCCCTTATGCCATTCACAAAGTACCCGAAATAGGTTCTTTTCTCATCGGTACGCACCACGGTGGAAACCCACAGGCGGGCACTGGATACGCCGTAGAGGAGCTTTTCCAGGGGGCTGAGAGTGCGGCACCGGGTAAAAACCCACAGCTTATTGCGCACATCATTGTAAAACCGCGGCCCTGGTTTAGCGTCGGTGGTACCGAAGGTTTTCGTGTGGTGCACCGCCACTGAGGATGGTACCGCGATAGCGTCACGGTGGTGTGCCAGACGTGTAGAAAACTCAAAATCGTCATTCCAGATGAAAAACTCCGTCAGCGGCAGCCCGCCGTTCTGGCGCATCACCTGTGCGTCCATCAGAATTGACACGAACGAGGCGCTGCGGATAGGCCGGGCACCTACCGACTGGGCACGGGCGTGACGCTCAGCGCCTGCCGCAAACATAGTGCGCATCGTATTCATGGGGTGATCCCGCCCGTCGTCCCACACAACTTTGGACGCGACAAGGGCGGGGCGTAAAGCCCGTACCGGCGAGTACCCCTCCCAGGCTTTTACCGCCTCATAGAGGGTGTTTTCGGTGGGTTCAGTATCATCGTCCATGACCCACACCAGATCCGGGTCATACTGCGCAAGTGCCCGGTCAATTCCTGCCGCGAACCCGCCAGCTCCGCCCATATTGCGGGGCAGGGTTATGACATCCAGCGGGAGCGGGTAGTGAAGGTCCACAAGGTACTGCGCGGTGCCGTCAGTGGAGGCGTTATCGACAACAACCACCGCAGCTGGCTGGGCCTCTCCCCCGGCGATACCGGCTAATGTCAACGGCAGCAGGTCTTTACGGTTATAGGTCACCACCACCGCCACCGTGCGATACAGCGTATTGGAGTGTTGAGCATTATTGGGCGCCACAATAGTACGTGCATCCTCTGCGTTCACGAACAGCTCCCTCCCACATTGCTCAAAGAAAATACCGTGATTCACCGAAAGAATACTAGAATTCAGACTCTCTATTTTACCCCCAGAAAAGGCACTCACGGTAAATATGTCGCACCCCATATTTAGCCGCCTGAATATACAGGCGCGTTTTGTTTCCAAAACCCGTGCACATGTGCGAAAGTTGGAGTGAGCCCCGTAAAGGTTCGGGGATAAGAAAGGTGAATGACGTGTCCGACCCCCAGTGGAAAGTAATCGGCGCCAGCGGCTTCGTCGGCTCCTCCATCGTAGCCCGACTCAATGCCGAGGGTATCAGCGCAGACCCCATCGAAGCGCCGCGTTTGGCGACCCGAGCAACCGACCCCGAAATCATCATTGACGAGGCACGCCGTCTCGAAGGTATTATCGACTCTCTCGCCGACGCATTCGCGGGGGCGCACGTGATCGTCAACGCCGCCGGGCTGGCAGCCCCCAATATGCAGGACCTGCCAGCGCTTGTGGGCGCGAACGCCCTCTTACCGGCCGTCATTGCTATCGCCGCCCAGCGCACCGGGGTGCGCCGCATGATTCACCTCAGCTCCGCCGCCGTGCAGGGTGCTAAACCCGTGCTGGATGCGACCGAATACACTGAACCATTCAGTGCTTATTCGTTCTCGAAAGCGCTCGGTGAAGAGTGCCTGCTTGACCTATACGACTTAATAGAAGAAACGGCGGCACAGGGGCGGGCACCCGGTTCAGCAAATTCCCCCTACCCCGCCGCGCCTTCCCACGCTCCCGCCTATGTAGCCCCCGATCACGCGGTTGAGCTGTGTATCCTACGCGCCACCAGCGTACAGGGGCGTGGGCGCCGCACCACCGAGCTGTTCGCAAAGATGGCTTCCTCCCCGTTCGCCTCGGTGGCGGGGGCAGGAAACCGCAAATCGCCCGTCTCCAGCTCATACGCCCTAGCTGAATTTACCGTCAAACTGGGCCGTTTCCCGGATCAGCTGCCGCCTATTGTCTTACAGCCCTGGGAGGGAGCTACGGTTAACTCAATCATGACCGATGCGGGCCGCCGCGCTCCCAAACACCTGCCGGAGTGGTTGTGCCGTGGCGCTATTAAAGCTGGCTACACCGTCTCGGAGCTGCTGAACGATAAGTTTCAGGGGTCGGTGCGTAAAGTGGAGCTCATGTGGTTCGGTCAGGAGCTTGACGACTCGTGGGCGCGTGCCAATAACCTGGTGCCCGAGCCGCGCGTGCGCGAGGTGCTGCGCAACGCCCACACGGCACTGGGTAAGAAAAAAGACAAACGATTCCGCTAGCACGAACACACAGCTCGTTTAAGCACACAGTGCGCAGTTTCTGCGGGGTTCGGGATAAACCAGCAATACGCCTCAGAAACTGCGCACTCGTACTTGTGGGGCTTAATCTTAATAGGGAAAGAAAGCTCGCCCCGCTAATCTGTGGAAGCGTTCTCCGTCTGCTCGCCGAAAACGAGAGCGCGGGCCTGCTGAGCGGAGAACGGCTGCGCCTGCGCCTCATCCCGCTTAACAGGTTTCGGGGTGTTATTGCGGTACTGTCGGGTACGCTGCTGATCGATACCCGCTGAGGCAGACACCTCCCCCAGCACCCCTACCGCGCCCATGAGCGCCGAGGCGATAGACCCCTCAGCTGGTGCGTCAGCACGGCGAGCGGACTCCGAACCCTGCGAATGTTCTTTATCCCACTGCTCGTATGCTTCGTCTAAATCTTCCTGCCCGGCGGCGGCATGAGCCTCCCCCTCAGCGGCACGTTCCTTCGCTTTTAGCTCGTTACGCTCATCCAGCTCGGCGCGGGTCACGATTGAGGGAACCACCTCACGCAGCGCCTCCACGGAGATAGCGCCCTCACGCACCACCACAAACGGGGTGCAGGTACAGTCCAGGATTGTTGAAGGCAGAGCCTGTGCCGGTGCATCATCACTTCCGGTACCTTCCGCCGTTTCGGAGGGGGTATCCTTGGTGGTTTCAGCGGCGGAGGCACTCTCCGCCCCCGAATCTGCAGTCTCTGTATCCTCTGAGCCTGGCGCATCGGTACCCGATGCTTGAGATTTACTGTCCGAGGCGGCCGTGGACTCTTTTGTGCTGCCAGCAGGTGCTGGCCGGTCACCAGCATCCACGATCAGGCTCACGTTCTCCCCCAGCTGATCGGCTGCCTGCTGCGCGTTCACCGCCGCCTGCTGCCCCGTTTTATTCGCCGAAGAAACAGCCAGCGGGCCGTGCTCCGTCAGAAGCTTCAACGCAAACTCATCATTGGGTACACGCACGGCCACCGTGCCCTGGGTATCCCCCAAATCCCAGTTAAGTGACGGGTAAGAGTACAAGATAACGGTGAGTGCACCCGGCCAGAATTTACGACCCAGCTCGTACACCTCATCAGGAATCTCATCCGCCACACCGGACAGCGACGCCTGATCAAAAATCATGACCGGCGGCGGCATGGTGCGTGAACGGCCCTTATCGGAGAGCAGCTTCGCCACGCCCTCATGCGAAAAGGCGTCGCAGGCGATGCCGTAAACGGTGTCGGTGGGAATAACGATAGTCTCGTGCGAGTTCAAGGCTTCACGGGCGGCCGTAATGGCCTCCGAAACCTCAGTCTCACTCGATACGGGGTACAGCTTAGCTTTCACGTGCCCTATTCTCTCATGTTTTTAGGTTGCGTTGGTTCAGCCCAGGGCCACAAAATGCTGCGGGCCTTCTTACCGCCTACACGGTTGGCCTGTAACCGCACGTATGGCGGGGCCTGCCGGTTAAATCGTGCACACACCGCACTCTCACAAACCCCAGCTCGTTGAACACCTCGGCCACCGCCTCCTGCTGGGTTTCATCATGTTCCATAATAAAAAACCCACCCGGTTTCACAAGGTACGCGGCCCTGGCAGCAACCGCAGCCGGTATCCGCATCCCATCCGCTGACCCCCCATAGAGCGCCATATCCGGGTCGTGCTGGGCGGCCTCGGGTTCTGCGGGCACCCGCCCCTGCGGGATATACGGCGGGTTCGACACGACCGCATCGAAGTACCCACCCAATCCCTCAAGGGCGCTGAGCGCATCGCCGTGTACGAAGTTCACACCGTATGTTTCGCAGTTAATGCGGGCCCAGGGCTCGGCATGTTCCGAAAGCTCCACCGCCGTCACCAGGGCATCATTCGGCAAGGCATTTTTTATTGCAGCTGCAATCGCGCCCGAACCGGCACACAAATCAACAACCCGCAGGCGCCGCTGGGGGTACGCTCGAAGTGCGTTAAGTGCCTCTTCCACCAGCAGCTCCGTCTCGGGCCGGGGCACGAACACTCCCGGACCAACCCGCACCTGGATACGGTGAAACGCCGCCACACCCGTAATATGCTGCAGGGGTATGCGGCGGGCACGGCGGGCGATAAGCGACTCGTACCGTTGCATATCCTGCGCGGTGAGAGCGTCCCCCAGAAGCGCCCGCTGCTGCACCGCGCCGCGCGTGTACCCCTCACGGGCGGTACCGCGCCGGTTACCTTCGGCATCGGTACCCAGCAGATGCGCCGCTAAAAGCTCAGCATCAGCCACCGGGCTCGGCACCCCGGCCTGCCGCAGCGTGGCGGCGCCCTGGCGCAGCGCCTGCGCAAGGCTCACCCCTTCACATTGCGTCGGGGTAAGGGATGTTCCTGTCGTATCGGTCATGTCCATGTTCCGCGTCATCGCATCCACCTGCCAGCATCGCCGTGGCACCGGTTATTTCTGCTCTTGACCCACCTGGGATAGGCGGTGCGCCTCATCCATCTCAATAGCGGACTGCACCACCGGTTCAAGGTCTCCGCCCAGTACCGCATCCAAGTTATACGCTTTGTAGCCGGTACGGTGATCAGCGATACGGTTCTCGGGGAAGTTATAGGTGCGGATGCGTTCCGACCGGTCCATAGTGCGCACCTGAGAGGCACGATGCGCAGCGTTCTCCGCCTCAATCTGCTCCTGCTGATGCGCCAGCAGCCTCGCACGCAGCACACGCATCGCGGCTTCACGGTTCTGCAGCTGCGACTTTTCGTTCTGCATCGCCACCACAATACCCGTTGGAAGGTGGGTGATGCGCACAGCAGAGTCAGTCGTGTTCACGGACTGACCGCCGGGACCGGAGGAACGGTAGACGTCAATCTTCAAGTCGTTCTGGCTAATCTCAATCTCTTCGGGCTCATCCACCTCAGGGAAAACCAGCACACCCGCCGCGGAGGTGTGAATACGTCCCTGCGATTCGGTTGCCGGAACGCGCTGCACACGGTGCACACCGCCCTCATATTTCAGGTGCGCCCACACGCCTTCGGCGGGCTCATTGGAGGTGCCTTTAATCGCAATCTGCGCATCCTTATAGCCGCCCACATCGGTGCTGGTGGAGGAAATAATCTCGGTTTTCCAGCCTTTGTGCTCGGCGTACCGCATGTACATGCGCAGCAGGTCGCCCGCAAACAGCGCCGCCTCGTCGCCGCCCGCGCCAGCTTTTACCTCAAGAATCACGTTACGGCCATCATCCGGGTCACGCGGGATGAGCAGGCGGCGCAGTTTCTCCCCCGCCGCTTCAAGTTCAGCCTCTAAAACGGGTACTTCGGCGGCAAACTCGGGGTCTTCGGCCGCCATCTCACGGGCCGCCTCAAGGTCATCGCTGAAACCCTTGTATTTGTTATAAGCACTCACGATACCGGTCAGCTCGGCGTATCGACGGCCCACACGGCGCGCCTTACCCTGGTTTGCCTGCACCGCAGGATCCGCCAGCTGCGCCTGCAAATCAGCGTGCTCATCCAGTAGCACCTGGATAGATTCAAACATTGTCTATTACTCTCTTACAATTCATGAACGCACCCACCCGGTGCGCATCCTCAAAGCCAATTATGCCGTGCGAACCGCAGAACGCACCACGCTACCGGCGCTAAACGCCGAATATCGCCCGCCCCTGCTGCGCTATTAAACGCACGGGGCGGGCGATAGAAGCACCGCGACTAGTTGGGGCTCATCCTAAGGCCGTTCTTCTGCACGGTCATTAAGAACTCGGCGTTCGTTTCGGTCTTTCGCAGCTGGTTCGTCAGCACGCTCAGCGCCTGCTCCGGCTCCATACCAGCCAGCACGCGGCGCAGACCCCACATGATCTTCACCTCTTCGCCGCTGAGCAGGTTCTCTTCACGGCGGGTACCGGAGGCGGTCACATCGACTGCGGGGAAGATACGCTTATCCGCCAGCTGGCGCGACAGGCGCAGCTCCATGTTGCCGGTGCCCTTGAACTCCTCAAAGATCACCTCGTCCATCTTCGAGCCGGTTTCCACCAGAGCCGTCGCCAGAATAGTCAGCGAACCGCCCTCTTCAATGTTGCGGGCCGCACCGAAGAACTTCTTCGGAGGATACAGCGCGGCAGAATCCACACCACCGGAGAGGATACGGCCGGATGCGGGCGCCGCCAGGTTGTAGGCACGCCCCAGACGGGTCATCGAATCCAGCAGCACCACCACGTCGTAGCCGAGCTCAACCATACGCTTCGCGCGCTCAATAGCGAGCTCCGCGACCGTGGTGTGGTCCTCAGCGGGACGGTCGAAGGTTGAGGCGATCACCTCGCCCTTAACCGTGCGCTGCATATCGGTCACCTCTTCGGGACGCTCATCCACCAGCACCATCATGAGGTACACTTCGGGGTTATTCTCCGTGATCGCATTCGCGATCGACTGGAGCATAAGAGTCTTACCCGCCTTCGGGGGTGAAACAATCAGACCGCGCTGGCCCTTACCGATCGGGGACACCAGGTCCACTACGCGCGGGCCCAGTTTCTTCTTGTCGGTCTCAAGGCGCAAACGCTCCTTGGGGTACAGCGGGGTGAGCTTTGAGAATTCGCGGCGGCGCGTCGAGTCCTCAACACTCTGACCGTTAATCGCCTCAATCTGAACCAGTGCGTTGAACCGCTGGCGGGAGTTCTGCTCTCCTTCACGCGGCACCCGGATAGCACCCAGAATATGGTCGCCTTTACGCAGGCGGAAATGCTTCACCTGAGCCAGCGACACGTACACATCATCCGGGCCCGGCAAATAGCCTGAGGTGCGCACAAATGCATAATTATCGAGGATTTCGAGGATGCCGGAGATCGGTGCCAGCACATCGTTTTCGCTGACTTTATTATCGAACCCGCGGTTATTGCGGCGCTCCCGCTGCTCATTAGTGCGCTTATTACGGCGGTTACGGCGCTCATCGTCGTTGGAGTTAGAACGTTCGGCCTTGGCCTGGCGGTCATTATTCTTCTCATACCGCTCGTTTTTCTCGTACCGTTCACGCTTATTGGTGCGGCGGTAGGTGCGCTCGTTCTGCTCGGCGCTTTCAGCCTCTTCACTCTTACGGCGGTTATTGGTGCGTTCACGGGTGCGGGTGCGTTTCACCGGCTTCTCCGGGTCGGTACCGAACGTCATATCCAAGGCGGCGGTAATGGAATCCAGGCTGGTTGCCCCGTCTGCGGTTTCGGCCTTCAAATCGGCGGAGTTCTCGGGGAGTTCACGCTGTTCTCGGCGCTCACGAATTTTCTCGGAAGCCAGCTCTGCCTTTACGTCCAGAGGAGGAAGGTCCGCATCCGCTTTAGCGGTCTTTTCGGCTTTCTTAGCCTCCTGCGTTTTACGGGTACGCGTGGTGCGGGTTCGCTTTGCGGGTGCCTTCTCGCCCTCACTCTTTTCGGACTTTTCAGCCTTAGAGGAAGGAGTTTTTTCGGTCTTTTCGCTCTTTTTCTCAGCGTCGGTCTCATCGCGTTCAGCCACCACGCCTCCGCGCTGGTGAGACGCCACAGCCTCAACCAGATCCGCCTTCTTCAGACGCAGGTACCCTTTAATGCCCAACTGCTGGGCTAGGGTGCGTAGCTGAGCGACTTTCAGCTCGCCAAGCTTCGAGCTCGTTACGAGTGTGCCCGACGCGTTTTCGTCTTCAGTCACGACAATATTTTTTGCCACTAAATATTTCCTTATATTTGTTTTAAAACACCCAGAAAATCCCTACAGAAACTTAAGGATCGGGTTTCTCACTATTGAGCGCGGCCCCCGCCGAACTCGGGTAGAGTTCGACGCGTACTTTTACGGGGGGGAATCCTTTCAAAGTTCTTGGAGCATTCGTTCGCTAAGCTACCGCATTTTGCCGTAAAGGAAGAACCCTACGATAAGAAGCGACAACCCTGAACGGCGCCATTTTTACGTCTAAAAACCACAAGCGGCACCCACGAAGAACACGGAGTTTTGGTGGAGAAACCACCGGTGATTTTTTGACACTTCCGACGCGGTCAAGGCCGCTACTGAAACAGATCCCGGAAGCTTTAGACACGCCAATCGGTGACTCGGCTGTATGTGCCTACTGTGTAACTATAACACCTTCGCCATCGATTTCAAGCGGCATGACGCGCCATGACAGATGACGATTTTCAAAAATATTTCCGGGATGTTCCGCCGTGAACTTCTCAACGAATTCACACACCCGGCTGGCCTCCTTGGCACCGCGCGCAAACGTGAGAACGGTGGGCCCAGCACCCGAGATGACAGCAGGAAGCTGCTGCTCACGCAGATACGCCACCAAAGCAG
>ERZ772763.81-NODE-81-length-18348-cov-3.62816_pt1 | contig 18348 bp, 14 predicted proteins | sample MGYA00511362_ERZ772763 | MGnify/ENA primary metagenome ERZ772763 (study PRJEB29015, sample SAMEA2738042) | human oral metagenome | biome: human oral; feature: human-associated habitat; material: saliva | place: China | collected 2234 ... | reverse complement strand
AATCTTCAAATAAAGTAACTAAGTAACGTTCCAGAGCCTCCTCGTTAGAAAAAAAACCTTCTTTTTCGTTTGATATTTGATTTTTTTATTAAGAGACTTAATGAGGTTTGTCGAATAAATGCTATGTCAAATCTGGTAATGAAACTAATAATATGCGCTATTATAACCTATTTGTACATTCTTATTTTATCATTTTCAATTAGTAAGTCTAGGATCACCAGATTATGGTTTCCATTTGTTCCGACACACTCATGATTCAATGTTGCTTAATGTAGGTACAAATTGGAAAGAACTCCAAGTCAGAATGGGGCATAAGTCAATGTCAACTACTATGGATACTTACGCAGAGTTGGCACCTCAAAGAAAGCTAGAAGCAGTCAGCATTTATTTAGATTAGATTGCTGAATTAGCATTAACTGCCTTTACAGGTATAAAAATATCGCTACATCTATGTATTAATACCAAGATGTAGCGATTTATTCAAAATATGTATATTAGATATTTGAAAAGTTACCAACTGATTACTTTTCCATCTTCTATTTTGATATCAGCATCATAAAGTCTGTTTAGAAGAGTTTCATCGAAAAAGTTATCAGCTTGATCATTTTTAATTACTTTTCCATCAAGAAGAGCGATAATATTGTCACTATAAGCAAGAGCTTGATTTATATCGTGTAGGACCATGATAATAGTAATTCCCAGAGATTTATTAAGATCTCTAACAAGTTGCATTATAGATTTTTGATATTTTATATCAAGGAAAGTAGTAGGCTCGTCTAGTATAATAATATCAGTACTTTGTGCTAATGCCATTGCGATATAAACACGTTGAAGCTGACCTCCTGATAACTCATCCACACGTTTATCTTTATAAGCCTGTAAACTAGTTTTTTCAAGAGCAAATTCAATCTTTTCAACATCACTAGCAGTAGGCTTGTAAAAGAAAATGTTTTGATAAGGAAGTCTAGCGAAACTAACCATATCATAAACGGTAATTTCTCGTGGAGTTTCATTCTTTTGATAAACAATTGCAAGAATACTCGCAAGTTCTTTTAATGAATATGAATTCAGTTCCTTACCTTCAATTTTTACACTTCCAGCATTATAGTTTAAATTTTTTGCTAATATTTTTATAAGTGTACTTTTACCACAACCATTTTTACCAAGTAGGGTAGTAATCTTACCTTTTTCAATGCTTACATTTATACCTTCAAAAAGTGCATTTTTATTATCGTACTTAAACGTAAGGTTATTAATTTCTATTATATTTTCCATTAACTTACTCCTTTCTTAACTAAAATAATAAATGCAGGTCCACCTATAATCATCATTATTAAATCAGCAGGTATTTCGATAGGTGCGAAAATGACGCGACCTATTGTATCGAATAAAAGTAGTATAAATGCTCCTAGTAGAGCACTAAATGGGATGGTGTAAATATGATTTCGCCCAATTATAATCTTAGCAATATGAGGTGTAATAAGAGCTAAGAAGACCATAACACCTGCCACTGCTGTAGAAACAGAAGCAAGAGCTACTGCAACAAATGAAATTAACAGACGAACCATATTAATATTGATGCCAAGCGAACTAATAATATTATCATCTAATGCGAAGATATTACATAGTTTAGCTAAGAAGAAACTAATAATTAGTAGTATAGGAATCCAGCTTAGTAATAATGCAACATCGTCCCAGTTTTTAGTTCCTAAACCAACAGTTTTGAATGTAGATGACGTAGTAGAGTTAGCTGCATTCAAGTACTGCATAGAACTCAGTATTCCTGTGAAGAAATAACTTATTGCAATACCGATTAAAATAATTTTAACATTATTTTTTGTTCTACCTGCTAGGTAATAAATGATTAAGAAACCAAGGACACCACCGATGATAGAAAATACAGATTTAAATATCATAAATTGTGGGAATATCCCTAATCCTAAGTATAAAATTAGGTTGGCTCCACTAGAAACACCAATAATACTAGGATCGACAAGCGGGTTCTTTAATACTGTTTGTAATAATAAACCACTAACTCCAAGAGCAGCACCAACCAAAATAGTGATGATAATTCTTGGGAAACGAACGTCTATAATTGCATTTACATTGGCATATTCTCCGGTAAAGATACCAATAGCTAATTGTCCGACGCTAGCTTTTATACTACCACTGTTCGCTGCAAAAAATATTGTACTTAATAAGAGTAAAATAAGAACAAAAAAAGTGATTGCTTTTTTGTTTTTAAACATTAAGAACCTCCTTATATATTTTATATGTTTAGTATATCATATGTTGTTTTTAATTTGAATTATATAAAAAACCAGAGGTAGCATTGTGCTACTTCTGGTTTTAAGTATTAGTTACTATAGAAAATACTGTATAGACTTTCTAATCCTTTTTGGTAATCGTATGTAGCTGTCATACCAAACATTGAGCTATCTAAATCGACAACTTTATTATTTTTTACCGCATCAAAGTGAGACCAACTCTTATTGTTTTCAAATTCTTTTTTAAACATTTCATTTACGTTATCAGGCATAGCATGAGCAGTACGTAAAATAAAGTCTGGTTTATCATTTAAAGCAGTTTCTAAGTTTAGATTTTTAAACTCTTCAGTACCCTTAATGATATTTTCACCACCTGCTAATTTTACAAGGTTACCAACATAAGATTTTTCAGTAGCTGCCAGGTAACTTCCAGGTAATCCCATAAGAACAAGAACTTTTGGTTTCTTCTTATTAGCGATTTTTTCATTGAATTTAGCGAAGAACTCATCGTGTTCTTTCTTTAATTCTTTGAATTTTTCAGTTTTACCGAATTCTTTTGCAAGATCTTCTGTAATAGAGTATAATCCGTTAACACTACGAATATCTACAAATTTATAAGGAATTTTATTTTTCTCGAATCCTTCTTTTATCCAGTCTTGTAAACTATCTGGAGCATACACAATAGAAGGATTAATCGATTTAATAACTTCCATATTTGGGTTCATAGGAAGTCCGATTTGAACAATGTTGTCATACTTTTTAGGCATACGTCCTAATTTTGTAGTAGGGACACCTGCTAATTTAATGTCAAGTACATTTGCGACTTGAGCTAAAGCTACAGAGTCCATTATGACACGTTTACCATTTTCTTCTTCAGATTTTTTATCTTTATTTACACCTGTTAAGTCAATAGTCTCATTAAAAGCTTTATCAGCTAGATTAGGATCAGTTCCAGTAGTGTTACCAGCTTTATTTTGTGATGAACAAGCAGTAAGTACTAAGATACTAGCCAGAAGTAGTGTAAATAGTAGGGATAGTTTTCTTTTCATGAATTATCTCCTAGTTATTTTTTCTTTTTTTACGAGGAAAGTAAAGTCCAGCAGCTATTGCAAGAATTCCAATACCTCCTAAATAGTAAGGTGTGTAATTTGTTTCTTTAATAGCTTCCATATCTAAACCATCATTTCCGTTTTTAATAGTATCAGTATTAACTTCTACGAAATAACGAACAGGACGATTCATAGGTTCTACATACATTTGTACCATAGCTAAGAAGTTTTCATTTGGTACCTCGAATCGATAGTCAACATAGCTATCTTTATATTGTTCAATGTTAACTTTTGTTTCAGTAGCAGCAACTTGTTTGAATTCTCCATCTTTTTGAAGAACTTTAATGAAAGGACCTTGTTCTTTGCTACGTTGAACCCAGTTCATTAGGTGAACGCGCACAGTTGCGTATAATTTACCGTCTTTTGTACGTTGAAGCATAGCTTTAGACCAACGTTTTTCACCGTTAGATTTTTGATTTTTAAGAGCTTCATTTAGATCTCCACCTGCATTAATAGGTGAGATTACTCCTTGTACCATACCTTCACCGATAGCAGTGTTTTTAGTTCCACCATCAGCAGTAACACCAGTAAGAGGGTTCAAGTATGAACCTGTGATATCAAGGTTATAAAGACCTGGATTTTTTGTCTTTTGATCATCTTTGAAGTAATCTTCTAATTTCTTAGCGACAAATCCTTCAGGTGCCTTATTCTCATCTTTTTTATCTTTGTTTTCTTCTTCTTTTTTCTTATCTTCAGCTTTTTTTTCTTTTTCTTTATCTTTAGATGAATCTTCAGAACCAGATACTAGATTAGCTGCAGACCAGTTAAATTTAATAATAGCATTTTGAGATGCATCACCACCCATAATTTGGTTCATGGCATCAACCGCAACTCTAACACCAACTTTATCAGGTTTAGCTTCACCGAAATTAAAACTTAGAGTTCCTGGGTAAGTACTAGTACCACCGTCTAAGTTAGTATCATTATAAGTGCTTGTTACAGAAGCAGCAGTAAGACTTCCTGAGAAAATAGGAGATGAATAAATGCTAAGTGATAATAAGTGACCATGCATATTACTAAAATCCATTGGAGTAAATTGTACAGAAATAGTAGAAGTATTATTATCATGAACATTTACAGTAGCATGTGTAGCTAATGCATTGTTCCCCATAGAAAGTCGACCACTATTTTCAGAGTGCCACAGCTCAACAGGTACACTGTATACTTTATCAGCTGCGTGTACATTTTTTACGAAAGGTACATTACTAGATGTAACGATAAACGTTAATGTAGCAATAACTATCGTTAACAGTTTTAAAACTCGTTTCATTATAAAAACTCACTTTCTTATATGTTATTCAATTTTTAATAAGAGGGAGTGACTCAAAAATCGTGATTTCTAGAAATAAGATTTTGTCGAGCCATCCCCGCACAGTTTATTAGATATCTAAAAAGCTTTTATAAAGCGAATTTAGATATCAATAAACCACTGCGTCTATGAATTATCATATACACTTTTTTAAAATTTAGGACTTTTGGGTCAATCCTTACGAAATTGGTAATATTAAGCTAATTTAGCAAGATATTATCTTACTATTTTATTTTTCTTTTCTTCTACCTACTATGAAGGCACTCATTAGAGTAAGAGCTCCTGCAAGGATAGATGATGAAGTTTCTAATCCAGTGTTAGACAGTCTGCCGTTGTTTAGACGTCCACCTTTTGGTGTTAAAGCATCAGCCCCATTACCAGCGCCACTAGCTCCAGGTTGACCACCATCAATAACTGCAGTACCTTGTCTTTCTGTAGCATTAGACCAGTTTAGGCTTAGGATTGCATCTTTTTTACCAGCACCTGGCATAATACTTTCCATTGTTGGTACGAAAACAGAAACAGGAATGTTAGTTAATTTTTCAGGAGATGTGAAGTGAACTTGTACTTGGTTCATTGCACCACCTGTTCTATTAACAGGGTATTCGGTACCATTAACCCAGAAACGAGTAATACCGTCTGTAAGAGTTCCTACTTTAATATCATGGAAACGAACGATGTAGTGATAAGTAGATCCATCTTTATAAACAGTAATACCGTCTAGTGCTGCATTCCCCATAGAGGCACGACCTGATTCATAAGCGTTTAATAGAGATGCAGTAACATTATCGAAGTATGTAACTGTTTTTTCTTCACCTTGACCTTGAGCTTGGTCTTGTGCTTGAAGGTTAGGTTTATCTACTGGTTTGATTGGTGAAGTTGGAGATTTTTTCCCTGTATCTTTTCCTGTTTTTGAAGGTTGAGGAGTATATCCACTAGATCCAGAATTTCCACCTGCTATTGGTTGACCTTGTTGTTCACTTACGCTAGACCAGTCGAATGCTAATGTAGCATCTTGTTTACCTCCACCTTGCATGATATCTTCCATTGCTTGAACAAATACAGAAACAGGAACTGATGACAGTTTTTGAGAAGAAGTGAAGTGAACTTCTACTTGATTGCTTCCTCCTCCTGTAGGATTAACAGGATACTCTGTACCATTTACCCAGAATTTAGAGATTCCACCAGTGAAACCATAAGTAGATAAATCGTGGAATCTTATGATATAGTGGTAAGTACTTCCTTCTTTGAATACAGTAACATTACTATTTTCTAAAGCTGCATCTCCCATTGATTTTTGTCCAGGGCGGTGTGCGTTTAGCAGTGAAGCTTTTACTCCTTTATAGTAAGTTGCAGTAGCTGCAGGAGTAAGTGTAGTCACTGCAGGTTTTGGTTGCTCCTTAGGTTTAGGAGTTTCTACAGGTTTAACAGGTTTAGCTGGTTCTGTAGTACCTGAATCAGTTGGTTTGTCTGATGGTTTAGTTGTTGTAGGTTCTGTCGGTTTATTTGAAGGCTGAGTATTTTCAGGTGTTTCAGGTTTTACTGTAGCTTCAGTCTTAGCAGGTTTAGCCGGTGTTGGTTGAGTATTCGCTACCGTATTTAATGCATTGCTTAAATCAAATTTTAGAATCATTCTTTGAGTTCCAAATGTTTCACCAATAGAAGCCATAACTGGAACATAAACTTCAGTATAAGTTTCTAATTTATTATTTGAATCGATTTTATTTTTATCTACACTATAAGAAAGTGTTTTTGGATAAGCAGTACGTCCAGGAAATTTCTTTTTGTAAGTTTCTACGAAGTTATCAGTTTCAGCAGTACTATAGTATTCAACTATAGCAGCAGGATTAAATTCATTATTTTGAATACTATTACGATTTGCATGGGTTTTATCACCGTCGTAATATTTTAAATCTCCCAAGTAACCATTTAAGCCACCGAATGTAATTGGTTTAAAAGATACATTTACGAAATATTGACCATTTCGTACGATTAATTTGGTTTTAGTTGTATCTAAACCAGCGGCAGCCATAGATGCTTCACCTTCTGCTCCATAGAATTTAAGAGCTTCAGCAGTGATATTATATTCTCCATCAGGAAGATTTTTTATATCTTTTGCAGCAACGGCATTATTTTCTATAGCAAATGTAGTGTTGCTTTGTGTAGAGTTCTCGACCACAGCAAGAGTAGAGATAATAGTTGCTGCTGATAGAACTTTTAATAATTTATTTGCTTTCATTTTATTTTGATTTCTCCTTATATTTCTTTATACATGACTTTATACAAAGAGGTAATTTACCCCTTTGTATAAAGATTTTAATATTTATTTTATTTATTAAATTTTCTACGTAATACTAAAGCAGATAATAGTACTAATGCACCTAATCCAGCAGTAGCAGTAGAAGCTAATCCAGTATTAGCAAGTCCTTTTTTAACAGTATTTACAGGAGTTGCAGATGTTACTTGATTATTAGTTTTAACTACATCAAGGTTATCGTTATCTTTAATTTCTTTGTTATCAGTTTGTCCCAAGATATTAAGAGAGTCTTTTTGAGTAGTTTCATTTAAAACTTTATTTAAATCTAAAGCAGGTAGTTCTTCTTGAACTAAAGCTTCACCTTTATCAGATTTTATTTCTTCGTTTTTATCTGATGGAGCAGGTGTTATAGGAACAGGTGTATTCTGATCAGAAGATACAGTTTTTGATTTTACAATTGTGTATATACTGAAGTGGTTAGTGAAGAATGTAAGTTTTCCATCTTTATAAACACTTGGTACTTTTTCTAATTTATTACCATTTACATAGTAAACTTCTAATTTTTCATCTTCATTAGCTACAACAGCTACTGTAACTGCACGAGTTTCTCCTTGTTTATTGATTGTAGTTCCTTTAGAATCTATGAAGTGTAAGTCTATTGTTTTAACAACACTTAGATTTTCCTCTGCTTTTTTAACAAGTTCTTCAACTTTTGCAACAGTTTCTTTATCAGCTTTTTCTATAACGAATTTATCTGCTTGAAGAGAAGTGTTGTCAAATGAAACTGTGATTTCTTCAGTTGAACCATTTTCTACAACTTTGGCTACTAATGTATCTTTAAGAGATGCAGAATTAACTATTTCTTTAAGTTTCGATGCTTCTTCTTTGTTTACATCTTTATCAGTAGCGATATTAGATAAGGCTACTTTTTTAAGTTCTTCTAATTTTGCTTTTTCTTTTTCAGCTTGAGCTTTAGCAGCAGCTTCTTTTTCTAATCTTTCTTTTTCAAGACGATCAGCTTCAGCTTTTTGAGCTTTTTCTTTTTCAAGTCTTTCTTTTTCAGCTTGAGCTTTAGCAGCAGCTTCTTTTTCTAATCTTTCTTTTTCAAGACGATCAGCTTCAGCTTTTTGAGCTTTTTCTTTTTCAAGTCTTTCTTTTTCAGCTTGAGCTTTAGCAGCAGCTTCTTTTTCTAATCTTTCTTTTTCAAGACGATCAGCTTCAGCTTTTTGAGCTTTCTCTTTTTCAAGTCTTTCTTTTTCGGCTTGAGCTTTTGTAGTTTCATCTTTGTGTAATGATGTTACTTGATCAGTTGTTAGTGGAGTAGCCCCATCCCAATTGAATTTAAGTGTTGCTGCAACATTTGAATGACCTCTTAATGGTTTTCCGTTTACTGATACTGAGAATGTAATAGTTTTTTCAGTTAATTTTTCAGGACTTGTGAAGTGGAATACTTTTTCATGTCCTTCACCACCAAGGTCAGTTCTTTCAGCGGCAGTATTATCAACTGATAAAGTATCTACAGTTCCTACTTGAGTTCCAAAACGTAAGTCTTTGAATGTTAGATAGTAATGATAAGCATCATTTACTTTCTCTACACGAGTTTTTTCAGGCACTAATGCATCGTTTGCCATTGAAGGTTTATCAGCAATATGCGCATTATTAATTCTAGCTGGCACTAGGTTATTAGCAGCTTCTTCTTTAGCTTTTTCTACAGTAGAGAAGTCTAAAGCTATTGTACTTTCAGCAGCACGTTCTTCAAATCTAGGTTTAGCTCCACCTTTAGTTTGGACGCTAATTACAGTATCAACTTGGATTTTATCTAGAAGAGAATCAGTTAAGATCTTACCTTCTTTTAGTTTAGTTGCTGCATCAACTTCAGTAAAGCTAACTTCATTTCCTTTATATGTAAGTTTAGAAACTGTAAATGGTTTATTACGTAGTAAGTAAGTAGAAGATTTTCCTTCTTTAACTTGAATAGTGTATTGATATTTATCTCCAACTTTTTCAACTTTTACATCTTTAACAAATGCATTTTCATAGATTGAACTTGAATTAGTAGTTCTACCATTTAATTCGCCTTTAACAGTAGCTGGGAATGTAGACGGAACTTTATCAGCATCTACTTCATGATCAGGTACTGAAGGTTTAGCAGGCGTAACTTCTTTAGGTTTTTCTACTTTAGGGAAGTCTAGTGCTATTGTACTTTCAGCAGTTCTGTCCTCGAATCTAGGTTTAGCTCCACCTTTTGTTTGAACATTTAATACAGCATCTACTTGGATTTTGTCTAGAAGAGAATCAGTTAGGATTTTCCCTTCTTTTAGCTTAGTAGCAGCATCAACTTCAGTAAAGTTAATTTCAGCTCCTTTATAAGTTAGTTTAGAAACTGTGAATGGCTTATTACGTAATAAGAAATTAGAAGATTTTCCTTCTTTAACTTGGATAGTATATTGATATTTATCCCCAACTTTTTCAACTTTTACATCTTTAACAAATGCATTTTCATAGATTGAAGCAGTACCAGTAGTTCTACCATTTAATTCAGCTTTTACTGTAGTAGGGAAAGTGTTAGGAACTTTATCAGCATCAACATTGTGATCAGCAGCTGTTGGTGTAGCTGGTTTTGGTTCTTCTTTTGGTGTAGTTGGTGTAGGTTTAACTGGTTTAGGTTTAGCAGGTGCAACTACATCTTCTAATTTTACAGGTCTTTCCTTATAGTCAGTAGCTGTTTCATAGTATAGTTTTAATGTAACAAAGTGTGACATTAAAGCACCGTTAGGATATGGAGCAGTACCATCTAATTGAATTTTTTCTAATAGTTTATCAGTAATGATAGATCCTTCTTTTACTGAAGAATTACCGTTTGTTGCTAAAGTAGTTAATGGAATATCTTTACCTTGATATGCAACTTTGTGTAATTCGAATGGATAAAATTCTCCACCTACATCAGCAAGACCTTTTTTGAATCTAAGTGTATATTTGTATTTATCCCCAATTTTTTCAACTTTAACATAGTTATCTAATGCAGAACCGTATAATGACTCTTCATCGTTGTTGTTAGCATTTCTTAAATGTCCTTGAACGTGGATAGGAAAGTCTTTTTTAATAGTTCCTTTGTATTCAACGTCTTTGTTAGGATTTTCATAAGTTGCAGCTTCATAGTTATCAGCAGTTACTTTTTTTCTAGCTAAAGATGATAAATCAAATTTTAAAGTCATTTTTTGAGTTCCGAAAGCTGGACTAATTGAAGCCATAACAGGAACAAACACTTCAGTATATGTTTCTAGTTTATTATTTGAATCGATTTTATTTTTATCCACAGTATAGTTAACTGTTTTTGGATAAACAGTACGACCAGGAAATTCTTTTTTGTAGGTATCTACGAAATTGTCAGTTTCACTGGCACTATAATTCTCAACTATAGTTGAGTCTTTAAACTCGTTTTTTTGAATTTCTTTACGATTTTCATGAGTTTTATCACCATCATAGTATTTTAAGTCTCCTAAGTAACCTCTAAGTCCACCAAATGTGATAGGTTTAAATGAAACATTTACAGAATATTTCCCATTTTTTACAATTAATTTAGTTTTTTCATTGTCGATTGCAGCAGCAGCCATAGATGGTTGACCTTCTTCATAGAATTTTAAGGCTTCAGCAGTAATCTTATATTCTCCGTCCTTTAAAGCTTTAACGTCTTGAGCTACAGTAGCTGGCTCTTCAGATTTTGGTGCAGTAGTTGCTGGAGCTGTAACTGATGTAGTAGCAGGGGTTGCAGCAGAGTTCACTGCTGGAGTAGCTGGTGAATTAGTTTCCCCAGGAGTAGATGCTGGTGCTGCAGGTTGCGTAGTAGTTGGCTTCGTAGAAGAAGTTGTTGTATTTGTTACAACAGGTGTTTCTTCTGCTGCGAATGCGAAGCTATCTTGATCGTATGCTTCAATTGCTGCAACAGCAGAAAAAATTGCAGTTGCTGACAAAACTTTTAATAATGTTGTATTTTTCATATTAGGAATTTTCTCCTTTATTTATATATTATTAGATATTAAATCGTTACCACTATTATAATACAAAAACCTGTGTAAATAAAGGTAAAAATGATAATTGCTATCAGATATAACCTAAAATAGACGAAATTTACAACAAAGTTTCAAAGTTAGTTCACAACTTTGTCATAATTTAAACGTTTTGAATTCTATAAAATACAAAAATATTATTAATAAAATTTTATAAAGTAATGAAAATATGGGATTGGAATACGTCTAAACCCATATTTTATTAAATATTATTTATTAAATTTTCTACGCATTACAAATGCTGCAAGCAGTGATGCTAATCCTAAGAATGCTGTAGATGCAGTAGTAATACCAGTGTTTGCCAATGATTTTTTCATATTTACAGTTGTGTCATTAGATTTTTTAGTACTTACTGGAGCTGCTACAAAAGTATCTTTAACTTCAGATTGTCCAAAGATATCATTGATAAGTGGTTTTTTATTTGATGTAGTAGTTGTCTCTTCAGTCAATTGTTTTTGTTCTCTAAGGTACCCTTCTAAATCAAATTCAGGTTTTTCTAATATTGCAGCTTTACCTTTAGCAGTTACAGGTGCTTCTTCTCTTTCAATTCTTTCTTTTTCAGCTTTTTCTTTAGCTAGTTTTTCTCTATCTACTTTAGCACAGTTATTGTTTTGTTGTTAGAGAACTTAAATCGTATTTAAGAATCATACGCTGAGTACCTGCACCTGGGAATATAGACTCTATAACCGGTACGAATACTTGAGTAAATGTTTCTAGTTCATTGTTAACATCAATTTTATTTTTATCTACATTGTAAGATAAAGTTTTAGGATATACAGTACGTCCAGGGAATTTTTTCTTGTATACATCACTAAAAGCATCTTTTTCATTTTTTGAATAATTTTCAATGATAGTTGTATCTTTAAAATTACTATCTTTTATTTCAGAACGATTAGCATGAGTCTTATACCCATCATAGTATTTTAAATCTCCTAAGTACCCTGTAAGACCTCCAAATGTAATAGGTTTAAATGAAATATTAACAGAGTATTGTCAATTTTTAACTACTAGTTTTGCTTTTTCAGTATCTAATTCAACAGTAGCCATTGATTCTCTACCTTCTTGTGAGAAGGTTAGAGCTTCTACATTCTTTTTCTCACCTACTGACTTTATATCGTAGGTACCGTCTGGTAAATTTTTAACATCTTGAGGTACTGTTTTTGTTTCTACATCGCTTTGATTATCAGTAGCAGTTGCTGCAACCTCAGTAGCGAATGCGTTGTGATCATAAGATTCTATTGCTGCGATTGCAGTGAAAATTGCAGAAGCAGAAAGAACTTTTAATAATGTTTTACTCTTCATAATTATATAAATGTCTCTTTGAAAATTGCATTTTGTTATTATAAAATTTATCATAACTATTATAATACAAAGGTGTCAATTAATAAAGGGAAAAATGATAACTAATTTCATTTACAATCTGAAATACTCGAAATTCACAATAAAGTTTCAATTTAACTTTACAAATTTACCATATTTAAAAAGAGGTTAATATTGAAATATAAAAAAATATTATTATAAAAAGTTCTATGATTTAATAGTAATTTATAATTATATAAATTTTGTAAACCCTTAAACTAAATTGTTGACATTTTATTTTTTCTATGCTACGATTTAAAAAGTGAATAGAATAAAATCACTGGGGGAGCCTTTAGGCTGAGATAACATAGTTAGACCCTTCGACCTGATCTAGATAATGCTAGCGTAGGAAACGTGAATATTTTCAAAATAGAATTAATCCAATATAATTGGAAAATATACTATGAGTAATATATGTTTCAGAGTTCTCTTACGTTAGTAAGGGGACTTTTTTATTTATTATAAGTGATATTATTTTATACTAAAATTAAATATACTGAGGGGGATATACCTATGAAACTTATTACTGAAATTATGGAAGAGAAGGCATTACCAATTGTCGATAAAATATATAATGATGGATTTATTCAAGGATTAATTAACGCTGATTTATCGGAAAAAGCAGTAGAGCACTACCTGAAAGCTGATGCACTTTATTTAGAGAATTTTAGCGATATTTATGCCATTCTTTTAGCAAAAAGTAATGATAAAGTTGAAAAGAACTTTTTCTTAGATCAGATTAATTTTGTATTAAATGAAGAAATTGCTGCACATAAAAATTTAGCTGATTATGTAGGAAGAGACTATCAAGAGATTATCAAAGGTGGAGAGTGGTATCCATCTGCAGATCATTATATAAAACATATGTACTATAATGTATTTGCATTCGGTATGGCTGAAGCTTTGAGCGCAATGGCGCCATGTCCATGGATTTATAAAATGGTAGCTAGAAAGATTTTAGCTAATCATAATTTAGCAGAAGATCATCCATTAAAATTCTGGGTAGAGTTTTATGCTGACGGTTTAGTAGATGAAGTACTTACTGAGTACTATAAAATTATTAACCGCGAAGCTGAATTTATGAGTGAAGAAGGGAAACAAAGACTTATTAAAAACTTCTTAGAAAGTTGTGAACATGAACGTCGTTTCTTCAATATGGCTTATACTCAAGAACGTTGGGATTTAGAGGTATAGGGTATGAGTAAATTAAATATTGCATTGACTATTGCAGGAACCGATCCAACAGGTGGAGCAGGAATTATGGCTGACCTGAAAAGTTTTCAGGCACGTGAAGTGTATGGAATGGCTGTAGTTACTAGTGTCGTTGCACAAAATACGTTAGGTGTTCAAATGATAAGAAACTTGGATTTAGATATATTAGAGGCGCAATTAAAAAGTGTGTTTGACGATATAACACCTGATAGTATAAAAACTGGAATGATAGCAAATGCTGATATGATGAAATTAATTAAGAGATACTTACCTAAAGATGTTCCTTATGTTGTTGATCCAGTTATGGTCGCGACAAGCGGGGATAAATTGATAGATGATGTTGCAAGAAAACATTTAAAAGAAGAAATATTACCACTAGCAACTATTATTACACCAAATGTACCAGAAGCAGAAGAAATTGTTAATTTTAAAATATTAACAGAGGATGATGTTAATCGTGCAGGAAAGTTCATTATCGACGAAGTTGGATGTAAGTCAGTAGTTATAAAAGGTGGACATCTAACAGGAGAAGCGAAAGATTATTTATTTTTAAATGATGGAACTAAAAAAGTATGGACTGGTGAAAGATTTAAGACTAATCATACACATGGAACAGGTTGTACATTTTCAGCTGTTATTACAGCAGAGTTAGCAAAAGGTAAAAGTATAATTGAAGCTGTGGATATAGGGAAAAAATTTATTACCGCAGCAATAAAATACACACCAGAGCTAGGTCATGGAAATGGACCTGTAAATCATATAGCGTTTAAAGGAGATTTATAAATATGACAAGTTTAAAATTATTAAAAGAGAAAGCACCGTTAGTGATTTGTATAACTAATGATGTTGTTAAGAATTTCACAGCAAATGGATTAGTAGCGTTGGGAGCATCACCAGCGATGAGTGAATATCCAGAAGACTTGGAAGATTTATTAAAATATGCTGGAGGATTATTAATCAATATTGGTACATTAACAGATGAGACTTGGAAGTTATATCAAGAAGCTCTTAAAATAGCTGAAAAATATAATGTACCTGCAGTATTAGATCCTGTGGCCTGTGGAGCGGGAGCATATAGAAAAAAAGTATCAGATGATTTAATTAACAATTACAAACTAGCAGCTATAAGAGGAAATGCTGGCGAGATTGCATCATTAGTTGGCATAAATGTAGCTTCTAAGGGAGTAGACAGTGCTGGAGTAGATAATATTGATGAAATTGCCTTAGCAGCAAATGCTAAGTTTAATATTCCAATAGTAGTAACTGGGGAAGTTGACGCTATTGCAGTTAACGGAGAAGTAATAACTATACGTAACGGAAGTGCAATGATGCCTAAAGTTATTGGAACAGGTTGCTTATTAGGAGCTGTATTAGCAAGCTTTATTGGATTAGAGAAAGGTGAAGAATTAAAATCACTAGAGACAGCTATATTAGCATATAATATTGCCGGGGAAATGGCAGAAAAACGTCCTAATGGACATTTACCAGGAACATTTAAAGTTGAATTTATTAATGCATTATATGAAATTACAGATCAAGATATAAAAGCATTTAAAAAGGTGAAATAAGATGTTTAATAAAGAACTATTAAAATTATATTTTATTTGTGGAACTACTACTTGCTTGGGTAAGGACTTATATACAGTAGTTGAAGATGCTTTAAAAGGTGGAATAACTTTATTTCAATTTCGTGAAAAAGGTGAAGGAGCCTTAGAAGGTAGTGAAAAAGTAGAATTAGCAATAAAACTACAAGATCTTTGTAAAAAATACAATGTTCCGTTTATTGTTAATGATGATATAGAGTTGGCATTAGAAATAGATGCTGATGGGGTTCATGTAGGACAAGATGACCTTGGTGTTGATGAAATTAGAAAATTAATGCCAGATAAAATAATAGGTCTTTCTATAGGAAATGAAGAAGAACTTAAACAATCAAAAGTTGAATATGTAGATTATGTTGGTGTAGGACCTGTATATGTCACACAATCGAAAGATGATGCAGGTGGTGCAATAGGATATGAAGGACTAGAATTAATGAGAAGATTTTTACCACAAATGCCATTAGTGGCAATCGGTGGTATTCAGACACAACATATTAAAGATGTTATGAAAACAAATGTCGACGGGGTGTCTATTATATCAGCAATCTCATATTCAGATAATATTGAAAAAACTGTTCGTGAAATGATCGAACAATTCTAAAATTAGCCTCCAAAGTTTAATCATTCCTTGATAATTTTTAAGGTATGATAATAATAGTAGAACAAAGAGTTAAATTAATTTTTTGTTCTACTTTTTATTATCAATTGATAAATATGAACATAAGTTATATAATTAGTGTGAAAAAAAGAATGCTAAAAACAAAAGTAGGAGGAAATTTTATGACAAATATAGTATTGATACATGGTACATGGTGTGACGGAAGTGTCTGGGGAGAGTTTGTTAATGAATTAGAAAAATTAGGTTTGAATGTATATACTCCAACTTTAAGATATCATGATTTACCTTACGAAGAAGTTGAAAAAAAGGTAGCAGAAGTTAGTTTGGATGAGTTTACGGATGATATTGTAGAGTTAATAGAAACTTTAGATGAAACTCCAATAGTACTAGGACATTCATTAGGAGGACTTCTTGCTCAGAAGGTTGCTATGAGAACAAAAGTTAAAGGTTTGGTATTAATGGGAACTGCTCCAGCAGCAGGAATCTTCGCTTTCTATCCAAGTATGGTAATTTGTTTTTATAAACATTTTCTACGTTGGGGATTCTGGAAAAAATCTATGCCACCTTATAAACATGCCTTCTATGATTATTGCATGAATAATCAAGATGAAGCGGACAAAGAAAGAGAATTTTCTAAACTAGTTCCTGAGTCAGGTTTTACGTATTTCCAAATGGCACTTCCATTTTTAGATAAGCAAAAAGGTGCATATATTGATTTTGAAAAAGTAAGTGAACCTGTATTAGTAATAACTGGTAGCGAGGATAAAATGGTACATCCAAATATAGCAAAAGCAACAGCAAAAAAATATAAAAATTCAACGTTAAGTATTATAGAAGGATCAGACCATATGTATGAGGCTCCGAAATATAGAGATAAAACTGTAGAGATAATAGATCAGTGGTTAAAAAATATAATAAACAAAGAATTGTAAGAAGAGATAGTTATTTATGCAAATGAAAAAGTAAATATTCATGAATTTTCAAAAAACTTTTTAAAAAAATTCAAAAAAAGTGTTGACAATTTTATTTGCTAATGATAATATATAATCAAGTTAAAAATTACCGATATTCAAATAAGTACTTTATAGGAACTTTTACAGAGAGTGTGAGCGGGTGAAAGCACACAATGCAGATTATAGAGGAAAATGGTTTGAATGGTAAAAAAAGTGAGTTTTAAAACACAAGCTTTTTTCGTAGGCGTTACGTTACAAACGCACACTATCTCGTGTATATTCTAGATGCATAGACGTTGTAGTGGTAAAGTTCGTAGTTTACGAAAAAGTAAGGTGGTACCGTGAAATTAGTTTCGCCCTTATTCTCTTAGGAGAGTAAGGGTGATTTTTTTTACATAAAATTCGCAAAACCCAAAATAAATAGTAAAAACAAAAGGAGAAAATTATAAATGAAAAAACTATTATTTTTAGTAACAAGTTTCATACTTGGAATCATATTAATTGGATGCTCAAGTGCATCAAAAACTGAGAAAAAAGGTATCGAAGTGGATAAACTAGATCCTAGTAAACCTGTAACAGTTAAAGTTGGGGCTACTAACGTACCTCACGCTGTATTATTAGAGCACGTTGCTCCTCAACTTGAAAAAGAAGGAATCAAATTAGACATCGTTACATACCAAGACTACTATGTACCAAACAAAACGTTAAACGATAAAGAAATCGACATTAACTACTTCCAACACGTACCATTCTTAAAAAATGCTATTAAAGAAAATGGATACAAAATTGAAGACGCTGGTGCAATTCACTTAGAGCCAATCGGATTATACTCTAAAAAAGTTAAAAACGTTAAAGACCTTAAAGAAGGTGCTAAAGTATTAGTAAGTAACAACAAATCTGAATGGGGACGCGTAATTAAATTACTAGCTTCTGAAGGATTAGTAAAAGTTAAAGATGGTGTAGATCCAGTAACAGCTACTTTCGATGATATCGCTGAAAACCCTAAAAAATTACAATTCAGCTACGAAAATGATCCAGCTTTAATGGTTAAATTCTACCAAAACGGTGAAGGTGACCTAGTTTCAATCAACGCTAACTTCGCTGTTGATGCAGGATTAAACGCAGCAACTGAGCCTGTATTAGTAGAAAAAGCTACAGACGACAACCCATACGCAAACATCGTCGTTGTTCGTGAAGGTGATAAAGACAAACTTGTTGTTAAAAAACTTGTTGCAGCTTTAAAATCTGAAGATACTCAAAAATTCATTAAAGAAAAATGGAATGGAGCAGTATTACCTGTTAAATAATTTCATTAAAAATTTTTAAAAAAGGCAGTTCGAAAGAGCTGTCTTTTTGTTGTTTAAGTACAATTTAAATATATTAAGAAATGAAAAAAGGGGTGACTCTATAAAATCGATTTTTTAGTAATCACGATTTTTGAGTCACTCCTATTATTTTATATGAATGTTGATATTATTAACCAGAAATTTAAGATTATCAATACGACTGTACAGATCCATGCAACAATTTTCATCCATGTTTTAATAACAAAATCTCCCATAAGTTTTTTATCTGATGTATAGAGTGTTAATGGG
>ERZ772763.78-NODE-78-length-18535-cov-4.43398_pt1 | contig 18535 bp, 14 predicted proteins | sample MGYA00511362_ERZ772763 | MGnify/ENA primary metagenome ERZ772763 (study PRJEB29015, sample SAMEA2738042) | human oral metagenome | biome: human oral; feature: human-associated habitat; material: saliva | place: China | collected 2234 ... | reverse complement strand
TTTAAGCTGTTAGTTGAGGTTTACTCCCAGAAATTCTTTCCGTGCGCGGGTGAGCAGTGCGCGGTCCCAGCCGCCGCACGGTCACTTTCGGTGCGGATACCCGCAGTGTGCACGGTCATGGCGGGGCGCATCCTACAATGGGTGCAGTACATTCTTGAACGACGGCACACTGGGACGCAATGGATAAATGGACTGACACGACCGGATTCGATAATCACGAGATTGCCGCCGTGCACCGTGCCGCGATCCGTTCTATCCAGCGTGTTGTTGCCGAGACCGCCCAGCCGCACCAGCCTGAGGTTGCCCTCGAAGGGGTGGCTGGTATGCTTCGTGCAGGCCGGGTGCTTGCGCTCACCGGGGCGGGGGTTAGTACCGAATCCGGTATCCCTGATTACCGTGGCCCCGCCGGTTCCCTGCGTGAGCACCGCCCCATGACCTACCAGGAATTCCGGTATGATGACGCTGCCCGCCAGCGCTACTGGGCGCGTTCCTATGTGGGGTGGCGGCGCATGAAGGAAGCCAAACCTAACCGTGCCCACTATGCGCTGGTTGAGCTTGAGCAGCACGGTGCTGTTTCTGGGGTGATCACCCAGAACGTTGATGGGCTTCATGCCCAGGCGGGGAGCAGAAATATACTGGCCCTGCACGGTGATCTCTCAACGATCATATGCCTCACCTGCGGGCACCGTGAGGGGCGGGCGAGCCTGGATATTCGTTTGGATGCCGCAAATCCCGGCTATTTGGCGCGTCTTGCGGGCACTGATTTGCGGGTTAACCCTGATGGCGATGTTGAGTTGGATAACGATTTCATCCGTGATTTTGTGATGATCGGGTGCATTGCGTGCGGCTCCCAGCGCCTTAAACCGGATGTGGTGTACTTCGGTGAATCTGTGCCCGCCGAGCGGAAGGAGCGGCTGCGGCACATGCTGGCTGATTCGACTGCTCTGCTGGTGGTTGGCTCGTCGGTGGCGGTGATGAGCAGTTATAAGATTGTGTTGGATACACTCAGGGCCAATAAGCCGGTTGCCGTGTTGAACGGTGGACCGGGCCGGGCGGATGCGCGCGCCACCTATCTGTGGCGCACCAATGTGGGGGATGCACTGGGCCAGCTGCTTGACCGGTTGCAGCTGTGAGCGCCGTGGTCCAAGGCGCCGCCACGCACACAGGAGAAGAATAATAAAGAAATACGCAAGGTACGCCAAGCACCGGGTTAGAGTATTTCCCCTAATGGGGGCGTAAATCAGCGCAAAATAGTGCGTGTCCTATCGTCGCTATTTGACCCACACCATAATCGTAGGCCATGTAATATTATTGCTTCGCCGATAGAATATAAGGCATGACAATTCGCACCAAGATTGCCACTTTCGGTATCATAGCCGCGCTTGCGGGCGGCATGGTAGGCACATCCGCTCCCATTGCCTCGGCCGTGCCGGTGGCTGCCCCCACCGCCACCAGTTATTTCAGAGCTGGAGCAACCGTTAATTTCCCCACCACCTGGACGGCGGGGCAACCGCTAACTGTTACCGGGCAGGGGTTTAGAACCAGAAGCGGCCGGTCGGTGACTGTTGTATTGCGTGGCGATGAGGGCGAAATTTACCACGAGGTGCGTCCGGATGCTAATGGAAAATTCACTACTTCTATCCCGTGGTCGAATAGTTTACAGGCCGGGCAGAGCATTGAGTTTGAGACTTTCGCGTTGACCCGGGGTGGTTTCTACGAGGGCAGCGAGGTTGATGTGCGGGTTGTGGCCGCCCCGGCGCGGCAGAACCCTGCCCCGCAGCCGAAGAGCACCACCGGTGCAGCCCAGAAACCGGCGGAGAAAGATACGTCTGGTGAAAATAAGAACGGCGGGGGCTCTAACGGCGGCAGTAATTCCGGGGATAAGAATAATAAGGACGGTAACGGCGGCTCTGGTGACAATAAGAACCAGGGCGGCAGCGGCGGCGACAATAACTCCGGCGGCAATAATAATAATGGTGGCGGTGCCCAAAGCGGCGGCGGCAGCGACCCGTCAGCCTCGGCACAGGGTGGGCAGCAGGATAGTAACGGGGCCTCTGGCAGCGCTATAGATTCCTCCGAACCGGATGGTCCTTCCGATAAGGTTTCGGCCAGTGCCAGTGAGTCCAGCCCCAGTGCGTCAGCCTCAGCCTCTGCCAGCGGGAATAAGCGTTTTCATAACTGTAAAGAGGTGAAGGACGCCGGGCTGGCCCCTATTCATAAGGACCACCCGGATTTTCAGGAGGGTTTTGACGCTGACCATGACGGTGTGGGGTGCGATAAGCCCGCAGACTTCGGCAACGAGCCTGTGACGATTACCACGGGCGCTGCGGCTGGGGATTCTTCTGCCTCTACGGAGGCCTCGGGTGAGCAGGGTTCTTCCGGGCAGGGGTTTAGCCCGGCGGATCTTGCGGACCCCGGTAAAAATGGGGTTTTGCTGGCTGCCGGTTATGTGCTGATTGTGGGCGGAATTGGTGGAGCAATATTCCTGGCCGTGCGCAAAATGCGTAAAGAGTGATGCCGCTCTCGCGTATAACCTGCTGTGGGTGAATTATTCTCTACATATTCAAGAACGTACCTATAAGAATGCAAGAGTGTATTGCGGATCAATTTAGAGCACTTATGCGATGAGCCGCCCGCCACAGAGGCCATGTCTTATACCGTTAATATGTTCTTCAAAACCCGCCAGCTCAGGGATATAGTGCGACTAATTTAAGAGTGGGTCTTACGTCTAAGGAAGGTTAACCATATTGACGAACACCATAGTCTTCTGCGTGCAATAACTGCATTTAATACTGTGCGTATAGATAAAATTAAGTCATGAGTATTCGCACTAAATTTACTACATTCAGCATCGTTGCCGCACTGGGGTGCGGCATGGTTGGTGCAACTGTTCCCGCTGCTTTTGCAGCACCTGGTTCGGTTCCAGCCGCAGCCGCTCACGTTTACGAAGATGGGGCGAGTCTGCAGTTTCCGGGCACCTGGACTGTAGGTCAACCCCTGCACTTTACAGGTACCGGTTTTAAAGCAACTGATGGTTCCCCTTCTATTTTGGCGGTTAAAATCAACGGCGGCCCCGTCAGCGGCGCCCGCTACCTAGAGGTTAAAGCGGATGCGGACGGCAATATTTCCGGTTCTATCCCTTGGCAGGAGAACCTTAAGGCCGGGGAAAGCGTCGAAATTAATGTGCTCACCGGCTCGTTGAATAAGAAAGATCGGCAGCGCGGCGGCGTGGCGGCTACAGTGACCGTCGTGGACAATTCGGCTGCCCCGTCTGATTCGTCCGTACCGAAGGACACCCCTTCTGAGACACCTGCACCTTCTGAGAAACCCAGCAGCGTGCCTTCGGAGTCTCCTTCAGCTCCTGCTCCCAGCGCGAGCTCACCCGCTGCTGCCCCATCTGAATCACCCTCTGAATCACCGGCTGAATCGCCCTCGGCAACCCCGAGCGAGACCACCCCTTCGCAGCAGCCTTCGGCGACCTCCAGCGAAACCTCTTCGGCTTCTGCTGAGGCGTCCGTGAACGCTGGTGCAGATGCAGAAGCATCACCAACCCCGCGTTTTCAGAACTGTAAAGAGGTGTGGGACGCCGGTCTGGCCCCCATCCGCAAGGGCCACCCGGACTTCCAGGAGAAGTTTGACGCCGACCATGACGGAATTGGCTGCGAGGATAAGCCTGACTACGAGAACAGCGCCTCCCGCGTGGATTCTAATGGCGGGGTAGTCGCTAGCGACAGCAATAATGGCGGCGGTATCTCCGGGCGGCTGGCAAGCACGGGTGCGGCCGGTGTTGCCACCATTGCGGGCTTGGGTCTGGCTGCTGTGGGCGCTGGCGTTGCCGCAATTGTGGTGATGCGCCGCCGCAAGCAGAGCTCCTAGGTCTTAGCTTCCTAGACCTTGGCTGGTGCGCGTTACCTGATGCGCGCTGCCGTGGAGTATTCCAACCGACAATAACAGTGCAGGTCTCTTGCATACCGCAGTATGGCGGGGCAGAGGCCTGCACTTGTGTGTGGGTAGGGGGCACTTTCGGCTTGCGGGAGGGGGCGATGAAGGCTTGCAGAAGCTCTTCGGCCAAGAGGTGTAGGGTGCTCTGAAATACAAAGGTACGGCGCATTATGCGTGGGTATAGTGCTCATAGGGGAATACGCCACGCCGAGCGTAAAATTTCTTGACGGTGTGGCGAACCTATCACAAATCTGCAATAAAATAACAATGTATGAATAGATAAACACTATACCCTTAGTATTATAGGAGATATGTGCATTTTTATGTTTTATACCTTTTATAGTGTGTAGTTAAGATGTAGCCTTTTAGAGTGTCTTGATTGAAATACTGAGGATCTGAAGGTTGATAGTGCAGGGTGAATTCAGTCAAAAAGTGAATTATTACACGAGGGAGTTTTAATAATACGGTAATACTATCCACACGGTACACATCATTTTCGATAGACTGGTGATATGACATTCCGTAAAAAAATCGCTACTTCCGGCGCTGTGCTCGCTCTCGGGTGCAGTCTACTAAGCAGCTCGGTTTTGGCACCGGCCGCTTATGCAGCGCCAGAACCATCTGCAACGCCTATTGTTAAGGAATACACCGACGGCGCCACCCTTACCTTCCCCTCAACCTGGACTGAGGGTGAACCCCTAGAATTTTCAGGCGTTAACTTCTTTGCCACCGACGGCACCCCCTCAGTACTTGCCGTGCGTCTCAACGGCGGGCCCGTGGGTTCATCAGACTACTTGCAGTTCGAAGCTGACGCTGACGGTAAAGTGAGCGGCTCTATTCCCTGGCAGGATCGTTATACTGCCGGTTCGACCGCTACCATTAACGTGCTCACTGGGTCTTTGAACCCCAACGATAATAAGCGCGGGGGCATAGCTGCTTCTGTGACCGTGGTAGACAAAAACGGCGGCACTGGCAATGCCAAGCCCTCGGAGTCAGCCTCAGCCGATGCGAACAAGTCTGAAAGTCCCAAGGAAGATCCTTCTAAAGGCGCTAAGACAGAGACTCCCGCTAAAGAAGAAAGCAGCCCCGCAGCTAAGGGAGAAGAAACTCATACCGCTGCTAGCAGCGCCACCACAGATGCGGATGAAAAGCCGCTAAGCCCGATCAGCAGCAGCGCCAGCCCCACCGCAGTGACCAGTGCATCTTCGAATAACTCGGGTGGGAATATGATGCCGTGGCTTGGCTACGGGCTGATTGGCGGCGGTGTGGTACTCGCTGCGCTCGTTATTTTCTTTAATATTCGGCGTAAATCATAAAATATCGCTCGGTCGGTACTTTATACCGTCGCATTGCGTAAATATTCACTTAAATCCCCCTTTGCACGGAATGCAAAGGGGGATTTTGGATTTGTGGGGATATACCCACAGAAAACCATAAAATGGGTCACACTATAAACAATTTCGTTCGCAAAAGGCGTTATGTGGGTGTGATTTTTATGCACATAAATGTCAAGGTCACTCTATCTGTAAAGGCTGATTTTAAGCCACAGAACGTAAAGACACATTAAAGCCTAAGCCTTAGATTGATAAAATGAGGGGAAAGGTAACAGATATATTCCACTGAGAGTTACCGCTCAAAAACCCACATGAAATATGTGGGAACACAGCATATGAACCGCCAACAGAAAAGAGGCGATACAGGATAAGACCAGCGCCGTTGGAAGACATACCTGCGATCTAAGTAGGACACAGCTACAACACAGGATTAAGCGCGAATCTATAAATATCCGAATCACTACACTACAGACGGAGAATCCTATGCACCTAGTGAGTATGGTAATCGCGGACCTTATAGCAATTGCCGCTCTGTGCACCATCTACCTCGTCCGCCACAGCCGCCGTGAGCTGGTGGTCTCATACACCATCATTAACTTCGGCGTTTTTGTGGTCACAGAAGCACTCTCATTTGCCTCCGGCACGAGTGCAGGAATGGGGCTTGGGCTATTCGGTGTGCTATCTATTATCCGCCTGCGTTCCACACCATTGGCACAACGCGAAGTCGCCTACTACTTTGTCTCATTGGCATTGGGCCTCATAGCAGGTGTCAGGCTGGATCCCGAATATATGGCATACGCCCTCATGGCGATGCTCGTTATTATCATGGCCGTCGTCGATCTGCCCTTCTTCGACAACAAACAGAAGACCCAGATCATTACCGTCGATCGTGCCATTAGCGACCCTGAAGAACTCAAAGCATACTTGAACCAGAAGCTCTCCTACGAAGTGCTCAGTGCGAAAGTATCGGAGCTCGACATGGTCAACGACACTACCAGGGCAGAGGTTAGCTACAACCCTGACCCACCGGCAGAAGATACCACCGCAGGACAGGGAAACACCCCCGACTATGCGGTAACTGCCAAGGCGCAGAACACCCCAACACAGCAGGGTGCAGGTGCCACTCAGGGCTATGGCAACCAAGCCCAAGGGTACGCCTCCTCACAGCAAGGCTACGGCTACCATCTGCATGAGGCGTCCCGCAATATCTAAAGGATTCGCGCATATCCTGCTACTTTCGTAGCTCTAACCGACAATACCGACCCGGCACGGCTTCCGCACAGTCACCGGGCGGTGCCCGAAAGGAACAGCATCATGGAAATTATTCCCAGCTACTGGCAGAGCATTACCCTGAACGATCTTAATAACAAAGCTGCCATGCAGACCCGCATGGACCGTAAGTACATCGTAGACGCAGACTACGCGGCATCGGTACTGGCAGAGCTGCCCGCCGAGGCATCCGTACTCGAAATTGAGGGGCAGCGCGAATTTGCCTACGACTCCGTCTACTTCGATACCCCCAACTTGGTCAGCTACTACGCGGCCGCCACCGAACGCCCCGACCGGTTCAAGGTGCGCACCCGCAGCTACCTCGACACCAACACATGCTTCCTGGAGGTCAAGACCGAAGGTGAACGCGCCATGACCGTGAAGGAGCGCATTCCTTACTCCATTGATGACCGTGACAAGCTCACTGAAGAGGGCCGACAGTACGTCAACGAGGCACTCTACGGGGTTCTTGACACCCCGGCCATTGAGTTCGAACCGGTTATTAGCACCGGGTATCGACGCACCACCATTTACCTGCCCGCCTCAGAGCAGAACCCGGTGGATTCCCGCCTGACCATTGACCGTAACCTCACGTGGACGCCCCTGTCGGATCATGCGCTCTATGCGGGGGTAACCCGGGAAAACTACCACGGCCATAAGGTGGGGGTTGAGTACACGATTCCCGGCACCGTCATTATTGAAACGAAATCCGGCACGGCCCCCTCAGTCGCGGACAAGCACCTGTGGCGTGCGGGCATCCGGCCCGTCAAGATCTCCAAGTTCGGTACCGGTCTGGCGGCACTCAACCCGCAGCTGCCCTCCAATAAGTGGCACCGCATTATTGAGCGGTGGATGAACCTGGTGCCAGCTAAAGTTGCCGTCTAAGCAACCCGCGTCACCGTATAGAAGGGAGAATAACCAACCACAACCGACACTAAACTAAAACCGGCATAAGAACGAACACATTAAATTGCCGGTACGAGACGGCACCTGCCGCGCAGAACGTGATAAGGCCCATTGCCTCACACAAAAGCGCAGCAGGTGCCGTACCCTTTTAAGACCACAGTGAATGCTATGCCGCAGGGTCAGGCGTCACCCATTTAGTATTTTTAAACCCACCTAATGGTAGGGTAGAGTGCGTGGCTTACCGCCACCTAACTCATGGCGCGTATTCGACGGAGCCCCCTCACCCAGGGGGCTTCTAGGGTGCAGCGCGCAGACAACATGCAAATAACCGCCAATAACACCAACCACCGGTAAGGGTACATGGGGAGCCAAGCGTTACCCGTTACCGTTATGACACGCGTATACAGACACCGATATACGCAGGCAGGAAGAAGACGCATAGTGAAGAAATCCCCTTTAAACGTGGCAGCCTCTCTACCCCTTATTGTGGGTTTGGGGCTGGCCGGATGCTCAGGTAGTAATAATGAATCTAGTGCCGCCCCGAAAGACTCCCTAGGTCCGACCAATGCCGCACCCGCTCAACAGGCAAAAGCCCCCTCGGGCAAATATAGTTCGAATACGAAAACCGGCGAAAAAATTAATGCTGAAACCCACCACACCCACGGTAGTCTCACCTGGGATACTGGATCTGAAATCCGCCTTGACCTTGCGAATGAACCTTCCGCTGACGGGGTGAGCGTTGAGGATGGTGCCCTAGTCATTACCAAAGCCGGGAACTATCATCTAAGCGGCGACTACACCGGGCAGGTACGCATTAATACCGCCGAGCCTGAGACAGTGCGGCTCATCTTAGATAATGTGAGTATTACTAACTCCACGGGACCGGCTATTGCTGCCACCGGAGGCGGCACGATGATCGTATATACGATGGCTGGCACCACCAATACTGTCAGTGATGGGGAGCAGTACACGGTAACTGGTAAGAAAAAACCAGACGCAGCGATCTACTCCACCGCGAACCTGACCCTCGCCGGGGAAGGCACGTTGACGGTGAACGGGAACCATGAAGAAGGAGTGCATACCACTGGCGGGCTGGTAATCTCCAACGGAACCTTGAATGTGAACTCCGTAAAAACCGGGATTAAAGGCAAAAACTATGTGGACATTCTGGGCGGTGAGGTATCCGTCAACTCCCAGAAAGATGCTATTAAGGCAACCAACTCTAAAGAGGAAGGGTACGGGTGGGCTCGTATTACCGGCGGCACCGTGACGGTTATTGCTGGTGATGACGGGCTTAAAGCCATCCGCACCGTTGAAATAGCCGACGGTACACTCAATATTGAAAAGGCCCGAGAAGGTGTGGAGGGCCAGTACATTAATATTTTCGGTGGTGCGGTATCTGTAAACAGCATAGACGACGGTATTAACGCCTCTCTTAAAGACCCCCTGCCTGACGGGCAAGAAGCCGAGGACGACCCCACACCCGACGGTCAGCCCCAGCAGGAACCCAGCGGTAGCGTGGGAGGTGCACGGGATACCACTGAGGTCATTGACGCCGCTATTAATATCAGCGGCGGGCAGGTCACGGTGAATGTTGAGGGGGATGGTATCGACTCGAACGGCTCCCAGACCTACACCGGCGGCACTGTCACCATTAACGGCCCCTCAACCTACCTGAATAACTCGGTGGATGCCAATGGCGAGCTGCTGCTGAACGGGGTGAATATTGCGGCGGCCGGTAGTGGTGCAGAAATGTTTAAGGTCCCCTCCGAGAAGTCAACGAACGGGTACCTGCGAGTGGTTGATCTGGACGTGTTTACCCCCGGACGCACAGTGCAGGTGACGGATACCAAGACCGGCGCGGTGGTGGCGAACTATACGGTGGTTACCTCCGGCGTGCAGCTGTTCTTCGTCTCGAACCCGTCCCTCGTAAAGGGCAATAACTATACGGTATATACGGTGTCTGAGCCGGTGCAGGAGGGCAGTACGACTCTCGCTCCGGGAGCGGTTGAAGTGGGCACTTACGCCGCAGAATAGCCCAACAATACCTATAAACCCGTTTGTGACAAGACGAAATAACGGGGAAGGCGTGGAACTGTTGTCTTTCGGCTTGTAGCGGTACGGAGGTGAAAGTACACAATAAGAAGACACGCGATGCTCAAACCTGTGCATCGCGTGTCTTTTTATGTTTATTTATCTATGAATCAGGTTACACAATCCTTCAACTTAAGGTACACTTTTAAGGTCTTGAGCGACTGCTGAGACTCCAATAATCACCGAAAGATAACAATAAATATGAAGAAAACAACGGTCAAAACCGTAGCCTCCGTAACTCTGATCACCGCGCTGGGGTTTACCGGGTACCTTGCCGCCAATGGTGCGCCTCCCGTCGCTGCCGCACCCAACGCAGCCGCAGTGCAAAAGCTAGATGCACAAACCCACTACTCCGATGAAGACCTCACGTGGGATTCCTCCGACGAGAAAGCTATTGACCTGGCGAACCCCGCCGCTGCCGACGGGGTAAACGTTAACAATGGCACTATCACTATCACCGCAGACGGTACCTACCGGCTCTCCGGCGAGTACAACGGCCAAGTGAAGATTGAAGCCGGTAAGTCTGATACGGTGCGGCTGGTGCTCGATAACGCGAAGATTACCAACTCAACCGGGCCAGCCATTAATGTGGCGGGCGCTGGTGAAGCGATTATTTACACCGCTTCGGGCACGGCAAACACCATTGCGGATGGAGCTAACTATGCTGCTAAAGGCGCAGATGACCCGGATGCGGCCATCTACTCCACCGCGAACCTGACCCTCGCCGGGGAAGGCAACCTGTCTGTGAAGGGCTCCTACAAAGCGGGTGTTCACACCACTGACGGGCTCGTCATCGCCAACGGCACCCTTGACGTCAACGCCGCAAAAGCCGGTATTAAAGGCAAAGACTATGTAGACATTGTTGGCGGCACCGTGAAAGTTACCGCTGGGCAAGACGGCATTAAATCCACCAATACCGATGATGAAAACAAAGGCTTTACTCGCCTCAGCGCCGGGTCGGTGACTATTTCGGCTGGGGATGACGGACTCAAAGCCCCACGCACCCTCGAAATTTCCGGCGGCACCCTGAACATTGAAAAGTCCAACGAGGGTATTGAAGGGCAGTACGTTAACGTCCTTGACGGTGAGGTGACCGTCAATAGCACGGATGACGGCATTAACGCCTCCTTGCCCGCAGCCGACAAGGTAGATGATGACGGGGACAACGACCAGGAACAGGAACCCGCTGATGGCGCCGGTGCCGCTCCGGTAGACGCAGACGTTAATATTAGCGGCGGCACCGTGGTCGTCAACGCTGATGCTGACGGGATCGACACGAACGGCAACGCGGTATTCACCGGCGGCACCATCATTGTGAACGGCCCCATCGCTGGCGGCAACAGGGCTATTGACTTTGACGGCAAGCTGCTGCTGAACGGGGCAAACGTCACCACCGGCAGCGCCGCCGAAAAGTTCCAGACACCCTCAACGGAATCAACCAGCGGGCACCTGAAAATCGTTAATAACGCTGCCCTGACCCAAGGCAAAACCGTTCAGGTGGCCGACTCCTCCGGCGAGGTAGTGGCGAACTATAAGATCACCAAGTCAGGGGTGCAGCTGGTGCTCGTCTCGAATAAGAATATTGTCAAGGGGCAGGACTACAAGGTCTACGTGGCCTCCGGCGATGTGGATATTGACTCCACCGATGTGGCGAATGGCGCAACCGAACTGGGCAGCTTCACCGCCGCTTAATCCAGCACCCTGTTGAGCCTGATGCGGCTTCCTGTTCCCTCCCAACACAATGGGAGGAGGCGGGAAGCCGCTATCTTTTGGCTTGTGACGGTACGGGGCTGAAGATGCACAATCAGAAAACACGCGATGCTCAAACCGGCGCATCGCGTGTCTTTTTAGGCTCAATTTCGTAATGACTCACACGATTCGCTGCAGCAGTTGGGAGGCAGCCCCTAAGACATTGCGCAGAAAAAGCCCGAGCACAGCTGAGGCTTAGCTAACTGCCGAAATATAGGAGGTATGAAGAACTCAATGCTCAAAACCGTAACCTCCGTCACTCTGATCGCCGCGCTGGGGCTCACCGGATGCTCCACCGCCAGCGGCACCACTCTTACCTCCGGCACCTCTACCGTGCACAGCGCAGTCTCAGGAACCACCGCCGGAACGTCCACCTCCAATGCGGCTGCTGGGCAGACGCTGGATGCCCAAACCCACTACACCAATGAGGACCTCACCTGGGACTCCTCAGGCGAGAAAACTATTGACCTGGCGAACCCCACCGCCACCGATGGGGTCAGTGTCGAGAACGGCACCATCACCATTACCTCCGGCGGCACCTACCGGCTCTCCGGTGAGTACAGCGGCCAGGTGAAGATCGAAGCGGCCAAGACCGACACGGTGCGGCTGGTGCTTGATAACGCGAAGATTACCAACTCAACCGGGGCGGCCATTAATGTGGTGAGCGCCGCCGAAGCAATTATCTACACTGCTGCGGGTACCACGAACACCGTCGCTGATGAGGCTAACTACACTGCCACCGGTGACGACGACCCGGATGCTGCCATCTACTCCACCGCAAACCTGACCCTCACCGGGGAGGGCAGCCTGTCTGTGGAGGGTGCCTACGAGGAGGGCATCCACACTACTGGCGGGCTGGTTATTGCCAGCGGCACCCTTGAGGTCAACGCCGCGAACACCGGTATTAAGGGCAAGGACTATGTGGACATTACCGGTGGAATTGTCAATGTTACTGCCGCACAAGACGGCATTAAATCCACCAACACCGATGACGAAAGCTTGGGCTTCACCCGGCTGAGCGCCGGATCGGTGACTGTCTCGGCTGGGGACGACGGGCTCAAGGCCCCGCACACCCTCGAAATTTCCGGCGGCACCCTGAACATCGAGAAATCCAATGAAGGCATTGAGGCGCAGTACATTAATATTCTTGATGGTGATGTGACCGTCAATAGCTCGGATGACGGTATTAACGCCTCCCTCAAAGACAGCTCCTCTGACACCTCATCCGATACCACTAGTGGAACGGCCACCACCGGGCAGCAAACCCAGCAGAACCAGAACGGTCAGGTGCAGCAGGCCCCGGCGGGCGGGGGAGCCGCACCAGGCGGCAGCCAGGGTAGCACTGTGCAAAACCAGAATATGCCCCAGCCTCCCACTGACGGTGCTATGCCCGGTGGCGGCACCTTCGAGGTAGTGGACGCGGCCATTAATATCAGCGGCGGCACCGTGACGGTCAACGCCGAGGGCGACGGGATCGACTCGAACGGTACCGCAACGTTCAGCGGCGGCACCGTCACTGTAAACGGCCCTGTCTCTGGCGGCAATAACGCCCTTGACTCCAATGGTGATTTGCTGCTGAACGGGGGAACCGTCACCGCTGGCAGCACCGCCGACATGTTCGAAGCCCCCTCATCAGCATCGACCAGCGGGTACCTGAAAATTACTGATTCGTCGGCCCTCACCCAGGGCAGCACCGTTCAGGTCACCGATTCCTCAGGCACCGTGGTCGCGAACTATAAGATCACCACGTCAGGGGTGCAGCTGGTGCTCGTCTCGAATAAGAATATTGTCAAGGGGCAAAGCTACACCGTCTCTGTGACCTCCGGCAGTGTAGATGCTGCATCCACCACTGCGGCAAGCGGGGCGAGTGAGCTGGGCAGCTTCACCGCAGCCTAACCCAGTAACCTGTTGTACCGGATGCGACTTCCCGTCCTCTCCTAACACGTCAGTAGGAGGGGACGGGGTATTCCACACTCTTGGGGTGCTAAAGCTGCCGATAACCCGTGCAAAATAAAAAGGGTGTTCGGTAAGCTTCAAACCCGCAATAGGCGGTGTTTGCCCCCGGTTTTTCTGAGATTTCTAGCAGAATATGTGTCTGTCAGGAAGACAATAAGGGGTCAAACAAGGTACCCTAGAAGGCAGGAAAGACTGTACAAGCGATCCGTCGGTTGCGCGCGCCATGCGGGCGGCAGTCACGGACAGGATGAAAGAGGGGGTCACGCCATGGGGCGCGGCCGTCAGAAGGCTAAAGCAACACGGCAGGCTCGGGAGATGAAGTACTTCAGCCCCGAAACCGATTACAGCGCACTTGAGCGTGAGCTCAGTAGCGCTAAGAAGAGTAAAACCTCCGACTCGTCCCAACATCGTTACGATGATGAGGATGACTACTCGGCGTACGCAGAGAAATATGCAAACTACGACGACGAGGCATAGCTGAGGTGCATCGCTAAAAGTATAAGGCGCGGCACTGGCTCTCATGTCGCCTGCTATGCAACCGGTTCGGGCATCCCCTGGGGGATGCCCGAACCGGTTTTGTGTGCCTTCAGCTTGGGTAACTGGATGGGGCAGGTGGTGCTGGCCCGGTTTGGTGTACTGGCGCTTCCCAGATGCGTTCTGCATATAGCAGGAAAAGGTGAGCAGCGGGTAGGTGAGAGATCAGAAAATAATAAGAAAATATGAGCTGCGATGCATAGCTAAAATAAAGGTTCTTCATGCCCCATGCATGGGATGGTATTTCAACCTATAAATATGAAGAACGAACAGAATATCACCGGCTCAAACACTCTCACCGAAGACACCCCCGCCCCGGCGGATAGCACCCCCAACACCCCCGGCGGCACCAAACCCGCAAAGAAAATGACCCGCCGCGTCCTCATCGGCGGCGGCATCGGAACCCTCGCCATCGCGGGGGTCGGGGCTGGCTGGGCCTACAACCGGTACCTCGCCGAACACACCCAAATCGAAGACACCCTCGCCTACGAGGCAGCGCAGCAAAGTAAAAACAACCCATCCGGCGCCGCAGACCCCACCGAGCTCACCGGGGTGAGCATCACCGACAGCGGGCTCACCGCACAGGAAGGCTCTATCACCCTCAAAAGCTACACCGAAGGCAGCGGCAATAACGCCGTCGTCTCGTTCACCGCCGAGGTAAAACTCAATAATGCCACGCTGCTGCGCTCCGCCTTCGCCAATAACAAATTCGGCCAGAACATTATCGACACCCCCTCCAATATTGCCGCGCAGCACAACGGTATCTGGGCCATAAACGGCGACTACTACGGGTTCCGTGACACCGGCATCGTCATCCGCAACGGCGTCACCTACCGCGATTCGCCCGCCCGTGAAGGGCTCGCCTTCTACCGGGACGGCAGCGTCAAACTCTACGACGAAACCAGCACCAACGCACAGGCGCTCATTGACTCCGGCGTGCTGAACACCCTCTCCTTCGGGCCTGCGCTCATCAAAAACTCCGAGGTTATGAGCGGCATCGACCAGGTTGAGGTCGATACCAACTTCGGTAACCACTCCATCCAAGGCAACCAGCCACGCACCGGCGTGGGTGTGCTGGGAAACAACCACCTGCTGTTCATGGTCGTAGACGGCCGCTCCGACGGGTACTCGCGTGGGGTTACCATGCCCGAATTCGCCCAAATGTTCAAAGAACACGGATGCGAAACCGCCTACAACCTTGACGGCGGCGGCTCCTCAGTCATGGTTTTCAACGGGAAACTCGTCAATAAACCCCTAGGGGGCAGCAAAGAACGCGGCACCAGCGATATTCTCTACATTGCCGGGAGTGCCGCATGATAGTACTCATTCCCGCCTACAAACCCGACAACTCACTCATACGACTAACACACCAGCTCACCGCCCACAGCGAGAGCATCCAGGTGCTCGTGATTGACGACGGATCCGGCAGCGAATACGCGCCGATCTTCACCGAACTCACGCTCACCGGGGCAACCGTTATCACCCACCCCGTCAACCTGGGCAAAGGCGCAGCCATACGCACCGGCCTGAACTGGGCACGCATCTATCAGCCCCGGCAGGTAGTCGTCACCGCCGACGCGGACGGCCAACACCTGGTGCGGGATATCCTGCGGGTCGGCGCACGCACAGCAACCCACGCTGACAGCGGCAAACACTCACTCGTGCTGGGGGTGCGCACCCTCCCCGATAACACGGCCCAGGGGAGCGGCACAGTACCCGTGCGCTCAAAAGTGGGCAACGCCCTCACCATCGGGTTTTTCACCCTCGCCACCGGCACCCGGCTAGCAGACACCCAAACCGGGCTGCGCGGCTTCACCCCGCAGATGATCGAATGGGCGCTGAACATACCGGGGGACAAGTACGAGTACGAATTCACCATGCTGCTGCGGGCCACCCGTGCGGGAGTCAACCTGGTGCAGGTGCCCATTGTGAAAGTGTATGAGCCCGGCAACCCCACCAGCCATTTCCGGCCCGTGCGCGACTCGGCGCTCATATACGCGCCGCTCATTGGGTTTCTCGCCTCCTCGTTCGCGGGGTTCCTGATTGACGCGGCGGCACTTTTCACACTCGTCGCACTCGGTACGCCCCTGCTGGTGGCCGTCATTGCCGCACGCATTATCTCGGCGCTGGCGAACTTCAGCATGAACCGGCTAATGATGCGTGACGGGGCGGCCCGGCCCTCACCCGGGAACTCGCTGATGCGGTACGCAACGCTGGCGGTGGGCATCCTCACGGCAAACGCGGCCCTGCTGGAGGCGCTCATGACCCTTGGTGCGCACCTGGTGGCTGCCAAGGTACTCACCGAGGCGGTGCTGATTCCCGTGAGCTTCGCGGTGCAACGCCGCTGGGTGTTCCTGCCCGCCCGCACGCCCCAGCGTGAAGAGCGCACCGCGCCCGAGCTGCAGCTGAGCAAGCTCAGCGGCGCATCCGTCGAAGAAGAATATACGGGCAGGCGCTACTAGATTTTCAGGTGCACAGCGTGCGCGGGGTACCCGAACATTGCTACTCATCCACTCTACTCGCGGGTGGCCCCGGGCAGGCTGGCACGAAACCCACCAGCTCAGGAGGTGATGCGTATACGGTGAACAGCACCAGGAGCGATACGCTCACTGGAGAACTTCATAGGGTATACAAACACATGCACGCGGTGTTCCCACGGCCCCGGAAGGGGGAGCAGGAACACCGCGTGCTCTGCTGCGCCCGCTACACAACGGGCAGCAAATAATTATGCGTACTGGCCGAAGAGGCGCACCGCGCCGCCATTGACCCCTTTAGCGCCCTGCACATAGTCGGGGCTGTCGGTATCGGGCTCGGTAGCGGCCACCACATCGCCCATGACCCAGGCGGGAACACCCCGGTCGTTAAGGCGGCGTGCGGCGGTCTCGGCAACCGACGGGTCCACAATAGCGACCATACCCACACCCAGGTTCAGGGTGCGTTCCAAATCGGGCAGCGGCACGTTGCCGAGTGAACCAATCAGCGAGAAAATCGCCGGAATCTGCCAGCTGGAGCGGTCCACGCGGGCCTCCAAGCCCTGCGGCAGCACACGCGCCAGGTTCGCTGCTAAACCGCCGCCGGTCACGTGTGAGAACCCGCGAATACCGGTGCCGGTCTGCCCGTCGGGGCCATTGACGGGGAACGCCTGCGCCAGATCCAGGCAGTCCGCGGTGTACACGCGGGTGGGTTCCAGCAGTTCCTCACCCAGGGTGCGCCCCAACTCGTCTACCTGACGTTCCAGGCCCCACCCCGCAACATTAATAACTTTACGAACCAGTGAATAGCCATTCGAGTGGATGCCGGAAGAAGCCATACCAATGAGCACATCGCCCTCACGTACCCGCTCAGGGCCCAGCAACTCGTCAGCCTCAACCACGCCCGTGGCGGCACCGGCAACATCGTACTCATTCGCGGCCAGCAAACCCGGATGCTCAGCCGTCTCGCCACCCACCAGGGCCGTACCCGCCACAGAACACGCCCCCGCAATACCGCGCACAATATCGGCAATACGCTCAGGAACCACCTTGCCCGTGGCAATATAGTCAGTCATAAACAGCGGCTTCGCACCACACACCACAATATCGTCCACAACCATACCCACCAGGTCATAACCGATCGTGTCATGCACATCAAGCGCCTGCGCAATAGCGACCTTCGTACCCACCCCGTCCGTGGAGGTCGCCAAGTACGGGCGGCGGTACTTCACCAGCTGCGAGGCATCATACAGGCCCGCGAACCCGCCCACGCCACCTACCACGGCGGGGGAGTGGGTGGCGCGAATCGCGTCTTTCATGAGCTCAACGGCGCGGTCGCCCGCCTCAACATCAACGCCCGCACTGGCGTAGGTGACGGCGGCGGTATTCTCAGTCATTCGGGTTAGTCCTTATCGGTAGCAGTTTTCGTGGCGGATGCCGGAACAAGATCATCGTCGGTCAGCAGGGCCTCAAGGTCCGCATCGGGCCCCGGATTGCACATCCCACCGGCTGGTGCGTGCTGACCTGGTGCAGACTCACCCCCGCCCGCAGGTGCCGCTGGCAGCGGGCTGCTCTCAAACTTGTGCTCCAGCGAATCAGTGCCTGCGCGGGTCTCAATCGACACGGCCTCAGCGTGCTCGGGCTTAGTGGGGACGGGGCGCTCAACCGTCACCTCAGCAGCCATACCAGACAGCGGCCCGCCCTTACTCTCTGAGGCGTCGAACAGGGACTTGCCGCGCCGTTCCTCGGCGGGAAGCTCAATCGGGTAGTTGCCGGTGAAGCACGCCGTGCACATGTTCCTCGTGGGCTGCTCGGTGGCGGCCATCATGCCATCCTGCGAAATGAAACCAAGCGAATCCGCCCCCAGAGACGCAGCAATCTCGTTGACCGAAAGCCCGTTCGCAATCAGCTCGGCGCGGGAGGCAAAATCAATACCATAGAAGCAAGGCCATTTCACCGGCGGGGACGAGATGCGCACATGCACCTCTTTCGCACCCGCCTCACGCAGCATCCGCACCAGGGCCCGCTGGGTGTTGCCGCGCACAATCGAATCATCAATCACGATCAGGCGTTTGCCCGCCACCACAGACTTGAGCGGATTCAGCTTGAGCCGAATACCCAGCTGGCGGATAGTCTGCGAGGGCTGGATGAAGGTGCGCCCCACATAGGCGTTCTTCACCAGGCCATTGCCGAAGGGGATGCCGGACTGCTCCGCGTAACCGATCGCGGCGGGCACACCGGATTCGGGGGTGGGCATCACCAGGTCAGCCTCGACCGGGT
>ERZ772763.69-NODE-69-length-20094-cov-2.96836_pt1 | contig 20094 bp, 18 predicted proteins | sample MGYA00511362_ERZ772763 | MGnify/ENA primary metagenome ERZ772763 (study PRJEB29015, sample SAMEA2738042) | human oral metagenome | biome: human oral; feature: human-associated habitat; material: saliva | place: China | collected 2234 ... | reverse complement strand
TAACTGAGGATAAGAAAGAAAACAAGAAATCAGTGAAAGATGAGACTAAAAAAGTCACACCTAAAGATGAAAAAATAACAGAGGATAAGAAAGAAAACAAAGAATCAGTGAAAGATGAGACTAAAAAAGTCACACCTAAAGATGAAAAAGTAACTGGGACTAAAAAAGAGAATAAAGAACCAGCAAAAGAAGAAGATAAGAAAGATAATAAAGAATCTGTAAAAGAAACTGATAAGAAGGAAGGTCCTAAAGGACAAACTGTTCCAGAAAATAAACAAGAAGTTCCTAGCAAAGAAACTCCAAAAGTAACTTCAGATAAAACAGATTCATCTAGTAATAAAAAACAAGAAACCTCAGAGAATAATGCGCAGGTTGAAAATAAAGTTTTATCTGCAACATTATCAGGGCGTGATATAGCTGTATCTTTTGACAAAAACAAAATAAAAGCTGATGATGTCTTTGTAGGTGCGATAAATGATGAGAAGCTAAATAAAACTATTATTGAAAAATTAGGTAGTGAATATAAAGTTATTGAAGTTTTTGAAATTCATTTTAAAAAAGACGGTAAAAAAATAGATAGTGATGCTGAACGTACAGTTAAAGTATCGGTAGTGAAAAATGATAATGCAGAATTAGAAGTATATCACATAGCGGACAACAATGTTTTAGAAAAAGTTGAAAGTAGCTTTAGTGACGGTTCGCTTCAATTCAAAATAAACCACTTCAGTAAATTTACTATTCTAGAAAGAATCAGAGTAGGGGCTAAAGATTTAGAAAGCCGTGTTCAAATAGTAACACCGGTTAAAGCAGAGTATAAAGCTGAAAATAAAAAAGAAGTTTCTGATAATAGTAATAAGGTTAATAATGACAAAAAAGAAGAAACTAATAAAAAAGAAAAAGAAGAATTACCAGAAACTGGTTTAGAGTCAGAACAGACGATTAGTATGGCTTTATTAGCTCTAGCAGCAGCGATAGCAGTTAGAAGAAAACAAAAACAATAGAATCTATTAAATTAAAAGTAGAGAAATTAAAAATAAATAAACTTGAAATTAGGAAGATATCCTAGTTTCGAGTTTATTTTTCATTTATGAATTTATGTCCAATATATTGAAAGATTCTCACCATTTTATTTTCTAAAGGAGTTTGAACTTTGAAAAAGAAGTAGTGATCTCTTTTATCTTTTGATTTATTAGCAGTTAATCTGAAAAAATTACTATTGTTATTTACCATTAAATTTAGAATATCGTCTATTAAAAATGTTAAGGGTACATTTAATGCAGAATATTTATAGAAATCTTTTTCGAATTGATCGTAATTACTACTAAAATAGTCAAATTGGACTTCATGTTGATTAAGTTTGTTCATAGTCTAATTCCTCTGCTAAAGAAACTTTTAGAATATCGCTGATTGAAATTTGCAGTATATTTTGTTTAGTTGAAAAATAAATAATATCGTTAGTACAATCAACAACCTTTCCTAGATATGGTTCACGTTGAGTGGAGGTATATAAATACGATAGACCTTTAAAGAAATATAGTTGGTTTAATAGTAGTCTTTTTTCGTCTTCATCCATATTGTTGGAAAAATCTATAGTGTCACCTTGCATATTAATCGCGGTAGTGTGTTCTGAGATGAAAAAGCCCATCCATTTAGCCATTCCACGGTCAGCATATTCTCTTGCAGATTTATAGGGAAGATAATTTCTATTTATCATATTATTCCATCCATGCCACCAGCATGACCTCCTACTAGTTTACTTCTTTCTTTTACACGTGAACCTTCCATTAACATACTTCCATTTTGAACTGATAAGAATCCGTATTTATCACGTATAGTATCTAGTGTTTTATCAATTTTTCTTTGTTTTTCAATAGCTTCAATATCATCGAATAACGTATAGATTGTAAGATTATCGTCTATAAGGTTATCATATCTAACCGCAATAGAGCGTACGGCACCACCGTCATATTTACTTCTAAAAAGTGATAGAACATGATCGGTTAATTGTTTTGTGCTTTGAGTAGGGTTGATTTTTTTAGATGCATTAATAGATTTTTTACTTTCAATTTTACTGTAACTGATATGGATATATACTGATTTTGCCTTTTTCTTAACTCTTCTTAGTCTTATCGCGACTTGTTCTGCCATTTCTGATAAAACTAGTTCTATTTGTGATTTAATCTTATAGTCTTTAGGAAGAACTTGTGAATTACCTAAGCCTTTTGATTTTGGTTTATAAGGTTTTGAAGGTTTGCTCTCATCGATTCCATTTGCGTGGAACCATAACTGAACTCCAATTATACCAAATTCCTTTTTTAATATATCTGGATTAGCATTTGCTAAGTCTTTAACAGAATATATTTTTAATTTATTTAATCTTTTTTCTGTTCGGTTTCCTATTCCCCAAAAATCAGTAAGTGTAGGGATATTCCATACTTTTGTTTCAACATCTTCGTATGACCAATTAGCACGCATAGTTGGAGTTTTTTTCGCTTCATTATCTAGAGCAAGTTTTGCCAGAAGAGGATTTGCATTACTCATTCCTACAGTGGAGTAAACACCTGTTTTTTTCCATATATCATGTTGGATTTTTGCGCAAATTATGTCCAATTTTTCTTTTCTTGTTTTTGTAGAATCTTTTATGAAGTAATTGAGTGATTGCGTTAAATCGATAAATCCTTCGTCTATAGAATAGGGATGAATATCCTCATCTGGAACATAATCTTTAAGTACGTTGAGTATCTGTATATTTTTTTCGATATATAGAGTCATTCTTGGGGGGACGATGAGTGTTTTTTTGGCCCAAGCTTCAATATAATTGATATATTGTTGAGTTATTTCAAGACCTTGTCTTTTTGCGTTATAAAATGAAAAGCGTCGTGTATTAATATCGAAGGGAAGATCATAACTTCTACTTACATTATTTTTCCCAAAGACTTCTTTGAAAACAGGGGAACTTGCTAATATTAAACCGTTAGAGTTATCACTTCTGCTCATTACACAAAGTGAGGTTGTTAAAGGATTAAGTCCACGTTCTACGCATTCTACACTCGCATAAAAAGACTTTATATCTATAAAGGCTATATCTGAATGAGGTTCTAATGTATAGTTGATTATTCCCATATTATTACAACTTTTTTATAGGTTTAAATGAATCTGTAACAACTCCTACTATATTTACTTCTTCTATCGGTGCTATGATGTCTTTGTAGTTGTCATTAATAGAAACTAGACGAACTGTATTTTCTTCTAGAAAGACTTTTTTTATGTATGTTTCCTCATTGTAGACTACTGCATAATCCAATCCGTCAAAATCGTATCCAGTTTTTTTAATCAAGGCAACATCTCCGCTGTGGTATTTTGGCTCCATAGAATCCCCATCAATCCAAGAGGCTATATCGTATGATATGTCTTTGTCGAAGTAAACAGTATCGAACTCATAATCTTCATAATAAAAGTTACCTAACCCAGCCGATAATTTTGCGTGAACTTGATATTTATATAATTGAGAAACATATAGCTCGTTAGCCATAGTCAAAAGTTTCTTTTGATTTATCTCGTTTAATTGGAGATATTTATTAACTATCTCATACTCAGATTCAAAGTAAGTAGTTTCTACATTAAAGTAAAGTGCCAGTTCGTCTAAATTTTTTTTATTAGGTATATATTTTCCTTTTTCCCAACTATTGTAGGCGGCACGAGTAACACCGAGGTGTTCAGCTACTGCAGTTTGAGAAACTTTTTGTTTAGTACGTAAGGATTTCAATCTATTATTACAAAACATAACAACCTCCATATAATATTTTGTAAAGTTATAACTTTACAAAATATTATAAATGATAATAAGGAATTTGTCAAAAGAAAATAAAAGGGGAGTGACTCAATAAAATCGATTTTTTTGAGTCACTCCCACTCTAAAGAGTGTATTAAATTTATGGATTCATATTAACACGGTGCCATTCATTTATAACATAAGAAATTTGTCCTACTTGATCTAATCCAACAAGGTTTACTTCTTCAGTAGCAGGAGTAGCTCCTCCTAAACCTGCAGTATATAAAGCGATAATGTAAGGTGTTTTCTCATAAACAATAGCATCAACATTTAGTGCTTCTTTAACATATCCAGGCTTTTGTTCTATTACCAGATTTGGAAGATAACGTTTATAGTAGTCTCCTGGGAAAGATTCACCAATATATGCACGAATGTCTTTATATTTTTCTCTATTATCCCATAAGTGTTGTAACACTTGAATATAATAGTTAGTTGTTGTTTTATTTTCTGTGCTAAAAGTTTTTAATTCTGCTTTAGACTCACCGTAGTTGCTATACATTTTGTATACTTCGCTCATACCTCCAAGACGATCAGCAAGGGCGTATGCAGGAGTATTTTCTGAATAAACTAATGAATAGTATTGCATTTGGGGAATAGTCATAGCCCCTTTAAAAACTTTAACATATGTATCGTGTTCACCCTCATACTCATAGTAAGTGTTAGTGATATCATAACGTTTAGTCATAGATAAGTTATATTTTTCAAAGTTATCTACTACTAACATATTAAGTGGTAATTTATATGTAGAACCAGCTGTCATAGGTTGAGTCTCATTCATTTCAATTAATTCACCAGTTGCTAGGTTTTTATATGAAAAAGCTATTTGTGAATTTTTTATCCCATATTCTTTTGCATATGCTTGTATAACTTCAGGTAAAGTCATATTAGCATAATCATAATATAAACCATATGCATTCATAGTAGGAGTATCAGCTTTCATAACAGCTTGTTTTTCTTCTAGGCTCTTACCTTTTTTTTCTGGTTCTTTTGGTTTTTCTATATTGTCATGATTATCTTTTGTTGTATCGTTTTGTTGATTGTTTGTATTAGTATTGTGATCGTTATTTTTCCAATATGATTGTATATATTTAAAGTCGAAAAAGTTAACATTGTGGGTATGTCCGTAATAATACAAACTAGCAATTGCTACAGAGAATAGTAGAATTACTGATATTATAATTTTTTTTATTTTTGACATACAAGCTCCTGTATAAACTTATTTAATTAATCTAATAATTATAATGGAATATGTTTTAAAGTTCAAGAAATAGATAGTTAATATAATAATATAAATTTATGAAAATAATGAAAGAGAAATATTGTATTTGTAAGAAGATATAGTTATTTGTATAGCTTCGTAATTATTATGAAAAATGCGATTTATTATAAAATATTTCTAAGTGAAATCAATAATATAAATCAATAAGAAAGCTCATGATCTAAAAAGGAAATTGGTGAGATTATAATATTATTTTGCTATTATTATGTATAAAATTATGGTAATATGATATGAATTAGAGATTTTAAAAAGGTTAGGAGATTTAATGACAAAAAATAATCAAAAACGTTTAGTTATATTTTTTATAGTAATGTTTGGTCTTATTGCGAGTGGTTACAATAGTTTTTTGAAACCTTTGGATAGCATGATTATTAATTTTATTCAAGGTTTAGAAAATCCAATGCTTACAAGCATATATTTGAATACAACAAATATAGCAGATCAAAAACCTAGTGCAATAATAACTGCTATAATAGTTATTATTTTATTTGTGAGTAAGTTTAAAAGAGAGGCTCTATTTTTAACTCTTACAATGGGAACGTGTGGTATAGTGATGGCGTTTATTAAGATAATTTTTAATCGTCCTCGACCTAATATTCATCGTTTAGTTGAATTAAATAGTTTAAGTTTCCCTAGTGGACACACGACTTCAGCAACAATAATGTATTTAACGTTAGCGTTAATATTTATTAAATTATCGAAGAAAGGAAATAATAATTATTTTCTTATTCTTATAGCGATAATAGGGATTTTATTTATAGCAACGTCCAGAGTATATTTAGGAGTACATTATCCGACGGATACGATGGCGGGGATGTGTTTAGGTAGCGTAATAGTATTAACTTATAATCTTATTTATTATAATAAAAAGTAGAGGTGAGGTAATATGAAAAAAGTTTTATTAATAACAGGTTCATTTGGAAATGGGCATCTTCAAGTATCAAAAAATATTAAAGAAACGTTTGAAAAATATTATGCTGATGAGATTGAAGTTATTGAAACAGATTTGTTCTTACAAGCGCATCCGAATTTGACACCAGTGTTAAAAAAATTATATTTATATAGCTTTTCATATTTTAGAGATATTTACGGATATTTGTATTATGCAGGAAAAAATCATAGTAATATCTCTGCTTATAGATATTTTAGTTCTGAGTATTTGAAAAAACTAGTAAAACAGACTAAGCCAGATATTATTGTCTCAACATTTCCAACTCCAGCTTTATCATTATTGAAAGATAGGCAGATACCGATAGTTAATATAATAACGGATTATCATTTTCATAAAAGTTGGTTAACTAAAGGTGCATTTAGATATTATGTAGCGACAGATGGAACTGAAAAAGAGTTATTGAAGTTAAATGTAGAAAAACAAAAAGTTAAGAAATTTGGAATACCGATTGCTGAAAAATTCGATGATAAAATGGATGTTGAACAATGGTTGGAAGATAATAAATTATTTATAGATAAAAAGACAGTTTTATTATCTGCTGGTGCTTTTGGAGTATCTACTGACTTTTCAAAACTTATTGGGAAAATATTGCTGAAAAATAAAGATACTCAAGTAGTAGTAATCTGTGGTAAAAATAGAGCACTAAAGAATAAATTAGAAATCGATTATGCTGAACAAGAAAAGATTAAGATTCTAGGATATACTGAAAATATGCGAGAATGGATGCAGACTGCTGATGTGCTTATAACTAAGGCAGGAGGAGTAACTATTTCTGAAGCATTAGCAAGTAATATTCCACTGATTCTCTTTAACCCAGTTCCTGGACAAGAGATGGAAAACGCTATCTACTTTAGGGAAAATGGAATGGCAAAAATCGCTAAAAATCTAGAAGACGTACTAGCTTGTTTAGAAGAACTATTTTTTGAAGATAATATTAAGAAGATTAAATACAATATGACAAAAAATTATTTACCGCATGCAAGTTATAATATTTGTAAAGATATTATGGGGATTTTAGAGTTGAATAAAATATAATATTAATTAATTTTATGGGTGTTCTGAGTGAGGGTGACTCGATAAAATCGATTTTTCTGAAATCGAAATTTTTGAGTCACTCTTTTTTATTTTTCTAAAATAATATTTTTAATATATAGGATAAAGTTGAAATTTTGTATACCAACTGAGTAAAGTTAAGCGTGATTTTTACTGATTTGTTACTGTGTTCAACTCTTATCTTATCTTTTTCTCTTTCTATTGTTATGGTATAATAGCATATAGAGTGAGTCGTTAGAAATCATTCAAGGGATGATGCGACGGTTAAGAAATAAGAAATAAAGATTAAAATAAAACATTTAGGAGATAAGAGTGAGAGTAGTTTTACTTTGTAGATATGACGGTAGTAATTACCATGGATTTCAAATACAACCAAATAATAATACAATTCAAGAAGAAATTGAGAAAAGTTTAAAGAAAATTAATAAAAAAGATGTTCGTCTTTATATGAGTGGAAGAACTGATAGTGGTGTGCACGCTTATGGTCAGGTATTACATTTTGATACTGATTTAAATATTCCAGATGAAGCATGGGTTAAGGCATTGAATGCTACTATTCCGAAAGATATTAGAATAGTGGGAGCGACGTCGGCTTCTGAAGATTTTCATGTTAGGTATAATAGTACACAAAAAACATACTATTATAAACTGCATATCGGAAGAGAAGTGGATCCATTCTTATTAAATTATGTAGGTAAACATAGTTTTGATTTTAATTTCGAAAAAGCTCAAGAAGCGTTGAAATATTTTATTGGAGAACATGATTTTTCATCATTTTGTTCAAAAAATTCTAGCGTTGAAGATAAGGTTAGAACGATATATAGTTTAACTATGGAGAAAGATCTGATTAATCCTAATATTGTAAACTTTGAAATTACTGGGAATGGATTCTTATATAATATGGTTAGAATAATTATCGGAACTATACAAAATGTGGCTGCCGGTAAATATGAAGCTGATTACATTAAAGAAATATTAGAAAAAAAAGAACGCCAATTCGCAGGACCTAAAGCTGATGCAGCAGGATTGTACCTTAAAGAAGTGGTTTATGATGATGATAAAATAAATAAATTTATAAATAATAGTTTAAAAGCTTATTGTAATAAATAATAGGTATGAATATATTTAAATACCTATCCGTATTTAGTTTGAGAAAAATCGGGATATTTGATATAATATAAGGATATTCTGTAGAAAATTAGGTAATAAAATGATAAAATTTGAAGATGTTTTTTTTCAATATTCTAGTTCTAAAAAGACTGCATTATCAAATATAAATTTAGAAATAAAAGAAGGGCGTTGGCTTAGTGTTTTAGGGAAAAACGGAAGCGGAAAGTCAACGCTTATGAAGTTGATTTATGGGCAGAATTTAGCAACTTCTGGAAAAGTAACTTTTAATAATAAAGAATATAATAAAGAACTTTATGATGATATAAAAAATAAAATAGCTATTGTTTTCCAAAATCCTGATAATCAATTCGTAGGATCTACTGTAGAAGAAGATATAGCATTTGGACTTGAGAATAGAAATGTTCCTCAAGAAAAGATGGATGAGATAATAGATAGAGTATTAGGAATTGTTGATATGACGGACTATAGAAAATATGAGCCTTCATCATTATCAGGCGGGCAAAAACAAAGGGTGGCAATAGCATCTTCGCTAGCTTTAGATCCTGAGATTTTAATATTGGATGAGGCTACGAGTATGCTTGATCCCAAAGCTAAAAAGTCTATTTTAGAGTATATAAAAAAAATAAATAAAGAAAAAGGAATAACTATAATCTCTATCACTCACGATGCAGAAGAGAGTGTTTATTCAGATGATATTGTCATATTAGAAAGTGGAGAAATAGTTTATCAAGGGGATTATACAACGCTATATGCTGATACTGAGATTTTGGAAAAATATAGCTTAGAGGTTCCTTTCGTAGAGAGAATAAAAAAAGATTTAAACAATTACCTGAATCAAGAAATATTTGAAATAGAAGAAGACGAGGGGAGTGTATTAAGAAAAATATGCAAATTAGTTTAAAAAATGTAAGCTATACTTATAATTATAAGACCCCATATGCTAGAGAAGTCTTAAAAGATATAAACTTGAAGATAGACGAAGGAAGTTATACAGTAATAGTAGGGAAGACAGGTAGTGGAAAGTCTACCCTTATAGAGCATATTAACGGCTTATTATTACCTACAAAAGGAGAAGTAGCAGTAGATAATATATTGATTACTAATCCACAGAGTAAAAAAGAAAGAAGAGAATTGGCTAAAAAACTGAAAATATTAAGACAAGATGTTGCGGTATTATTCCAGTTTTCTGAACAGCAATTATTTGAAACAAGCGTACTAAAAGATATTATCTTTGCGCCCTTAAATTATGGAGTCGCAGAAGAGAAAGCTATCTTAAAAGCAAAAGAATTAATAAAATTAGTAGGACTTGATGAAAGTTACTTAGATAAATCTCCTTTTGAATTGTCAGGAGGAGAGATGAGGAAAGTTGCCTTATGTGGTATACTTGCCTTAGAACCTAAAGTACTAATATTAGATGAACCTACAGTAGCTCTAGATTATCAGAGCCGTGAGGAAATCATGGCTATGGTGAAAAGACTTAAAGAAGAGTTCGATATGACAATAGTACTTGTAACTCACAATATGGATTATGTATTAGAATATGCGGATAAAGTTTTCGTCTTGAAAAATGGAGAAATTAGTTTTGAAGGAAAGGTAGAAGACCTTTTCTTGAATGAACAAGTACTCAAGGAGAATTCATTAGAATTACCAGAAGTATTGAAGTTTTACAAAAAATTAGAAGCAAATAATATAGTATTGGATGTATTCCCTAGGAAATATGAAGAATTAATGGATGCTTTAAAAAATAAGATAGGAAGTAGTAGAAATGAATAATTCGTTAATAAGTAAGTATATACCATTAAATACTATTATTCATAATCTTGATCCTAGAACTAAAATATTTTTTGTGATTTGGTACTTAGTAGATGTCTTTATTGCATATAGTGTGTTAGAATTTTTCATCTTAATACTAATGCTCCTAACGATAGTTATACTATCTAAAACGAGTCCGGCATTTTTAATTAATAGTGTAAAAGCTATTAGTATACTAATCTTATTTACTTCGTTGATTCACCTTGTTTTTAATAAAAAAGGTGATGTGTTGTATGAAGTATTAGGTTGGAAGATTTATAGTGGTGCACTTTTAGGAATTGCATTGATTACAGTGAGGTTTATTTTAGTTGTTGCGATAATGGTTGTCTTTATGGCTACTACTTCGCCAACAGAAATAACAAGTGCAATAGAAAAGAGTCTTGGTTTCCTACAAAAAGTAGGGGTACCAATCTCGACTTTTGCACTAGTATTATCTATTTCACTTAGATTTATTCCGACTATATTAGAAGAAACTAATAGAATAATAAATGCACAGGTTTCACGTGGTTCAGATTTTAATGAAGGAACCCTAGCGCAGAAAGTAAGGAAGTTTATTCCTATACTGATACCATTATTTATAGCTACTTTGAAAAGGGCTGATGAGCTTGCTACTGCAATGGAAGTAAGAGGTTATTCTACTACCGGGGTAAGAAGTAAGTATAAAGTACTAAAATATAATAAACTAGATTATTTAAGTTATATATTAATAATAGTTATTACAATATTAATAATGTTAGTATAGTATGAAATTTTAGAAAGGAGATAGGATGGAAACTGAAATAATTAATATTTCGAAAAGTGAAAGTAAAGAAGAAATATACAGTAAGTTAACTGAGTATTACAAAAGAGGAAAGCTTGTAGCTATTCCAACAGAAACTGTTTATGGATTAAGTGCTAATGCTATGGATGATGAAGCGGTGAGTAAGATATATGAGGCAAAAGGTCGTCCGAGTGATAATCCGCTAATTGTTCATTTTTATGAAATGAGTCAGCTAGATAATATCGTTGATTATAGTGATGAAAATGTTAAGAAACTGATAGATAAGTTCTGGCCAGGTCCGATGACTTTAATTTTAAATGTTAAAGAAAATAACGGTATTTCTAGAAAGGTTACTGCGGGCTTAAATACGTTAGCTGTCAGAATGCCGTCTAATATTACTGCTCGAGAATTATTAAAAGAAACTAAAGTTCTATTAGCAGCACCAAGTGCTAATACAAGTGGAAAGCCATCTCCGACAAAATTTGAACATGTGTATCATGATTTGAATGGGAAAATAGATGTAATAATCGAAGATGAACAATCGGATATCGGTTTAGAAAGTACGGTTATTGATTGTACAAGATATCCACTTGTTATTGCGCGCCCTGGGGATATTACTAAAGAAGATATTGAGTCTGTATTAGGAGAAGGTAGTGTGAAGTATAATGATGAAATACTTACACAAAATGCAACGCCTATATCGCCAGGAATGAAATATAGACATTATTCTCCTGAAGCGGAATTGGTATTGTTTAATGATTCATTTGAAAATTTAATAAATATTTTAAAAGATAAAAATCAAAAAACCGGTTTTATTACATATAAAGAAATGGAATCTAGAGTTAATGATTTAAATGTTTCTATAAAATATTTAGCGGATAATGAGAAAAGTGTTGAACAATCTAATAAAAATTTATATAATATTCTAAGGGAGTTTGATGAAGAAAAGGTAGAGGAGATTTTTATACTACCAATCGGAGAAACGAAAGAGAATAAAGCTTTGTTGAATAGACTTAATAAAGCTATAAGTAAAAAATAAAATAGGAGATTTGTAATGAAAAAGTTATATGTAGTTATACCTTGTTACAATGAAGAAGAGGTATTAAACGAGACTGCAAAAAGATTAGAAGTTAAAATGAATTCTATGATAGAAGAAGATTTAATTTCAAAAGATAGCCGTGTTGTCTTAGTGAACGATGGTTCAAAAGACAGAACATGGGAAATGATAGAAGAACTTCATGAAAAAAATCCATTATTCAGTGGTATTAACCTAAGTAGAAATAGAGGACACCAAAATGCACTTTTAGCAGGACTTATGACTGTTAAAGATCACTGTGATGTAAGTATTTCTATGGATGCTGATTTACAAGATGATATTAACGCTATGGATGAAATGATGAAGAAATATCTAGCTGGTGCTGATGTTGTTTACGGTGTTCGTTCAGCAAGAACTACGGATACATTCTTTAAACGTTTCACTGCTGAAGCTTTCTATAAAGTAATGGAAAAATTAGGAGCAAATACAGTGTTTAACCATGCTGATTATCGTTTAATGAGTAAACGTGCGTTAGAAGGATTAGCTCAGTTTAAAGAGGTTAACTTATTCTTACGTGGTATTGTTCCTATGATAGGATATCCAAGTGATATCGTTACATATGAACGTGCAGAAAGATTCGCTGGAGAAAGTAAATATCCATTATCTAAGATGTTAGCATTCGCTTTCGAAGGTATTACATCTTTATCTGTAAAACTAATCAGATTTATTACTATAGGTGGGGCATTAATGATATTTATTGCTGCGATAGTATTTTTCTACACATTGTATAGTTATTTTGCAGGATTTGCAAGACCAGGCTGGTCAAGTTTAATGATATCAATGTGGTTTATTGGTGGAATGATTATGATTTCACTAGGTATTGTGGGTGAATACGTAGGTAAAATCTACTTAGAAACAAAAGGACGCCCAAGATTTATTGTTGAAAAATTCTTAAACGAAGAGAAAAACGAAGAGGAATAATTGACAATGAATAAGGAAATATTAAATAAATTTTCTAACTTTTTAGTAAAAGTTATAGCTGTAATTTTTATGATACTTATGGGGGTAAACTCTTTATTAGTATTAACAAAAACAGCGGTATTTCCGAAAGATTATCAAGAAACTTTATATTATGAAAATGTCAGTGCTATACTAAATATTATGTTCCTTATAATATTTAGTATAGTTATCTTAATATTAGCAAGATATTTGAAGAAAATAATAAGTGTTCAAAGATTAGTTTTAATAGTAATGATTTATGCGTTTATTATTAGTATCTTGTTTGCAATATTGAGAAGAGACTATGTTCAGTTTGATCCATTTAACGTAATAGATCAAGCTAATAATTTCATAAGAGAAAACTATAGTGGTCTTGATAAAGGAAATAACTATTTATACATATATTCACATCAAATTACAACAGTATTTTTATTCCAAATTATACTGTCATTATTTGGTAGAGCAACGTTTATTTTATATATAATGCAAAGTTTTTCAATAAGTTATATTATCTTTATGTTATATAAAATATCTAATATAATGTTTGATGATGAAGATACAAATTATTTAGTTGTAATTCTTAGTGGTCTATGTTTTCCGTTAATATTTTATGTTGCATTTGTTTACGGATTATTACCAGGTATGTTTTTAACATTACTGGCTTACTATTATTTTATAAAGTATATTAAACATAAAAAATGGTATATGTTGGTAATAAGTGCTATTAGTATTAATGTTGCGATACTATTTATTGGTAATAATTTAATACATATGTTAGCTATTTTCTCGGCGGCAGTTATTTATCTTATTAGAGTAAGGGATAAAAAAGTCATTGCGTTTATGATTAGCTGTCTATTTTTAATGAGTGCTTCTAAGAGTTTAATTTATAATTATTATGAAGTGAAGAGTCAAAAGACAATTGCTGACGGTGTACCGAAAATTACATGGATAGCGATGGGAATGCAAGAAGGTGATCGTGAAGCTGGTTGGTGGAATAGATTTAACTATGATATTATGCCAGAAGAAGATTATGATACAAAACGCATAACCGAAATTTCTAAAGATTCTATAAAACAAAGAGCAGAGGTATTTAAGAAAAATCCTAGATATGCTGTAGATTTTTATCAAAGAAAATATGAAAATCAGTTTATAGAACCAACATTCCAGAGTTTATTAGTGACTGCACCTCAAAGGAATTTTGATAATGAAACTAAGTTAGAAAAAGTGAAAGACTTTTTTGTAAAACAAATTTACTTTGATGAAACTCATCACGTACTTACTTTTATTATGAAGGTATTTCAAGTATTTGTATATGTATTTTCTGTAGTATTTGCGGTAAATATTTATAAGAAGAAAAAAGAAATACTAACGATAATTCCAGTTGCTTTTATCGGTGGAACGTTATTCCATATGATTTGGGAAGCCAAAAGTAGATATGTATTTCCGTACTTTGTATTTTTAATTCCACTTGCAGGATATGGATTAGTAATTGTAAGAAACAAAATAACTGAATATAGAAAAAATAAAGAGGAAAAAAATGAAAAAGGTAATATATAAAGCTATTATCATAACGTTATTAGGATTAACAGTATCTGCTCCTTCGATAAAGGCTAATGATGTCTATGTACCCTTTGGAGAAAAGAAATTTACTGAAATTGAAAATAGCGAAAAAATAGAGTTCGATGATCTAAATCTTAAAGCAGCTTTAATAGAGTACTATAAGTTTCATATTAATAAAGACTTTAAAGGTGAGGAAATAACTGTAGGTATGATGGAACAATTTACAAGTCTGTCATTACCTTGGAAAAATATTTTTTCTCTAAAAGGTTTAGAATACGCTGTTAACTTAAAAAATCTAAACTTATCTAATAACTTTATCGAAGATATTACACCATTAGAAAAGTTAGTTGAATTAGAAGATTTAAACCTTACTAACAATAAAATAAAAGATCCGAAGAGTTTAGCTAAATTAACAAAGTTAAGACAATTAGTGCTTAGAAAAAATTTAATGAATAATTTAGATTTTCTAAATAATCTAAAAGTAGAATCATTAGATATTTCTATGAACAGTGTTTTAAAAGATTATATTCCGAATAATTTAAAACTAGAAAATCTAAGAAGTCTAAATCTTTCGGGTATAGGTTTAGACAATATATCATTTTTAAAAAATGCAGGAAAACTGGAGAGTTTAGTTGCTGAAGAAAATGCTATTAAAGATGTTACGCCATTAGCTGAATTGAAGTCTTTGAGAACTTTATATTTAGATAGAAATAATATTAGCGATATTACAGCGCTAAAAGATTTAGCAAGTTTAGAAGAACTACTATTATATAAAAATAATATCGAGAATGTAGATGCGTTAAAAGATAAAAAATATCTATATCGATTAATGTTAAATGATAATCTAGGTTTAAAAAATATAGATGCATTAAAAGATGTACCAAATATTTCTAGCTTAGATATATCTAATACTTCAGTAACAGATATTTCAGTATTAAAGGATGCTAAGTATCTATATTATATCGCTTTGAAAGATACTAAAATCAGTGACGGTGATATAGCTGCATTTGAGAAAAGTAATTTAGAAATTAAAAAGTCTAATAACATAGATAAAAAGCTAGAAATAGTAAAAACAGAAGCTGCGAAATATTTTAGTATTAAAAATTATATTTTTATGGTGTTAATACTAATTTTCACTTTTAGTGGTATTAGAAGCTACTGGAGAAAAAATAAATAAAATTGTGCAAAGTATTAGTAAGAATACTAAAAAAATTATTACATTGATAAGAGCGCTAGAAATTAATTATGTAGGATTAAGGAGACATAACTATGGAATTAATAACAATTTATTATAAAGTTTCTAAAAATAGAATTTTAGGAATTTCTACAGAAATAAAAACAGAAGAATATGTAAATTTTATTGAAGCAGAAAATTTTGATAATGCAATATTAAAATTTAGTGAAAAAGAATATGAGTTAAGTGATGAACAAAGGGAAGAGTTAGAAGAAATTTTTATGGATGATGAATCTACTGCAGAATATACAAATGAGGATTTAAGTGAAGGATTTAAAATCAAACACTGGGTGAGTAATCGTTCTTTTGGAGAATTAATTGATATGTATGAGAATAAAGAAATAAAAATTCCAGAAATGCAAAGGGAGTTTGTTTGGAATTCTAGTAAAAGTTCAAGATTAATAGAATCAATTGTTTTAGGATTACCAATACCCCCATTATTCTTATTAGAAGTTAATGATAATGAATATGAGATAATAGATGGATACCAGAGATTAACTACTGTATTTAATTTTGTGCAAGGAAATCCATGGGGAGGCAAAAAGGAGAAGGGAAGAAATATTGCTGCTAAATTGTCTTCAAAAAATATATTAAATGAGATAGCAGGGAAAAAATTTAATGATCTGGATGAGAAATATCAAAGAAAAATAAGACGAAGTACAATACCATTAATGGAATTTAAGCAATTAACTCCAGGTGATTTTAGTTCTAAATATTTAATTTTTGAGCGTATAAATACTGGATCGGATAAACTAAACGCCATGCAAATTAGGAAGTCTTTGGCTTATGGAGAATTTATGATTAATCTTTATAGATATGCAAATTCAGATGAAAATTACTTGAATTTATTTAGTGTTTCACAAATAAAGAGAGATATCCACGTAGAAGCGCTTTTACGGTTTTTAGCTATAACGGACTTGGTTTATGGAAAAATACAGATAAAGAGAAATGGAATAAAAAATATCTTAGATGAGTATTGTGAATTATGTAGGAATAGAAATATTTCAGAAGATAGAATTAAACAGTTCTTTAAAATTTTACATGAACTTTTACAAATTTTTGGTTCGGAAAATATATTTAGAAGAGTGAATTCTGATGATAAATATGAGGGGGTGCTTAATATTGGTATTTTAGAAGCATTATTAGGGACTATTGTAGAAGAGGGGATATCAGTAAAAGAAGATATCGAAAGTATGTATAAGTCTATTATGAAAAGAATATATGAAGATGCGATTTTAGATAAGAAACCTAATCCATTTTCTGCTAATACTGGTACTGAAGAAATGATAAAGAAAAGATATGAAATTACTAAAGAAATTATAGGTGTATAAAATGCTGATGTCGCGTGACTATACAGAGTTTAAAGAAAGATTACATACTATAGACGAGAAGATAAAGAAAGCAGACGATATCAATAAAAGCTTATCAGATAACCGAAATGCATATAGAGAATTTGCTAGTAGTATTGATATAGATTTTTCAGTACTACTTACGGCATTTGATTTTTATGTTCCAGCATTACTAATAGATATATATACTTTTTGTGAACAACTATTTAAGAAATTTATTTATAATATTTTAGATGCTGAAATAGACGAATTGGACAATAAGCATGTGTATAAATTTATAAAGTATCAATTACCTGAAAATAAATTTTCACCCGATGTTAAAATAAAGAGTATTAACTCACAATTTAAAAAGTATCTTTTTATGGATGAAAATGAAATAGATAGAATAACATTACTCAAAATACCCCAAAATGAAGATCTTTTTCGGTCTTATGATAAACTAATTGAACATCGTCATAAATATGCTCATAGAGGAATAAACTCAGGATTTGATTTAGATTTAATAAAAGATGGATTTAAAGTAGCTGAATTTCTTCTTAATGAAGTAATTAATATAAATAATTTTTTTACAGAAAGAGTTAGACTACAGGAAATAATTGAGGAAATAAGAGAAAAACAGAAAAAGTTAAAAGAAAACTCAGAAAAATATGAAACAAAACGAGCAATCAATGCTATGGCTGAAAAAATAAGAACACTTGCAATTGATGGGATTAATGTGTTAAAAAAAATGAATACAGATTCAGTATTATTACAAAACTTAAATAATAGTCTAACAGAGTTGTCTAAAATGGATTTACGTAATAAAGTGGAGATTAATTTAAGTATCCTAGAAAAGAATAAAATATAAAAGATAGATGAGTTTCCCCTTGAAATTCATCTATCTTTGTGCTAGAATTACATTAATGAAATAAATCAATATATACTTAGGACACGATATATATTTAACTTATTTAAGAGAGGGTATGGTGCTGAAAATACCTATAAGCAATATATGTTACTACCTAGCAATAGTATTAACATAGTTAGTGAGCTTTATTCACAAAGAGGAAGTACATTTACTTCGAATTTGGGTGGTACCACGAAAATATTCGTCCCTTCTTTAGTTTCGGCTAGAGAAGGGATTTTTTAATTTTTGAGTAAGTTAGACTAAGTATATAAAAAAGAAGGAGACCTTAATATGGCTAAATTAGTTTTTCCAGATGGAAATGTAAGAGAATATGATAATAAAACACCATTAGAAATCGCTGAGAGTATTAGTGTAAGTCTTAAGAAAAAAGTGATTTCTGCAAAATTAGATGAGGATTATATCGAAGTTAACAAACCAATAACAAAAGATGGTCACTTAAAACTTATCGTTGCAGATGATGAAGATAAAGATAGTTTATATGTATTACGTCACACTTGTGCACACGTATTAGCGCAAGCATTAAGAAGATTATATGGTAAAGATGTACACTTCGGTGTTGGTCCAGCTATCGATGGTGGATTCTACTATGATTTTGGCGCTGAATACAAAGTGACAGAAGAAGACTTTAAAGCAATTGAAAAAGAAGTTAAGAAAATTATTAGCGAAAATCATGCAATTGAAGGTCGCGAAGTAAGTAAAGAAGAAGCTTTAGAAATCTTTAAAGAAGATCCTTATAAAGTAGAATTAATTAACGATCTTCCAGCTGATGAAGTTATCACAGTTTACACACAAGGTGACTTCACTGACCTTTGTCGTGGTGGACACGTAAGTGCAACTTCAAAAATTAAAGAATTTAAATTATTATCTGTAGCTGGTGCATACTGGAGAGGTAATAGTGATAATAAAATGTTACAACGTATCTACGGAACAGCTTATTTCACTAAAGAACATTTAGAACAACACTTAGTACGTCTACAAGAAGCACGTGAACGTGATCACAGAAAATTAGGTAAAGAATTAGGAATCTTCACAACAAGTCAAAAAGTTGGAGCAGGATTACCATTATGGTTACCAAACGGAGCTACAATCCGTCGTACTATTGAAAGATATATCGTTGATAAAGAAGTAGAGTTAGGATATGATCATGTCTATACTCCAATTATGGGGTCTAAAGACTTATATATTACAAGTGGACACTGGGAGCATTATCAAGAAGACATGTTCCCACCAATGGAGATGGACCACGAAACAATGGTTCTTCGTCCAATGAACTGTCCTCACCACATGATGGTTTATAAAAATGAACGTCACTCATACCGTGAACTTCCAATCCGTATCGCAGAGCTTGGAATGATGCACCGTTATGAAGCAAGTGGAGCAGTAAGTGGATTACAACGTGTTCGTGGTATGACTCTAAACGATGCTCACATTTTCGTACGTCCAGATCAACTTAAAGATGAATTTAAACTTACTGTAGGACTTATTGAAGAAGCATATAAAGATTTAGGTATTAAAAACTTCAGCTACCGTCTATCATACAGAGATCCAGAAAACACTGAGAAATACTTCGATGATGATGCAATGTGGAATAACGCTCAACAAATGTTAAAAGAAACTGCTGATGAGTTAGGATTAGACTATGTTGAAGCTGAAGGAGAAGCAGCATTCTACGGACCGAAACTTGACGTACAAGTAGAAACAGCAATCGGAAAACAAGAAACATTATCTACAATTCAATTAGACTTCTTACTACCAGAGAGATTCGAATTAGAATATATTGGTGAAGATGGAAAAGCTCACCGTCCAGTGGTTATCCACCGTGGTATCGTATCAACAATGGAAAGAATGGTTGCCTTCTTATTAGAAGAGTACAAAGGAGATTTACCAACATGGTTATCACCAAACCAAGTACGTATTATCCCAGTAAACAATGATTACCACTATGATTATTCTAAAGAAATCATGCAAGAACTTAAAAAAGCTGGTGTTAAAGTAGCTATCGATGATAGAGATGAAAAACTAGGATATAAAATCCGTGAAGCTGCAAGCAAAAAAATTCCATATACTTTAGTAATTGGAGATAAAGAAGTAGAAAACAGAAATGTCAACGTTAGAACATTTGGTTCACACGATCAAAAAGAAGAAAGCTTTGCTGAATTCAAAGAAAATATCTTAAGAGAAATCAACGAA
>ERZ772763.53-NODE-53-length-22871-cov-3.60111_pt1 | contig 22871 bp, 20 predicted proteins | sample MGYA00511362_ERZ772763 | MGnify/ENA primary metagenome ERZ772763 (study PRJEB29015, sample SAMEA2738042) | human oral metagenome | biome: human oral; feature: human-associated habitat; material: saliva | place: China | collected 2234 ... | reverse complement strand
CATGTACGGCAGCTCCGTCACCACAATGCCCTGCTTGCGGGCGCTCACCTGCTCAATCGAAACCTTCGCGCGAGTCTTGAACGTGCCGCGCCCACCCTCATAGGCGTCACGGATACCGCCCAAACCAACGATCGTGCCGCCGCTGGGCAGATCCGGCCCCGGGATGAACTTCATAATGTCTTTCAGCGTGGCATCCGGGTTAGCAATCAGGTGCCGGGTGCCCGCAATCACCTCACGCAGGTTATGCGGCGCCATATTCGTGGCCATACCCACCGCAATACCCGTCGTACCGTTCACCAGCAGGTTCGGGAAAGCCGCCGGCAGCACGCTCGGCTGCATAAACTGGTTATCGTAGTTCGGCACAAAATCGACCACGTCCTCATCCAGGTCAGCGGTCAGTGCCGTCGCCGACGGGTCCATGCGCACCTCGGTGTAACGGGCCGCCGCCGGGCCGTCATCAAGCGAACCGAAGTTACCGTGCCCATCCACCAGCGGCAGGCGCATCGCAAAAGGCTGCGCCAAACGCACCATCGCGTCGTAAATAGCGGCATCACCGTGCGGGTGCAGCTTACCCATCACCTCACCGGTCACGCGGGCGCTCTTCACATGCCCCTTATCCGGGCGCAGCCCCATCTGCTGCATCATGTACAGGATGCGCCGCTGCACCGGCTTCAAACCGTCCCGCGCATCCGGCAGGGCACGCGAATAGATCACCGAGTACGAGTACTCCAAGAAGCTGGACTCCATCTCGGCAGAAACATCAATATCGACGATGTTCTCAACAATATCTACCGGGTAGTCCTCAACAGCTGACTTGCTACGGCGTGCCATGTGTATCCTCGTAAAGCTCGTAGAAGGCGGGCAAAAGATGGTGCGCAGCAGACGCAACACTCATTCGGAACTCTATTCTACCGTGCACACCCCGCGCGGGCACGGCAGCCGGTCACCAGCGATTCACCGGCACACCCACAGGGTACTGCGCCCCACAAAAAACCAGTGCCCCGGCCGCGTTAAGTAGCAATGCCCGCCCCAACCCACTACGCTATTACGTAGCGGTGTTCTCATTCGCGACCGGCAGACCCGGCCTAGCTGCCCGGTACCGTAGGGGCACCCGGCAACACTCAACCCATACTAATGAGGTGCACGAATGGCGTATATGGACGAAAGTCCACGCGAAAAACTGGCAGCAGACATTAAACACGCCGGGTTCTACCCGGAGCTGGTGCTCGAAGTGGTCGATGATGCCCTCGCGGGGCTGGAACCAGATGCGCACTTTGTGCAGCACGAAACCCATTTCAGCCGTAATGACCTGCACCGTCATATCACCGTCATGGTGCTGTGCGGTTCCCAGCTGGTGCTGGCCCACCTCGACGACTCCCACCTTGAAGAAGACGCCCAAGGAACCGTCGCCCACGTGAGCGTGGAAGCCGTGAAACTCAGCGCCCTGCGGGCCGTAACCATCAGCTACGGGTACGACCAGCCGCAAATCTACCGGCCCGGGATGAGCCCCACAGAAGTCTCATTCCAGGTGGCATGGACCGGTTCGCTGCGCATTGACGCCGCACCCGCCACCTGCCCCGACCCCACCTGCACCGCCGACCACGGGTACACCGGATCCGCCTCTCTAGAGGATATTGCGGTGCGCGTCTCAGCCACCGCAGACGGCCCCGACGCCGTGAAACAGGCCCGGTACTTCGCCCGCGCCCTGCACAGGGCACACATGCATTCAGACACCAAATAACCCACCCCAACTCGCCACAGAGCCCCCAAAGCAGGAGAACCTATGAGCGCAAGCGGTACAGCATACAACGATGCGGCTGGCACACCCGTACCGCCGCCGCCAGCCTACGGGAGCAATAGCGTAGCCGACGTGTTTGAGTCAGCAGCCTCACTGCTGGCGCAGTCCTCCCTAGAGCATCCGGCGCACCCGCTGGGGAACACCAGCCGCGATCCGCTGGCACTGGCCCAAAGGCTGCGCGAAGCCGGGGCAGACCCGAACGGTTTCCGCAATATTTGTGTGGTCATGGTTGACGGGCTCGGCGAGCAGCTGCTTCAAACCTACGGCTCATACGCCCCCTACCTGAAGAAAACCGTGTCTCTGGGGCCGCTGGACGCTGCTTTCCCCACCACCACCGCTGCATCCCTCACCAGCTTCGGCACCGCCAGCGCGCCGGGCGCCCATGGGATCGCCGGGTACGAGGTGCGTAACCCCGCCACCGGCACCATCATGAACCACCTCTCCGGGTGGGATAAAACCGTTGACCCGCACACCTGGCAGCCGCTGCCCACAGTCTTTGAACGTTACAGCACCCAAACACGGGTTGTTACCATCTCACTCGATAAATACCGGGGCAGCGGGCTCACCGAGGCCGGGCTGCGCGGCGGCGAATTCGTGGGCGCCACCGGGTACGATGCGCGCATCACCTACGCCACCGAACTGCTGGCCTCCCGCACCCCCACCAAGCAAGCCACCCTTGTCTACCTGTACTGGGGTGAGCTTGACCAGGCCGGGCACCGCCACGGGGCTGGTAGCGACACATGGCTTGAGCAGCTTGAAGAGCTCAACTTGGCGCTGCGTCGGCTGGCTCAGCGGGCACCCGCCTGGGCGGGCATATTCCTCACCGCAGACCACGGCATGGTGAACATCCCCGAACAGGAACGCATCGACTACTCCCACGACACCGAACTTCTCGACAATGTGGCGCTCACCGCCGGGGAGCCGCGCGCGGTACAGCTGCACCTGCACGATACGAGCGAGGCCGCCCGCACCGAAACCGCGCGCCGCTGGGCGGCAGCCTGGGGTGAGCGGGCGTGGGTGCTAGACTCACGCGACCTCTACACACGCGGCTACATGGGCCCCACCGTGAGCGAAGCCGCCCGCGAGCGCATCGGCGATATCCTAGTCTGCGCCCGCGACGATATAGCCCTCTACGATATGCGGCACTATAAGGAACAGTCACTGAAAATGGTGGGGCAGCACGGTTCGCTCACTGATGCTGAACGGCACATCCCGCTGCTGTACCTGCCCACCGCATAACCCGCGCACATAGTCGCACACATGATGGGTGTGCCGGTGTGTAGCGTGTTATGTGGTTACTAAAGAAAATGAGCACCCGGGGTTTTCTCCCGTTGGTGCTCTATTTTCTTAACCGCTATGCGGCCCTGTAATGGCTTGTTCCGCCTCCCCAAATCCTTTGTCCCATGCTGGGTGGCTGGGTGCGGGCAGTGTGGTGGGCTACTTGCGCCCACCAAAAATAATTTCGTCCCAGGCGGGTACGCTCATCCGCTGCTTATTACGGCCTGAGGACTTCGGCTTCTCGTGCCGTTTCGTCTCGGCGGGTTCGGGCTTGGACTCGGCGGAGGTGCCCTCGGTGGGGACCGTGGCGGTATCCGCCCGGGTGGTTTCGGCCTGTGCGGGACGCTGCTGCGCCTGGGGTGAGAAGGACTCCCCCTCAGCCCCGGCCGGTGCTGCGGGCCGGGATGATCGGCTCAGCCCGTGCTCGGCACGCTCACGCACGCCCGTACCCTCCGTGGCGCCTGCGTTCTCGGTGCTGCCTGCGCTTTCACGGCGGGGTGCGCCGAAGGTGCCTCCGATGCTGGGCCTGCGGTGCTCCTGGCCACCGAACCGGCGTTCTTCGCGCGGCTCGGGGGTGCTTCCTGCGGTGCCCCGCTCGGGGGAGGAGGTCTCCCGCCCGGCGCGACGGCCATAGAACGATCCGTCACCTGCCGAGAAACTAGCCACATCCCGGTCATCAACCGGCTCCTGCGGGCTTTCATCCGCAGAATCCTGGGGTGAAGAAACCCCCCGGTGTGCAGCACCCTGCGAGGCTGCGCCCTGTGCGCGCACCTGTTCACGGTGCCGCGAAGAGTCGGTAGCGTTATTGGTGGAGTCGGAGTCCTCAGTCACGGTCACAGTAGAAGGCTGGGCCACCACCCGCAGCTGCTGGGTGGTCGGGCCGGGACGCGACACGCTGCGGGCGCGCTCCAGAAGCTCGTTGAGTTTACGCTCATCCGGGCTGGTGCCCTTGATCGTGGAGGAGCTCACGCGTGAGGCATCAACCGGGGCAACACCGGTAGCCACCGCAACCGGCACATCCGCCACAGAAGAGGCCCCCGAACCGGTGCTGGACGGTGCCTTAGGCTGCGAACTCGGTTGAGGCTCTTCCTCTTGTTTCTTCGTGTCATACACCTCGTCTTCGGCGTTGCCCATTAAGAAATAGGCGGCCTCATTTGAGGCGTACAGGCTCTGATTAGCCGGGTTGTACACCCACCGTGCCGGGAACATAACCCGCGCGGGAAGCTCTTCACGATCCCGGGGTGTTAACGCAAAATCAACTTCAATGCTCCACTGCCCGTTATCCTTCTGCCGGGTAGACCAGTCCTGCGCGGCCTCCGAGAAGCCGTGCGCGGCCGTCACATCCGCGATACGCGAGGCAAGAGTCACGGGAATCTGCGCCAAACCTGAAGCTGAGCTGCGGCGCCCAACCTTCACGCCCTGCGCCGCACGGATAATATGCGCCCGCTCGGCCACAATCGGCCACTCGTAGCGGCGCACCCGCTCCGGCTCCCAGCCGGACTCCTCCGCGATCTCTTCAACACTGGCGCCCTGACGGAACCTCGTCTGAATATCACGAGGCCCAAAACTGCCCTTCGTCCCCAGGCCCCGCGCCGGCTGAATACGGCGAGCCTTCGTGATGCTTGTGCGCAGGTTCATATCGATGGGCAGCGCAAACCGGGTGCCGTCGGCAGATTCAAGCACCAGGTTCTCGCCATCATCGTGGACACCCACTAGGCGCAATTCAAGCATGGAAACCTCCTGTATGCGGCTCAGATGCACCCCGCACCCGCGCCGTAAGAACGCAAACTATCTACCAGATTACCTTGCCAACCCTAAAACATGTAGTATATCCCACCGAAACCCACAAAAAAATAGGCCCAAATACCCCCGAAATACAGCCTTTGCACACAAAAAATGACGCGCAGAGAGTAATTTCCGGGGCCTCAATTAGACAAACCGGGGGTACATGGTGAAAAATACCTGGCATGTTGTGGAATAAACAACCCACAACGAAGTTAAGACACTCAAAGACCACACGTGGGCGCACACACCCTGCCCCACCAATCAAGACGGAGCGTGAAAGTTTGGCAACTGATTACGATGCACCTCGCAAGCAGGACGACGAGCAAAACGAGGAGTCCTATGAGGAGCTGAACGCCCGCCGCTCGGAGATGCAATCCGGTGCGGTCGATGAGGACGAAAACACCGCTGCCGAAAGCTTCGAGCTGCCCGGTGCGGACCTCTCTAATGAGGAGCTGAACGTTGTTGTCCTACCCGCACAGGACGACGAGTTCACCTGCGCATCCTGCTTTTTGGTGCGCCACCGCTCTCAGATCGCGCGAGAAGAGGACGGGCTGGTGTACTGCGTGGAGTGCGAAGGCTAAAACACCAACCACACTACGCGACAAGGGCAGGACTCCACACGGAAACCTGCCCTTATCCATACCCAATACCGCCTGCCTGCACCAGCGGAACAGCCCTAATCCTCAGCTGTATCAAGCAGCTGCACCAGTTTCTCCGGGTGCCGCGAAGAAGCCAGCCAGTACGGTGTAGGATCCGCCGGGTCAGTAATCTGCAGCCGAACCTTAGGGGTAACCCACGGGCGGAAACACATGTAGGCACGCCCGTCCAGCTCCGGCCCAGCGGCGCGGCGTGCATCATCACCCCGAAACGCCTGCACCCGGCCAATATACTCCCGCTCAATGCGGGCACGGCCAACCCGCACCCACCCGGCGGAAACCTCAATCACCGGCGATGAGGCATACAGCAGCCAACCCAGCACAGCAGACACCACAGCCCCCGCAATCACACCCACAGGGATACTGATCGGCGCCCCCACCAGGTAGGATGCGCCCCCGGCCACGAGCACCAGAAGCCACGTGCCCACCCCCGGAGCAAGACGCTCACGGTACAGCGGTTTGGGCGATGCGGCGGGTGAAGAAGTCACAGAACATCCCTTCAAGAAGCCGGTTGGGCGCGAAGGGGAACAGTGTGTGCGTGCCGCAACCAGTCACAATAGGCGAACGAGTTACCACACTCATTGTAACGAACCCCATTGTGCCCCTTACCCTGCGGCCTTCAACCGCCGCTTGAGAGGCGGGCAGCAGCCGGGTTGCCACATGATTTTTTGCCTCCGCTTGGGTAGAGTGAAGAGCATGATTAACCCCATTAACGTTCAGATCAAAATGCTCGACCCCGAGTTGCCCGCCCCCGCCTACACCAAACCGGGCGATGCGGGCGCCGATCTGCGCTCGCGCGTAGACTTCACCCTGGACCCCGGTGAGAGAGCCCTCGTGCCCACCGGCCTCGCCCTCGCCCTGCCTGAAGGGTACGTGGGTTTGGTGCATCCGCGCTCCGGGCTGGCCGTTAAACACGGCATCACCATTGTGAACGCCCCCGGTACGGTGGATTCCGGGTACCGCGGCGAGATTATGGTGACCCTGCTCAATACCGACCCCACTAAGCCTTTCCAGATTAAACGCGGCGACCGTATCGCCCAGCTGGTTATTCAGCGCTACGAGCAGGCGAACTTCGTGGTTGTTGCAGAACTGGATGAGACCGAACGCGGCGTCAGCGGGTTTGGATCCAGCGGACTGAAGTAGCGCACGGCACGCGCGTGCGGCGCGCTTGAACGCCGTAACAGGCACTCTACGCGTAAGATATTGAGTAGTACGTATACAGTGAGGGATAACTAAGTGTTTGGTTTCAGCAAGAAAAAACGTGCCGAAGAAGAATACGACGTCGAAGAGTATGACGAGTACGATGACTACGACGAGTATGACGAGTACGACGACTACGATGATTATGACGAGGCTGAGGACACCGAAGGTATCGACGAAGACGAGTACGATACGGAAGAGGAAGATAAGGCCGATCCCGTCCCCGCATACGTTGAGGACGAATCCCTGAAAGTCATCGTCTATGACCGTACCGAGGGCCCACTCGATATGGACGAGGTGGAAGACACCGAAGACTACGCCAACCTTGGCTCCGTGTACATTAAGCTGCTTGATGGGATGCGCCTGCGCCTAGAGGTGGAAGAGGCAAGCGGTGTTGTGATTGCCGCGACCTGTATCCGTAAGGGCGCCACCATTCAGATTCAGGCGTTTGCGGCGCCCCGGTCGAGCGGCATCTGGGACGATATTCGTGAAGAGCTGGCCGAATCCGTGGCCTCGCAGGGCGGTACCGTCGAGATGTATGAGGGCGTGTTTGGTGTGGAGATGCTCACCCGCCTGCCCGCCGTAACCGAAGACGGCAAACGTGGTGAGCGCGTGGCCAGGTTCGTGGGCGTGGACGGTCCCCGCTGGTTCTTGCGCGGTGTGATCTCCGGTGAGGCTGTGCTCGATAACGAGGAAGCCGCCGAGGCTATTGATGAGGTGTTCCGCTCCGTGATCGTTGACCGCGGCGATGACCCCCGCCCGCCGCGTGAGCTGCTGCCGCTGGTGGTGCCCGCGCAGGATATCGCCACCGCCGATGACGAGGACGAACCAGAAGAGCAGGACGATAAGAGCAAGCTGCGTCCGCTTCCACGCCGCGGCCCTGAGATCACTGAAATCGGCTAATGGTTCGGGTGCTTTCTGACCGCTCGGGGTCTCAGCCTCCGGTTGGGTACCCCGAGCGTTTTCGCGTGCGTTTAGCGGGCAGGATCGACCAGGTGTGGATTCCGCCACTGGATGCCAAACCCGTGTATCGGGCTGAGCTGGTGGTCGCTAAATCACGGCTGCTGCAGCGGGTGAGCCCCCTGGCTGTTCTGGGGATTCCGCTGGTTGTTGAACCACCCGGTGAGGACATTGACGACTCCTCAAACACGCCCGCTCCAAAAGCGGTCAGCGGCCCACTGGGTGCCAAGGCGCCCACCGAGACACCGGAGTTGGCGGCGTTTGCGCACACCCCGCCGTTTGAGCCGGGCAGCCGGGTGAGCCTCATCTGGCACGGGCAGCGCTCAGTGCCGGGAGTGCTGGCCGGTTCACTATTGCGCTGCTCGGGGATGCTCAGCCAGTACCCGGGGGACCCGCGTATCTATAACCCGCGCTATGAGATCGTGCCGCAACTACTGCTGACGGAAAGGACAAAAAATGCCCGCTACGGAACGTGAACCGGGCCCGCACAACACCTCCGCCGGGCGTGAGAGGACTGGTTCTACAGGGGAATCTGTGGGGAGCTCGTTCAGTGCGAGCATAGGCGGTAAACTGCGCCGTACCGCCAACGGTGATGTGGATGTGCTGCACGCGCTGGGAGGCTGGCGCGGGGTGGTGGAGTCGTTACTTCCGGCGACTCTGTTTCTGGTTGTTTTTGTGGTGACGAAACAGCTCACCTATGCCCTCATCGCCTCCCTGGTGACCTCCGGGGTGTTTACGGTGGCCCGTTTGGTGCAGCGTTCTAAGCTGGTTCCGGCGCTTTCGGGCGTGGTGGGTGTGGCTGTTTGTGCCTGGTCAGCCCATTCCACTGGGGACGCTAATGCTTTTTATGTTCCCGGGTTCTTCGTAAGTGGCGGGTATCTGCTTGCTTCGCTCATTTCAATTGCGCTGCGGTGGCCGTTGTTTGGGCTGCTGTTCGGGTTTATCCGGGATGAGGGTGTGCGCTGGCGTGAGAAGCCAGCACGCTTGAAGTCGTATATTCTTGCAACGTGGATTTTTGTTGCGCTGCTGGGGTTACGCTTAGTGGTGCAATTGCCGCTATACTTTGCGGGTGCGACCGAGGCGCTGGGGGTTACTCGTCTGGTGATGGGTGTTCCGCTGTACGCGCTGACTTTGTGGGTGGCGTGGCGTGTGTCTGCCCCTGAGGAAAACCGCGCCGTTCAAGACTCATAACCTTATAAAAACCGATAATAGAGAATCGTGTGCGGCCCGGCTCGTGCCGGACGATACCAGTGGTGCGGTACCGTCCGGTAGGGGATGGGTCGTATGCGGCGAGAAACCCAACCATGAGAAAAAATATTCGTTACTATGTATATGCTGTTGTGGCTTTAGCCCTTCTGGGCATGTGCTTTTTACTGCCTGGCTCGTCCGTTTTTCACCAGGGTGCGTGGCTGACGGTTATTCTTGGGCTGCTGGCGCCTGTCGTAAACCGCCTGTGGGCGTTTAAAGCTGTGCGGCGCGTATACTGGCACCCGCTCAACAGAGCGGCGCGTACAGTGCTGGTAGCAGTCTACGGGCTACTGGTGTTAGAACTATTCCGCCCCTGGGAAGCGCCGGATGGGTTCGCTACCACCGCCGTGCGGCTGGGCGCCCCGCTCGTGTATGTATTCCTCATTGCACCCATTGTTACGTTCCTGCCGTACTACCCGGTGCGATACTGGGTGCTGGGGCAGCTGCGAACCCCCACCTTTGCACCGCATTCCCGTGACTTCTTCGGGGTAAGCCCCCGCACCGCGGTCGCGTACCTGGACGCCCCGCTGCACAAACTCAACGCTGAGCAGGGGCGTGAGAGGGCGTACTCGTATGTGTGGTGCGCAGACCGGGCGATGCGTACCGTGCAGAACCGGCTCACAGTCGAAGCGGTAAGGGAACCCATCACGGAGGAGACCACCGAACGGGTGGAGCGTCTGCAGCAGCTGGTGGAGCGCGCCTACCAGCGGTGCGACAGCATGGACAGGCACGAGCCCGGGTCACAGGCGTACCTGCAAGAGCGCGCCCAGGCAATGGCAAACTCATATGTTGTGCTCACCAGCGTGGGGTCTCCCGCATGGGGGATGGGGCAGTGGCACAACCCGCTCGTGGATGCGGCACGCGGGACGGTACTGCACCCGCACGTGCAGGCGTTACACAACAGTCTTGAGCAGGCGCAGGCGCAGGCGCGTGAAACCGTGCGGGCGTTAAACCCGGTGCTTCTGCACGCCCGCCGGGAAGGCAATAAGCAGCTGGTGGGTGCGCTTGCCGGTTTTACCCGCACCCTGGAGGCGCTGCTGACAGACGGGCTCAATAATACGGGGCATATGCTGTCGCTGTGCCCAAACACCCGCCCGGTTATTGCGCAGCCCGCGCTGAAACAAATGTATGAGCTGTACCCGCAGGCGTTGGAGCGGCTGGTAGCAGCCACGAACCTGACCCGGGTGCTGAGCAAATTCCACCGCGAGTACGAGGCTTCCCTTGAGGTGGTGGCTTATGTGAAAGCGGCACTGGCTATTGTGCCGCACCTGCACGACTACGTTGAGACAACCGGCAACCGGTTTTACGCCAAATACGCGCGTCACCGCGAAGAGGCACTGAACTCTGTGCTTGAGGCACGCTCCGAAACCGGGCACGATGCACTGTTTTTGGCACGAGTGGGTGAACACGACAGGAATCACCGCCCCGGATAACCTCAGCCGCCGCACGGAGAACAATATCCGCCGGTTGAGCGCGCAGATCGCTGCCACCCGCACCCGCCGTGCGCTGGCAGAATCGGTAGTGTACGCCGCTGGCGGCCTCACCGAGCTGCAGAACATTGACACCGCCCGGCTTGCGCACCTTTTCAGTGTGGTCAATGACGAGCCTGCGGACGCGGACGAACCAACCGGGGTGCCTCCGCGGGTGCTCGCCGAAGCGAAAGCACTCAGCGAGAAAATACGGTCAGCCTGCCTGAAGCAGTTCCCCGAGCTTGCCGAAGGCAACCGTGCCACGGCGGAGCCCTCAATGAGTGCCTTCTACGCGGCCGCCCTCGCCGGGTCGGCCTACGCATTCGACGGGGTGCACGCGGTACGGGAACAGCTGCTGGAAAATATGCGTGCCGACCGTGCAGAGTCGAGCGAGCTTCCCGCCGTCTGCTGGTACTGGCCGCATAACACCCGCGCGGGTGACGCCCACGGGGCAGATATCGACTGGGACGTTAGCGGAGACTTCGGCGGCTGGGAGAACTGCGATATGGGTGGCTCCGACTTCTCAGGATGCGACAGCAGCGGCGGAGACTTCGGCGGCGGTGGAGATTTCGGCGGTTCAGACGGTGGAGGCGGCGGCGGGGGAGACTAAACGCCCCTTCGAGTATTTCCGTGCCGCAGTATCGGCATCGGATTCGCGGGCCGTACCTCTTGCCACGCTAACGGCGGGATGCTCCCCAGAAGGATGGGGCGCATCCCGCCGTTTCTTGTCTCACCGGGCGGCAGTCGGCACGGTACCCGACCGGTTATCCACTAGGCGAAAAGCGCGCGGATCTGGTCTTCACCAGCGATAGTGGTAATGAAAAACAGCTCGTCTGAGCCCTCAAGAACAACATCAGCCGACGGGGCGATCGGCGCACCGTCCCGCAAGATAGCGGTGAGTACCGTATCCGTAGGCCACTGCACATGATCCACCCGGTACCCGATCACCGGGTGATCCTCCGGCACCGTGTACTCCACCAGGGTGGCCCCGCCAGCCTGCAGGGTCAGCAGGCGCACCACATCGCCCACTTCAACAGCCTCCTCCACAAGGGCAGTCATCAGACGCGGGGTGGAGACCGCCACATCCACACCCCACGACTCGTCAAAAAGCCACTCGTTGCGGGGGTTATTCACGCGCGCCACGGTGCGCGGCACCCCGTACTCGCTGCGGCACAGGAGCGAAACCATCAGATTTGCCTTGTCGTCACCGGTGGCGGCCACCACCACTTCGCTCTCTTCAGGTACGGCCAGCTTCAGCACCGACAGCTCACAGGCATCCCCAATAAACCACTGCACCTGCGGCAAGTTGGCGCGTTTTTTCGTCTCAGGCTTTGAATCGATAATGGTGATTTCGTGGCCGCTGGCGTGCAGCTCCCGGGCGATAGAGGCGCCCACCGAGCCTGCCCCAACAATTAGTACTTTCACGTGGTGTCCCTTATCCGGCTAGTTGGTGTGCGGGTTATCGCTTTTCACGGCGGCTGGCTCGGCGGCGAAAGCCCCAGCCCATGCGTCCCGCGGGTCGTGGCGTTCACCCTCAGCATCCTTAGGCGCCTGGGAGAGGATACGGGCGATCTCGGTCGCCTCATCGGTGCGCACCATGGCGTGCACAGTATCACCCTGCTGGTAGCTCGTATCGGGCCGGGGGAGCATCCCCTCACCGAACCGGGTGATGTAGGCGATGCGCGCACCCGTAGCAGCCTCAATATCGACCAGCGCGTGCCCGGCCCACTCCTCATGAAGCGGTAATTCGGTGAGAATCAGACGCCCAGATGCCTCCCGGTAGTCACCCCGGATCGCCTGCTCGGGCAGGATACGGCGCAGCACCTGATCGGTTGACCAGCGCACCGCCGCAACAGTGGGGATGCCCATGCGCTGAAAGAACTCCGCCCGGTTCGGGTCGTACACGCGGGCAACCACATTCTTCACCTTGAACGTCTCACGCGCCACACGGGCGGCAATCACATTGGAATTATCCCCCGATGATACGGCGGCAAAGGCGTAGGCGCCCTCTATCCCGGCGCGCTCCAGCGTCTCTTTATCAAAACCCACGCCGGTGACGAGCTTACCGCCAAAGTTCTTCCGCAGCGGCTGGAATGCGCGGATATCCTGGTCAATCACGGCCACGGTGTGCCCGGACGCTTCGAGGGTTCGGGCGAGCATGACGCCAACTCGCCCGGCGCCCATAATCACAAAGTGCGGCATAGTTCTCCTAGGGTTGAGCCGGTTACTGTGCGCGGCGGGGAATGATATGACCCCCTCAAACCGTCAGGCTCGCTCATAGTTAAGAGTGTACAGCTCCCCGCGGGGGCGGCGCCTGACCCCCGCCCCGTGACGGGACCGCAGCCGGGAAAACAAGGGGCACCGCATAAATTGAGCTTTAGAGGCGGGCGGGATAGCCTTAAACCGTGAACAATCGTTGGGGTAGGATGCGTCGCGCGCTCACCGGTGGGCCGGTGGATTCTCGGCAGTTGGCGGCCACGTCGCTACCGAAGCGCTACGCCCTGCCCTTGCTGGGTTCTGACGGGATTTCGTCGGTGGCCTACGCCGCCGATGAGGTGATTCTTATCCTTGCCGTGGCCGGGGCCGGTGCGCTCACCTACTCGCCGTGGGTGGGGTTCGCCATCGCCGTGGTGGGGCTCGTGATCGTGGGAACCTACCGGTATAACATCCGGCAGGTCGCGGCTGAGGGCGATTTCGCCCTGGTACGCCGCAAACTGGGCCGCCGCCCGGCCGTGGTGCTGGGCGCCTCCGTGCTGCTGGACTATGTGCTCACGGTAGCGGTGTCAATGTCTTCGGCGGCAACGTTTATTACCGCGCTTTTCCCGCAGCTGCAGGGCTTCCGGGCTGGTATTGCGGTCACCCTGATTGTGGTTCTGAGCGTGGTGTGCCTGCGCGGGGTGCAGCTGATGGGCCGGTTAGCCCACTGGCCGCTCTACATTTTTCTGGCCCTTTTAGGGATCACCCTGGTGTACGGGCTGCTGCAGGCATTCACCGGAACCTTAGCGCGCGCCGAATCCGCCGGGTATACGCTCACCCCCGAAACCCCGCACGCAAGCCTTGACGGGGTGTTCCTGGTGCTGCTGCTCTCCCGGTCCTTCTCGGCCGGGGCGGTGGCGCTTTCGGGGGTTTCAACTATCTCCAACTCGGTGCGGTTCTTCAAAGCACCCAAGCAACGCAATGCGGCACTAACACTCATGCTGATGATCGTCATCACCGGGGTTCTGTTGGTGAGCATCCTCTATTTGGCGCGTCAGAGCGGAGTGCAGCTGGTGCAAAACCCCAACCGGTACTTAACAGACCCGAACAGCCCCAACCAGCCAATACAGCAGAAACCAGCCCTGTACCAGGTGGCATTCGCCGTATACAGTAATGACTTCATCCCCACACTGCTTGCCTTAGCAACCGTGGCCGTGCTGGTGATCGCCTCACTGACTGCGTTTATCGGGTTCCCCATGGGGGCCTCAGCAATCGCCGACCGGCACTATCTGCCGCACCGGCTTCGGAGCGTGGACTCCACCGGGCTGTACAGTAACGGCGTGATCCTGCTCGGGGTGATCTCTGTACTTTTCACGGTGCTGTTCGCAGCCGACGTGTTTGCCCTCATCCAGCTGTACGTGGTGGGCATGTGCACCTCAATGCTGCTCACCCAGGTGGCGGTGGTACGGTTCCGTCTGCGTAAACTACGCATTACCCTAAAACCGTCGGCGCGGCGCAAACTCGCCCGCGATATCACTGTAAGCGCAGTCGGGGTGGTGGTCACCGCCCTGGTACTGGTAACCGTGGTGGGCACCAAATTCTTGGCGGGTGCCTGGCTTTCGCTCACATTCATTCTGCTTCTGTCTGAGGTGATGCTCATGACCCGCAGGCACTACGCCCGCGTGGATAAACTAACCGAAATACCGCTGGATCAGGAGGCGGCCGCCGACGCCGCAGCCCTACCCTCACGCGTGCACGCCGTGGTCTACATTGAGCGGGTACGCCAGCCCGCGCTCAGGGCGTTAGCCTACGCCCGGGCTGCGCGCCCCTCCACCATAGAGGCGCTGACCGTCAATAACGACCGTCAACTGCTGGCCACCGTGAAAGAACGCTGGGATATGCTGCACATCCCGGTGCAGCTATCGGTGATCGACTCACCGTACCGAGACACGGTGTCCTCGGTGCTGGACTATGTGCGGCGGAAACGCAAAAAATCCCCGCGCGACGTGGTGGTGGTGTACCTGCCCGAGTTCGTGGTGGCGCACTGGTGGCAAGAGATACTGCACCGCCGCACCGTGCGCAGGCTCAAAAAAGCGCTGTTGCACGAACCGGGAGTGGCAACCGCCACTGTACCGTGGGCTCTCCACGCCGCCGAGACCCAGCCGGGGGAAATGAACACACCCGCACAGCCTCCCAGCAGCGAAGAACCACCCACCCACCGGGTGCACCGTCCCGCCCTGTACCGGGGAAAAACAGGCGCTACCTAGGCGTGGGATTGGCGATAAAAATATTGAATTTTTACCCCGTCTGTGGGAGGGTTGAACGGTTAGTGCCCGCGCCGGGTGTAAAATACTTCACAATTACTACAGTATGTTAGGAGACGATGCGTGCGTCAGCTCGACAGCACCTCGACGCGTGTGCCCACAAACACCGCACCTAGCCGCGGCACCGAGCCGGTAAGCGGTTATGCCATCGGAGACTTGGTGCGCCTCACCTGTGAATCACCCGCACACGGCGGCGCCTTTGTGGCCCGCAGCGAAAAAGGCGTAGTGTTCGTGCGGCACGCCCTCACGGGAGAGACCGTGCAGGCCCGCATCACCGACATCGGCCCTAAAAACCGCTACTATTTCGCGGACGCCGTGGCAATAGACACCCCATCACCAGCGCGACGAGAACACCCCTGGGTGCAGGGCAACTCCCTGCTCACCGATGAAGAACGGGCCGCCGCAACCGGTGTGAAAGAGCTGCTGGGCGGCATGGAATACGGCCATATTGACCCCGCCACACAGCGCGCATACAAAACAGATACGCTACGCACCCAGCTGATCCGCCTGGGCGGCATATCGCCCGACTCGCCTCTCATTACCAGCCTGACCGTCGAACCAATGCCCACCAAAGACCTCACCGAAGGGGACCTGTCGTGGCGCTCGCGAGTGCGGTACACCGTGGTGAAAACCCCCTCCGGCTGGCGTATTGGCATGTACCCGCACCAGAGTTCACGGGCCGTACCCGTGATCGACTTCCCGTTAGCGGCGCGTGAGCTGCGGCAGCTGAACCTGCACGAACTAGATTTACACGGTATCCGGCAGGTAGATGCGGCGCTTTCTTCGCGGGGCCGTATCCTCATTCAGCTCACCGTAGACCCGCGTTTTACGGCCAGCGAGGTGTCCCAGCCCATTTACCGGCAGGCTGAGAAGCTGTGGGGGGACTTGGCAAAACGCAAAATTTCATTATTTTTCACCCCCGAAAACCGGTCAAACGCTAAACCGGAGTACGGGGTGCGCCCCAGCCTGCGCAGCCCCTACCGCAGGGTACGCCAGGGGGATGTGCTTCTGGGCGGCGGCCTGAAATCCGTGACCGAGGACGTTACTTTCGGTGCCCGCAGGTTCAGCTACCAGGTCTCTGCTGGCGGGTTCTGGCAGGTGCACCGCTGCGCCCCATCAGCACTGGTGGGAACTATGCTGACGATGCTGCGGCCAGCTGAAGGCGAATGCACCCTTGATTTGTACGCTGGTGCGGGCCTGTTTACTGCCGCTCTTGCCGATGCGGTGGGTGAGCGCGGCACCGTGGTCAGTGTTGAGGGCTCACCGGTGACGCACCGGGATGCGCGCGCCAATTTCGCCCCCGACGGCGCGGCCCGCAGTGAATCGGCCAAAGACACCCGTATCGAGGTGATCCACGGGGATGTGGCGCGCACCCTCCTGGATCTGAAAACGGCCCTTGAACTGGACGAGCTGCCTCACATTGACGCCGTGGTACTTGACCCTTCCCGTGAAGGCGCGGGCAAGAAAACTTTGGAGCGGCTGAATAAGCTGTCGCCGGGGCGTATCCTCTACGTGGCGTGCGACCCTGCGGCGCTGGGGCGGGACACCGCGATCCTGCGTGAACTCGGCTGGGATTTGGTGCAGGTACGCGGCTACGACATGTACCCCAACACCCACCACGTGGAGGCGGCGGCCCTGTTCTACCGGGCTCCGGCACGTATTAAACCGCGCCGCATCCGCTAATGCGAGATTCGGTAACCGGTGGGGTGCACCGGGCGCGTAGAGTCGAGGTTTGAGGTCCGCACCGGGTAGAATCGAAGAGACCGGTACCCGAGTTTTTCGCCTAAGGAAGCCGGAAACGTACCGGATGGAGAGAACTGCAACAGTCGCAGTAGTCAAAAGGAGTGTGTATGCCCGAAAAGACTGTACCGGGTGAGAACGCCAAGCCCGAGATGCTACACGGCATTCACGACCCCAAAGATCTGCGACCCCTCACCTATGAGCAGCTACGTGAGCTGGCGGGGGAGATCCGGGAGTTCCTGGTGAACCATGTGGCGGTCACCGGCGGCCATTTGGGGCCGAACCTGGGCGTGGTTGAGCTGACCCTAGGCATTCACCGCGTGTTTGATTCGCCGCACGATAATATCCTGTTCGACACCGGGCACCAGTCGTATGTGCATAAGCTGGTGACTGGGCGGCATAACTTTGAGAGCCTGCGGCAGAAAGGCGGGCTTTCAGGGTACCCCGACCGCGGCGAGTCGGTGCATGACATTATCGAGTCGTCGCACGCCTCCTCATCCATCTCATGGGCTGACGGTATTTCGCGTGCGCATAAGCTGAACGGGCAGAACGACCGGTACACGGTGGTGCTTATCGGCGACGGCGCACTCACCGGCGGCATGGCCTGGGAGGCTGTGAATAATATCGCCGCCGACCGCACCCGCAAAGTTGTGATTGTGGTGAACGATAATGGCCGCTCCTACGCCCCAACTATTGGCGGGTTCGCCAACCAGCTTTCAGCGCTGAAATATAACGTGCAGCAGCAGGTGGATAAGATGCGCCTGGACCGCCGGTACGACAGGGCGCTGAACGCTATGCGTGAGAAGCTGCAGCGCGGCGGCTCGTTCGGGCAGATGATCTACCGGGGCCTGCATGGCATGAAGGCCGGTATTAAAGATGTGGTGGTCCCCGGCGGTATCTTCGAAGATTTGGGCATGAAATATGTGGGCCCTATCGACGGGCACGACCAGGAAGCGGTTGAGACCGCCCTGAGCGCTGCGAAGAACTACGGCGGGCCCGTGATCGTGCACGCCATCACCGAGAAAGGGCACGGCTACGCCCCGGCGCGCGCAAACGAAGACGACCAGTTCCATGCCGTGGGCCCCATCGACCCGCTCACCGGCAAAGAAGTCTCAAAGAGCACCAAAGAGTCGTGGACCAGCGTCTTCGGGCGCGAAATTAAACAGATCGCCGATGAGCGTGAAGACATTGTGGGTATTACCGGGGCGATGCTCATCCCCGTGGGGCTGCGCGAGTTCGCCCAGGCACATCCCGAGCGCGTGATCGATGTGGGCATTGCCGAGCAGCACGCGGTGGCCATGAGCGCCGGGCTCGCCTACGGGGGGATGCACCCGGTGGTGGCGCTTTACGCGACGTTCCTGAACCGCGGTTTCGACCAGCTGCTCATGGACGTTGCCCTGCACAAGGCCGGGGTGACGCTGGTGCTTGACCGCTCGGGTATTACCGGCCCGGACGGGGCAAGCCACCACGGCATGTGGGACCTGGCGCTTCTGCAGTTCATCCCCGGACTGTACATGGCGGCACCGCGTGATGCCGCGACCCTGCGCGAGGCCCTGCGTGAGGCGGTGGCCATTGACGACGCCCCCACCGTAATCCGCTACCCCAAAGGCTCCGTGGGGGAGGACATCCCCGCCCTGGAACGCCGCGAAGACGGCGTGGACGTGCTGGTGCGCACCGGTGCGGCACACCCACAGACCGGTCAGCGTGACGTGCTGTTCGTGGCAGTGGGCGCCATGGTGCGCGTGGCCCTTGAAGTATCCCAGATTCTTGAGACGCACCGGGTGCATTCTACCGTGGTGGATCCGCGCTGGGTGATGCCCGTACCGGCCTCCGTGGTGGAGCTGACCCGAGACCACCGCATCGTGGTCACCATTGAGGACGGGGTACGTTCCGGCGGGGTAGGTGCCCGCATCCGCCAAGAAATGCGCGCCGCCGGGGTAGACACGGCCCTGAGTGAGCTGGGGCTGCCAGCAGAGTTCATCCCGCACGCCTCCCGCGAAGAAATCCTTGAGGAGACTGGCCTGAGCGCCGAAACCATCGCAGCCGATGTGCTCGCCCAACTGGCTGGCGATAAGGTGCCGTTCGCTCGTGAAGAAGGCCAGAAGCCGCGGCACACCCACTAGCGGCAGAAGCAGTTGAAACAGGGCGTATGCACGCTGCGCCTTTCAGGGCTGTGCTTGGTTGCTTGCGGAGTCATCCAGAGCATAGTTACAGCGGAATGACGGCGCAGCATAGGTCTTGAAACTGTACCCGGCTGGGCTCATCCCACCCAGATGCGCCCGTTTTTTACCTCTACCTTGTATGATTCCAGCGGTTTTTCGGCGGGGCCGCCTTGAACTGCCCCGTCGGAGAGGGAAAACTGTGAGTTGTGGCAGGGGCACACGATTTTCGCCCCGCCCTGCACGTTCACCTGGCAGCCCTGGTGTGTGCATGTTGAGCTGAATGCTTTAAATGTGCCTTCTTGCGGCTGGGACACAATAGCTGTGACTTTACCGGCGGTTAGTTTCGCGGCCTTACCGGCGGGCACATCGGCGGCGGCCCCCATATCTGTGGGATCGCTCGGGCCTTGGCCGCCCGCACCGCTATTGTTGTTTCCGGAGCCCCGGGAGGAGCCTCCTTCACCGCATGCGCTTAGTGCCACTGCACCGGTGCCTCCGGCTACCCCCGCAATAAGCGCGTTCCGGCGGGAGATGGTGCCTTCGTTCGGGGCGGTTCCGGTGGCCTGCTGGGTGGCGGGCGAGCAGCCGCACGATTCTGTGGTGTCGCTCATGGTCACGTTATTTCCTTCGAGTGTGTATGCGCGGGCGCGGGTCAATGGGGTAATCGCCCTTAGCACCACCATATCCCCAAAACGGGTGCGTCCCATAATTTGGGTTCCACTGCGGTTACTTCTCCAGGTGTGCCACGAAAATCTGGTGCATTTGGGGTGCTAAGAGCTGCACCTGCCATTGGCGTGCACCGCACTCGTAGAGCGCAGCAGCCAGCGCATCCTGAGAGTACGGCTCAGGGGGTTCCCAGCATAGGCGCCGCGCGTACTCTGTGTTAATAATGTTCTGCGCCGGGATATCCAGCCGCTCCGACAGTGCGTTAATGACCTCACGCACCTCAGTGAATATTGCTAAAGATTCGGGGCGTTTCGTCTCCCACGCTTTTAACGGGGGAGGGGCGCTTGAGGGGGTGGAGTAGGGCACCGGGTCATGATCGCGGGCAGCATCGGTGATGGCACGCACCCACCGGGGGGCTTCCCGTTTCAGCAGGCGCGTCTGAAACCCCGGGATTTCCAGGATGCCGGGCACCGTGTGCGGCATGGTTTTTGCTGCCGCCACCAGCGCCGCATCACTCAGCAGCCGTTTGGAATCAATGTCTTTCTTCTGCGCCAGCTTATCCCGCTCGAACCACAGGTTCCGCAGCGCCGTGAGCTGCCGCACCGAACGCAGCTCGTTGCGGCCCTTCGTCTTGCGCCACCTCTCGGCACGGTACTGCTGCTCATCAAACGCGGGCATGAGGCACAGGTGCGCGAACTCTTCCCGGGCAATACCGAGCTTACCCTGCGAATCTAAGAGTTCCTCCACGGCGTCCCGCAGGTCGATGAGCACATCCACATCCAGGCTGGCGTAGTTCAGCCAGTTTTTCGGTAGGGGCCGGGTAGACCAGTCTTCCTTTGAGTGTTTTTTCGCCAGCCGGTACCCCAGCAGCTCCTCGACTACGGCACCTAGGTTCACGCGCTCCATACCCGCAAGGCGCGCACCCAGCTCAGTGTCGAACAGGTGTTTAGGGCGCATCCCCAGCATGTCTAGGCTGGGGAAATCCTGGATCGCAGCGTGAATCACCCATTCCGCATCGGTGAGCGCATCGTTAATGATGCGTAAATCCTTGAACGCCTCCGGGTCAATGAGGTAGATCTTATTGTCGCGTTTGAGCTGCACCAAAAATGCGCGTCTGCCATAGCGGATGCCCTGTGCACGTTCCGTATCAACCGCGACCGGCCCCGATGCGCCCGCCAACTCGTCAGCTGCTCGGTGTAATGCCCTTTCAGTGTCAATAACGGGCGGAATAGGCACGGAAGGAGAATCGAGGGGAACCACCTCAGGCACCACGAACCCCTGTAGCTCCCCGAGCGTATCGTCTGAGACGGGGGAGTGAGACGGTTCTGTAGAACTGGGGCTCATGTGATGCGGCATCCTTTGCTGGGGTGTGCGGTATGCCCACAAGGGGTGGTGGCCGCACCGAAACGGGCGTTCACTTTATTCTACCCACCGGGTGCTGCCCCTGACGGCAGCGGTGAGTGTGTTGTACTGCATAACCTATGGGGTGTTGTCGGCGGCGGGTTCAAGGCTCAGGCACACCGAGTTAATGCAGTACCGCAGGTCGGTGGGGGTGCCGTACCCTTCACCTTCAAACACGTGGCCCAGATGCGAATCGCAGGCGGCACAACGCACCTCTACCCGGCGCATCCCGAACGTAGTATCTTCCAGATACCGCACGCGTTCTTCTGCAAGCGGGGCGAAGAAAGAGGGCCAGCCGCAGTGCGACTCAAACTTCTCAGCAGAACGGAAAAGCTCGGTGCCGCAGGCTCGGCACGAATATACGCCCTCAGTTTTCGTGTCCCAGTATTCGCCGGTGAAGGCTCGTTCGGTGCCGCCTTCACGCAGCACCGCATACTCCTCGGGGGTGAGGATTTCACGCCAGTTTTTCTCAATCTTCCCGGTGCCCGGTAGTGAGTTTCCCACTGCTGCTCCTTCAAATCTTCTCTTATGAGCTGTCGTCGTTATAACGGATCCGGCTCAGGTTTTGTTCCCGGGCGGTACAGGTTCGTGACCCATTCGGTGACGGGCAGGGTCAGACCGTCCACCTGTGCCTCATAGCTGCTGCGCTGGTGCATCCCTAAACGTTGGGCCACTGCCGCTGATGCCCGGTTGCGGGCGTGAATAACGGCACATACTTGCTGATGCCCAGCATCGGCAAGCTCACCCATCACCTGCTGGGCGGCACGGGTGGCGATGCCCTCACCCCAGAAAGCGCACCCAAGCCGCCAGGCCAGCTCAATCTGCCCGGTCGGTCCCCAATCGTTCACCCACCGGTGCGCCCCGGTGAAACCAGCCACCTCACCATCAGCCAGCACCGTGTAAAGACAGAACCCTTCCCGCTCATAGTCGGCACGAGCCCGCACCACCATATCCTCATAGTGGGCGAGTGAATCTGCGGGCCGCCCCAAATACTCCATGACGCGCGTATCCCTGAACAGCGCATACCATTCGGCGGCGTCCTCCGCCGTGGGGACCCGCAGCTCAAGGCACGGCGGCTCAGGCGCGAAGAGGCGCATAGCTGCCGCCGGTGAGTTTAAGCAAGTCGGCGGGGGAGAGCTCAATATCCAGCCCGCGTTTACCGCCAGAGACCATAATGGTCCGATACTGTTCGGCGCTGGCATCCAGGAGTGTGGGGGAAGGAGTTTTCTGCCCCAACGGCGAAATACCGCCCACCACATACCCGGTGCGGCGCTCGGCAACCTTCGGGTCGCACATGGAGGCGCTCTTCCAGCCAAGGGCGTGCGCCGCCGCTTTCAGATTCAGCTGCCCGCTCACCGGAACCACCGCCACCGCAAAATCTTTATCGTGCACAATCAGAAGCGTTTTAAACACCTGCTCGGGGTCAGCACCAAGTTTCTGTGCGGCCTCCAGCCCAAAAGAAGTTTCTCCCTCCACATGCTCGTACTCGCGGATCTCAAAAGGAGTTTCAGTTTCCTTCAAGAGCGCGACCGCAGCGGTGGATGCGCCTTTCTTGCCGCCTTTATTCTTCTTAGCCATAGGGACTATTCTACGAAAACGAGAGGGCCAACCTCTAAGGCACGTATTACCTCCACCTGCATAGGGCTGGGGTGTCTGCAAGCGTTCTCCTACACAACATTTTCCAGCATGGCGGGTTTCTGACTAGGGGAATGAGCCGATTCATCTTCAATCGATATACCAAAGTCGGTGACCCTGCTCAGGTCATGCTCTGTCATGGTTGTGACCCCGGCACCACGGCCAGCGGAATTGAGGGTTCCCGACCCCACAATAGTGCCTTGAGCATCGTACAGCCAGAGTTTATAGACCTTCCCTTCAGGCAGCGCAGGCAGATTTGTTGTTGAGACACCCGCCATATTGTGGGATGGGGAGTACATGACCGATACCGGCATGCCGTTAACTTTCCCCTGAGCCATTGAAAGGTCAGGCGCCGT
>ERZ772763.46-NODE-46-length-24431-cov-4.93834_pt1 | contig 24431 bp, 24 predicted proteins | sample MGYA00511362_ERZ772763 | MGnify/ENA primary metagenome ERZ772763 (study PRJEB29015, sample SAMEA2738042) | human oral metagenome | biome: human oral; feature: human-associated habitat; material: saliva | place: China | collected 2234 ... | reverse complement strand
GGAGGTGCTTAATGTCTCGTGTGCTTGAGGGGCAGAAGCGTAATTTTCTTTTTATTGTCATGCTCGGCGTGATTCTAATACTAGCTGTTTTGCTGGTGTGGAATCTGATGGGAAATAAGGGAGAGAATAAAAACTCTGCTGAAGGTGCGTCGTCGAGTTCTGCACCTTCGGATGGCGGACAGCAAGCAAGCACACCCCCTACAGGCCGTGGCGATCATAAGTGTGATGTGCCAGTGGCTCCTGATAAGGCTTTTAGTGGTGAGGTGCCATCAGATTATCAGTTTAAGACGTCAGCAGTGGGGATTGTGTACCCGGTGAGTGCGTCGGTGGGGCCAACGTATACCCCGGCTGTGGCTGGGTATTGTTTTGCGCATAATCCGGCGGGGGCGGCGATGGCTGCGGTTCAGATAACAGCAATTGGAGGGGATTCTCGCGCGTCTGAGGCAGAAATGAAGGAGCTGTTGTCTGCTTCTGCTGGTGAGGGTTTTCATATATCTGTAGCTGAGCCTGTTCAGAATACTCGTGTGGCTGGGTATGAGATTGAACAGTATTCACCAGAGCAGGCCAAGGTTGGGGTTGTAGCGCTAGTTACTCCTAAAGGCGGAGGTGAGCAGCAGGCTTTGAAAGTTACTATACCGGTGGTGTGGGAGAACGATGATTGGAAGGTTGATGTAAAGCCCAGCACCCTAAAACCAGTATTAGTGACTCGTGCGCCGGAGCAGGTGTTTAAAGCCAACGGAGGCAAAAGCTAATGAATAATTACGTGGCTGATTTCGCTGCGGGTACAACCAAAATATTGGGGATTTCAGTTGTGATATGAACCCTGCGATTGATGATAAAGCGGAATGTCATGAGAATGTGGCTGCTGCCTCTGAAAAGGTTCGGGAAGTCACTGAAAATCCTGTTGCGGCTGCTGTTAAAACTGCGCTTGAGGGCCCGATTAATGATTTTCTGATCTCCTTGTGAATCGGAGCCGTTAACTTTTTTCAGACATTTATTTCGTCATGGATTCATGCTGGCCCTGTTATTAGTCTTGAAAAAGACACAATGGACTGGATGAAGGTAGCAACCGGCCCTATGGTGTGGATCTGTGTAGTATATGGTGGTTAGCTATTCGCTGCGACAGTGGTTGCAATATTCATTAACTATATTTATTAATATTTTTTTGGAGGTGCTTAATGCCTGACGTTTCTAAAAGCCGGGGGCGTAATTTTCTTTTTATCGTAATGCTCGGCGTGATCCTAATACTAGCTGTTTTGCTGGTGTGGAATCTAATGGGAAATAAGGGAGAGACTAAAAACTCTGCTGAGGGTGCAGCGGCGGCGTCAAGTTCTGCGCCGTCGGGTAGCGGACAGCAAACAAGCACACCACCTACAGGCCGTGGCGATCATAAGTGCGATGTGCCGGTGGCTTCTGAGAAAGAATTCAGCGTAGAAGCGCCATCAGATTACCGGTTTAAGAAAATCTATGATGGTATTAAATATCCGGTCTCTGCAACGTATGGTCCTACCTATACGCCTGGTGTTGTGGGATATTGTTTCGCTCATAACCCAACCGGTGCTGCTATGGCAGCTATCACGTACATGGCTGCTGAAAGTGATATTAATGCAACTGAGGCAGAGCGTAGGGGTTTGCTTTCAAAGCGTGTTGCTGCTGAATATAAGTCTGAAGCTCCTGAGAGCCATCCGGCTGACTCTGCTGATGCCCGTATCGCTGGTTATGATATAAAGTCTTACTCGCCAGAGCGGGCTGTGGTTGACGCTGTTTTTCTGTGGAAATCTGATGGGCAGAATCATATTGCTAAGTTCTCCGTGCCGATGGTGTGGGAGGACGGTGACTGGCGTGTTGATGCCGTTGAGAGCGAGATCCATCTTGAAACTGTAGAGCATATGCCAAGTCAGGTTTTTAAGGCACAAGATAACGAGGATAAATAGTGGTGTATCAGTACGGGAAGACTCATATGAGAAGTGCATAACTGTCATGAGTAATCATGGCCACGGGTGATACCTGTAAGAGCTTCCTGCCTCATGAGTCTGCCGTATGTCAGGACGGTACGCGCCTAGGGCCTACTGTCCCTCTTGATGGATGTGGCCTGCATTCTATTGTTAAGGGCGCACGCACCTTCGAACCGCTACTTCTGCCCCTGCCGCTGTATGATAAGAGTGCGCAATCGCCTCATGTGGAAAGGATGCGACCCCTGTCATGACTTCCGTGTTTAACCGCCGTACCGCCCTGGGCCTTCTGAGCGCAGGGTCTGCTGCATTTTTAGCGGCCTGCGCTCCGCTAAGAAGTGTCAAGAAAGGTGCAGAGAGCCCTAACGAATCAGCTTCCGAAAGTCCTGCTAGCACGGCATCAGCTTCGCCAACTGCACAGAAAAAAGACTACAGCGGCGAAGCGAGACTTGAAAAGTACGATACCTCCGCAGGTACCTACGAGCCTGGTACAAGTGAACATCCTCCCCGGAATATGCCTAAACCCATTAAACCTGACAATATGAATGAAAACTCGGTGGCTGGGTTCTACTCAACCCTTGCGTTCTATGCGGCAGGGCTGGAATATGCTATGCGCTCTGGGGATACAACGTATATGGATCAGGTCAAACTAGAGAAGAGAGAGAAAGAAGGTTTTGAGGGCAAATTCAGCCAATACGTTAGCTATGTAGCAGGTGGCCTTGTCTGGTATTCAAATGTCAAAGTAGTATTTGATCTGAAAAGCTCGGAGCCTAATAAAACAAGCCAATATTATCTCTGGCCAGCGGAGATGAGAATCGACGTTGGGACACATGTATATGCTGTTAATGGGCAGTCAAAACCTGTTAGTGCCAAGGAACAGAAGCACAGTATGAATGCTGTGTTTCGTGGCGAGTACATTGACGGTGTGTGGCAGATTGGCACTCTTGGTTCGCTACAATCTAGTTGACAGGCTAGTTCGGTAGAACAAGATACATATACCTGGGGCTAGGAAGCTTCGTATGTCTTGTGCAGGGGTAAATGCGAGGCCGTTAACTTCAGCTCATCAGGCATTCAGTGGGTGAGCTGTCGCTGTATGATAAGAGTGCGCGATCACCTTATGTGGAAAGGACGCGACCCCTGTCATGACTTCCGTGTTTAACCGCCGTACCGCCCTGGGCCTTCTGGGTGCAGGGTCTGCTGCGTTTTTAGCGGCCTGCGCCCCGCTGAGAAGCGTTAAGAAAAGTAGTGGCGATAGCAGCAGTAGCAGCAGTATCAGTACCCCTGATTCATATTCTCCGGAGCCGTCTGAGGAGTCCGTGAGCCCCGCGGTCTCTACGTCATCGTCTTCACCAGCATCTTCGGAGTCTGCAAAGAGCTATAAAGGTGAGGCAAAACTAGAGAAATACGACACCTCCGCGGGTACCTATGAACCCGGCACCAGCGAGCATCCCCCGCGGAACGTACCTAAACCCATTAAGCCAGCGAATATGAATGAAAACTCGGTGGCTGGTCTATACTCAACAATCGCCTTCTATGCCGCTTCATTCCAGTATTTTGTGACAACAGGCGACCGGCAATACCTGGACCAGGTAAAGACTGATGAGGAAGAGGACCTGAGTGACTACGATGAGATGGCACAATATATCGCAGGCGGTGTCGCATGGTTTGAAAACCCCAAGATTGTTATTACATTAACAACTGACCAGCCCACCAAGTCAGGCTCTAGTTACACATGGCCCTCTACGGTCGTTTTTGATTACGGTAAAAATGTCCATAACGCACAAGGCCAGACGGTTCCTGTGCCTTCTACAGGGGCTGAAAAACCTCAAAAGGGGTATATGAAAGGGAAACACACTGGTGGCGTGTGGGAAGTTACCATTATGACCTATGATCTTTCAGATGACTCGTAAAATGAAATTTAAGGTCATAAAAACGAATTTTAGCTATAATAAAGAAGTCAAACATTCTGAATCTAGACGAACAAGATCGATAATATTGTGACTTCCGTATTTAACCGCCGTGCCGCACTGAACTTTGCGGGTGCTGGATCTGCTGCGGCATTGTTGTCTGCCTGCGCTCCTATAAGAACCGTTGTGAAGCATCAAGAAGCTGAGAGCAGCAGCGCATCGTCCAGTGCTTCTGCTGGTCCGGCAAGTTCGTCGTCTTCTGCTGCCTCTAATTCACCGTCCAGCTCGTCGTCGGTAGACCATAAAGGGGAAGTGAAGCTCGAAAGCTACGACACCTCTGCGGGAACCTACTCGCCAGCTACCCGCACCCAGCCAGCGAAGAACGTGCCTAAGCCCATCAAACCAAAGAACATGAACGAGAACTCTGAGGAAGGGTTCTACTCATCTTTGGCATTCATGGCAGCCTCAATGCAGTACCTCATGACCACTGGGGATTCCCAATACACTGAGCAGGTCAAACTTCACCCAGAGGAGAAGAAAAACTACGACATAATGGTTGAACAGTACTCGGTTCTGCAAACAGGTGAAGTCTGGTTTGAAGATCCCAAGTATGTCATCACCCTAGAAACATCCTCGTCCAATAAATCGGGTAAATACTATCTATGGCCAGCAACCATTACAGTCGCAGTAGGTACCTACTTAGTGGCTGCCGGTCAAGTGCGCGATATGCCTGCTAATGAACGGAAAACTAGTAGCAAAGTTGTTATGCGTGGTGAGTATACGGGTGGCGTGTGGGAGCTTGCCGGTATTCAGGCGCTCTCTTCAACGGTGAAGCCGTAAGTCGCCCCTGCACCTTGGGTATGCGGAAAATTCTTGCCTGCGCAAAAAGCTGCAGCGCAGATTTGGGCTGGACCCCCGCTCACCGTGGTGAAAGCATCAGTATGATGCTGAGGTTGGTTATTCCCGGCTGAAAGGAAACCTAACATGACATTCATAGTGAACCGCCGTGCCGCCTTCGGCTTTTTAGGCGCTGGCTCCCTTACGTTTTTAACCGCCTGCAGCGGGTTAAATATAAACTCTTCTGCCTCAGATATTTCTGATGATGATCAGAAAAAAGAGCCCGAGAAAGACTATAGAGGTGAGGTAAAACTCGAAAGCTACGACACCTCTGCGGGAACCTACAGGCCAGCTACCCGTACCCAGCCACCGAAGAACGTGCCCAAACCTGTTAAGCCTGATAATATTCGTGAGGAGTCAGCGGCGGGCCTCTACTCGTCTCTTGCTTTCATGATAGCGTCGCTACAGTATCTTTTCGCTACGGGAGACGACCAGTATTTTGAGCAGTCAGACCTCAGTGACGAAGACAAACGGGACATTACTAAGGATAGTTCTGCCGGGGATATGTACAGGGCGTTTAGGGAGGGACAGGCGTGGCTCGGCAACCCCACCGTTACGGCTGTTCTGGAAGAACCCCAGCCTACTAAACGTGATGACACCTACCATTGGCCAGTTACATTCACCTCTGACCTTGGGGAATATATAGTAGCTTTCGGAAAAGTGCAGGAGTTCAAGGAGGCAGAACGGAAGCACACGTATAAGGGTGAGCTTACTGCCAAATATTCGGATGGTGCGTGGCGTCTTAGTGACATCAGCTCTCAGTCTCCGGATGATGCATCAGCCAGTGCCTCACCCAGCAGTTCAATCTAGGCGGTTACCTGCGTCTGCCTCAAAGACACTTAGCTGGTGCCGCGCCGCCGAAGTATCGGGGTGCGCACCATGACTGGCTCAAGGAAGTAACAGGGGTGCCCCAGATGGCTAACCATCTGGGGCACCCCTGTATCACGGGCCGGAACCTGCTTCTACGGTTCGCGTTAGCTGGCAGGTTACAGGTAGGCGCGGGCCGGGTCGATAACGTCCCGCGGGGTGCGTGCAGCGCCCGGCAGCGGCGAACCCACGGCCTTAAACACCCAGTCGTTCCCGTCCCGGCTAATGGAGGCGACCATCAGGCCCGTGTGCGAGCCTTTCTGCGTCATCTCAAAACGGGCCAGCTCCTGCCGGTTTTCCACGTTTTCGACGCGCACAAACGCGTTCTCAATACTGCTGAACTGATCACCCGAATATGAGGTGATCACCAGCGCCAGGGTGTTGACGCGGGCATCCACCCCGGGCAGGTTAATGTCTATAACCTCGTCATCGCCATCACCAGCACCAGTGAGGTTATCGCCGTGGTGGATGATTGAGCCGTTTGCGGCACGCAACGACCCGTAAAACACGGCCTCAATCATTTGCCCCGAGGCATCATAGGCCAGCACCGAAGCGTCTAGGTCCACGGCCTTCTCCTTGGTGCGCCCAAAGAAGCCCTTCACCTTGATCGGGTCCCAGCCCAGCCCCAGGCGTACCTGGGTGAGGCCGCTATCTTTTGACAGGTTAATCTTTTGGCCTTTTGAAAGGTTAATGGCCATAGTTTCTCTACCCTTCTACATCGTTGTACGTTAGTTGTCATGCCGCGCCAGGTGACAGCGCCCACCCCAGTGGGGCGGCCACCCGGCAGCGGTTACGGACACGCTCACAGGGCGGCCTAATCGGTTGAGCTTCCCGAGGCTACAGGTTCTTTGGCGTCCCCATCATTCTCGGCGGCTTCGGCACGGTTAGCGCGGCGGGATGAGATGACCGAACCCGCAATGAACACGATGCCAGATAAACCGATCACATAATCCGGGATATCCCACTTCAGGGTCGCTATCAGCATGAGCGCCAGAACGCCGATCGCCCAGTGCGCGCCGTGATCCAGGTAGCGCAGCTCCTGCAGGGTGCCTTTCTCGACCAGGTAGATCGTCATTGAACGAACAAACAGGGCGCCCACACCCAGGCCGATCGCAATAATAATCGGGTCGGAAGTCACCGCGAACGCGCCCAGCACCCCGTCGAAGCTGAATGACGCGTCCAGCACCTCCAGGAAGATGAACATGGAGAACGCGGCCTTACCCGTGAGCATGGCGACCTCCGACAAAGACTCTTCCTGAGCCTCATTGCGGTCTTCCATGAACGTCGCCAGACCGTTCGTCGCCAGGAACGTGAGCATACCCAGCAGCCCGGAGAGCAGGATCGTGTACTGTTCATGGTGCTCGGCCCCGAACAATTGTGCGGCCGCCAACAGGATCGCACCCGAAACCAGCACCGGCATTGAGTCGAAATGCCCCGCCTTAGCCAGCGGCCTCTCAATGACCGCCAGCCAGTGCACATCCTTACCTGCCTCGAACAGGAATGAGAGGAACAGCATCAGCAGGAACATGCCGCCGAAAGAGGCGATCGTGTGATGCGCAGATTCCAGAATGTAGCCGTAAGTGCCGGGGGTGTGCGGGTCGCCGCGCTCCATGGCCAGGTTCCACGCTTCGACCGGTCCCACGTTACCGGCCAGGCATACGATCAGGAACGGGAACACCAGACGCATTCCGAATACCGCCACGAGCACGCCTACGGTCAGGAAGATACGGCGCCAGGCGTGCGACATCTTGTTCAGGTATTTCGCGTTCACGCCCGCGTTATCGAACGAGAACACGATCTCAAGCACGATCAGGATCGCGGCGGAAACCATGCCCGAAACACCGCCGTAGAACATCGCCACAACGAGTGCCGCGAGGGTGATGAGCAGGTCATATTTGAAGAATTTCAACAATGCCATTGATTAAAAGCTCTCCTTATAGAGCGTGTGTGTGCTGTCTAGAGGGTTCTAGACGGTAAAACCGTAGGAGGTGAGCAGGTGCGGCAGGCCACCGGTGAAGGGGTCTTCCACAGCCTTGAAACGCCACTCGCCATTATGGCGGTACACCACAGCGAACAGCACCGCCGGTGCCGCCGAGCAGTCTTCGGACAGGTCGTAGCGGGCGATCTCTTCGTTGGTGTCGTCATTAATCAGGCGCACGTAGGCGTTGCGCACCACACCGAAGTTCTTGCCGGTCTTCTCACCCTCGTAAATGGAGGCGAGGATGTGCACACGCTGAATCTGAGGGTCCACCTTCTCAAGGTTCACGATAATCGTCTCATCGTCGCCTTCGGCATCACCCGTGCGGTTATCACCGGTGTGCACGATCGCCCCGTCCGCGCTGGTGGGGTTATTGAAGAAGATCAGGGAGGCGTCATCGAAAATGATCTTGTCGTTCTCATCGGTGAGCATGACCGAGGCGTCCAGGTCGTACGCTTCCCCAGCAATTGACAGGTCCCAGCCGAGACCGATGGTGAGGTTCTTCAGGCCGGGGGCCTCCTTGGTGAGGTTAATGGGGTTGCCTTTGGTGAGCTTAATAGCAGCCATGTACCTTTCCTTATCTCTTGTCTATTTATGGTGGTTATTTCTAGCCAATAATGGCTATTGCGAGCGTAGCGTACCCACTCTCGCTTAATACTAGCGCGCCCCTGCCCAGGGTTCGGGTAAACCCCAGGCTGGTGTTGGCCAGTATAAGATTTTCTCCGCCCACAACCAGCGAACGCAGCTGCGTGAGCGCCCGCGGCGGTATGCTCAGCACCGTGCAATCGGTGTTGAGAGTGATCCTGGTGACCGTATCAATGGGTTCGGGCCGTGAAGGCTCAGGGTAGTCGATGGTGGTGCCGTCCCAGGTGAGCAGGGTTGCGTGCAGGTTCGTGCCGGTGATGCTCACCCCGCCGATTCCGGACTGTACCGCATCAAGTATGAAGGCCCGTTCCTCCTGCGCCGCTTCGGTGATATTCGGGGCGGACCCCCACCAGTGCGGTTCGGGGTCTGGTGTAGGGCTGGCGGTTACGGGTGTGGATGTTTCGGTGGTTTCGGCCCCGGAGGGTGCCCCCGATATTCGGCTGTTGGGCTCTGCGGGGGTGTAGGTGGCGGTGCGGCGCGCGGGTTTATGCATATCTGGCGGGGCCACCGACCGCCCCGCGCTATTCGACCCGCCGGGTTTGACGACTGAGGGGGCCTGCACGCGACGCCCGCCGCCACCGGGCTGCGCCGCCGGTGTGGGGGAGCTGTGCCGGGTGTTTTGGGTGGCGGCCGAGGCTGTTCGCTGGGGTGTGTGGGCCGCCGCGCTGCCCGTGGTGGCAGGGGCGCTGCCGCCGTGGTCACGAGTATTCTGCGGCGCCGGGTCGGCCAGGTACGCCGTTAAGAAGCTGTAGCGGCTCACAACCCGAACCCCCGCAGCATCGCTGGAACATCTGCCCATTCGTCACACACCGCACGCACCTTCCAGTCCCCACGGTGCCGGTACACCTGCATGAGGCGCACCGCCGCGCTGCGGCCCACCTGCGCCAGTGGTGCACGGAACATGGTGGCTCCCGTGGCCGGGTTAATGACGCGGGCCCGTATGCCGCTGGCACGGTTAAGCCGTATTGAGCTTTCCCCGTTAATGAAAAGCACCACCTCCAGCGAGTCCACATCCGCCGGAACCTCCGGTAAATGTATGCCGAACTGTGCCTTGTCGTCGCCCATAAGCTCGCGGCGGTGCACACTGGCGGAGCTGTCAAGCACCTGGTGTGCGAACACGAAGTCGCGGCGGTTCACCAGGCGCCCGCCCGTTGTGAGCAGCACCCCGGCTTCCAGGCATTCACGCAGCAGCGGTTCGTCGGTGCGCCACCGCAGCCCCACCAGGATATTGTGCACCTCGGGGGCGGCCTGGGTCAGGTTCACGTTCTGCCCGATGCTCAGTTCCATCATGTTACCGCCCCCATCATGCCACCATGCGCTTACGCATAAATAGGGTGTGCGTCTCAAGGTCCATGCTGTGCCCGGCCCGCACCAGGTTCAGGGCGGTGGAGAACTCGCGGTTCGCCTCCGTGAGCGCCTGCACCAGCTCGGTGGTTTGCGTCTCGGTGGGGGAGTGGGTGCGTGTATAGGCGGTGAAAAGGTTCGGCAGGTAGGTGCTTAGCGCCGTCTGCAGGGTGTATGAGGTTGTTTCCGGCAGCGCCCGGTGCGTGTTAGACCCCGCCTCATCCGTAATCTTCCGGTAGGTTTCGACCATCTCAAACGCCGGAAAGAGCGCCCGAGGCGGTACCGTGCCAGCGAACTGCCCCAAGCGTATGCTGGCCTCCGCGATCACTTCGGCGGGTGTGGGCTCGTGTACCTGCGGGTACGCCTGTGCGTTACCGGCCTGGGCAGTATGCTCGCCCACCCCCGCCCCGGGTGGGGCTGGCTGCTGCCCAAGCTGGGGTGCAGGGTGTGTATCCTGAACCCCAAGAAACCATTTAAGGAAGCTCATTGGTGCTAGTTCCCGGTGATGGCGCGGGCAGAACCGCCGCCGGTGACCGTGTTCTCTTCGGCGTTGCTGCGTTCGACGCGGCGCATCGAGTCGGCGGTGAGCTCCCGCAGCATCTGGTTTGACTGGGCGAACGCATCCACCGCCCCCTGCCTGAAGGAGGAAATCTCATCAAGAGCGGCCAGCACCTTGCCGTGCGCCTGCTCCAGCACCTGCGGGTCGATTGCGGGCTGGGACGCCATCTGCTGGATGCGCGTAGCCTGCGAGGACAGCATCTCGGCGTTGCGCGTGATCGCGTTCTCCGTGGTTTGTTTCAGGGCGCCAAGCTGCTGCAGCACCGCCTCCTGCATACCCAAAGAGCGGGCGATGTAGGCGGTCATCTTGTACGCCCACAGGGTGGTGTCTTCGGCGCGGCGGATACCGCGAATCAGCTCTTTACCGTTGCTGGAGACAACGTCACTGGTCAGGTACGCCTGCCCGGCGATTTCAAGCTTCGTGAGCAGGTCACTGATGCGCTGCTCGGTCACGTACAGCACCTTCTCGGTGTAAATGCGCGCGGTCTCTTCGTCCCCTTCAAGGCGGGTCTCTTCGGCGGCGGCACGCACCATGTCGGCGAACTGTTGAAGCACCGCAACTTTCTCGTTCAAATCCCGCATGCCTTCCTGCAGGCGTTCACGCAGCTTCACCAGTTCCGCCTGCTGCATCACCAGGGCGTCCGTGGACTTTTTAAGTTTTTTGCTGATGCCCTCAATATTGCGGTTGACGGTGGCGTACTGGTAGAAGAACGCCTCCATCTTGTTTTTGCCGCGCCCCAGCAGGCGTTTTGCCAGGCCGCGCTTGCCGGGGGTGCCGTCAATTGCGCTGTAATCCAGGGAGTTGATCTGCGCGCGTAGTTCAGCCAAGTTTTTCGAGGCTTTCGTCTGCGGCGACTCGGGGGCGAGCTCAAGCTCCTGCATGTTCAGCAGCCGCTGGGTGATTACGTCAATACCGTTGAACGTGTCGGCACCGTACACCGAGATCGTGTTCTCAAGGGTGTCAAGCAGCGTGGGGGATTTCAGGTCGGTGTTATTCAGCGCTATTGCCAGCTCATCAGCGCCGTTATTCACCGTGGCTGCCTCGGGTGCGCGGGTCTCTTTTTTCACCAAATCCAGGGTGCCTTGGGTGCCCAGTCTGGCCGGGGCCTGGGTAACGGTTGGGGGTGCACCGAACTGTGGTTCGGAAGCGGGAACGTCAGACACTGGACACCCTTTCTGTAGCGCACTAATAGTCACGGTGAAGCCGCCAATACGTACCGTGCACGGTTATTCGGGTGCCGCGCACCTGTACGGAGGCAACGTATTCTATTGTACGGAAAGAACCTGAATAGTCGCGCAAAAGTGGCCCGGACAGCGCGGCGCGAAGCGTTTTAGCGCTGCTTTAACACAATATTCAGGGTTAATGTTTGAGCCGACGAGCAGTACACCAGCAACTAAACCTCCACCCGTTTTCGGCCCTCTCAGATGAGCCCAGGACGATCAGCTTTCAGGCCCAGGCGCCAGCCGCCAGAGATGAAATACTTGCCAAAATAACAAGCAACACCGTGGTTAAGCCGTTAAACTAAATACCGCCATACAGATAAACTAATATGGCAATCACCAATCGTTGAGGATGACACACTATGACAACTTCCGCCTATACCCGCCGCACCGCACTCATGACCGTGGGTATTGCAGCGGCTACCGCGCTCACAGGATGCGCCTCCACACTGGTGCCTGCCACCACACAAACAATAGAGGAAGGGGCAGCCAGCCCCTCAAGCTCTGAACGCACCGACTTTAGCGGCGAAGCGAAAATCGAGAACTACGACACCTCCGCGGGAACCTACGAACCCGCCACCCGGGAACACCGCGCCAAAAACGTCCCCAAACCTATTCTTCCCGAAGAAGCGAATAAGAACAGCGTGGCCGGACTCCACGCCAATATTGCCTACTTGGCTGCCGCCTACATCTACGGGTTCAACAGCGGCGACGCGGAATGTGTTGGAAAAAGCGCATTAAGCAGCGAAGATAAAGCCTCTCTGACAAGAGCTATAGGCCGTGTGAGCGGCTCCACCTGGCTTGCTGACCCCACACTGATCATTAGTCTTAAAGAGGCTACACCCCGGCAAGACGGCGATACCTACACGTGGCCAGCTCTGCTCACTCTTAAAATCGGCCCCTTCCGGGTGAAGAATCGTTCAGTGGAAGAAGTCCCAGAATCAGAACGGTCACAAGAGTTCCCCATGGATATCGTTGCCCGGTATAAGGATGAGCGGTGGGTCTTTGATACCCTGCCCACCGGCAGCAGCTCCTCATCGCCCGGTGCAGGGGGAACCTCCCGCGTCTAGGGCCGCGCCAAGGCGGCTGCCGCGCTCGCCCCCCGCAGAACCCGGTGCCCTGTTTCTTCTGTGCTCCGCGCAAAGTGGAACAGCTCACGAGTATTACAGATGATTCACAAGCCATAACACTGGTTACCTGCACCACAGTGAAGGCGGTGGGGTCTTTAGATGTTCCCCGGCGGTCGATATGATGAATGAAGAACCGACCATCGACCGCAAAAGGAACGATGACCCTATGACTTCCGCATTAACCCGAACTTCCGCTGTGACCCGCCGCGCCGTGCTCACGGGGATCGCCGCAACAGGTGCCACCGCGTTAGGGGCCTGCACCTCCTCAGCCCAGCTCACAGACATGAGGGGAGACTACTCGGGCGAGATCAAGTTCGACAGCTACGACACCTCCGCGGGAACCTACGAACCCGCCACCCGAGAGCACCGCGCCAAGAACACGCCTAAACCCGTCAAACCCGCCAACATCGACAATAAAACCGTTGCGGGAATCTACTCCGCCCTCGGGCATTATGCGGCCGCCATCACCTACGCCATAAACACTGGGGAAGACACCTGTATTCAGCAGGTGAACATGGAGGAGGCAGACAAAAAGGGCGTGTACGAGTATTTTGGGAAACCCTTCACCAAGGCATGGGTGGGGGAATCCAAGTGCGTTTTCATCCTTAAAGATCCCCTGCCCACGAAAAAAGACGACACATACATGTGGCCTTGCACAACGAAAATCACTATCGGGGAGTTCGCTGTGTCAGATGGCCGTGCGCGAGATATTTCCAGTGACAAGCGGGAAATAACCGATGACGCAGAGATGCATCTAACCTACAAAGACAACAAGTGGGTCATCAGCACTGACGCCTCGCTCTCCTCCTCCGCAACCAGCGGCACGAACAAGGTATAGATGCACTCTTATGCACCCGCGAAGGATATAAAAATCCAACACTGCGAGCTAGAAGCTGCCCCGTATGGGTAATGATGAAACGGTGATAAACCAGGTGGTTAACAGATACAGCAGGGCACACAACCTTATTCCTGCCACCGCCCTCTCCCGAGTAGGGTCGATCGCCTACACTGTGGTGGTCGCATGGTACGTGAGCCAACATGCAGGTAATCAGATGGTGGGGCTGATGAACGCACTCAATGGGGCAGGGGTGCTTCTTGCCAGTATTCTGGGGTTCACGATTATTGACAGATACAATAAGAAAACACTGCTTATCGCCTATGACATTATAAACAGTATTTTCTGTATAGTCGCCGCCGTATTATCGATATACCTTGACAGGCACGCAAGTGTTTTTATTGTGCTCATTCTTTCGGCATGGTTGTCGCTTATCGCAACAATATATGCGCCCACCAGCCGGGCTATCATTCCTGAAATACTCCATACTCAAGAGTTTGAAAAATACAATAGTGTTTATTCGGTGGTAGGGGAATTATCGCGTTCGGCGGGCCCGCTAGTGGGTGCAGCTATCCTGGCGCAACAGACAGCTGATGCTCTTGAAGCTGCGCTGATTGTCAATTTTGTCTCCTTTATGCTCTCTTTGGTAATCACTCTGTATTTGCCTTCGGGGCGGCGTGTGTCTCGTGCTGAGGTGAAGGAAGAAAAACCTCGAATAACCCGTGATTTAAGTGATGGATTAGCATATATAGCCTCTTCAGCATATCTTAGACGCGAGGTACTCTACATTACGGTCATCAACGTGTGGGGAGCCTCCACTCTGTATCTGCTGCTGGGGCGAGTGGCGCACCTGGGGATGGACTCAAACATGTACGGGTTGGGTATGTTGATCTCGGCGCTGGGTGCTGTGGCTGCATCCGCTATTATTCATAAAACGCCCAGTCTCGGGGCAAAAACTCACCCAAATACTCTACTATTTCTGATGTGCTGCGCATACTGTATAGCTATTATTCCCGGAATTATTAGTGTATTTTGTGCATTATTTATAAGCGCAGGAATTATAGTTATTTACAATATTCGACTATATAGTGATGTGCAGAAGAACAGTACCCCCAAACATATTGGGAAAGTTATGTCGGTTATTTTCCTGGCAACTGCACTCTTCACCGCATTAGGCAGCCTGCTGTTCTCACATGTGAGTGTGTGGGCTGATACCGGGCTGTACGCCATAGTGTGTGCCGCATCCCTCATAGCTGTTACAGCGGGTCTTACCCTCACCAAGTGGACCCGCCGCACGACCTAACATCCAGCCCCTGAGGCCGCGAGCAGAGGATATGTGTTCTAACAGAGGAGAAAATATCCGCTGCTTGAACCGATACCCCCTGCCCGCAGGTTTGTGGGTCTGCTAAAGATTTTGCTAAAGGCACAGGGCGCTACAGCCAGATGCGCACCCGTTCCTCAGGCGGCAGGTACAGCTGATCGCCCTCAGCAACACCGAAAGCCGTGTAGAACTCGTCAATATTGCGTACCGTGCCGTTCACCCGGAACTCATCGGGGGAGTGCGGGTCCACCGAAATCATCATCTCCGCGTGCTGCGGGCGGGATTTTGTGCGCCAGCCCTGGGCCGTGGACCACAGCAGACGCTGCGCCGCGCTCATCCCATCAAGCACCGGCGCATCCTCCAACGAATTAATACCCTGCTGCTCAAGGGCGATCTTATACGCCTCAATCGCAATCGACAGTCCCGCCAAGTCACCAATATTCTCACCCAGCGTCAGCTCACCGTTTACCCGGAACTTTTCCGGGTCAAGACCCACCGGGGTGTAGGCGTTATACTGCTCAACCAGGGCGTGCGTGCGCTTATTGAACTCCTCATAGTCCTCATCGGTCCACCAGTTATTCAGCGCCCCCGTGCCGTCATAGCGTGAGCCCTTATCATCAAAACCGTGGCCGATCTCGTGCCCAATCACCATACCAATACCGCCGTAGTTTGCTGCGTCGTCGGCCTCGGGGTCAAAGAACGGCGGGCGCAAAATAGCGGCCGGGAACACGATCTCATTCGCCGGGGGCATATAGTAGGCGTTCACCGTCTGCGGCGACATCAGCCACTCATTCTTATCCACCGGCTGGCCATTGCGTTCCAGCATAAAATCACAGTCAAAGGCGGAGGCGCGGCGCAAATTCTCGAACAAATCACCCTCAACCAGCTCAAGTTTCGAGTAGTCACGCCACTCATCCGGGTAACCGATTTTCGTCACGAACATGGACAGCTTCTCCAGGGCCTTCGCACGGGTGGCCTCGGTCATCCACTCCAGGTTCGTGATCGAGCGGCGGTATGCCTCCAGCAGGTTATCCACCAGTTTGAGCATCTTCGCCTTATGCTCCGGCGGGAAATGCACCGCCACGTACTCCTTGCCGACCTCCTGATCGAGCGCCTTCTCAACCGTGCCCACGCCGCGTTTCCACCTATCGCGCAGCTTCTCCGTACCCGAAAGGGTGCGGCCGTAAAAATCGAAATTCGCCTGCACCAGCTCGTCATACATAAACGGTGCCCGCGAATGCACAGCATTCCACACCGCCCACAGCTTCCACGTCAGCAGCGGCGTCTGCTCCCACAGGCGCGCCACACCCTCAAAGAACGACGGCTGAGACACCACCACCTTGCCCATGCTGTCGGGGTCAGCACCAAGCGCCCGCAGCCAGTGCGAGAACTGGAACCCGGGGAACTTCTCCTCAAGCTCAGCCGCATCCACCGGGTTGTACCGCGCCTCAGCGTCGCGGTTAGCGACCACATCCCAGTGGTGGGCGGCGATCTCGGCCTCATGCGCAAAAATCAGTTTCGCCGCCTCCGCCGGGGTGAGGCTGAACCCCTCCGCCAAGCCAGTCAGCTCAAAAACACGCGCAATATGCTCAATATAGGCGGAGCACACCTGCTCGTACTTCTCCTCACGGTAGTACGCCTCATCCGGCAGGTTCAGGCCCGACTGGGTCATATAGAACGTGTACTTCTGCGGGTCCTTCGAATCGATACTCGTGTACCAGCCGATCAGCTGCGAAATACCCGCGCGTGAGAGCAGCGCCAGGGTGACCGCCAGCTGCTGCGGGGTCTGCGCGTTCAGGATGGGGGCGACCTCTTTCAGCAGCGGGTCCAGGCCATCCGCCTCAATTTTCTTGGTGTCCATGAACGAGTTGTACAGTGCACCAATACGGGAAGCAGGCTGTTCTTTTGCGACGCGCTCAATAATCTCACGCACATGCTTCTCGGCGTCATCGCGCAGGGTGTACAGGCCGCCGTCTTTGGAGCGGTCGGCGGGGATCTCGTACGTATCGAGCCACGCGCCGTTCACGTGGCGGAAGAAATCATCGCCCGGTTTGACGTTTGAATCGACCCATTCGGTGACAATACCTGATTTTTTAGTGTTATCCATGAACCCATTCTAGGGGGTGAGCAGATGGCGCGCCTCACCCCGCAGTATGAGGTTACCCCTCAATCTGCCCGCAGGATGGCCCGGGTCGTGGGTAAAACAATCCGCGAGCAGCAGGTATTTTGCCGAAAAGGTGATATTTTCTCACCTTCTCGGGCAAAACCCCGCTGCTCGCGGACCTATCAAGAAGCTACAGGCTCGCCCGAACCTTCTTCGCGGCGGACACCACGTTCTTCAGCGTCCTCTTCGTCTCCTCATAGTCGCGGGTCTTCAAACCGCAATCCGGGTTAACCCACAGGTCAGAGATGGTTCCGTACCCAATCGCGGCACGGATCAGCTCCTCAACCTCGGACTGCGAAGGCACACGCGGCGAGTGAATATCCCACACGCCCGGGCCCAGCCCCGAAACATAGCTTTCGGGAATATCCGCCAGCAGCTCCATATGCGAACGCGCCGCCTCAATACTGGTCACATCCGCATTCAGGGCATTAATCGAATCAATAATCTCGTTGAACTCCGAGTAGCACAGGTGGGTGTGAACCTGAGTTTTATCCTCGACCGCGCTCGTCGCCAGGCGGAACGCATTCACCGACCACTTCAGGTACGCGGGCTGCTCATCACGGCGCAGTGGCAGAAGCTCACGCAGTGCCGGTTCATCCACCTGAATAATGCGGATGCCCGCCGCCTCCAAATCAGCGATTTCGTCGGCGAGCGCCAACGCAACCTGATTCGCGGTATCCTCACGCGGCTGGTCATCACGCACGAACGACCAAGCCAGAATAGTCACCGGGCCGGTCAGCATGCCCTTGACGGGACGATCGGTGAGCGACTGGGCGTAGGAAATCCAGGGCACGGTCACGGCCTCGCCGCGCAGCCCGTCACCCGAGCGTTTCACATCGCCGAACAGCACCGATGGGCGGGTGCAGCGTGAACCATAGGACTGCACCCAGCCGTGCTTCGTCGTGGCGAAACCATCGAAATTCTCGGCGAAGTACTGCACCATGTCGTTACGTTCGGCCTCACCGTGCACGAGCACATCCAGGCCCAAATCTTCCTGGAGTTTAATAACGGAGGCGATCTCTTCACGCAGGAACTCATCAAGCTGCTGCTGCGTGATTTTACCGGCACGTGCCTCTGCACGGTGGCGGCGAATATCGCCGGTCTGCGGGAACGAACCAATGGTCGTGGTCGGCAGCTTCGGCAGATTCAGATCGGCTTGGGCATCCCGGCGGGTCTTCAGTTCGGGACGCTCAAAATCCTGCGGTTTCACGGATGCGGCACGCTCACGGATTGCCGCATTATGCTTACGCGGATCCGCTGTGAAACGTGCCAGCGCTTCGTCGGCGGTCTTCAACTCTGCCTCAACCGCAGACTCACCGTCGGCAAGACCGCGGGCAAGAGTCACGATCTCGGCGACTTTCTGGTCGGCAAAAGCCAGACCGTCTACGGGCACATCGGCGGGGTCTTCAAGGTCAAGATCGTGCGGCACATGCTGCAGCGAGGTTGAGGACGCAACCGCCACCGCACCGCCGTTAATGTTCTGGAGCGCGTGCAGAAGCGCTCGCAGGTCGGCGCGCCAAATATTGCGCCCGTTAATGGCACCTGCCACCAGGGTTACGCCGGAGTCTTTGAAGGCGGTCAGCGCCTCGGCATCGTAGAGCGTGGAAACCAGGTCAAGATGCAGCGCCTCAATACCGGTGTCTAACAGTGCGGGCAGGTTCTCGCGCAGATTGCCGTAGGGGCTTGTCACCAGGATTGCGGGGCGGTTCGTTTCGGCTGCCAACGCGGTGTAAGTTTCACGCGCCAATTCGGCGATTTTGGCGTTGGGAATGTCGCGGTCCACGGTCAGACCGGGTTCGTCGAGCTGCACCCACTGCACGCCGCGCTCCGCCAGCTCGGCGAGCACCTGCTGGTAGGCTTTCACGAAATCGTCCAGGCGATCCAGCGGTGTGAACCCTTCGGGCGAACCCTGCTCGGCTTTCGCCCCGAGAAGCAGGGTGAGCGGGCCGACCAGCTGCGGGCGCACCGTCACCCCGTGCTCCTTGGCGACTTCAAGCTGCTCGTCAATAGCCTCAAGATTCAGCGTGATCTCGGTATCCGGACCGATCTCGGGCACCAAGTAGTGGTAGTTCGTATCGAACCATTTCGTCATCTCCAGCGGAGGCAGCGTCTCGGTGCCGCGTGCTAGAGCAAAGTACCCAGGCAGATCGAGCAGGCCGCGCGCATCCTTGGCGTCGGCAAGACGCCTGGGTACGAGGGTGAAAAGGCGCACGGCATCGAGCACCTGATCGTAGTACGAGAAAGTCGCCGGGATAGACGAATCGGTGGCGCTAAGACCGCGCTCGATCACACGGTCATAGTAGGTGCGCTGCACATCTGCGGCCGCCTGGCGCAGTTCATTCTGCGTGATTTTGCCTTTCCAGAACGCTTCCTGTGCCTTCTTCAGCTCGCGGAAACGGCCCACGCGGGGGTAACCGATGATGGTTGCTGCGGGGAATGGGGTGTGGGTCATCCTAGTTCCTTACTGTGGGAGGGTGTCAGATAAAAGGGGAGTTTAGAGGTATTGAAGATCGCTTAGGGGGAGTTTGAAACGGTTCGAGTAGCGCGGAACGTCGAGTTCTTCGAGGACGTCCAGCACAGCCTCATGCTCGTTAAATGTGAAGAAATGCAGGCCGGGGGCGCCAGCATCAAGCACCTTGCGGCATTGGTCGAGTGCATGTTCCACGCCGATGCGGTGCAGCTCGCGCGGATCGCTCGCGGTTTCCAGGCGATGCGCCAGCTCGCGCGGTACTTCAAGTCCGGCAAGCTCGCACAGCTTCGTCAGCCGAGTCAGCGAGGTAACGGGCATAATACCGGGAATAATGGGCATCTGAACCCCGGCAAGGCGCGCAGCATCCACCAGCCCCGAATAGCGCTCGGTCTCAAAGAAAACCTGGGTGATGGCGAAATCCGCCCCGGCACGCTGCTTTGAAAGCAGAATCTCAATGTCTTGAAGAAGCGAGGAAGACTCGGGGTGCTTATGCGGGTACGCCGCAACCCCAATCGACACCTTCCCCGCGGCAAGATGCGCGAAATCCTCACGTTCCACCCTGCGAATCAGCTCCACCAGGTAGCGGGCAAAAGGCAGCTCAAGCGGGCGCGTGTTTTCGGGCGGAATATCGCCGCGCAGCGCTAAAAACCCGCGTACTCCAAGCCCCAGAATCAGACGAACCGAGCGTTCCAAATCGGCCACGGAATGCCCCATACAGATGAGATGTGCCAGCGGATTCAGCGATGTTTCATGCACTAGGTGATCGAGCAGAGCCAGCGTCTTTTGGCGGCGCTGCGCATCGCCCGAATAGGTGACGGAAACGTAATCCGGGTTGGTTTGCTCAAGCTCGGTAATGGTTTTGAGCAGGGAATCGCAGCTTGCGTGCGACCGTGGCGGATACAGCTCGTAAGAAAGAGCCGGGTGAACTGTCGTCATTTTCATTCCTTCGTGTTCACCCGATAGAAGCGTGCCCGAAGGTACGCCGAATCTTAGCAAGACGCGAAGGGAATTCACTTCTATCGGTTCTGGCGGGAGCACCTTGTCCGTCCACCTAACGGGTGGAGGCTGGCGAGGTTGCTGCGACGTCTAAGAGCCAGATCTCTCGGTCGCTCTGGATAGATAACACTCCTACTTTAGGCAGGATGCGCGGTGCCAGCAAGAATATGTCGGCACATGTCGTCGCACGGTCATAACCGCTTAATATTGTGGGATGCGGCGAAACAATACGTCATACGGGTTCGCGGCAGGTCGGACTAGCGTATTGAAACCTCCACCTGGTTTGGCCGCGAGTAGATAATATGTCGACGAGCAGATAGCGGAATGTTATCTGCTCGTCACACAACTATCTGCCCGCGAAGAGTGCAGAGGAGGTGACGCGGCGGCGAGAGGGAGAAGGCATTCTGCAAGGAAAACCTATTGTTCTGAGAAAACATGTCGTGTAAACTGTATGCAAGAGTCCCCCGACCGCCTCTACCCGTGAATCTGCAGGTTCACAGGATATGCGCATATGTCGGGGCCCTCCTTTATCTGCTTCCGGTCTTACTCTGAGGAAAACCAGCGTTGGGTATTGAGGCTTTTTCTGCACGCCATCTTGAGCTATTAACTCCAAGTAATTTCTCTTCTCCGTACGATTTACCCCCTCAGCAACGTAAGAACTTATTCTTTATGAGCGCCGAACGTTTGGACGGCTACATCGGCAACTATGTTGTTCTTTCGCAAGAACCCTATCAATCCGCCGGTCTTGCTCGCATTATCGATCTTGATATTCAATGCGCTCAACTGGTTTTTGGCAGAATGATGCAGGCGGAATTGCTTTTGCGCAGACTCACCGTTGAGTCTTATGAAAGACTGTCACAAACCCCTTATGACTATCTCAATCCTCACTATTATCTGGAAACTAGTCCAGGAAGTGCCACAAGACTTCTAGAAGATCTTGATGAACAGTACCGCAGAACGAACCCTCATCACCACGAGGCGCCTATGCCGCCTTTTGAGCAAGTAGTTGATAGCTTTTCACTGGGCCTATTGAGCAGATTTATCACACAGTACAGACCAGATGCGCAGGATCCGATTCTTTTCTGGAAAACCATTGCCCACGAACTGGATATACCTGTCCCCGCTTTTCAAAGCAACCTAAAATCGTTGACGGTTTTTCGTAATCGGGTGGCACATCATGACAGGTTATGGGCTTCGACAAGCCCTGAGGCGGCACGAAAAGCTCGGCTTTTTGCGAAACGTCTGCGCGGTAGCCACCCACGCTCACTGCATGTAGCTGTGCTGAATCTTGCGTTGTTTTTAGGACCGGGGGAACGCGAGGAATGCGCCCGCGAGTTTGAAAATTTTATTGCGCAGGATGAGCTGTATTACATAGGGGCTACGACTCTTCACACAAACTCGCACTAGAAATCTATCGACTGCTCGCGAAAGAATTGCAGAGCGCCGTGAACGTCATGTTGCGACCACGTCCTGTCAAACACGGTAGAGTAAACGTATGGAACGCATCGAATCTCCCGCATATGCACGCCTGGGTAACTCCGGGCTGGTCGTGCCCTCCGTCGGTATCGGCTGCAACAACCTGGGACGCCCCGGCACCCCCACTCAAACTCAGGAAGGCACCAACGCCGTGATCGCCGCCGCAGTCGAGGCGGGCGTCGGCTTCTTCGATATTGCCGACCTGTACGGTGCCGAGCCCGGGCTGTCAGAAACCATGTTCGGTACCGCGATGCGCGAACTCAACCTCAACCGCGATGACCTGATTATCGTCACCAAATTCGGGCTTCCTACCGGTACCCTCAACGGCAACGACTGGGATGCGCGCGGCTCACGCCGATACATCATGCGTGCCGTCGAAGGTTCACTGCGCCGCCTGGGAACCGAGTACATTGACCTGTATTTCTACCACAGCCCCGACCCGAACACCCCGCTGGAAGAGACCCTATCTGCTCTTGATACGCTCGTGACCAGCGGAAAGGTGCGTTACCTGGGGCACTCCAACTTTGCGGGGTGGCAGCTTGCCCACGCCGAGCATCTCGCCCGCGAGCTCGGCACTGAGCGGTTTATCGCCGCCGAGAACCACTACAACCTGCTGGATCGCCGCGCCGAACTCGAAATTCTGCCCGCCGCCCGCCACTTCGGGCTCGGGGTTCTCCCTTACTTCCCGCTCGCTAACGGGCTTTTGACCGGAAAATACCGCCGCGACAGCATCCCGGCCGGGTCACGCCTGTCGCACTCCAAAGCGCAGGTACTCGCGCAAGCCGACTGGGAACAACTCGATGCCTACCGCGAATTCTGCGCCGATCTGGGGATCTCTGAGGTTCAAGCATCCATCTCTTGGCTTAAACAGCAGAATCCCGTTGCCAGTGTAATCGCCGGGGCAACCACCCCCGACCAGGTACGCGCAAACGCGCAGTCCGCAAGCGTGCGTTTCAACGATGACGAACTGGCGCGGCTCAACGATATTTTCCCCGCCCCCGAGCGCATCGCGCTTTTCTAACACAACCTTCACCACAGATATTGCTGAACGGGAATACTGCCGCCGGGGCGGGCGTTAAACCCCTGCACCACACAAAAACGCAGAACACCCGACCGCATGAGAGACAAGACTACCCGCATGAGCACCACCACTGAGCCGCCGAACCACGCCAGCACACTACCCCCGCTCGGGCAGGGCGCACACACCCGCCGCCTGGGCGTTATCGCACTGGTGGCAACCTTCGGCGGGCTCCTCTTCGGGTACGACACCGGCGTTATCAACGGTGCCCTTGACCCCATGAGCCGCGAACTCGGCATGGACAACACCATTCAAGGCTGGGTCACAGGCTCCCTCGCCTTCGCTGCCGCCCTCGGAGCCATGGTCACCGGGCGCATCTCAGATGCCATCGGGCGACGCAAAACCATTATCGGACTCTCAATCCTCTTCATCGCGGGCGCGCTTGCATGCGTCTTCACCCCCAGCATTGCTGTACTGCTGATGGGCCGCACGATGCTCGGGCTCGCTGTGGGAGGCGCATCCGCGGTCGTGCCTGTTTTCCTCGCCGAACTCGCACCCTACGAAATTCGCGGATCACTCTCCGGGCGTAACGAACTCATGGTTGTCGGCGGGCAGCTAGCCGCATTCATCGTGAATGCCATCATCGGCAACCTCTGGGGCGAACACGACAGCGTATGGCGGTGGATGTTCGCCGTTTGCGCTCTGCCTGCACTCGCGCTTTTCATCGGTATGCTGCGCATGCCCGAATCCCCACGTTGGCTTATCGCGCAGGGGCGCACCGAGGATGCGCGCGCCATTATGCGGCGCATCCGCCCCGCCGAACGTGCTGACGCCGAAATTGCGGACATCGCGCGTTCACTTGAGGAAACGCACACCCAAATCGGCGCGGGGACTAAGGGCAGCACGGGTAAAATCCTGCGTGAAAAATGGTTTGTGCGGATTCTGCTGGTTGGTATTTTGGTGGGTGCCGGGCAGCAGCTCACCGGTATTAACTCGATCATGTACTACGGCATTAAGGTGCTCAAAGAGGCCGGGTTTGACGAGGGTTCGGCGCTCATTGCGAATATTGCCCCGGGCGCTATCGCCGTGGTCGGCTCAATCTTTTCGCTGCGCATGATGGAACGCGTGAACCGCCGCACGATGGTGATTACGGGGTATTCGCTGACCGCGTTTTTCCACCTTCTGATCGGGGTGGCGTCTATGCTCCTGCCGGAGGGCAGCCCCGCGCGTCCCTATATTATTCTGGTGCTTGTGGTCGGGTTTGTGGGGTCTATGCAGACCTGCCTGAACGTTTCGACGTGGGTGCTGATGAGCGAGCTGTTCCCGCTTCGGGTGCGGGCGATCGGCATGGGCCTTTCCGCATTTTGCGGGTGGATGATGAACGGCCTGCTGTCCCTCGTATTCCCGGTTATTTTGGGGGCGCTGGGGCTGACTGGCTCATTCTTTGGATTCATGGTGGTGAATGTGCTGATTGCCGTGCTCATGTGGCGTAACCTGCCTGAGACCCGCGGCAAAACCCTGGAAGACGTGGAGGCGGGCGTTATCTCGGGCGCCGCCTACCCGTTTGCGGCTACTCGGTAGACGGCACTCCTTAGCTCGCGAACAGATCGACCTGTTCATACCAAAATCCACCTGCTCATGGACAAATAAGA
>ERZ772763.39-NODE-39-length-26504-cov-4.72468_pt1 | contig 26504 bp, 18 predicted proteins | sample MGYA00511362_ERZ772763 | MGnify/ENA primary metagenome ERZ772763 (study PRJEB29015, sample SAMEA2738042) | human oral metagenome | biome: human oral; feature: human-associated habitat; material: saliva | place: China | collected 2234 ... | reverse complement strand
GGGCCTCGCGCAGCTCTTCGGCGGTCTCCAGGTCGGTGCGCTCGACGCCGTCGGAGCGCACCCAGGCGGCCATCTCGTCGAGCTGGTCGTCGGAGTAGGCGGCCAGCGGCAGCCCCTTGGCGATCGCGGGGCGCGGACCACGGTTTTCTTCGGAGGCGCGCTCCTTGCGCTTGATGGCCAGCAGCATGCCGGTGGTGTCCTCGTCAGCCTTCTTGCGGCGCTTCGACTCCTCGTCGAGGCCGTCGTCCAGCATCGGCATGCGCGGGGCGGCGGGCGCCTCGGAACCGTCCTCGGAACCGTCCTCGGAACCGTCCTCGGAGCCATCCTCAGCTTCGTCCGCGACCTCGGCGCCATCATCAGAGGAAGCATCTTCCACGCGCTCGTCCGCGGCCTCATCATCGGCGATACGCTCGGGGACCTCGACGACGGGCTCGTCGTCGGTGGCGCGCAGCTTGTCGAGGGCATCCAGGACGGCATCGACGACAAGGGATGCTTCCTTGTCGGGATCGATGAACAGGGGCATCGACAGGGCGGTGTAGACCGCCCAGCCCTGCGCTTCGAGCCAGCGGGGACGGGCGCGGTCGCGCACGCGCTGGCTGGGCTCGGCCAGGTACTCCTCGTCGTCCGTGAGCACCGCGAGGAGCAGGCGCCCCGGAGACTCCGGGTGACCGATCGCGAGCGGAATCCGCATGCCGCCGGGGATACCGACGTTCGCGACGACCTCGAGGCCTCGCGAGTACAGGTGCTCGGCAAGGTCGACGAGCAGGCGATCCGGTTCGCCGGCCAGGACGGGCCAGGCGTCCATGCCCTCGCCCGCGTGCCCCTCGGCGATCTCCAGGAGGTCGACGAGCATGCGCGAGCCCTCGTGGCCGAGGCGGTCGCGATCGATCTCCGCGCTGTGCAGGGCGGAGACGAGCGTCAGGTCGCCGCGCACGACGCGCAGGACCTCGGCGAAAACGTCAGCGCCCTCCTCGCTCGACAGGACGCCAAAGTCGTGAATGACGCGCCCGTGTGGGGTCTTCGCGAACCCGACGGACAGGATGAGCGATTCGCGGGTCAGCCCGGCCACCTGATCGGGGCCGACGACGACGAAGGGTTCGGGTGTCGCCGGATCGAAGAACGAGGCGAGGCCGGGCTCGTCGGCCTTCACGCTCTCCAGTGCCTCGCTGATGCGCTGCGCGTGTCGCTCGGACAGGGCGACGACCGCGAGGGAACGCTCCGGGGCCTCGACCGCGTGTTCGATGACGGCGTCGACGACGGCGCGCACCTCGGCGGCAGTTGATTCGATCGCGTGCGCACCGGGCGCGGGCATGCCCGTGGCCTCCACCCAGCGGGCGGACACGGGCGCGTTCGCGGCAGTCCACGGGACGGGGATGCCGGCGTGCTCATAGCCGTAGCGGGCGAGCAGCAGGGCGACCTGATCGTTGAGGCGACGCGGACCGGGCTCGACGCGCACGACCGGCAGGACGCCCGCCAGCTCGCGGGTCGCGCCGCCTTCCGAGGCGCCGGTCAGGTCGTCGATCACGACCAGCTGGTGGCCGCGTGCGATGATCGGCGCCAGCTCGGCGAGCGGCAGGCCGTCAGCGCCGTCCAGGACGACGACGTCGACGGTGCGCCCCGTCGGCGCGAGTGCCGGGACCATCGCGGGAACCGTCATGAGGACGGGCAGCAGGTGGCGCACGAGCGGGTACGACGCGATGAGGTCCAGGTCGGAGGGAGCCGTTCCGTCGGCGAGCAGGTCGCGCAGCTCCTCGTACTGGCTGGGTCGGGCCGCCAGGGCGTTCGTGCGGATTCGGCGCACGCCCGTGATGGCCTGCGGGATGAGCGAGGCCACCTGGGCCTCGTCGAGCTCGCAGCCCTCACGCGCCAGGTCCTCGAGGGAGGCGGGGTCCACCCCACCGAGCGCGGGCTGGGCGGCGAGCATGGCCCGCAGCAGCGACGCCCACCACGCGAGGTCGAGCTCGGTGTCGATCGCGGCGTCCTCAACCTCGCGATCGGCGAGGTCCTGGGCGAGCTTGTCGAGGCCGTGAGCGGCCAGGCGCTCGCGCATCTGCAGGCGCGCGGGCACCTCGCGGGCGGCGGAGGTGTCGCCGGCCCAGCGTTCGATGAGGGTCGTCAGGCGCTGCAGGTGCGTACCCACCAGGTCCGGTTCCTCGGCCGCGAACACGGGGGCGATGGCGTCGAGGTCATCGCGCACGGCGTCCGTCAAGGCCGAAATCTCACCGATCTTCGCGGGCAGGATGGGCCACGAGTCGTCGCCACAGACCGCGCACCACGCGTCGCGACGCTCCTGGACGCGAATGAGGGCACGGTGAAGGTCGGGCACGTGCACGCCCGGGCGCACGAGATCCTGCGCCTGCTTGACAAGGCGATTGCGCTCGGAACGGCCCATCGAAATATCGTGGTCCTTGCGCCACTGCTTGGGTGCGGTTGCGATCACCATGTCGGCGGCGCTGCGCTCGAACACGCGGGGCAGGAAGACGTCGAGGACGTCGGCGATGCCGTCGAACATGGCGAGCTGGCGGTCCCACTGGGCGAGCGTGCCGGCGGGCTTGATGCCGGCCTCGCCTGCGACGGCCGCGATGTGGACGCGCAGCTCGGGCAGTGTCTTAGAGAGGCGGTCGACGCGCAGCAGCACGTCGGAGGCCTGTTCGTCGGAGGTCAAGACGGCGTTGCCCCACGCGGAGGAGGCGGAGCCGCTGAGGGTTCCTGACGCCAGGGCCTCGCGCAGAAGGGCGCGGGCGCTCTCGCCCTGATCGACCGCAATGTCGTAGAGGGTCTTTTCGTCCAGGCGCACGCGGGTCGTGGGCGCGTTCTCGCCGCTCGTCAGGTCGGTGAGGGCACGCAGCGCGTCGGCCGCGCACACGCCGAAACGGCCGTAGGGCTGGTGGAGGGCGGTCGCGTACGAGGCCAGCGCAGCGCGCACCTGACGCAGGCGGGCGCGCATCTCGTCAACACTTGCCTGGTCGACGACGGGCGAGGTGTCCTCCATTGCAGCGCTCACGCGCGCGGCGAGGGTCTTGCGAGCGTCGGAATATCCGTCGATGTTCGCCACCACGTCGGCGAGGCCCAGATCGGCCAGGCGCGTGTAGGCGGCGATCGAGCGCGACGGGGAGGTCGACACGTGCAGGACCGATCGGCCGGTGGCGGCAGCGTCCGCGAGAATGGCCGCGACGACCGATGAATCGTCGCTGTGCGCGGGGATGTCGATGAAGACGCTGCGTCCGTCGGACGCGGCCTCGACCGCGTCCTGCTGGGAGGGGATGAGGTCGCCGACGCCCTTTTCGGCCCACGGATCACGGTCAGCGGGGTTGGGGACCGGAGCCTCGGAGCGCAGGTCATTGCAGGCGTCCTGGTCGCCCGCGAGCGCGCGGATCACCTGAGAGTCTTCGAGGGCGGTGACGTCCTCGGCCAGGCTGGCGGCGAGTGCGCCGGCCGGGTGGCAGAACAGGCCGATGACGAGGTCGTCGCGGACCTCGAAACGCGGCAGGGCGGCGCAGGCATCGCGCAGGGCAGCCATTGCCTGCGAGGAGGAGAATCCGTGGGCGCCGCTCGCCTGCGCGAGGATCGTGTCCCCATCCACGTCGAGGCCGTGGCTGCGCAGGGCCTCGGCCAGCTCGGGGGCGAGCAGGCCGCCGCGTCCGAGTGCGATGAGAACGTCGTCGTCGCGGCGCACGAGGCGCACGGGGCGCAGCAGGGCCGGGACGGTGACGGCGTCGGTTCCGTTGCGCCACGACGCGGTCCCGATCCCCAGGTGGATGGGGCCTGTGCCGTGCGCGGATGCACGCTGCTCGGAGCGCGCGATGATGGAACGGGCGCGCTCGAGGGCGCGGCCCAGCGCAATGGGTTCGCGAATGAGGAGGCTCAGGCGGACGGGGTGTTCCGTGTAGAGCTGGGCGAGACCTCCGGGGTGCGCGTCGGACAGGGACAGCGTCGGCAGAGACCTGGAGTCTGCGGCGATGTCCTGGTCGAGGCGTGAGCGCCACGCATCGCGCGCAGAGCCGACGAGGGTGGTCGGGTGCGTCGACGTGGACGAGGCTTCGGTAGCCTCGGGCTCGGGAGCGGAACGGCGCGAAAAGATACTAGGAACCACGTTTTAACCCTACGGCAGCACCGCCCTATTGTGTGACGCGGCGCGCCCGGAGCAGGTCGACAACGGAAATGGTCACAACTGCTCCGACGATGAGGGCCATGCCGACGATGTCGATGCTCGTGTAGGACGTCCCCATAATGAGGGCGGAAAAGGTGGTCGCTGCGATGGGTTCGAGGCTTCCAATCAGCGAGGCTTTGACGGGCCCAATGCGGTCCACGCCCCACAGGTACGCGGTGAAGGCGACGACGGTGCCGAGGACGACGGTGATGAGCATGGCGAGCACGACGTCGGGCGTCCAGGTGATGTGGAATCGCCACACTCGACCGGCCAGGCCGACGCACGCACCGGCGATCAGCAGGCCGTACGCCACGACGACGTCCGCGCCGTAGGCCGCGATAAGACGCGCGGGAAGCAGCGTGTAGGTTGCCAGAGTAAGCGCGGCGATGGCTCCCCAGGCGAGGGCGGTCGGCGTAATGACGAGGGAGTCCAGCGATCCGTGCGTGCACAGCAGGAAGGTCCCGGTCACGGCGAGGACGATGGCGATCACCTCGGAGGCATGCGGCCATCGCCTGTGGGTGAGGCACACCCACACGACGATGAGGATCAGGCCGAGATACTCCAGGACGGTGCCGGTCCCCGCGTTCGACGCACGGATCACCCCCATGTAGGTGATCTGACAGGCCGCGAGCCCAAAAATCGCGTAGAACACGAGGTCCCGCCAGTTGCGCGGCGTAGACACCAATTCTCGATGACGGGCGGATACACCGCGCGAGCGCGCGAGAACGTAAACAAGGGCGAGGATGCCCGAGACGAACATGCGGAAAAAGCTGATGAGGGTCAGCTCGATGCCGTGATGCTCCATGAGGTAGTCGGCGGAGACACCGGAGGCACCCCAACACAGGGCAGCCACGAGGGTCACGAGATACCCAAGAGCGTTGCGCATGGCGTCCTTCTACTGTGCCCCCGAGACGATTCGAACGTCCGACACCCGCTTTAGGAGAGCGGTGCTCTATCCCCTGAGCTACGAGGGCGTGACAAGTTGTCCGCGCCCACTGTAGCAAAGTGCGCGCACCGCTGCCCTGCAACCCCGTGCGGAGAGGCTCACCCTGGCGGGCATTCGCCTCCACACACGGACGAGGCCGGGGCACCCACGCGGATACCCCGGCCTCGTGACCGTATGCGTTTAGCGGCGCTCCCATTCGGTGTGCACGGCCGTGCCCGTGTCACCGAGGTGGGCGGAGGGAACGATCATGACCGGGCAGGTCGAGTGCCCGAGCACCGTCTGCGACGTCGAACCGAGGAGCACGCCAGCCAACCCCCCGCGCCCGCGCGTTCCGACGACGACCAGGTCAACCGCCGTGGAGAACTCGATGAGCAGCGATGCAGGGGAGCCGTCGAGGGCGTGGCGGGAGACATGCACGTCTTCTCCGTCCAAGGCGGCAGCGATCGCAGCATCCATTCCCTCGCGCACCTGCGCGAGCAGGGCCGAGTGATCAACGCCCGTGGGGGTCCACGTCATGACGGACGGGCCCACCGCGATCGGCACGGCGGACACTGCGGTCAGGCGCGCATCCCACAGGCGGGCCTCGCCGATCGCACGCTTGAGCGCGCACGAGGGCTGATCGGTACCGTCGATACCAACAACGACGCGCTCGACGGGCGTGAACTTCTTGCCCGAGGTGTGGCGGGGTACGACGACAACGGGACACTTCGAGTGGGCGGGCAGGGCGGAGGAGACCGTCCCCAGGAGGCGATCAGCAAATCCACCGCCGCCGCGGGAACCGACGACGATCATGTCCACCTCGGCGGAGAAGTCGATGAGCACCCCCGCCGGGTCACCGGGCTCGGTTGAACCCGAGACATGCGTCGCTCCGCGTTCGCGAGCCAGGGCCTTTGCCTCCTCGACGACCTGTTCGGCGCCCGCCTTCAGGGCCTCATCGTCGAGAACGGCATATCCGCCGTCCAGGGCGGCCGCAGAGTACGAGGCCAGCGCGTATGTGCACAGGCAATGGATGCGCGCTCCGGTGCGCGCGCCGCGATCAGCGGCCCATTTGACGGCGGCAAGGCTCTCCGTCGAGCCATCGACACCGACCAGAATGACTTCGGTAGAACTCATGATGTCCTCCTCGTGGTGGCAGTCACTTATATTGTGCCGTATTTTAACGATCCGCGAAAGCCCAACCCGAGCATAAACTAACGATCCCCGCAGCCGTGGGGGCTGCGGGGATCGTCAGCGTTATATCGCAGGCTCAGTAGCGCACGTAGGTGGCGCCAGCGCGGACCGGCGAGATCTGGGAGAGACGGCCGGGCACCGTGGCCTCAACCATCTGGCCGCCGCCGATGTAGATGGCGACGTGGCCGGGGTAGGACACGATATCGCCGGGCTGCGGGTCGGACACGATGGTGCCGCCAGCGGTCTGAGCGGACGAGGAGTGCGGCAGGTTGATGCCAGCAGCCGCGTACGCGTACTTGACCAGGCCGGAGCAGTCGAGGCCACCAAGGCTCTCGCCACCGTAGACGTAGGGGATGCCGGTCAGGCCGAGGGCGACGGAGACGATGTCGCCGCCGGCTGCGTTCAGGGTGGCCTGACGAGCGGAGGTGTCGGAGGTCGCGTCGGAACGGGTCTCCGAGCGGGAAGCAGCCGAGTCGGACTGATCGGCGACGGGGGTCGCGGCGGCGGGGGCCGGCGCAGGAGCCTCAGCGGTGGCGGAAGCGGTGACATCCTCTTCGGCGGTCCACTCGATGTCCGGAACCTCGACAGTGGTCACGTCATCGACGGCGACGGTCGTCGTGTTGAGGTCCGCGCTCTGCGGCTCAGACTGGGGGGTCGCCGGGGCGGCGTTCGCAACGCCGGCGGCAATCGCGGTCAGCGCAACACCGGCGGCCGACGCGAAAGCGATCGGACGAGCGGCGCCGGAAACGTTCATACCCTCAACGACCGAGTCGGTCAGCGGGCGACGTGCCATGCGGTGACGCGGAGCAGGCTTAATAGTCTTCACTCATGTTCTCCCTGTTTCCCTGCGAGGTTAGCTGTCGGGTTCGGACGGGAGGTCCGGCTCGGCGCGCGAGCTTCACCCCAAGGCTCAAGGAGCCACATCTGGGTTCCCCGCGTGAGACGATTTTTCCGCTCCATTCGTCGTCTCACTTCGGGTTCCGAATGGGCGGGTGGTCTGATGACCGATATGAACTATACCTTGGCCGACCGGTCAATGTCACGTTCTGGTAACAGTGACCCTCCTCATCGTTACCATTCCGTGACATTTGCACCCCGGGATTCCAGGAAAAACTCACCTCTCACACGCGTTTCGCGATTCGAAACACACTCCGCAGACGACAAAAGCCGGGGCTGTTTGCCCCGGCCTCGTCGTTTCTCAGCGCTCACTCACCCCGCACGAAAAGGTGAGCAGCCAGCGCCATCGGGATCGTCAGGTATCCACGAACCTCGCCCGCCTCGTCGAGTGCAGCGACGCGCACGACGTCACCGTGCGCCGAGAGGCCCACGCGAGCGCCCGGACGCAGGCCCAGCTCATCGAAGGAGGCGAGCAGCTCCACATCCGCCTGAATCGGCTCACCGATGCGCGCCAGAGTGAGCGCGCCCGCCTCGAGCGAACGGACCGCCAGCTCGGCGGAATACGCACCCTCCAGCGGCGCGCAGCCGGGCATAGGGTTGCCGTAGGGGTCCACACAGGTGTTGCTGAGCAGCTCCTCCAGGCGAGCCTCGACGGCGTCACTCATCACATGCTCCCAGCGGCATGCCTCATCGTGCACCTGCGCCCACTCCATGCCGATCACGTCAAGGAGGAGGCGCTCGGCCAGGCGATGCTTGCGCAGCACCTCGGTGGCGTGCGCGCGGCCGGTGTCAGTCAGCTCGAGGCGGCGATCGCCCATCACGTGCAGCAGGCCGTCGCGCTCCATGCGTGCGACCGTCTGCGAGACCGTCGGCCCGGAATGCCCGAGGCGGTCGACAATGCGCGCACGCAGGGGGGTGACCCCGTCCTCCTCGAGCTCGAGGATGGTCTTGAGGTACATCTCGGTGGTGTCGATCAGGTCTGCCACGTCGGCCTCCTTCATCAGGCAGGTAATAAACACAGAATAGGGTCACCTTCCTTCCCGCAGGCGCAACGACGCGTTGATGCGGAAAAACGGGCGTGTCGGCGTGTGCGGCCTCACGATAATTCGATTAATGAACGTGATGGAAATACCCAGCGTCAGGAGACTAGGCTGTTGCCATGGTGGCTTTCCCCGACATCCCCCAGGCCCTCCTCCCCGCTGACGGACGCTTCGGCTGCGGCCCCTCCAAGGTGCGAGCCGCGCAGATCGAGGCGCTCTCCTCCCCGCTCCTCATGGGCACCTCCCACCGCGCAGCCCCCGTGCGAGACGTGGTCGCCTCGCTGAAGGACGGACTGCGCACCCTCCTGTCGGTCCCCGACGACTACGAGGTCGTCCTGGGCAACGGCGGCGCCTCCGCATTCTGGGACGTGGCCTGCGCGTGCCTCATCTCCTCCCGCGCGGCGTTCGGCTCCTGGGGGGCGTTCGGCGCAAAATTCGCCTCCGAAGCCGCCCACGCACCTCACCTGGCACACCCCCACATTGACGAGGCCGCACACGGCTCTCTCGTCACCGTGTCCCCGCGCGGGACGTCAGAAGGCATCGACGTGTACGCCTACCCCCACAACGAGACCTCCGCCGGCGTCACCTCCCCCGTCTACCGAGTCGAGGCTCCCGGTGCACTCACCCTCGTGGACGGCACGTCGATCGCGGGCGCCGCGCCGGTCGACCTGACCCAGGTCGACGCCTACTACTTCTCTCTCCAGAAGGCCCTCGGCTCCGACGGCGGCCTGTGGGTTGCGATCCTCTCCCCCGCCGCCGCCCAGCGCGCCCGCCGCATCGAGGCCTCGCCCGAGGGCCGCTGGGTCCCGCAATTCCTGTCGCTCACCAGCGCGATAGACAACTCCGCGAAGGACCAGACACTCAACACCCCCGCGCTGGCCACGATCGTGATGGCGGAGCGCCAGGTGCGCTGGCTCCTCGAGCGCGGCGGCATGGAGGCGGTGAGCGCCCACTGTGCCCAGGCCTCGTCCCTCATCTACGACTGGGCCGAGGCCAACCTGGCGGCGCGCCCCTTCGTCGAAAATCCGACCTGGCGCTCCCCCGTGACCGCCACGATCGAGATCGACGAGGCCGCGAGCGCCTCCGAGCTGGCCGCTCACCTGCGCGCGCGCGGGATCGTCGACATTGGCGCCTACCGCGGCGTGGGCGCCAATCAGCTGCGCATTGGCACGTGGCCGAGCGTTGAGATCGAGGACGTGGAGGCGCTCCTCGCCTGCATCGACTACTGCCTGGAGCGTGTGCTCTAGCTCCTCACCGGGCGCCGATCAGAGCGGGTCGACCGAGCGGCGCGGTGCGTCCACGGACGAATCTGCTTCGATACCGACCCACGGGAAGGTCTGGCGTCGTACAACGCGCCCCTTCCAGTGGATCATCGCCCACGCCCCGCAGATGAGCGCGATGCCGAGGGAGGCGATGCCGCCGACCAGGATCGACCAGCGCGCGCCGAAGGTCGTGCCCACCCATCCGATGAGCGGCGACCCGATCGGCGTGGCCCCCAGGAACACGAGGGAGTAGAGGGCCATGACGCGCCCGCGCTTGTCGGGGTCGGTGCGCGTCTGAACGAGGGCATTGGCGCTCGTGTTCATCGTCAGCATGCCAAAGCCCGTGGGGATGGACAGGAGCGCGAACCACCAGTAGGAGGGCGACAGGGCCAGGAGGATCTCAGCAATCCCGTAGAAGGCGGCACCCAGGAGGATGATGCGCAGGCGGGGCGCGCGGCGCGCAGCTCCCGTGGAACCCAGGATCGACCCCACCGCCATGAACGTGGAGAGGATGCCGAAAGAGCCGGCGGCCTTGCCGAAAACGGTCGTCGCCATGAGGGCGCTCGTCATCTGGAAGTTCATGCCCAGGGCGCTCACGACGAAGATCAACGCCATGATGATGCGAATGTCGGTGCGGCTGTGCACATACACCACGGACTCGCGCAGCTGACCCGGGGCGCGCGGCACGAGGGTTCGCGGGTAGAGCTGGTCGCCGCGCATGAGGGCCAGCGCGATGACGGGGGCCATGAACATCACGGCATCGATCAGAAAGACTGGGCCAATCCCCCACCAGTCAATGAAGAAGCCGGCCGAGGCCGGGCCGATCAGGCGCGCAGTATGGAAGGCGGTGGCGTTCAGGGCCACAGCGTTCGCCATCTTCTCCTGGGGAACGAGCTCGCCCACAAAGGCCTGGCGCGCCGGGGTATCGACGGCGGAGATAGTCCCCGAGATGAACGCCAGGACGTACTGGTGCCAGAGCTCGCCCGTCCCCGTCAGGACGACGATGCCGATGATGAGGGACACGAGGCCGACGCCGACCTGCGTGCACTGCAGGAGTCGGCGCCCCGGAATGCGATCTGCGAGGACCCCCGCCCACGCGGAGAACAGGATGATGGGGAGGAACTGGAGCGCCGTCACGAGGCCAACCTGGGAGGCGTCGTGATCGGTGAGGACCGTCAGGACATACCAGTCCTGGGCGACGCGCTGAAGCCACACGCCCGTGGACGCAATGAGGGAGGCGACGAACCAGTACCGGTAGTTCACGTAGCGCATGGATGCAAACGTTGCCGACATGCCGTTCCTCCCTCTCTCACTCCACACATCGAACGAGGCCGGGGCTGGCGGCACCGACCGGCCCCCATCGGCGCACCTTCCCAGGATACGACCGCCCCGCCGGAGAAAGACTCCGGCGGGGCGGGAAGGGCGTGAAGCGTGACGAATCAGCCGACGCCGAGGAGGCGCTGGATCGGGCCCATCAGGAAGTAGATGACGAACAGGCCGGCGACCAGCCACATGAGCGGGTGCACCTTGGCGGCCTTGCCCTTGACGAGCTGGATGACCGCGTAGGTCACGAAGCCCACGCCGATGCCGACGGACACGGAGTAACCGAAGGGCATGAACGCGATCGTCATGAAGGCAGGGATCGCAACCTCCGGGGAATCCCAGTCGATGCCGGTCACCTGGGTCAACATGAGGTAGCCGACGAACACGAGGGCCGTGGACGCAGCCTCGGTCGGGACCAGCTCGACGAGGGGAGCCAGGAAGGTCGACAGCAGGAACAGGATGCCGGTAACCACGGAGGCCAGACCAGTGCGAGCACCCTCGGCGACGCCCGAGGCGGACTCGACGTAGGAGGTGTTCGAGGAGACGCCACCGACGCCGCCGGCCACCGCGGCCAGGGAGTCGACGATCAGGATCTGGCGGGTCTTGGGCGGGTTGCCTTCCTTGTCGAGCAGGTTGCCCTCGGCGCCGACGGCCACCATGGTGCCCATCGTGTCGAAGAAGTCGGCGAGCATGAGCGAGAAGACCAGCAGAATCACGGAGACGACGCCGAGCTTGCCGAAGCCGCCGAAGAGGTCCACCTTGCCGAGCGTATCGAAGACGGGAACGGCAATCGGGGAGCCCTTGAGCTCGGGGACGGTCTGGCCCCAGCCGGTCGGGTTGGTCTCGGAGATGCGATCGAGGTGGGCGAAGGCCTGAACGATGACGGCGAGGATCGTGGAGGCGATGATCGAGATCAGCACCGCGCCCTTCACCTTACGCACGTACAGGATGAGCATGAGGAAGAGGCCGAACACGAAGATGAGCGCCGGCCAGCCGTCGAGCGAACCCGAGATGCCGAACTGGACGGGGGTCGCGCCGGTGCGCACGATGCCCGCGTTGACGAGGCCGATGAGGCCGACGAAGAGGCCCAGGCCCACCGTGATGGCGGTCTTGAGGGCGGCGGGAACCGCACGGAAAACAGCCTCACGGAAGCCCGTGAGGACGAGCAGGAAGATGAGGATACCTTCCCAGGCGATGATGCCCATGGCCTCGCCGTAGCTGAGACCGGCGCCAAGGACCAGGGTGAAGGCGACGACCGCGTTGAGGCCGAGGCCTGCGGCGAGCGCCAGCGGGTAGTTCGCGACAACACCCATGAGGATCGTCATGACGCCCGCGACGAGCGCGGTACCGGCGGCGATGCCCTGGGTCGTAATCGAGCCGTCTTCGGGAACGGCATTGCCCAGGATCGCCGGGTTGACGACCAGGATGTATGCCATCGCGAAGAAGGTGACGAATCCACCGCGGATTTCGTGACTAATAGTCGAGCCGCGCTTGGAGATCTGGAAGAACGAATCAAGTGACTGTGCGAAGCCGCCGCGGGATGGGGCGGTCTTTTCTTGTGTGCTCACCGGATAATCGTGCCTGTTCGGCCGCCCACGTGCAAACAAACTCGTCATTTGCCCACTTGCTGAGAAAGCACCCGGGACTCAGTCCCGAGTGCTTTCTGTCAGTTTATAGCGGAATGAAAGGTCAGCCTTCCTGTTCCTCACCCGTCGGGGCCTCGGCCTGGGCGGACGTCACATCAGCGACCGTGGCCTCGTCCTTCTTCGCCTCATTCGACGCGCGCGGCATCGGCTCGGCGTCAAGAGCGCCCTCGTTCACGCGCGAGGGACGCACGGGCCACGCGGTACCGTTCTTGGGGACGTCGGTCTCCGAGTGGGAACCGCACGTGTGATCCAGAGAGACCACGGCGCCGTCGTCGGTCGCCCACTCGTTCGCACACACGCCAAACATCGTGCGCATGCCGCCACTCATCTTCATGAGAAAACCGCACGACGAGCACGTGTTACGCGGGCGGCGACCAGATTTAGGCCCCCGGTCGGACTCGTACCACCGCTTGGCCGCCTGATCGAGGCCCTCCTGCGACAGGACGCGAGGGCGCCCCAGGCCGAGCTCTCGCACGACCGGCAGATCGGGATCCTCACTCGTGTCCTCGAAGCCCTGCTCGAGGCGCTCATCGTCCGCCTTGTAGGGCAGGACGTCGTCTCGAGAAATATCCGAGGGACGCAGGCGATCCTCCCACGGAACCCACTCGGGGGCGAGAAGCGCACCCTCACGAGGGGTCATGTCGACTTCACACACGGTGGCGACGCGCCCGCGCGGCACGCGGGCAACGGTCACGGCCCAGCACCAGCCCACGTAACCCGCGTCGGTCGACGCAAAGTAGTGGGTGGCCAGGCGCTCCGACACCATCTCGAATCCGACGTGCTCGCCGACGGGGCGCGGGTACGCGACGGCCTCGGCACCGGCGCGCGCGACATCGACGGCGGCCTCGAGGACGGCGTCCTTCTTCACTGCCCGCAGGCGGGCACTAGTCTTAGGCATCAAATTCCTCTGCGACGGCGCGCAGCACCTTCGCGATCTTGGTCGCGTTGTCCGGGTAGGAACCGCGGCGCAGCGCGGCGCTCGACGAGTCGAGGAGCTTAATCAGGTCCTCGACGACGGGCACCATCGCCTGCGGCTTGCGACGCTTGGCTCGGGCAACGGAAGCTGTCTCCTTCAGGAATCGCACGCTCAGAGCCTGCGGTCCCTTGCGTCCATCAGCCACCGAATACTCCACGCGCGCACCCACACGCGGGGCACCGTGGTCGGCCGGCAACGCGGACGAGTGGAGGAAGACATCAGCGCCATCATCTCCCGCAATGAAGCCAAAACCGCGATCTGCGTCGAAGAACCTCACTTTTCCGGTGGGCATGGTCCCCTCCTTCTCTCAATAGTCTGCAAGCCCATACGGGCTCTCCCTATCATAGGGCGCTCGCCCGCCTCGCGTCGCAGACGGGCCGATGCCTGTAGCGAACAGCACCGCTGCCCGCATTTCTCCACCCCCGTCACGTAGACTGACCCCACGGAAACAATCACCGATGCCGCGGTGCGTCACACGCTAGACGCCGCTGCGCACATGGTGTATGTTGACCTGTTCGCCACATCGCAGGAGGCCCCCGTGACACGAATCCGCCGTTTCAGCCTCATCGCTGTCCTCACAGCGATGCTGCTTGCGTTGGGCCTTCCCGCGCTCGCAGCGTCGCCCATGTCCATCAGCGATTCGGTGACCGATCCCGACGGCTGGCTTTCCAGCGCCGACCGCTCCACGATCGAGTCCGCGACGAGCAGGGCCGCCTCCTCGGGCAAACCCGTCAAGGTCGTCGTGGTCGCCAACTTCTCGGGCACGGACGCACAGTCCTGGTGCGAACAGATCCTTGACCGCTCCTCCCTGGCCAACGGCACCGTCGTCTACGTCATCGCGTACGACCAGCGCCGCGACGCAGCCTGCAACGACAACGGAGCACCAAGCGCCACTCTCCAGAGTGCCGTGCGCGCCTCCGAGGCCCAGATGACATCCAACCCTCTGACGTCTTCCGCCGTCGCCAACGGAGTCAACGCATTCGTTAGTACCTACGTGAACGGCACGTCCACTTCGGGTTCCAGCTCCACGGGTTCGAGTCACTCGAGCAACGCCGGCGCGACCGACGACGACGGCCGCTCACTCTTGGGCCTCTTCTCCATGTTCCTGCTCCTCGTGGTCGGCGTCATTGCCATCGCCATCGGAGTTGCACGCTCGTCGCGTCGCAACAGGCTCGCCGCCCAGCAGGCCGCACAGGTCGACGCCGAGAGCGCGGCGCGCGCCGCTCAGGAAGCAAACCGACAGCTCCTGTCCGCAGACGAGCAGGTGCGCACCGCGACGGACGAGCTCAACTACGCACGCGCGCAGTTTGGCCTAAACTCCACGGACGAATTCGCCCGCGCCATCGAAGCCGGCAAGGCGGCTGTCTCGCGCGGCTTTAGCGCCCAGGCGCAAATGAACTCCGCGACCGCCCCGGCCGAACAGCTCCGCCTGGCCACCGCAATCATGCAGGACCTGGGCGCCAACATGAACCCTCTCAGCACCATCCAGGCATCGTTCGCAAAGAAACGCGCCGAGCAGGCCTCGCTCCCCGAGCGAATCGCCGAGGCCCGCGAACGCCTCGCGGAAGAGCTGACGGATCTGGAGCGCGCGAAGTCCGAGCTGACCAGCATCTCGGCGCTCTACCCCGCGCAGATGCTCGCCTCCCTCCAGGACAACCCCGAGCAAGCCTCGGCTCTGCTCACCTCGGCGCGCACCGCGCTCGATACCGCGGAGGCTTCCGCGGCCACCGACCGTGCGCACGCCGCGAGCGCCCTCGACACCGCCCTGCGCGCCCTGACGATGGCCAACCACCAGACCGACGCGATCTTCTCGGCGAAGTCCGACCTGGACGCGATCCGCGATCGCCTCGTCGCGGCGATCAGCTCGATCTCCTCGGACATCACCGACGTCAACGAACTGAACACGGATCCTGCGGTGTTCAACCCGCTAGTGGCCGACGCTCACGCGGCCATCGCCGAGGCCCAGGCAGCTCTGGCCAACAACGGCGATCCGCTCGCGGCCCTCGAACACCTGCGCATGTCCGAGGCCACCCTGGACGCAGCGCTCGAGCCGCTGCGCACCAAGGAGGAGGCCTACGAAAAGGCTCGCACGGCCGCCGAGGCGCAGATTTCGCTGGCCGAATCCGCCGTCGCCCAAGCCCAGCGCTACGTGCAGGGCCGACGTGGAGCCATCGACCTGGAGTTGCGTTCGACCCTGAACAACGCGGAGTCCGCCCTGAGCACCGCCCGCCGGTCGCTCGAGGACGATCCTGAGGCCGCGTCGACGCACGCGATGAACGCACGCGCCCTCGCCGACGCCGTCATGGCGACCCCCATCCAGAACTTCGGCGGATCGTGGGGGCAGCCCACCACGGGCAACGGCTCCTACACGGGCTCGTCCCTGGGTGACTTCCTCCTGTGGTCGACGCTGTTCTCGAGTTCCGGTTCGCACCACCGAGACGACTTCGATCCCTTCCACAGCGGCTCCAGCTCATCTGGATCCGGCTGGTCCTTCGCCTCGGGCGGCGGCTCCGACTGGGGCTCGAGTCTCTTCGACTGGGGCTCGGGTGGCTCCGACTGGGGCACGGGCGGCCGATCCTCCGCATCCGGTAGCTTCTGAGCTATCGAGCCGCACAGCAGCGGCTTATCGCTTCACCGACGAGCAGGAGGCACCGTGTCACGGATCCGACGCCTGGGCTTCGCAGCCATCACGATGCTCTCGTTGCTGGCTGGCGGCGCCCCGGCGTACGCGACCGAGCCGCTCACCACGAGCGGACACGTCACCGATCCCGACGGCTTCCTGAGCGACGCTGAGCGCGCCCAACTTGAGAGTGATGCTGAATCGCTGCGCTCCACCTACGGCGCGATTATCGACGCAGTCGTTGTCCCCAATTTCTCCGCCCAGGAACCGTCCGTTTGGTGCCAGGCCACCCTCGAGAAATCAAGGACCGCAGAAAAAGGCATCCTCTACGTTGTTTCCTACGAGGATGGCGCAGACGCCTATTGCGCAGATGCACAATTCGCTCGAAACCTGACAACGGACCCGTCCCTCAAGCACACGTTCGACGACGCCCTGGCGAACGCTCGAAACAACTACACGTCGGCCCCATTGACCAGCGACGCGGTGAGCGCCGGCATCAGCGCTTTTATCAGCGAAATAGACACCGCCTCCTACGTTCACGCGCACGTACATCGCCACAACGTCACGATGCAGCAAGGGCAGGACAGTAGGGACGAGGACGACAAAACCCACATCGCCATCATTTTCATCATCGCAGGCGGGTTGCTCATCCTTACCCTTTTTCTCGAGCTGCGGGCCAAGCTGCGCGAACAAGAGCAAGACGACGGACGCGACACGAAATCCGCGGACCTCACCCCTCTCGTCGACCCCGTGAGGCGCGAAGCCTTGAGGGTCGCGGCGGAGGCACGGCGACGCCTGTCAGAGGCCGAGGAACAGGTGCGCGCCGCGGAAGAGGACTGGAACTTTGCTCGTGCCCAGTTCGGTAGTGCTGCGGCTGAGGAGTACGGACGTCGCCTCGAGGCGGCGAAGGCAGCTGTTGCGCGCGGCCTCGACACACACAAACAAATCGAGCAAACCCCTGATTCTCACGCCAAGCGACGCCTCGCCACAACAATCACGGAGGATCTCGACAAGAACCTGGCGCCCCTGCGCGATGCTCGCAAGGAGTTTGCCGCACAGCGCGAGAAGCGCTCATCGCTTCCCACGCAGCTTGCCGACGCTCGAGAACGTCTCATCGAAGAGCTCGCCGATCTGGAGCGCTCGAAGGAAGAACTCTCCAGCATCGCGGGCCTCTACCCCGAGTCCATGCTCGCTTCCCTCCAGGACAATCCGCAGCGCGCGGAACAGCTGCTGGAGTCCGCTCGCGCGGCGTTGGAGACGGCCGGCGCGCATCTCGACACCGACGCCACCCACGCAGCCTCCGCGCTGGATACCGCCCAGCGCGCACTCACCATGGCCAATGCACAAACCGATGCGATCTTCTCCGCGAAGACCGATCTCGACGCGTTCCGCGAGAGGCTCACCTCTTCCATCGGATCCGTGTCCGTCGCCCTGTCGGACGCGAAGCAGCTCGATCCCTCCGATGCTTTCTCTCCCCTTCTCGACGAGGCCGAGGCCGCCATCACCAGGGGACAACGCGCACTGGTCAGCGACGAGGACCCCCTCGGCGCACTCGAAAACCTTCGCGACGTGGAGCTCAGACTGGAAGCGGTCCTCGCTCCGCTGATGACTCAGGAACAGGCAAAGCGCAAGGCGACAGAGACCGCCCAGCGCCATATTCGCGACGCCGATGCAGCCCTCACCTGGGCTCACAGGTACCTGAAGGACCACGAGGGTTCGGCTCTCCTCGACGTGAACAAGCTGATGAGCGAAGCCGAACAGGCAATGACCGAGGCGCGCAAGGCCCTTGACGAAGACCCCTTACGTGCGAGCGCGGCGGCTTCGAGGGCAACCACGCTCGCCAACCGCGCACTTGCGGCGCCGGGGCGACGATAGAGGAGGTTGACGCGAACTTATTTCCACCCGCACACGACCGTCACGTACACTGGTCTTACACCACCAGAATGTGATACAAGATACACGATATTGGAGACGCCGTGCCCCACGATGGTGTATCTTGATCTGTTCGCCACTAACCGAGGAGGATCACATGCCACGGATTCGAGACTCTCGAACACGTGAGCACCACGCGAGCCAGGCCAGACGCCACGCTCGATCCAATTCGTCTCACGTGGCGCCACTCGGGAGGCACACGCTCAGCGTCATCGCACCCCACTCCCCCACATACACTCATTCGACAAGCAGTTCGGGCGACTCGTAGCCCACCCACCAATCGCGCGAGGCCTCATCTCGCTCACAACCCGCGCACACGCGCACCAACCCAAACCGCGCAGATGCGCACCACCTCTAAGGAGAACATCATGGCCGAAAAGCAGACGATCCTGGGCCGCATTGCTCAGCTCGCCAAGGCGAACATCAACGCGCTCCTCGACAAGGCCGAGGACCCGCAGAAGATGATCGACCAGCTCATCCGCGACTACACCAACTCGATCATCGAGGCCGAGAACGCGATCGCTCAGACCCTGGGCAACCTGCGCATGGCCGAGCGTGACTACGAGGAAGATGTCAAGGCTGCTGCCGACTGGGGCCAGAAGGCCGCCGCCGCTTCCGCGAAGGCTGACTCCCTGCGCGCTGCCGGTGACGAGGCCGGAGCGGACAAGTGGGACAACCTGGCCAAGGTTGCCCTCGGCAAGCAGATCCAGTTCGAGAACGAGATCAAGACCGAGGAGCCCGCTCTCGCCACTCAGCGTGACGTGGCCGAGCGCCTCAAGTCCGGCCTGGCTCAGATGAAGGACAAGCTCTCCGAGCTCAAGAGCCGCCGCGACCAGCTGATCGCCCGTGAAAAGACCGCCAAGGCCCAGGCTCAGGTCACGGAGGCCCTCGGCTCGATCAACATCCTGGATCCCACGAGCGAGCTCGGCCGCTTCGAGGACCGCGTGCGTCAGCAGGAGGCCCTCGCCCAGGGCAAGATGGAGCTGGCCGCATCCTCGCTGGACGCCCAGTTCGCTGAGCTCCAGACCGACTCCTCGCAGGTGGAGATCGAGGCTCGCCTGGCCGCCCTGAAGGGCAACAACACCCAGGCGTGAGCAACGCGGCCCAGCCGCACGCATAGACAGGCCGGGCGGCCCCTCACGGGGCCGCCCGGTTCATCATGTCGGTGGCAACGCGCCCGCTCGCGGACGCACAGCCGGGGTTTACAGGAAGGACATCGGGTCGAAGTCGTCGATGTCAATGATGTGGAGCCTGGGCAGACGCACCTGGAAGGCGTGCACGTCGTATTCGAGGTCGATGATCTCCAGACCTCGTTCCTCCAGCTCGTGGAGCTGGGAGGAGAGGAACTCCTTGAAGCACATGACCGCGACGCGGCGGCCCTGGTCGAGGAGGGTCTCGATTTGGGGCAGGAAGTCCGCGTCGTGGCTGGCCAGGATGACGTCGCCAGAGCCAAGATTCGCAATCGCGTCCATCGTGCGCTGGAGGCCGACGTCGACGACCTTCATGTCGACCGGGCCCGACAGGGGGATGACCGAGTAGTCCATTGCCGTGAGCGCCTGAACGAAGCCCATCGGCAGGAAGCCGGACGAACCGTTGAGGAAGAACAGGCCCTTGGCCTTCTGACCCCAGCGGCCGTGCGCGCTCTCGAGGACACGATCCCAGCGGGGGCGCTCCTCGGGATTCGGGCGGCGGTCAAGGACAGAAAGGCCCAGCGTCGCGTCAATATTCTCGCCATCTACGACGAGGTATGTCGTTTGATTATTAGGGTTTTCCATGGGAATAGAGTAACTGACGATTGTCTATACCTATGCGGCCTTGAGTCCTATGTACAACCAGATAGAGCGAGGCCGGGACTGCTCAACGCAGCCCCGGCCTCGTCAATTTCTATGGAGTGACAATCACTTCACGTCGTCGTCAACCCAGTCGAGCGTACGCGTGACGGCCTTCTTCCACAGGCGGTAGGTGCGGTCGCGCTCGGCCGGCTCCATGGACGGCGTCCAGCGCTTGCCTTCCTGCCAGTTGGCCACGACATCGTCGGTCCCCGACCAGTAGCCCACGGCCATACCGGCGGCGTAGGCGGCACCCAGGGCGGTCGTCTCGATGACCTTCGGGCGAACGACGTCGACGCCGCACAGGTCCGCCTGGAACTGCATGACCAGGTCGTCGTGCGTCATGCCACCGTCAACCTTGAGTTCCTTGAGCGGCACGCCGGAGTCGGCGTTCATCGCGTCGAGGACCTCGGCGCTCTGGAACGCGGTCGACTCCTCGACGGCGCGGGCGATGTGGCCCTTGTTGACGTAGCGGGTCAGACCCACGATCGCGCCGCGAGCATCCGAACGCCAGTAGGGGGCGAACAGGCCGGAGAAGGCGGGCACGAAGTAGACACCACCGTTGTCCTCGACCGTCCTGGCCAGATCGCCGATGTCCGAAGACTTGACGATCATACCCAGGTTGTCGCGCAGCCACTGGACCAGCGAACCGGCGACGGCGATCGAACCCTCGAGGGCGTAGACGGCCGGCTGATCGCCGATCTTGTAAGCCACGGTGGTGAGCAGGCCGTTGTCGGAGAAGACGGGCTCGGTGCCAGTGTTCATGAGCATGAAGCAGCCGGTGCCGTAGGTGTTCTTCGCCATGCCCTTCTCGAAGCAGGCCTGGCCGAAGGTGGCCGCCTGCTGGTCGCCGAGGATACCTGCGATCGGGGTGTCGACGAGCAGCCCGTTCTTGCGGCCGTAGCCGTAGATCTCGGAGGAGGACTTGATCTCGGGGAGCATCGACATCGGGATACCGAAGATCTCGCAGACGTCCTCGCGCCACTGCAGCGTACGGATGTCCATGAGCATGGTGCGCGAGGCGTTGGTGACGTCGGTGCAGTGCACGCCGCCGTTGATGCCGCCCGTCAGGTTCCACAGGACCCAGCAGTCGGTGTTGCCGAAGAGCAGGTCGCCGGCCTCGGCGCGCTCGCGAGCGCCCTCGACGTTGTCGAGGATCCACTTGATCTTCGAGCCGGAGAAGTAGGGGGACAGGCCCAGGCCACAGATCTGGCGGAAGCGGTCCGGCCCCTCGTCACCCTCGAGCTCCTTGACGATGTCGGAGGTGCGCATGTCCTGCCAGACGATCGCGTTATAGACGGGCTCGCCGGTGTTCTTATCCCACACGACGGTGGTCTCACGCTGATTGGTGATACCGACGGCAGCGAGGTTGTGGCGGTTGATCTCCGCCTTCTGCAGAGCCTCGGCGACGACGGTGCGAGTGGTCTCCCAGATTTCGATGGGGTTGTGCTCCACCCAGCCCGGGTTCGGGAAGATCTGGGTGAATTCCTTCTGTCCGACGGAGACGATCTCGCCGGAGTGGTTGAAGATGATCGCACGGGTCGAGGTGGTGCCCTGATCGATGGCGAGAACGAACTTTTCGGTGGTCATGAGTGTCCTTTCGGAGGCGTTATCACGTCGTTGTGTGTGCCGCGTCGATCCACCTGCGCGGCGGGCGGGACTTCGCAGTCCCACAAAATGTCACCCCGGCGGCGGGGTATGACGCGGGCGAGGCCGCGGTGGCCTCGCCCGCGCACTCACTCTCAGGCGAGGGTGAGGAAGTAGAGAACGGTGCCGACGATGGCGCCGACGATCGGGCCGACGACGGGGACCCAGGAGTAGCCCCAGTCGGAGCCGCCCTTGCCCTTGATTGGCAGGATCGCGTGGGCGATACGGGGGGCGAGGTCACGGGCCGGGTTGATGGCGTATCCGGTGGGGCCACCGAGCGAGTTACCGATGACGACGATGATGAGCGCGACGCCGAGCGGACCGACCGCAGTCTCGGTGTGACCGGATACGAAGACCCACAGGACGAGCACGGCAGTGCCGATGGCCTCAGTGAGGCAGTTCCAACCGTAGGAGCGAATCTCGGGGCCGGTGGAGAAGACGCCGAGCTTGAGGGCGGGATCGCAATCCTCGTCGAAGTGCTTCTTGAAGGTCAGCCAGCACAGAACGGCACCGACGAAAGCACCGAGGAACTGGGCGACGAAGTAGACGAGGATGTTGGTGGTGTTGACCGCAACGCCGGGGGCGAGCTCAACGGAGGAGTCGAAGGCGTGGCCGACAGCCTTAGCGATCGTCACGGCGGGGTTCAGGTGACCGCCGGAGTGGAACGCGACGTAGACGCCGGCGAAGACCGCGAGGCCCCATCCCCAGTTGATGACCAGCCAGCCGCCGCCCTTGCCCTTGGACTTGGGCAGCAGGTTCGTGGCGACGACGCCGCCACCGAGGAGCAGCAGGATCGTGGTGCCGAGGAACTCAGACCAGAAAAGCTGGCCCGTGGTAGGGACAGCCGCATCGGCGGCTGCCGGGAGCAGTGTTGTGAGCATGTTTCCCTATCTTTCTCCGACGCGTCTTCGCGCCGGGTCACCGGTGTTCTTTCACCGCCAACTGTGTACCGTCGAACAATATCCGCTCGGATAAGCTTCGCGGGTCACATCACAGTATGTCACTTGTTGCACGTTAGCCCAAACTGAGTGCACATCCGTGCAGCACTCCACATGTGACCCTGACCATATGACACGCTTTCCGCATGCCAACCCTCCAGACTCCTTAATCTCCAAAGTCACACATCTGCACGCTTGTGCATGGCACACTAGAAAACGTGACAATACGTGACGAACAGGCGCATGAGGCCGCCTCGATGTACTACCTCCAGGGGCAGACGATGGAGACAATCGCCCGCCACCTGCAGATATCACGCTCCTCGGTCTCGCGACTTCTCGCCCACGCGCGAGAGGTCGGTCTGGTGCGCATCTCAGTGTCCGCCTCACCCGGCCTCAAGGGCACCCTCGCGGGACAAATCGCCGACCTCTTCGGCGTCCAGGTTTCTGTCGTTCCCGTTCACGACGTCCACACCGAGGTCAACCGCCTGCACAACGTTGCGCTCGTCGCGGCGGAACACCTCATCGACATGCTCTTCCCCGGCGTCACCCTCGGCATCGCCTGGGGAAACACCACCGCCGAAGTGACACGGGCCATGCCCCACGTGTCTTTTGCGGGTTCCACAGTCGTCCAGCTCAACGGAGCGGCCACCGCCACCGAGTCGGGCATGCCCTACGCCGAAGCCATTATTTCGCGCGCCGCCAAGGCCATCGGGGGACGGATCGTCAACTTCCCGGTCCCCGCATTCTTCGACTACGCGGACACCAAAGAGGCGCTCTGGCGCGAGCGCTCCGTTCAGTCGGTCCTCAACACGATCGACAGCGCAGACGTCGCCCTGTTCGGCGTCGGCTCGATGTCGGCCCGCCTGCCCTCCCACGTCTATTCGGGCGGGTTCCTCGACCCCAGCGAGATCGCGGCGGCCCAGAACGACGGGGTCGTCGGCGACGTGTGCACCGTCCTCATCCGCGAGGACGGCTCCACGAACATGCACCTCAACGAGCGAGCCTCCGGCCCGAGCCCGGCCACGCTGAAGAAGATCCCGCGCCGCCTCTGCGTCGTGTCCGGCGCCTCGAAGGCCCTCCCGCTCCTCGGGGCACTGCGCGCCGGGGTCGCCACCGACCTCGTCCTCGACGACGGGGCCGCGCACGAGCTCCTCGACCTCGTCCACACGCGCATGGCTCCCCGCCGCTCCTACATCTGAGCCCGAAGGGACACCCGCGCACGAGAACGGGCCCTGGCCTCGTCCACGATGGAAACGAGGCCAGGGCCCGTTATCTGCTCAGCTCAGCCCAGGCGCTTGACCAGCGGGAACGGAATCGTCTCGCGGATGCCCTGGCCGGTGAGGACCATGAGCAGACGGTCGATGCCCATGCCCATGCCACCGCACGGCGGGAAGCCCTGCTCCATGGCGATGAGGAAGTCCTCGTCCATGACCATGGCCTCGGGGTCGCCGTTGGCAGCCGCGAGGGCCTGCGCCTCGAAGCGCTCGCGCTGGACAACCGGGTCGGCCAGCTCAGAGTAGGCGGTGCCCGTCTCGAAGCCGCGCACGTACAGGTCCCACTTTTCGGTGAGGCCGGGGCGCGAGCGGTGGTAGCGAGTCAGCGGGGAGGTGTCCTCCGGGAAGTCGTAGACGAAGGTCGGCGCCCACAGCTTGGAGGCGACGAGCTCCTCGAAGATATCTTCAACGATCTTGCCGGACACGGCGTAGTCGTCGACCTCCAGGCCGATGCGCTCCGCGTACTTGACGAGCGTCTCGCGCGGCGTCTCCACCGTGATCTCCTCGCCCAGGGCCTCGGAGGTGGAGCCGTACAGGTCGATGCGATCCCACTGCCCCGACAGGTCGTACTCGGTGCCGTCGGCCAGGCGCACGATTTCCTCGCCCTCGGACAGGTCGAAGGCGTCGCGCGCGGCCTGCTGGATGAGGTCGCGGGTCAGTTCGGCCATGCCGTTGTAGTCCGAGTAGGCCTCGTAGGCCTCCAGGGACGTGAACTCGGGGCTGTGCGAGGAGTCCATGCCCTCGTTGCGGAAGTTGCGGTTCATCTCGAAGACGCGGTCCACACCGCCGACGACCGCGCGCTTGAGGTAGATCTCGGTCGCGATGCGCAGGTACAGATCGGTATCGAGTGCGTTCATGTGCGTCGTGAAGGGACGAGCCGCGGCACCGCCGTGGATCATCTGCAGCATCGGGGTCTCGAGCTCGATGTAGTCGCGGCGGAAGAAGTTCTCGCGGATCGAACGGTTGACGGCCGCGCGAATGCGGATCATGTCGCGCGCAGCGGGGCGCGTGATCAGGTCGAGCTCGCGGCGGCGGATGCGCTGGTCCTCGGACAGGGTGATCTCTTCGCCGTCCTCGGTGGTCCAGGTCTTGGGCAGGGGGCGGATCGCCTTGGAGGCGATGGCCCACGAGGCGTCGGGGGCGGGCAGCGCGGTGGGCGCGGCGTCGTACTCGGCCTGGGCTTCGGGCGTGACCTCGGCGGGGGTCGCGAAGATCGACAGCTCGCCGCGGCGCGAGGAGATCACGCGGCCGTGGACGAAGAGGTGGTCGCCCAGGTCGACGTCGTTCTTGTAGGCGGCCAGGGACTCGGCGCCGACGGAGGCGGCCGAGAGCATGACCTGGATCTTGTTGCCCTCACCGTCCATGAGGGTCGCGAAGCAGAGCTTGCCGCCGTTGCGCGCGAGGATGACGCGGCCCGCCAGGCCCACGTAGTCCTCGGTCTCTTCGCCGGCCTCGAGGTGGGCGTACTTCTCACGCACCGCCTTAATGGTGGTCGTGATCGGCAGGCGCACGGGGTAGGCGGGGATACCGGCCTCCATGAGGCGCGCGCGCTTGGCCGCGCGAACCTTGACCTGCTCGGGGGTGTCGTCTGCGGGTGCTTGCGTGGGCGTGGAAGAAGAATCGGTCATGCGCCTATCGTACCGGGATTTGGCCCCGCGACGAGGCAGGGGCCCGGTTGGGCTCCTCACGCACCCGGGAGGTCGGCCGCGTAGGGGGCCGACGAGGATCCGCCTATCCCCTGCGTGGAGTGTGCGGCGGCCGCACAGGCGAGGGCGAGCGCCTCGGGCCACGGCATTCGGCGAGCTCGGCGCGCCCAGGCCAGGGCCGCCGAAAAGACATCCCCCGCGCCAGTCGTATCCACCGCGCTCACCGCAGGCGCCGGCACTCGCAGGATCTGTCCATCGACGCACGCGATCACGCCGTTCTTGCCGCAGGTGACCACGCAGTCGCACCCAAACGACGCGAACCACCGCGCGGCGTCCTCCACGCTCTCGGTGCGCGCGTAGGCGAGCGCCTCCTCCTCGTTGGGCGTACACACGTCAGCCAGGCGCAAAGCCTCCAGGTCCGCCTCGTCCCAGGCCCCGGCCTCGTCCCACGCAGTGTCGGCGAGGACCCAGGTGCCGCGAGCGCGCCACTGGGCGACCACCGCGTGATTGGAGGCGATCCCACGCACGTCGGCGAGCAGGCTCGCGGGAGCCTCACCCTCCAAGCGGGGCAACACGGTCGTCCCGCGCGTCGTCATCGCCCGATCGCCGTCGAAGGACAGGGAGACGGTGATGTTTTGATCGCCCACGCGCTCACACGGCGAGGTGTCCACACCCTCACGCGCGAGCATCTCATCGACGAACACACCCATCTGATCGACGCCCACGCGGCTGTGCAGGCACACGGGTGCGCCCAGGCGAGCCAGCGCAATCGCCTGATTCGCCGCGCCGCCCGCACACATGAGCGCTCCCTCCACCCAGGCCTCACGGCCGGGAACTGGAGGACCGTCGAGAGGCCCCATGACGACATCAAGGAACGTCGGACCGTACACCGCGAACTGAGATGCGACGGATACACGAGATGCCACGGGTCCTCCTAGACGTGAGCGCGACTACAATATGTCGCTGAGCCACCACTATACGTATCCAGAGAGGATGCCCGCCATGCAGCTCACCATCGTCGGAGGAGGGGGCTTCCGGGTCCCCGCGATGATCGACGTCTTGGCCCGCTCACGGGCGGGGCAGGGAGCCTACGCATCCCTCGACGTCGACCACGTCATCCTGTACGACACCGACGTGCGCAGGCTCGACGCGATGATGGCCGTGCTGTCCTCGCTGAACTTCCCGCACTCCCCCGCCGTCCGCGCGAC
>ERZ772763.37-NODE-37-length-27961-cov-3.19967_pt1 | contig 27961 bp, 20 predicted proteins | sample MGYA00511362_ERZ772763 | MGnify/ENA primary metagenome ERZ772763 (study PRJEB29015, sample SAMEA2738042) | human oral metagenome | biome: human oral; feature: human-associated habitat; material: saliva | place: China | collected 2234 ... | reverse complement strand
TCAGTCATATAGAAAGTCATTTTTATCATATCTGTCCATTTTTCTAAATGCTTCAAGAGGCTGTTTAGTGAAGAGAGAATCCAAGCATACTTTCCTTAAAGAAAACTATACCAATTTTACACTTGACAAACTAAAAAACAGTGTGTATACTATCTTTGTTGAAGTTATTTAACTTCAAGTATACTATACCAATTTTTAATAAGAAGGGCTGGTTTCTAAGGCTAGAAATCAGAAGTAACGTTATGTGTGGAATTGTCGGAGTTGTCGGAAATCGCAACGCAACAGATATTTTGATGCAGGGCTTGGAAAAGCTGGAATACCGAGGTTATGACTCAGCTGGAATTTTTGTAACAACAGGGAAAACTTCTAGTCTGATCAAGTCGGTCGGTCGTATCGCTGACCTACATGCTAAAATTGGCATTGATGTTGCTGGGACTACTGGTATCGGACATACTCGTTGGGCTACTCATGGAAAACCAAGTGAAAACAATGCCCATCCTCATACTTCACAGACAGGCCGTTTTGTCTTGGTTCACAACGGTGTGATTGAGAACTACCTTGATATTAAGAACAATTATCTAGCTGGTCATGACTTCAAGGGGCAGACAGATACAGAGATTGCTGTGCATCTGATTGGCAAATTCGCTGAAGAAGAAGGCTTGTCTATTTTAGAAGCATTTAAAAAAGCTCTTCACATTATACGTGGTTCTTATGCCTTTGCTTTGGTGGATTCAGAAGATGCAGATGTTATCTATGTTGCTAAAAATAAATCTCCACTACTAGTCGGGCTTGGTGAAGGCTACAATATGGTCTGCTCAGATGCCATGGCCATGATTCGTGAGACAAGTCAGTTTATGGAAATTCATGATCAAGAGCTGGTTATTGTCCGTAAAGACAGTGTGGAAGTGCAGGATTATGACGGGAATACTCTGGAGCGTGAAAGCTATACAGCTGAGTTAGATCTGTCCGATATCGGTAAGGGGACTTATCCATACTATATGCTCAAAGAAATCGACGAGCAGCCAACTGTGATGCGTAAGCTCATCAGCGCTTATACAGATGATAAGGGGCAAGTATCAGTAGATGCGGATATTGTCAAGGCTGTTCAGGAAGCTGACCGTCTCTATATCCTTGCGGCTGGAACTTCTTACCATGCTGGCTATGCTTCTAAGCGTATGCTGGAAGAGCTGACGGATACACCTGTTGAACTGGGCATTGCTTCTGAGTGGGGCTATGCCATGCCGCTCCTTAGCAAGAAGCCTCTCTTTATCTTTATCAGCCAATCTGGTGAAACAGCTGACAGCCGTCAGGTCTTAGTCAAGGCGAATCAGATGGGTATTCCAAGTTTGACCGTGACCAATGTTCCAGGTTCTACGCTTTCTCGGGAAGCCAATCATACCATGCTGCTGCATGCAGGTCCTGAGATTGCGGTTGCTTCTACTAAGGCCTATACAGCTCAAATCGCAACCTTGGCCTTCTTGGCTAAAGCTGTTGGCGATGCCAATGCTTCTGAGAAAGCGGCAGCCTTTGACTTGGTTCACGAGCTGTCCATAGTTGCGCAGTCTATTGAGTCCACTTTGTCAGAAAAGGAGTTGATTGACAATAAAGTCCGTGGCCTTCTGGAAACGACCCGCAATGCATTCTATATCGGCCGTGGTCAAGACTACTATGTGGCGATGGAAGCCAGCCTAAAACTCAAAGAAATTTCTTATATCCAGTGTGAAGGTTTCGCGGCTGGTGAGCTCAAACACGGTACGATCTCTCTGATTGAAGACGGGACACCAGTTTTGGCCTTGCTTTCTGATGAAGTCTTGGCTAGTCATACACGAGGCAATATTTCAGAAGTCGTAGCTCGGGGTGCCAAGGTGCTGACTATTGCTGAGGAGAATGTGGGTAAAGAAGGTGACGATATCGTACTCAATCAGGTTCATCCATACCTGTCACCAATCTCTATGGTGGTACCGACACAGCTCATTGCTTACTTTGCAACCTTGCACCGTGGTCTGGATGTAGATAAGCCTCGTAATCTGGCTAAGTCTGTCACTGTAGAATAAGCTTTCTAACGAATCTTGATAATAATACTAAGCCTCAGATTTTTCTGGGGCTTTTGGTATGGTATTTTGGTGACGATGCTCTTTGGAAGTCTCTTTCGACCATGGCAAAGCCATGCTGACGACAGTCATCCTATTTCATACAGATGGACAAATAGGTTGAGCATCATTTTTGTATATATCACTAATTAGTGATAAAATATTTTTATCTTAAATATCAGGAGGACAAAAGCATGGTGGAATTAGGTATTTCTAATTTTGGAGAGACAACGCCACTGGAGGGGACAGGGCAGACCTATACTCATGATGAGCGGATTCGGCAGCTGGTAGCAGAGATTGAGCTGGCAGACAAGGTGGGGCTGGACGTGTATGGCATTGGAGAGCATCACAGGGAGGACTTTGCGGTCTCTGCGCCGGAGATTGTGCTGGCGGCTGGCGCGATCAAGACGGAGAAGATTCGTCTGACCAGTGCTGTCAGTGTCCTGTCGAGCTTGGATCCTATTCGAGTCTACCAGCAGTATGCGACGATTGATGCATTGTCAAATGGCAGAGCAGAGGTCATGGCTGGCCGTGGCTCTTTTATCGAGTCCTTTCCGCTCTTTGGCTATGACTTGAAGGATTATGAAGAGCTTTTTGATGAAAAGCTGGACCTGCTCCTCTATGCCAGTGCCGAGACTCGGCTAAATTGGAAGGGCAAGCTGACGCAGACTATTGACAATCGGGAAGTCTACCCACGGGCTGTGCAAGAAACATTGCCAGTTTGGGTAGCGACGGGGGGCAATGTCGAGTCCACCATTAAGGTCGCCCAGAAGGGCCTGCCAATTGCGTATGCCATTATCGGTGGACAGCCTAAGCGCTTCAAGCCCCTGCTGGATGCCTATCGCCGGATTGGGCAGGAAAGTGGCCACTCAGATGAAAAGTTGAAGATCGCTGCCCACTCTTGGGGCTGGGTCATGGAGGATAATGAGGAGGCGGTCCGGACTTACTTCCATCCGACCAAGCAGGTAGTGGACGCTATCTCTAAGGACCGCCCTCACTGGCGAGAGATGACCTATGAGCAATACCTGGATCAGGTAGGACCAGAGGGGGCCATGTTTGTCGGTAGCCCTGAAAAGGTCGCTCAGAAATTGATCAAGATGATAGAGGAGCTGGGACTGGACCGCTTCATGCTGCATCTGCCGTTGGGATCGCTTCCGCATGAGCAGGTTCTCCAGTCTATCGAACTCTTTGGCACCAAGGTTGCACCGCTCGTGCGGGAGTATTTTGCGGCCAAGGGCAAGTAAGATCGGAGTAGCAGTTTTTTGATAAAAATTACCTATCTCGTCTATAGAAAATATATATGGTACTTATCTAAAAGAGGTACAAAAAACAAGGTTGTTCAGCAGAGTCTGAAAAGCCTTGAAAAAGCTAGCTTAGTCTAGCTTTTTTATTTTGCTTTGATAAATATTTTTAATCAGGCTGATAGGGAAAATATATTTCCCAGGAGAAAGAGAGGATGGTAAGATATATTACAAATTCAAAGAAGGAGGAAGTAATGGTCAGCAAGAAAGAATTAGTGCTGAGAGCTTTTCGGGGTGAAGAAGTTGACCGAGTGCCTGTTGGATTTTGGTTTCACTTTGTAAGCCAAGAGGAAAAGATGCTGGGCCTAGATAATCCAGTGATTTTCAATAAAAGTGTTGAGGGGCATGCTGCTTATGTTCGGGCTGCACGGCCAGACTTTGTCAAGATTATGAGCGATGGTTTCTTTAAGTATCCTAGCGCGCTTTATTCGGATCATATTGAGTCCATTCGGGACTTGGCAGAAATCCAGTCTATCGGCGAGTATCATCCTTGGATTGAGCAGCAGATTGAGATGGTGAAGGCTGTAAAGGCAAGCTATCCGGAGGACCTCGCTTCCTTATACAATATCTTTTCACCGGTCTCCTATCTCAAGCGCTGGTTCCGCAGGGAAGGGTCGCGAGGAGATAGAGAAATTGCAGATTTTCTGGCAGAGGATCCTGAGCTGACAGGACATGTTTTAGATGTTATTGCCGGCGATATTGCTATTTTGACTAGACGTATCATTGAGGAAGCGGGCACTGAGGGGATTTATCTCAGTACACAGCAAATCCAAGACGGCCGGGTAGATGCGGCTAGTTATCGTCGTTATATTGAGCCCAGTACGGTCAAGGTTCTGGAAGCAGCCAATGCGGCTGGTGGTCAGAATATTCTCCACATCTGCGGCTTTGAAGGAGCCAGCAATGATTTGGAACTGTTCAAGGACTATCCGGCTCAAGTGTTTAACTGGGCAACCCATCATGAGGGGGTCAGTTTAGCGGAAGGGCGCAAGCTCTTTGGCGGTCAGACTGTCCTGGGCGGCTTTGAAAATGGCAGAGCAGCTCTTCTAAATACAAGCAGTCGTGCAGAATTAGAGGCTGAGACCAAGCAACTGCTGGCTGAATCTGGCAGTCAGGGAGTGATTCTAGGGGCTGACTGCACTGTACCAGATGATTTCGAAATAGAAAGACTGGACTGGATTCGTCAGGCAGCTAGTCAGTTCTGATGGAATTGCCAAAGTTCTAAAGAGCATTTTTCAACTCTTTCAAGGAGGGAGATAGATGAATCGGTATCAAAAAAGGCTTGCAGCTCTTGCTCTGATATTCTTGATAATAGGAACCTTTCTGAGCATCAGTCAGATTTATGCTCATCAGTCTTCAGACAAAAAAGAAGATGATTTGCAGGTGCTCAAGAAATTACCAGATCAGTCAACTGGCTTGATGCAGCCCAATGATATCGCTGCCCTGCTCTTGTCGGATTAGAATTTTTACTAAAAAGTTAGATTAGCTCTATGAGAAAGCTAAAAAACAACTCATTGTTTAGATAGGAACGATTTAAAAAAGGAGAGAAGATGACTTCAAAAAGAGAATTAGTACTGAAGGCTTTCAGAGGAGAGCCCGTTGACCGAGTGCCAGTTGGTTTCTGGCATCATTTTACCAGCGAGGATGAGTGGCTGGCTGGTTTTGGAAATCAGGCCATTATTGATAAAAATCTGGCTGGTCATCAAGCTTTTCTGGCAGAAGTCAAGCCAGACTTTATCAAGCTGATGAGTGATGGTTATTTTGCTTATCCTAACGAACGCTTGAAAAAAGTCCAATCTATCAAAGTCTTGGCAGATATTGAGCCGCTAGGTGCTGATCACCCTTGGATTAGTGAGCAGGTGGAGCTGGTTCAGAAGATTAGGGCTAGCTTTACAGAGGACTTGGTCGCTATTTACAATATTTTTGCGCCAGTGACCTACTTCAAATGGTTGGTCGGTAAGGTTGCTGGTGGAGATGATATCATTGCAGATTTCTTGGCGGAGGATGCGGTGCTCACGAGGCGGGTGCTGGATGTGATTGCTCAAGATATTGCAGCTCTGACGGAGCGGATTATCAAGGAAGCTGGTGCGGATGGAATCTACCTTAGTGTTCAGAGCATCCAGGATGTGCGGGTGTCGGCTGAAGACTATAAGGCTTTTATTGCTCCGAGTGAATTGGCGGTGCTGGAAGCAGCCAATGCGGCTGGCGGAGTGAATATCCTGCACATTTGCGGTTACGAAGGCGCGCGAAATGATGTTCATCTTTTTACTGACTATCCAGCTCAGGTCATCAATTGGGCAGTGGGGCCAGAAGGTATCAGCCTAGCGGAGGGCCGGAAATTGTTTGGCGGCCGGACTGTCCTCGGTGGCTTTGAAAATGGCAAGGACGGGCTGCTTTACACGGGCAGCCAAGCGGCTATTCAAGATGAGACCAAGCGGCTGATAGCAGAGGCTGGCAAGGAAGCTTTGATTATCGGGGCTGACTGTACTATTCCAAGCGATATTGAAGCAGAGCGGATTCAGTGGGTTCGCCAAGCAGCAAGCTTATCATAAGAAGGAGACGAAAGAATGAGCAAGAAAAAATGGATTATTGGTGGAGCAGCAGTGATTGCTATTGTAGCTGCGACTTATTTGGGGCGGACCTTGACAGGTGCTTCATCTAGCAAGACGAGCAGCTCTGCATCAGGCAGTGGCAAGGTCACAACTTTGAAAGTGGCACATACACAGAACTATGTTCCTTATGACTTTGTGGATGAAAAAGGTGAGTCAGATGGCTATGAGGTTGCTGTTCTCAAGGCCATTGATGAAAAGCTGCCAGACTATCAGTTTGAATATACTGGTACCAGTGATGAGGATCTCTTAGTCGGTCTGGAATCTGGGAAATATGATATTGGAACCAAGGGAGCATGGTACACCGAAGAGCGGGCTAAGAAGTTCATCATTCCAAAAAGCCCAATCGGCGCTAGCATTATCGGTTTCACTATTCGCAAGGAAGACGCTGAAAAATACAAGACCATTGATGATTTTGCCAAGGAAAAGGGCAAGCTGGTACCAATCTCTCCGCAGAATGCTCAATGGGCGGTTATCGAAGAGTATAACCAAAAGCATAGCGGTGCTCCTATTGATTTGACTGCAGCAGAGTCCTTCAAGGTGGCTGATGCTTATGCTTGGGTTCTGGAAGGCCGCTACGATGCCTTCTTTGACATCAAGCTGTCATTTGAAAAAGCTGTGACGGACAAGGAAGGTTCATACCATCAGTATGCGGATCAACTGACTTGGTTCCCTTACAAGGGGATTCCGACCTATCCTCTGCTTCATAAAAACGAAAAAAATGAAGAATTTGCCAAGGCATATGAGAAAGCAATTAAGGAACTGGAAAAAGACGGAACCTTGGCTAAACTATCTGAAAAGTATTTCGGAGAAGATGTCTTCTCTTATGTGGACAAGGATTAGTTGCTGCTGTCTGCTGATTATGGAAAATCAAAAGGCTGACTGAGAAGCTAGCTGAATATAGAGTTGGTGGTTTCTAAGCTGACCTTGCTGCTGTTTGAAGGAATTTTCAAAGAGGATAGCTAGGCGAGAGCATGGCTGCTCCAAGCTGAAAGTGCCCGTCCAAGAGAAGCTTATTCTATCTAATTACTGTCGAAGGAGAAGAAAATTATGGTCTCGTATGACTTATCCCGTGTCTTTGGTCTGCTGCCTAGTCTGCTGCAGGCTCTGCCGACCACTTTATGGATTATGTTTGTGACAGCTTTGATTGGCTCCTTGCTAGGTGGTCTGTTGGCTTGGGCTCAGATTTCTGAGGAGCAGTCTTTCGCTGGTCTGGCTAGAGGATATATATTTATCCTTAGGTGTACACCGCCTATCGTCTTGCTTTTCTTGGTTTTTTATGGCATTCCAGAGTTTTTAGAATGGTGGCTGGGGCTGGATATCAATAATTGGTCGCGGACTGTTTTTGTTATCATCACCATGATTCTGCTCTTTGCGGCTATGATTGCGGAAGTCTTCAAGGCAGCCTATCTTGCTGTTCCCAAGGGACAGACCGAGGCAGGTCTCAGTATTGGCTTGACACCGGTGCAGACTTTTCTGCGCATCGTCCTGCCACAGGCTTTTCGCATCGCCCTGCCCAATCTTACTACTGCCCTTCTTAATCTCATGCGGGATGCTGCGCTGGCTTATACGATTGGAGCTGTTGATGTCATGGGAGCGGGGCAAAATCTCATCAGCCGTAATCTAGGAAATTATTCCCTAGAAACCTATACAGCGGTGGCCTTGATTTACTGGGGGATTGCCCTAGTGGTTTCGCTGGCTTCCCAGCTTCTGGAAAAAAGTCTGACAGTCAAGGAGAGGTAAAGCATGGATTTGAATTATATTGTAAATACCTTTCTGGTTACTTTGAAAGGCATACCAGTAACCCTGATTATTATGGTGGTTGCTATTCTGCTCAGCTTTATTCCAGCTCTGCTTCTAGCTCTGGGGCAGATTTATAAAGTTTGGGGTGTGCGGACCTTTTCGGTGGTTTATCTGGCCTTCATTCGGGCGACGCCTCCTATTTTGCTTATTCTCTTTTTCTACAGTCTTTTTCCTAGTTTACTGAATCAAATTTTTAAAAGTCTGGGCAGTCAGGTAGACGTCTTTAAGTTCAATCCGCTTTACTATGCTTTCATCATCTATAGCCTGATGACGACAGGCAGTTTGTCGGAAATTCTGCGCTCTGCCATTTTGACGGTGGATAAAGGGCAGTTGGAGGCGGCTCAAGCGATTGGTTTAACGAATTTTCAAGCCTATCGGAGAGTTGTTTTTCCTCAGGCATTGCGTTCTGCCCTGCCCAATCTGGCCAATCTGGTTATCAATCTAGTCAAGGGAACCTCGCTGGTATTTGTCATGACGGTCAAGGATATCACAGCCTTGGCTAAGATAGAGGCCTCCCATTCTTACCAGTATTCAGAGTCTTATCTGGTGATTTTTGTTATTTATCTCATTATTTGTGGCTTGATTCAGTGGATTTTTAGGGGCTTGGAAAAGCGCTATGCTCTTGCTTAGGAAGGAATGATTATGTTAGAAGTAAAACATATCTCCAAACGATTTGGAGAGCACCAGGTGCTGGCAGATGTCAGTCTCAAAGTCAATCAAGGTGATGTTGTGGTTATTCTGGGACCCTCAGGCTCTGGGAAAACAACATTTCTGCGCTGTCTGAATCACTTAGAAAAAGCGGATAGCGGCCAGCTGACTTTGTCTGGTAAGGACTATGATTTAGCTAAACTCAGCAAAAAGGAGATTTTGGAAATTCGTAGAAAGACGGCCTTTGTCTTCCAGCATTATAATCTCTTTGCCAATAAAACTGCCCTTGAAAATATCTTAGAGGGCTTAGTGATAGCTCGTAAGATACCGAGGGAAGAAGCGCTTAAGATTGCGGAAGAGTCCTTGAAGCGCGTAGGCCTCTTGGCCTACAAAGACTACTATCCTTCTCAGCTATCAGGCGGCCAGCAGCAGCGGATTGGGATTGCGCGTGCCATTGCTGTCAAGCCAGATGTCATCCTGCTGGATGAACCAACTTCGGCTCTAGATCCGGAATTGGTCGGTGAAGTTCTCAGCGTCATGAAACAGTTGGCTCAGGAGGGAGTGACCATGGTCGTTGTGACCCATGAGATGAGCTTTGCTCGTGATGTGGCCAACCATGTTATCTTTATGGACGGAGGTCACATCATCGAAGAAAATCCTCCTCAGGAATTCTTCAGCAGTCCAAAGGAAGAGCGGACCCAACAGTTTCTGTCCCGCATTCTGTCCGATGCCAGCTATAGTGTAGAATATATGATTTAAAATCTGGATTGTGTCCAGATTTTTATTATAAAAAGACATCTTTATAGGAATGAAAAGGACCTAAACGACAATTTTTAATTACATTTGTAAATTTATTTTAAAAAATTATGTAAAATCTATTGACAAATAAATTCTGTCATGATAAAATTACAACTGTAAACAAAAAAGTTTACGTAAATTTAATCAGAAGATATGAATACAGCCGGAAGGCAATTATTTTTGGGAGGATTAAAAGTTATGTAAAATTATCTTCGTATGAAAGAGATTTGATTCACTTATAAAAGTAGAGACTGACTCAGTCTTGATTTTTGGAAATGAAATAAGTTATGTAAAATAATAGATTGGAGAAGATCTCCCAAATGAAAATTTATAGTAGATAAGGAAAAGATTTCTTATCTGAAATTTTGGAAAACAAAAAATTATGTAAAGCAAAATATGAAAAAAAGTGAGGTAATGCTATGAACAACAACTACAACAATTTTAACAATATGGATGACCTTTTCAACCAACTTATGGGACGCATGGGTGGCTACAACAGCGAACACCGGCGCTACTTGATTAATGGTAGAGAGGTCACACCGGAAGAGTTTGCTCAGTACCGGGCTACTGGCAAGCTCCCTGGTCAAGGAACAGGTGAGCAGACTGGCCAAACTGCTGCTCATGGACCTAAGCAAGATGGTATCCTAGCTAAGCTGGGTCGCAATCTGACTCAGGAAGCGCGTGATGGCAATTTAGATCCAGTCATTGGGCGCAATAAGGAAATCCAAGAAACTGCTGAAATCCTTTCTCGCCGGACTAAGAATAATCCGGTTCTGGTCGGAGATGCCGGAGTTGGTAAGACAGCTGTCGTAGAAGGATTGGCTCAGGCTATCGTTAACGGTGATGTGCCAGCGGCTATCAAGAATAAGGAAGTTATTTCTGTTGATATTTCCGGTCTGGAAGCTGGTACTCAATATCGTGGTAGCTTTGAAGAAAATATCCAAAACTTAGTCAATGAAGTCAAGGAAGCCGGCAACATTATCCTCTTCTTTGATGAAATCCATCAAATCCTAGGAGCAGGATCTATCGGTGGAGATAGTGGCTCTAAGGGCATGGCGGATATTCTTAAACCAGCACTTTCTCGTGGTGAGTTGACAGTTATCGGGGCTACTACTCAGGACGAGTACCGTAATACTATCCTTAAAAATGCAGCTTTGGCTCGCCGTTTCAATGAAGTCAAGGTCAATGCACCGTCGGCCGAAGATACCTATCAGATCCTTCGAGGCATTCGGGACTTGTACGAAAAGCACCACAATGTCATCCTGCCGGATGAAGTGCTGAAAGCGGCTGTGGATTACTCTGTTCAGTATATTCCACAACGAAGCCTGCCAGACAAGGCGATTGACCTGGTCGACGTGACTGCTGCCCACTTGGCAGCCCAGCATCCAGTGACTGATGTTCATGCGGTTGAAAATGAGATTGCTGAACAGAAAGACAAGCAGGAAGCGGCTGTTGAGAAAGAAGATTATGAAGCAGCTCTGAATGCTAAGACTCGCATTGAAGAGCTAGAAAAGAAAATTCAAAATCACACCGAGGATATGAAGGTGACAGCTACGGTCAACGACGTAGCAGAATCTGTTGAACGGATGACGGGTGTGCCGGTATCTCAAATGGGTGCCAGCGACATTGAGCGCCTCAAGGGAATGAATGACCGTCTCAAAGCTAAAGTGATTGGCCAAGATAAGGCTGTAGAAGCCGTGGCTAGAGCTATCCGCCGTAATCGTGCAGGCTTTGATGAAGGGAATCGTCCGATTGGAAGCTTCCTCTTCGTTGGTCCAACTGGTGTTGGTAAGACTGAGTTGGCTAAGCAACTAGCTCTGGATATGTTCGGTACTAAAGAGGCCATCATCCGTCTGGATATGTCTGAATACTCTGATCGGACTGCCGTTTCTAAGCTAATTGGTACTACTGCAGGCTATGTCGGCTATGATGACAACAACAACACCCTGACCGAGCGTGTGCGCCGCAATCCTTACTCTATCATTCTCTTGGATGAGATTGAAAAGGCGGATCCACAAGTGATTACCCTTCTCCTTCAAGTTCTGGATGACGGTCGTTTGACAGATGGTCAAGGGAATACAGTCAACTTCAAGAATACGGTTATTATTGCGACTTCCAATGCTGGATTTGGCTACGAAGCAGGCTTGGAAGAGGATGCTGAAAAGCCTGATCTGATGGATCGACTCAAAGCTTACTTCCGTCCAGAATTCCTCAATCGTTTCAATGCGGTTATTGAGTTCTCTCATCTCAAGAAAGAAGATTTGATGGAGATTGTTAATCTCATGCTGAACGAAGTAAATCAAACCTTGAGCAAGAAAGAAATTGATCTGGCTGTATCTGATGCAGCTAAGGAATTCCTGCGCGACGCTGGTTATGACCAAGTCATGGGTGTTCGTCCGCTGCGCCGTGTCATTGAGCAGCAAATTCGTGACAAGGTGACTGACTTCCACTTAGACAATCTAGATGCTAAGCACTTGACGGCCGATTTGGAAGATGGTGTCTTGGTTATCCGAGAAAAAGGTGCTGCCGCATCTGAAGAAGACAAGCAGGCAGAATAAAGCTTACTAAGTTAACTAACTTTTCAAAGACCTCCTTCTTAGATGAAGGCAGGTCTTTTTTGCTGAGTATGAATTTCAAATAACTCTCCTTTCTGGAAATAAATTAGCGTTTATTCCAAAATATCAACTTGACTCTCCTTAACAGAACCTAAAAGCAAGCAACTTTATAAAGCCAGTATATTAGCCTATCAGGGGGATCAGCTTTATGCAGAAGGATTTAAAACAAGAGAGATGAATAATTTTTGACGAAAGCAGACTGCTATGAAACAGTCCATAACTACAATTAAACGCAATGCCATTATCTTTGCTACTCTCAGCACTCTATGCGGCTGGATTGGTTATGTTGTTGATAAAGTAACCGGCCAAGCTCATTACGAAAATATCGGAACAGAGATAGGAAGCGGCTCTTTAGGATGCTGATTTGGCTGGTAACTCCGTTAATCTGTACCATCTTTCTTCGAAGCTTTGGCGGAGACGGCTGGAAAGAGGCAGGGTTTTCCATTAATTTTAAAAATAACAAAAAATTATACCTTGTTAGTTTTTTAGTCTACCCTCTTGTTACGATGATAGTGATACTCTTGGGACTGATGACACAAGGCATCAGAGTGACAGATGTGAAGGTTGAGTTCACGGTCTATCTTGGAATCTTGCTCACACAGATAGGGACTCAATTCATAAAAAATATTTTTGAAGAATCCGTTTGGAGGGCATATCTTACTAATCAATTAATCAAATTAAAATTATCCGACATAAAACTATATCTACTTGTTGGCTTTATCTGTTGGATTTGGCATTTGCCTTACATTATGAAGCTTCTGTCTGAGAGAGAAATCCAAAATACCTTACCGGTTGGGAGGCTTACATTCTTCCTTATCGGGATGATAATCGTTGCATGCTGGATGGTCATGTATACAGAGATTTTTAGAATTACTAAGTCTGTATTGCCCCTGGTTATTATGTACACTATGGAGGATGCGGTTATAAATCCTTTACTATTACTAGGCTTTGTCACTGTGGAAAAAATAAAGCTTTCCTCTTCTCACTTTCAGTGGGGATGATTCCGACCGTTCTTTATTTTACAGTCGGTCTAGTGATACGAAAGCGGAGGGGAAAAAGCAGGAATACGGAAATGCGAGCTAACAAAGTAATAAAAGACGATAATGTTAATTCTTTTTTCTACCTTAATAGAGGTAAAAGGCTCTCATAAGTCTATAAAAGTGGGGAAAGTTGACATTTCAATAGATTGTGTTCTAATTTTTTTGTACATTTTCAAGTTTTTATATATGTAAATGTCAGAAAAAAGTGTATAATGGATTAGTAAATTAAATTTTAGGAGAGGATTTAATTATGAAAAAGTTGGATATTACAACCATGCCCGACTATAGGAAAGTCGAGGCTGTTGTTCAGTTGTTAGTTAATGGAACCTTAACTAGTTATCGAATTGCGACGGATGCAAACATCAGCAAGATGAGTATCCTGACCTTAACTAAAGGGACCAGCAAAATTAAGAACATTACTTATCAAACTGCGATGGCCTTAATTAATTGGTATGAAGAAAACCATGAAAAATACGGCATCACCATTCATCAAAAGGCCGCAGGATAGTCTAAAACTATGATGTAGCTCAACCCTAACCCAGCTAACCATTTGGATAGCTGGGTTTTTCTATGCCTCTTAATGAGACAATCCAGAGGCGCCGTCGAATTTAGAGGCATAGATGCAGACTGAGCGCAAGCGAAGTCTACGTTCCGCTAATTTTTTAGCGATTGCCGGCTCGCAGAGTCTAGCAGAGCTTAGAGGGATAGATGCCGTTTGAGTAGTAGCGAAAACTACGTTCTGCTAACACTTAATGAGACAAGCCAGAGGCGCAGTCGAACTTAGGAGCAGCCATGCTCACTTTCTTACTTTTTTCTGTCCTTATGGGCAGATTTTTTGACAGTCCAAGAGTGAACAGTCACCTGTGTAATTCTTGGTCTTTTTGTTACCGCTTTCAAGATTTATAATAAATCTATAAAAAGATGAGATTATCCCTATCTTGCGATATAGGGATAATTTTCTTATAATAGATATGAGACAATTTTTATCGTTTCTACGACCATTGTTTATCCTGTTCTGATGTCAGGACAGATTTTAGTAAAAATAAGGAGAATCCAATGTCACAATTATCAGTTAATGCCATTCGCTTTTTAGGGATTGACGCGATTGAAAAGTCTAAGTCAGGTCACCCTGGCGTAGTCATGGGTGCTGCACCGATGGCTTATGACTTGTTTACTAAACAATTGCGTATCAATCCAGAAGAGCCAAACTGGATTAACCGCGATCGCTTCGTCCTATCTGCAGGACATGGCTCTATGCTGCTTTATGCCTTGCTTCATCTGTCTGGCTTCAAAGATGTCAGCATGGAGGAAATCAAAAACTTCCGCCAATGGGGTTCTAAGACACCAGGTCACCCAGAGTTTGGCCACACAGCTGGTGTTGATGCCACCACTGGCCCACTGGGACAGGGTATTTCTACAGCTACTGGATTTGCTCAGGCAGAACGTTTCTTGGCTGCTAAGTATAATCGTGATGGCTATCCAATTTTCGACCATTATACTTATGTCATCTGTGGTGACGGCGATTTGATGGAGGGGGTTTCAGCTGAAGCTGCTTCTTATGCTGGTCTGCAAAAACTGGACAAGTTGGTTGTTCTCTATGATTCAAATGATATCAACCTAGATGGAGAGACTAAGGATTCCTTTACAGAAGATGTTCGCGCCCGCTATGAAGCCTACGGCTGGCATACTGCCTTAGTAGAAGACGGAACAGACCTTGCAGCGATTGATGCAGCTATCAATGAAGCTAAAGCTTCTGGCAAACCATCTTTGATTGAAGTTAAGACGGTTATTGGTTATGGATCACCAAACAAGCAAGGAACGAATGCTGTTCACGGTGCACCTCTGGGAGCAGAAGAAGCGGCAGCTACTCGTAAAGCCTTGGGCTGGGACTATGCGCCATTTGAGATTCCTGAGGAAGTCTATGCAGATTACCGTACAAATGTAGCAGAGCGTGGTGCAGCAGCTTACGATGCATGGAAACAGCTAGTAGAGGACTACAAGCAAGCCCATCCAGAATTGGCAGCAGAAGTAACAGCTATCATTGCTGGTCAGGATCCAGTAGAAATCAAACCAGAAGATTTCCCAGCACTTGAAAATGGCTTCTCTCAAGCGACCCGTAATTCTAGTCAGGATGCCCTCAATGCAGCAGCTAAGGTGCTTCCGACTTTCCTCGGCGGTTCTGCTGACTTGGCTCATTCCAATATGACCTACATCAAGGAAGACGGTCTGCAGGATGATGCCCACCGTCTCAACCGCAACATCCAATTTGGTGTGCGCGAGTTTGCCATGGGAACCATTCTCAACGGTATGGCGCTTCATGGTGGTCTTCGCGTTTACGGTGGTACCTTCTTCGTCTTCTCAGACTATGTTAAAGCGGCTGTCCGTTTATCTGCCCTGCAAGGTTTGCCAGTGACTTATGTCTTCACACATGACTCAATTGCAGTAGGTGAAGACGGCCCAACTCATGAGCCGATTGAGCATTTGGCTGGTCTGCGTGCTATTCCAAACCTGACTGTTTTCCGCCCAGCAGATGCGCGTGAAACTCAGGCAGCTTGGTATCTGGCCCTTAAGAGCCAATCTACTCCGACTGCTCTGGTCTTGACCCGTCAGAATCTGACAGTTGAAGAAGGCACAAACTTTGACAAGGTAGCTAAAGGTGCTTATGTGGTCTACGAAACAGGAGCAGATTTCGATACCATCTTGCTTGCTTCTGGTTCTGAGGTTAATTTGGCTGTTGCAGCTGCTAAAGCACTTGCAGCAGAAGGCGCTAAAATCCGCGTGGTCAGCGTGCCATCCACGGAGCTTTTTGATGCTCAAGATGCAGCCTACAAAGAAGAAATTCTGCCAAATGCAGTTCGTCGCCGCCTAGCGATCGAGATGGCAGCTAGCCAGCCTTGGTACAAGTATGTCGGTCTGGATGGTGCAGTAATCGGAATCGACCAATTCGGTGCGTCTGCTCCAGCAGGCAAGGTGCTGGAAGAATACGGCTTTACAGTTGAGCACGTAGCAGAAGTTGTTAAAAATCTTAAATAAAAAGACATAAAATCAGGATGCCGGTCATCCTGATTTTTGCTTTTTAAAAAATGTGGTTAGGTCAGTCATGCTTCATCCGATTTGAGACGGACTTTACTTGAAAAGTCAGAATCGCCTTGTAAAAATAAAGGAAATCTGCTATAGTAGTTCATATATGACATTCGAAGGAGAAAAGATATGAATCCAATTATGCTTATTGTATTTGCGGTTGTACTGGTAGGGATGACTTATTTCCAGATGCGTGCCCAAAAGAAACAGGCTCAGCAGCGTATGGAAAGTCTTAACAAGCTGCAAAAGGGCTATGAAGTTATTACCATCGGCGGTTTGTATGGAACGGTAGATGAAGTGGACACAGATAAGAAAACAGTTGTTCTGGATGTGGACGGTGTTTACCTGACCTTTGAACTGACAGCTATTAAAACTGTACTGCCATTGACTGAGGGCATTCCTGCTGCTGCTGGCGGTGAAGGAAGCGTTGACCTTCCCGAGGAAGAATCAGTGATTGAAGAGTAAAGAAATAAACAGCTTACGGGCTGTTTTTTTGTTTTGGTTCATGTAGCTAGGAGGTGTTTGATTGCAACCTTATCTGCCTCGCAGTTTGGACAGGCTGGGTGAGTTTGGATTCTCTGGTTGATATTCTGTCTTTATTTTATGCTCTCAGGCTTGAAAAAGCGGATGAATTGCCCACATTCCAAGGATTTATGATATAATGAACTGACAAAACTTTAAATAGGATAAAAAGTATGTTTAGTTTTAAGAAAAAAGAAAAGCTGAACGCACCGCTGAATGTTCCCAAACACATTGCTGTTATTATGGACGGCAACGGCCGCTGGGCCAAAAAAAGGATGCAGCCGCGCGTGTTCGGTCATAAGGCTGGCATGGAAACCTTGCAAAGGGTGACGATTGCCGCCAAGGAAATGGGTGTTCAGGTCTTGACTGTCTATGCCTTTTCAACGGAAAATTGGTCTCGGCCGGAAAAGGAAGTTTCCTTTATCATGAATTTGCCGGTTGAATTTTACGACCGCTATGTGCCGGAGCTGCACAAGAACAAAGTTAAGATCCAGATGATTGGTGACACGGCTAAGCTTCCTAAGGCGACATTTGAAGCTCTGGAAAAGGCTGAAAGCCTGACCAAGCTCAATACAGGTTTGATTCTCAATTTTGCCCTGAACTACGGTGGCCGATATGAAATCAATCAGGCGGTTAAACTGATTGCTCAGGATGTTTTGGATGCCAAACTCAGTCCTGGTGACATTACTGAGGAAGTCATTGGCAACTACCTCTATACCAGCAATTTGCCCAAGATGCTGCGCGATCCGGATCTGGTGATTCGGACCAGTGGAGAGCTGCGCCTCAGCAATTTTCTGCCTTGGCAGTCAGCCTACAGTGAGCTGTATTTTACGGATATTCTCTGGCCTGACTTTGATGAGAAGGCTTTGAAGGCTGCAATTGCAGAATACAGCCGTCGGAATCGACGCTTTGGCGGTGTTTAAGGGAGAAAGTAAAAAAGAGTATGAGTAAAAATTTACAAAAACGTCTAATCTTTGGAGGAATCGCTCTTGCTATTTTTATTCCTCTGGTATTGACAGGAGGAGTCGTCTTTCAGATTTTTGTGGGGCTGCTGGCTATGCTGGCGGTGCATGAATTTCTCCAAATGAAAGGCCTGCCGACAGCGACCATCGAAGGTGTCTTAGCCATGCTGGCAGCCTTTGTCCTAACCCTGCCCCTGGAAAACTATCTGAAGTTTCTGCCGGTCGACGGCAATGTCGTGGCCTATGGCTTGGTCGTCTTCCTTCTCTTGATTTCGACTGTTCTAGGTTCCAACTACACCTTTGAAGATGCGGCCTATCCGATTGCAGCGAGTTTTTATGTCGGTCTTGGCTTTAATGCCTTGATTGATGCCCGCTTGATGAATATTGACAAGGTCCTGCTAGCTCTCTTTATCGTCTGGGCTACTGACAGCGGAGCTTATCTGATTGGGGTGCGTTTCGGTAAAAGAAAGCTGGCGCCGAGAGTTTCTCCTAATAAGACTATTGAAGGAAGCCTGGGCGGCATTCTATCAGCCGTTCTAGTGACTGGAATCTTTATGTTGGTTCGACCGCAAGTGTACGCACCTTATAATGCCTTTGTCTTTTTGATTCTGGCAGTGCTCTTTAGTATTGCAGGCCAGTTGGGTGATTTGGTCGAAAGCTCAGTCAAGCGTCATTTCGGGGTCAAGGATTCTGGTAAATTCATTCCTGGCCACGGCGGTGTCTTGGATCGCTTTGACAGCCTTCTCTTCGTCTTTCCGCTGATGCATTTCTTCGGTTTGTTCTAAGACAGTCGAGCATAGCTGAAAGCAAGGGATGGCAAGCTTGTCTAACGACCGCACAATCTGAGAAGAAACTGGGATTTGGAGCTCAAAAATTTTGAATTGAGCTTCTAACCTATTTTCAGGAGTGTCAGCTATGCAGGGGCGGAAAGCTCGGTATTTGGCCGTTTTCTGCTCCTTCTTTGATTTAAAGAAAAAACAAGATTTCTAGGAAAGGTAAAATATAGAAGTCCATGCAGTTTATAACCTTTATTATTATTTTTGGGATCATTGTGGTGGTCCATGAGTTCGGACACTTCTACTTTGCGAAGAAGTCCGGCATTTTGGTCAGAGAGTTCGCTATCGGTATGGGACCCAAAATTTTCTCCCATATTGGCAAGGACGGAACGGCCTACACGATTCGGATTTTACCCTTGGGGGGCTATGTGCGTATGGCCGGCTGGGGGGAAGACTCTACTGACATTAAGGTGGGGACACCGGCTAGTCTGACCTTGGATGCAGAGGGCAAGGTGGTTCGCATCAATCTTTCTGGCAAAAAGGTTGACCAGACAGCTCTGCCCATGAATGTGACTGGCTTTGACTTTGAGGAAAAGCTGGAAATCACTGGTCTTGTTCTTGATGAGCTCAAGACTTATGCAGTAGATCATGATGCAACGATTGTTGAAGAAGACGGTACTGAGGTGAGGATTGCACCACTGGATGTTCAGTATCAGAATGCTAGTATCTGGGGTCGTCTCATTACCAACTTTGCTGGCCCTATGAATAACTTCATCCTGAGCGTGCTGGTATTTATGCTGCTGGCCTTTGTTCAGGGCGGCGTTCGTGATGAAAACAGCAATCATTTTCAAGTCATGGATGGTAGTGCCATAGCAGCTGCTGGGGTTCAAAATAACGACCAAATCCTTAAGATTAATGACTATAAGATTAGCAACTGGGCGGATCTAACCAGTGCTCTGGCGAAAATCACAGGCAAGAGCAAGGAAGCGCCGACCTTGTCTGTTACCTACAAACACGGCAGCGAAACGAAAGAGATTACCGTACAGCCTAAAAAAGACGGCAATCGTTATCTGCTAGGGGTATCTCCAACGGTCAAGACAGGCTTTTGGGACAAGGTAGTTGGCGGTTTTACTGCAGCTTGGTCTACTACGGTGCGCATTTTGTCAGCTCTGAAAAATATCATCTTCAATTTCAATATCAATAAGCTGGGCGGTCCGGTCGCTATTTACAATTTCAGCAGTCAGGCTGCAGAGCAAGGCTTGCCAGCAGTCCTCAGCCTTTTGGCCATGCTGTCGCTCAATATTGGTATTTTCAACCTGATTCCCATTCCAGCCTTGGACGGCGGGAAAATCGTCCTCAATATTCTGGAGGCTATCCGCAGAAAACCTCTGAAAAGAGAAACGGAGACCTATATCACTCTGTCTGGAGTGGCTATTATGGTCATCTTGATGATTGCCGTTACTTGGAACGATATTATGAAATTATTCTTCTAGGAAGCTAAAGTTCTTAGAACTATGAAAAAGAATTATTCAATGAAAGTCAAGGAGTTTTGTTTTTATGAAACAAAGTAAAATGTTAATTCCAACCCTGCGTGAGATGCCTAGCGATGCTCAAGTTATCAGCCACGCTCTTATGTTACGAGCTGGCTATGTCCGTCAGGTTTCAGCCGGGGTATATTCTTATCTGCCGCTGGCTAATCGTGTGATTGAAAAAGCAAAAAAAATCATGCGGGAAGAGTTTGACAAGATTGGAGCAGTGGAGATGCTGGCGCCGGCCCTGCTCAGTGCAGACCTCTGGCGCGAGTCTGGCCGTTATGAGACCTATGGGGAAGACCTCTATAAGCTGAAAAATCGTGAGAAATCAGACTTTATCCTAGGGCCAACCCACGAGGAAACCTTTACAGCTATCGTCCGTGATTCGGTTAAATCCTATAAACAGCTGCCGCTCAATCTCTATCAGATTCAGCCTAAATACCGCGATGAAAAGCGTCCTCGTAACGGACTCTTGCGGACGCGTGAGTTTATCATGAAAGATGCCTACAGTTTCCACGCTAACTATGACAGCTTGGATGTAGCTTATGATGAATACAAGTCTGCCTATGAGAAAATCTTTACCCGCAGCGAACTGGATTTCAAAGCCATTATCGGCGATGGTGGTGCCATGGGGGGCAAGGACAGCCAAGAATTCATGGCTATTACGCCAGACCGGACAGATTTGAATCGCTGGGTTGTCTTGGACAAGTCTGTAGCCAGCTTTGATGAGATTCCTGAGGATGTTCAGGAGGCTATTCGGACAGAATTGACCAGCTGGATGGTATCTGGTGAGGATACCATTGCCTACTCCAGTGAGTCTAGCTATGCTGCCAATCTTGAAATGGCGACGGATGAATACAAACCAGCAGGACGTGTCGTGACTGAGGAAGAAGTAGCCCGTGTTTCAACGCCTGACTGCAAGACCATTGACGAAGTTGCTGCCTTCCTTGGGTTAGATGAAAGCCAGACAATCAAGACCTTGGTTTACATGGCTGACGAGTCTCCTGTCGTAGCACTTCTGGTCGGCAATGACCAGCTTAATGAAGTCAAGCTGAAAAATTATTTGGCAGCGGATTTCTTTGATGTGGCGAGTGAGGATGAAGTCCGTCAGCTCTTGGGAGCGGGATTTGGCTCGCTAGGGCCAGTCAATCTGCCAGAAGGCGTGAGAATCATTGCTGATCGTAAGGTGCAAGATCTGGCTAACGCTGTAGTTGGCGCTAACGAAGATGGTTATCACTTGACCGGTGTCAATCCAGGCCGTGACTTTACCGCTGAGTATGTGGATATCCGTGAAGTTCGTGAAGGTGAAATTTCACCAGACGGCCAAGGTGTCCTCAAGTTTGCTCGCGGGATTGAGATTGGGCATATCTTTAAGCTGGGAACTCGCTATTCTGACAGCATGAACGCTAATGTTTTGGACGAAAATGGTCGAGCAGTACCAATGATTATGGGTTGTTACGGTATCGGCGTCAGCCGTCTTCTGTCTGCTGTTATGGAGCAGCATGCTCGCCTCTTTGTCAATAAAACTCCTAAGGGCGAATTCCGCTATGCTTGGGGCATCAACTTCCCGAAAGAGCTGGCACCATTTGATGTGCACTTAATTCCGGTCAATGTCAAGGACGAGGAAGCCTTGACTCTAACAGACCAAATCGAGGCTAACTTGCTAAGTGCTGGTTATGAGGTCTTGGTGGATGATCGCAATGAGCGCGCTGGTGTTAAGTTCAGCGACAGCGATTTGATTGGTCTCCCAATCCGTGTGACAGTTGGTAAGAAAGCTGCAGAAGGCATTGTCGAAGTCAAGATTAAGGCTACTGGCGATACCATTGAAGTCCACGCTGATAATTTGCTAGAAACCTTGTCTATTTTGACAAAATAAAACAAACTGCCAGTTTTGTCTGGCAGTTTTCTTTTGCTAATTGGAGGTGAAAATGCTATAGTAGGAAAAAATAGATTGGAGGACCGAATGATGGGATTATTCAGCGGTTTATTAGGCAATGCCTCTCAGAAAGATATTGAAAAAACAGAAAGACAATTGGAGGATATTCTGACAACAACAGAGAATGTGGAACTGGCTTTTAGTCTCATTCGCGACTTGATTGTCTTTACAGATAAGCGATTAATCTTGGTCGACAAGCAGGGAATGACTGGCAAAAAGACTTCTTATAAGTCCTTTCCTTATCGCTCTATCAGTCGCTTCTCAGTAGAAACAGCTGGGCATTTCGACTTAGATGCTGAGCTGAAAATCTGGGTTTCCAGCGCTCAAGAGCCAGCAGAAGTCCTGCAATTTACCAGCGATCGCAGCGTCATCGCCATCCAAAAAGCCTTAGCGGAAGCAGTCTTAAGATAGACAGAAAAAGCCTTCTGAGTATTAACTGTAAAGTTAAATCACTCAGAAAGCTTTTTTATTCTTCTTTAAGTCCTTGCCCCTTCAAAAAATCAAAGACAACATCCGGTTTATCTTGAAGTTTCCTGAAGAAAGTCTGACTACTTTCAGAGTCACTTGCTGATTGAATCAACTGTTCTTGATCTATTTTACTGAGATCAAAGTCAAAAATGGCTATAGCGTTTTTCTTGTCTTCAGAAATTTTAAGATGAATTTTAAGTCCTTTTAGCTTTTCTTGATTTTCAATCATGGGACTTTTCTTAAGATCTTCTCTATAGGATTTCGTTAATTCTTCGACGCTCATTTTTTGATTTTCTTCAGGGATGGCCTGGCTGGAAATGAGCTGGAAAGATAGGATCTTGTCTTTAGTATAGAAAAGTTTGACTGAATTAGTATAATACTCATCAATTTTATTAGAAAAAGTTTTTGTCTTCGTCTTTTCTTCTTTAGTCTTGCTTTGACTCTGATTTTGCTTGGGTTTGTTTTCTTGCTGATTCTGATTAGGCATACTGCAGGCAGTCAGGGTCAATAGACAAGCGCTGGCTAGTAAAATTTTCTTCACAATTAAGACTCCTTTTGATAAATGTTTTTTCTATTATATCATAACTTAGCTCCAGGAAGAATGTCTTAATAATTGTGTAGGAGTCGCGCTTTGCCCTACTCTTTTTCTGTCGAAAAAAGTGCTGATTTATGGTAAAATAGGGTCACTACTGTACGAGGAAATGTCATGTCAAACAAGTTTGAAATTTTAATGCATCAGCTGGATATGCCCCTTGAAATGAGAAATTCAGAGGCCTTTTTGAATGCAGAAATTGAGGAAGTTCTGGTCCACAAGGTCAGTCGGGTCTGGGAGTTTCATTTTTCTTTTGCGAATATTCTGCCCATTGAGATTTTTCGGGAATTGCAGAAGCGCTTAGCTCAAGAGTTTTCTAAGACGGGCAATCAAGCTATTTTTGAAATTCACTGTCAGGCTCCCCAGGTATCGGATGAGATCTTGCAGGCATATTACCAGCTGGCCTTTGAGGAAGGTCCATGTGCCAGCCATGGCTTCAAGAGTCTGTATCAGGATTTGCGGGTTCATTTGGATGGGGACAAGCTGCTGATTGAGGGGGCTTCGACCATTGATACGGAGCATTTTCGCAAGAATCACCTGCCCAATCTCAGCCAGCAGCTGATCAAGTACGGCTTTCCTCAGTTGACCTGTCAGGTTCAGCACAGCGATGAGCTGACCCAGCAGCAAGCGGAGAATTTCCAGGCGGAGAATGATAAGATTGTCCAGGCGGCCAATGAAGAGGCGCTCAAAGCCATGGAATCCCTGCAGCAGATGGCACCACCGCCAGAGGAAAAGCCGGCTTATGACTTCCAAGCTCGCAAGGCGGCGGCTAAACCAAAGCTAGACAAGGCAGAGATTACCCCTATGATTGAAGTTCAGACTGAGGAAAATCGTCTGGTCTTTGAGGGAATGGTCTTTGACTTGGAGCAGAAGGTCACTCGGACCGGCCGGGTCTTGCTCAATTTCAAGATGACAGACTACACTTCTAGCTTTTCCTTGCAGAAATGGATGAAAAATGAAGAAGAAGCCAAGAAGTTTGACATGATTAAGAAAGGCGCCTGGCTGCGCGTGCGCGGAAATGTGGAGATGAACAATTTCACCCGCGACCTGACCATGAATGTGCAGGATGTGCAGGCCGTTACCCACTATGAGCGCAAGGATTTGATGCCTGAGGGCCAGAAGCGGGTTGAGTTTCACGCCCATACCAATATGTCTACTATGGATGCCCTGCCTGAGGTGGAGGAAATCGTGGCAACGGCCGCCAAGTGGGGCCACAAGGCTGTCGCCATTACCGACCATGGCAATGTGCAGAGCTTTCCCCATGGCTACAAAGCTGCCAAGAAAGCTGGTATCCAGCTGATTTACGGTATGGAGGCCAATATTGTAGAAGACCGAGTGCCTATCGTCTACAATGAAGTGGACATGGAGCTGAGCGATGCGACCTATGTTGTCTTTGACGTGGAAACGACGGGGCTTTCAGCGGTCTACAATGACTTGATTCAAGTCGCTGCTAGCAAGATGCACAAGGGCAATATCATCGCTGAGTTTGATGAGTTTATCAATCCGGGGCATCCTCTGTCGGCCTTTACGACGGATCTGACCGGGATTACAGATGAGCATGTCCGCAATGCAAAGCCACTTGAGCAAGTGCTGAAAGAGTTTCAGGAATTTTGCCAGGACAGTGTCCTCGTTGCCCATAATGCCACCTTTGACGTGGGCTTTATGAATGTCAACTATGAGCGGCATGGCCTGCCGAAAATCACTCAGCCAGTCATTGACACGCTGGAATTTGCCCGCAACCTCTATCCGGAGTACAAGCGGCATGGCCTAGGGCCTTTGACCAAGCGTTTCCAGATTGCTCTGGAGCACCACCACATGGCCAACTATGACGCGGAAGCGACGGGCCGTCTCCTCTTTATCTTTATCAAGGATGTGGCTGAGAAGCATGGTGTGACCAATCTCAAGGATTTGAATACGGATCTGGTCGATGAGAATTCTTACAAGAAGGCACGTGTCAAGCATGCGACCATTTATGTGAAAAATCAGACGGGGCTCAAGAATATTTTCAAGTTAGTCAGTCTGTCCAATACTAAATATTTTGAAGGTGTCCCGCGGATTCCACGGACCGTGCTGGATGCCCATCGTGAAGGCTTGATTCTGGGCTCAGCCTGTTCAGAAGGCGAAGTCTATGATGCCGTTGTCTCTCAGGGAGTGGATGCGGCTGTCGAAGTAGCCAAGTATTATGACTTTATCGAGGTCATGCCGCCGGCTATCTATGAGCCGCTGATTGCCAAGGAGCAGATCAAAGACCAGGAAGAACTGCAGACCATTATTCGCAATCTGATTGAGGTCGGCGATCGCTTGGGCAAGCCTGTCCTTGCGACGGGGAACGTTCACTATATCGAACCGGAAGAAGAGATTTACCGTGAAATTATCGTCCGCAGTCTGGGTCAGGGAGCCATGATTAACCGGACCATTGGTCACGGTGAAAATGCCCAGCCGGCTCCGCTTCCTAAGGCTCACTTCCGAACCACCAATGAGATGCTGGACGAATTTGCCTTCCTAGGCGAGGATTTGGCTAAGAAGCTGGTCATTACCAATCCGAATCAGCTGGCGGAGACCTTTGAGCCGGTCGAGGTGGTCAAGGGCGACCTGTATACGCCTTTCATTGACAAGGCCGAGGAGACAGTTGCCGAGCTGACCTATCAAAAGGCCTTTGAGATTTATGGCAATCCGCTGCCAGATATCGTGGACTTGCGGATTGAAAAAGAGCTGACCTCTATCTTGGGGAATGGCTTTGCCGTGATTTACCTGGCTTCGCAGATGCTGGTGCAACGCTCCAATGAGCGGGGCTATCTGGTAGGTTCACGGGGGTCTGTCGGATCAAGTTTTGTTGCGACCATGATTGGGATTACCGAGGTTAATCCTCTGTCGCCCCACTATGTTTGTGGCAAATGTCAATACAGCGAGTTCATTACGGACGGCTCCTATGGATCTGGATTTGATATGCCGGATAAGGACTGTCCAGAGTGTGGTCACAAGCTGAGCAAGAACGGTCAGGATATTCCGTTTGAGACCTTCCTTGGATTTGACGGGGACAAGGTACCCGATATTGACTTGAACTTCTCCGGAGAGGATCAGCCGAGCGCCCATTTGGACGTGCGGGATATCTTTGGTGCGGAGTATGCCTTTCGGGCTGGAACCGTTGGTACCGTTGCGGCTAAGACGGCCTATGGATTTGTCAAGGGCTATGAGCGCGACTACGGGAAGTTCTACCGGGACGCCGAAGTTGAGCGTCTGGCACAGGGAGCGGCCGGAGTCAAGAGGACGACTGGACAACACCCGGGCGGAATCGTTGTTATCCCTAACTACATGGATGTTTATGACTTTACACCGGTCCAATATCCAGCTGACGATGTGACGGCCGAGTGGCAGACCACCCACTTTAACTTCCACGATATCGATGAAAATGTCCTCAAGCTAGACGTTCTGGGACACGATGATCCGACCATGATTCGGAAGCTTCAGGACTTATCTGGCATTGATCCTAATGACATTCCTATGGATGACTCTGGTGTCATGGCCCTCTTTTCTGGAACAGACATTTTGGGTGTGAATCAGGAGCAAATCGGCACGCCGACTGGTATGCTGGGGATTCCGGAGTTTGGGACTAATTTTGTACGGGGCATGGTTGATGAGACCCATCCGACAACTTTTGCCGAGCTCTTACAGCTATCTGGTCTCTCTCATGGTACGGACGTTTGGCTGGGCAATGCTCAGGACTTGATTAAGCAAGGGATTGCCGACCTGTCTACCGTTATCGGCTGTCGGGACGACATCATGGTTTACCTCATGCACAAGGGCTTGGATCCTAAGATGGCCTTTACGATCATGGAGCGCGTGCGGAAGGGCCTTTGGCTGAAGATTTCTGAAGAAGAGCGCAATGGCTACATCGCAGCCATGAAGGAAAACAATGTGCCAGAATGGTATATCGAGTCCTGTGGAAAGATCAAGTACATGTTCCCCAAGGCCCATGCGGCAGCCTATGTTATGATGGCCCTGCGGGTGGCCTATTTCAAGGTGCATCATCCGATTTATTACTACTGTGCTTATTTCTCCATCCGGGCTAAAGCGTTTGATATCAAGACCATGAGTGGCGGACTTGATGCCGTCAAGCGTCGGATGAACGAAATTGCTGAGAAGCGTAAGAACAACGAAGCCTCCAATGTAGAAATTGACCTTTATACGACTTTGGAAATCGTTAATGAAATGCTGGAGCGGGGTTTCAAATTCGGAAAGTTAGATCTCTACAAGAGCCATGCAACGGAGTTTCTCATCGAAGGAGATACCCTTATTCCACCATTCTCCGCTATGGACGGTCTGGGTGACAACGTTGCCCGCCAAGTGGTCAGAGCTCGGGAAGAAGGCGAATTCCTCTCCAAGACAGAGCTCCGCAAGCGCGGCGGTCTCTCTAGCACCCTAGTCGAAAAAATGGACGATATGGGTATCCTAGGTAATATGCCCGAGGATAACCAGTTGAGTTTGTTTGATGAGTTTTTCTAAAATAATTCAACAAAGTTTAAAGATGGACGAATTTTGTCCATCTTTTTTGCTATATTTATTTTAGTAAATAGTAGATGGGGGAAGAAATGTTTTTTTATCAAATAGAATTTAGGAAAATGAATAAAAATATTAAAGAAGCAGATGAGGATTTTATCAAGGAGAATCAATGGTTTTATTATTTCAAAAACCAAACATGTCTTTACGTTGTTGGAGTAACAGAATATACCAAAGAGGATTTGTTTGATAAGCTAAAAACTTTGGGGTTTAATGATGAAGAACGCACTGATTTTAAAGTTAAATCTATCAGTAAAAGTGAATATTTAAAGGAGGTGGGGAACAAGTATTCAGCTCAAATAGGTCAGCTTTTTCTTTATTCAGATGAAAGAGAGCTTTCAAATTCTGGTGGCTTTGCTATTACTGATTTAGAATGCGAAGACTTAAATATTATAGGTTTGAATGACTTTCAAGAGTATGTTTTAAAACTAAAAATGTTTTTTAATAATCAAAAGGAAAGAAGGCGGAAGAAAGAAAAGGTCCTTGTTGAAAATCAGTTTTTAATTTTCAAAGGTTCTTTAGGAACTGGTAAAAAATTTGCTATAAAATATTTGATGAGGTTGTTAAATGTCAAGTCTAAGACTATTTTGAAAGATGGATTTTCAACTAAATTTGATTCAGAACAGCGTTTAGT
>ERZ772763.36-NODE-36-length-28572-cov-3.43528_pt1 | contig 28572 bp, 24 predicted proteins | sample MGYA00511362_ERZ772763 | MGnify/ENA primary metagenome ERZ772763 (study PRJEB29015, sample SAMEA2738042) | human oral metagenome | biome: human oral; feature: human-associated habitat; material: saliva | place: China | collected 2234 ... | reverse complement strand
CCGGCGCGGAATCTCCCCCGGCCTCGGAGGAGCCGCGGGTTCCGGCGCCGGCGCCGGGGTCGGCCTCAGCCATTGCGCTTGGCGATCTGGTAGTTGTCCTTGTTGTAGATGAGGGTGTAGGTGGCCCCCTGCTTGGAGTGCTTCTTGCCCCAGGCGGCGGCATCGCTACTGCCCCACTGGTTGGCGCTGGTCGGGGTCATGACGATGTACTCCTTGTCGGGGCCGCTCGTGCCCGCCCAGGAGACCTCGGCCCGGGGCACCAGGTAAGCCAGCAGCGACAGATCGGTGACCACCGTGGCCCCCTCGGGGATCGTGGCGATGACCTCGTGGGCGACGGCCACCCGATGCGTCTCGGTTCTCTTCGCCTCGTCGCTCTGCTTGGCCTCGGCGGCGAGCGGGTCGAAGTTCTTGTTGGTGGCCTGCCACAGCGGGAGGTAGGGGGCGGTCAGCACCCCGGTGGCCACAGCGGTGAGGATGCTCGTGGCCACCACGAAGCGGTGCCGCATCGGCACCGTGAGCCAGGTGGGGAAGGCGGTTGGGCGCCGGCGCGGGCCGTCGACGTCGGACTCGCCGGCGGTGCCTGCCTCCCCTGCCTCCCCGGCGGCCAGGGCGGCCTGGGCGGAGCGCCCCATGACCGCTCGACCATCGACCCCCACCTGCCTGACGGGGTGGTCGGCCACGTAGGAGCCGTGGGCCCGGCGCCGGGCGACGACGTCGAGCAGCGCCCCCAGCGCGATGGGCATGAGGGTGGCGTTGTAGTGCCAGTTGTCCCACACCCAGTAGAACTCCACCGACCCCAGGAACCGCCACGCCAGCGTCGGCAGCACCACGAGCAGCCACGGCGAGGTGACCCCGACGATTCCGCTGGTGAGGATCAGCATGACGACCACCGTGGCCTTCTGGGTCAGGGCGTCGGGTGAGGTGGGCTGGTCCTGTGAGCTCAGGCCGTAGTCCCACACCCCGTTGATGTTGAAGGCCGGCAGGAACACCTGGATCGCGAAGAGGAAGGCCGCGATCCCGCCGACGATCATGCCCACGCCCAGGCGCAGCCCCCGACGCCGGTTGCGGGCGGCGTCGTCCCCGGGAGCGCTTCTAGCGGAGTTCCCAGCAGCATCCCCAGCGGTGTCGAGGCCGTCCGCTCCACGGCCACCGGGCCGGATGACCGTGCATGTGCGGTACCAGGCCGGGACCGCCGAGGTGAGGATGACGGCCACCCCGATCATGAGCACCGTCAACCCCATGTCCTCCTTGACCAGGACCAGGGGCGCCGACCAGGCCGTCACCGCCCCCCAGCGCCGCTCCACGAAGGCCACCGAGGCGTAGGCCAGCAGCGGCATCGCGAAGGCGATCTCATGGAACTGTGCCGCCACGGCCCCCTGCATCCCCCAGGACAGGACGTAGACGAGCCCCAGCCCGCCGGCCACCCATTGATTCGTCAGGCGGCTGGCCAGGCGGGTCAGCGGCCAGGCCGAGAACGCCAGCAGCAGGTCCTGAGTGATGAGCAGGCTCAGGGGCGTGGGGAAGAGCCTCCAGATCGGCCCCAGCAGAATGAGGATCGGGTGGAAGTGGTCACCCAGGAGGTTGTATCCGTCACCCTTGACCGGCACGATCGGGGTCTGGAAGTGGGCGTAGGCCTTGGCCAGCTCGGAGAAGATCGCCAGGTCCCAGCTGGGCACCGGCTTCATCGTCTCCCACTGGACGATCGAGTAGTAGATCATCACCCAGGCGCCGATGACGACGACGATCGCAGCCGGAATCGAGTGGCGGATCTGCTCCTTGAGGTTCACGGCGCCGAGCCTACCCGTGTGAATCGGGGATGAACCTGGTAGCGCTAGGCTCGTGGTGTCACCCACGATCAGGAGACGAGATGCCCCTCACGCCGCCGCCCGCCGATTCCACCTCGGCGGCCGAGTCCTCGCCGCCTCAGCGGCCTGACCTCGACCAGATGGTGGACCACGACGCCGAGCCCCAGCTCCAGCGCCACCTCACCAACCGCCACGTCCAGCTCATCGCCATCGGCGGGGCCATCGGAACCGGGCTGTTCATGGGGTCGGGGAAGACGATCTCCCTGGCCGGCCCCGGTGTGTTCCTCGTCTACGCGGTCATCGGCGCCATCCTCTTCCTGGTCATGCGGGCCCTGGGCGAGGTGCTGCTGTCCAACCTGTCCTACAAGTCCTTCGCCGACGTCGCCCACGACCTCATCGGGCCGTGGGCGGGCTTCTTCGTGGGCTGGACCTACTACGTGTGCTGGCTGGTGACGGCCGTGGCCGAGGTCATCGTCATCACCGGGTACGTGAGGTACTGGTGGCCGGACCTGCCTCTGTGGATCACGCCAGTGGTGACCGTGATCCTGCTGTTCAGCCTCAACCTCGCCACCGTCAAGGCCTTCGGGGAGATCGAGTTCTGGTTCTCCATCATCAAGATCGTGGCCATCATGGCGCTCGTCGTCGTCGGTGTCCTCATGGTGCTGCGCGGGTTCACGGCGCCCAACGGTGCCCACGCCCAGTTCTCCAACATCTGGAGCGGCGGGCTCTTCCCCAACGGTGCGAGCGGGTTCTTCGGGGCCTTCCAGATCGCCATCTTCGCCTTCGTGGGCACCGAGCTCGTGGGGACCGCGGCCGCCGAGGCCAAGGACCCGGAGGTCACCCTGCCCCGGGCCATCAACGCCATCCCGGTGCGCATCGTCCTGTTCTACCTGGGGGCGCTCGCGGCCATCATGGCCGTCACCCCGTGGCAGGAGATCAACCCCGAGGCAAGCCCCTTCGTGGCCATGTTCGCCCTGGCGGGGCTCGGCGTGGCCGCCAGCGTCGTCAACTTCGTGGTGCTCACGGCCGCGGCGTCGTCGGCCAACTCCGGGGTCTACTCCACCTCCCGGATGCTCTTCGGCCTGTCCTGGGCGGACAACGCCCCCCACGTCTTCCGCAAGCTGACGGCCCGTTCGGTGCCGGGAGTGTCCCTGGCCGTCACCTGCGCCAGCCTGCTCACCTCGATCCCGCTGCTCTACACCTCCAAGTCCATCATCGCGGCCTTCACGACGGTGACCACGGTGGCCAGCGTCCTGTTCATCCTCGTGTGGTGCGTCATCGTCGTGAGCTACCTGCGGTTCCTCACCCTGCGGCCCGAGCTTCACCGCGCCAGCACCTTCCGCCTGCCCGGTGAGCGTGGGGCGGCCTGGCTGTGCCTGGGCTTCTTCGCCTTCGTCATCTGGACCCTCACTCAGGCCCACGACACTCGCGTCGCGGTCTTCGCCTCGCCCCTGTGGCTGGTGGTGCTGGGCGTGGCCTGGCTCGTCCACAGCAGCCGGCTCGCCAGGCAGCAGGAGCTCCAGTCGTGAGTGCCGGTGGCGGTGGGTCAGTGACACCGGAGCCGTCGGACGGGCCGACGTCGTCGGCCTGCCTGGAGGAGCTGCTCGCCCGCGGGGTGGCTGCGGTCCGCCAGGCGGCCGCCTTCGCCCTGGACCCGGGTGAGGAGTTGCGCATCGAGGCCAAGGCTCACCGCAACGACTTGGTCACCCAGGTCGATCGCGGCGTCGAGGAGCGCATCGCCGGCCATCTGGAGGCCACGGGCGTCCCCATCCACGGTGAGGAGGCGCACCGTGTCGAGGACTTCGAGACCTACCGCGGGCGGGCCTGGGTGCTCGACCCCATCGACGGGACCCTCAACTACGTGGCCACCCACCGCGACTGGGCCATCTCCCTGGCCCTGGTCGACGACGGCGTGCCCACGCTCGCCGTCCTCGCCGACCCCGTGGCGGGCCGGCTCTACACGGCCATCCGCGGGCGGGGCGCATGGGTGCAGCCGCTTCTGGCGGGGTCGGCGGGCACCGACGACGCGGCGCCGCGGGCCCTGGAGCGGCTGGAGGACCTGCCCTTGAGCGAGGGCATGCTCATCGCCCACTACCAGCTCACGCAGGACGCGGGCATCGGCCGAGCCATCGAGGCCTCGCGCGGCATGCGCTGCTACGGGGCGGCCGCCCTGGAGATGGCGGAGGTGGCCGCGGGCGGCGCGGTCGTCTACGCCCAGCCGCGGCTCCAGCCCTGGGATGTTGCGGCTGGTGCGCTGCTGTGCACCGAGACCGGCGCGGTCCTGACCCGGATGGACGGGGCGCCCTTCGACGTGCGCCGCGCCGGCTCACTCCTCGTGGGCACCCCGACCGCCCACGCCGAGGTGCTGGGGCACCTGCGCGCCGTCGGGGCCTGAGGCTCGCTGCGGTGGGCAGGGTGCCTGCCTTCGTGCGGTCGTGCCTTATGCCTCGAGATCGAGGGTTCAAGGGTGCGACCGCGCGACCTACTCTACGACCGCGCGGTCGTGCAGCCGGGTGAGCGCTGCGCACAGGTGGTCGCCCCGGTGTTAATCTGTGTGGCGGTCGTTTAGGTCTGGGGGTGCGTGCCGCCACCCGGGAACCCTCGCGAAAGGTGCGCCATGTGAGGCAGACACTCGTCTTGCTGCTGATCTGCACCGCCAGCTTCATGAACGTCCTGGACGTCACGGTCGTCTCCGTCGCGCTGCCTGACATGGGGGCCGCACTGGGGGCGTCGCTGAGCGAGCTCCAGTGGGTGGTCAACGCCTACACCCTGCCGCTGGGGACACTCCTCATGTCGGCGGCGACGCTGAGCGGATCGGTGGGGCGGCTGCGCCTCTTCCGCTGGGGCGTTGTCCTGTTCACGGCCGGCTCCCTGGTCTGCGCGCTGGCACCGTCGGTCGGTGTCCTGGACTGGAGCCGCTTCATTCAGGGGGTCGGTGGCGCGATCTTCCTGGGCGTCGGCGTCCCCATGATCTCGGACCGCTACCAGGCCGGCCCCGCCCGGGCGCGGGCGATCGGTGTCTACGGCGCGGTCTCCGGTGCGGCGATCGCCCTGGGACCGCTCCTTGGCGGAGGGCTCGTGCTGATGGCGGGCTGGCGCTCGATCTTCTGGGTCAACGTCCCGGTGGGCCTGGCGGTCTGGCTCGGATCGCGCTGGGTTCCCGAGGTCGGCGCGGACCGGGGCGGCGCTGCGGGCAAGGCGGCATCCAGGAAGGTCGACTGGCCGGGCACGGTGCTGTGCGTCGCCATGACGGGGGCGCTCACACTGGCGCTCCTCCAGGGCAACACGTGGGGATGGGCCTCGCCCGTGATCGTCTCCCTGCTGGCCGGCTCGGCGGTGCTGCTCGCCGCGTTCTGCCTCGTCGAGAGACGATCGGCCAGCCCCATGGTCGACGTCTCGATCCTCACCGAACCCACCTATGCCGGCAGCGTCCTGGTCGGCTTCATCATCCAGGCGGCCCTCATTGGCCCGATGGCCTTCCTGTCCCTGTACGCGCAGAACATCTACCGGCTCACCCCCGCCCAGACCGGACTGTGCTTCCTGCCCTTCAGCGCCTCCGCCCTCATCGTGGCCGCCACCTGCGGGGGAGCGGTCAGACGCCACGGAGCCAGGGCGAGCCTGCTGGGAATCGTGCTGGGCGGCGTCGTCGGCTCCTGCCTGCTCATGCTCCTGCGCGGATCGAGTACCTGGCTGGTCCTCATTCCCGGGCTCGTCCTGGCGGGGGCCGCCACCGGGGCCACCGGGACGATCGTCAACCAGCTGGCGGTCTCCTCGGCCGATGAGGACACCGCCGGGATGACCTCAGGGTTCTCCGCCTCCGCTCGGCAGCTCGGCATCGTCATGGGGGTCGCGGTCATGGGTGTGAGCTATGAGCGCGTCATCCGGAGCGTGATGACGACGGCCCCGCAGATCGGTGTCCTGGGGCGGACTGCGGATCGGGAGCGTCTCATCTCCCTGGTGGCCTCCGGCAAGGGGCTGCGGGCCCTGGACGGCTGGCCCACCGCCATGACGGCTGACATGCGCTCCCACCTGGCGCCACTGGTCCGCTCCGCCACGGATGCGGGGCTCGGCGTCAGCCTGGGGGTGGGGGCCGCGGTGATGCTCGCCGTCGCGATCCACCTGGCCCTGACCGTCCCCGGACGGCGCGCAAAGAGCGAGGTCTCACACCTGTTCGTCTCGTGATCGTGCTCCCGCGCGGACGTGGGTCATGCCGCGCGGTATGGGTTCAGGGTACGACCGCGTGACTTACCCTACGAACACGCCGGGCATATGGGGGACACAGGTGGCCTTCGTAAGATGCTGCGCATGACAAGAACACTAAGGCGGCGTCCGGTCGATTCAGGGCGCGCCAGCGCGGCGCAGACGTCCGCGCAGTCCTCGATGACAGGCGGCGCACCGCGCCGTCGTCGCACGGGCATCAGTGCCCTGGCGGTCCTCGTCGGCGGATGCCTGAGCGCCTGCGGGACGGGACTGTCCGCCGCAGCGGGCGGCTCGGCCACCGTCCCGGGCCCGATTCCCTCCGGCCTGGAGTCCTTCTACCGCCAGGCCGTCAACTGGTACCCCTGCGCCGCCACCGACGGCGTGGAGAAGGCCTCCGAGAAGACCGCCCAGGCGAGTGCCTCCACGACGGCCGCCACGGCCTCGGCGCAGGCAACCGCCACCCCGAGCTCCGACGGCGCGACCGGCGCGACCGGGACGGCCGGCTCCTCCGAGGAGGAGACCGACACGGCCACCTTCAGCTGCGCCGTCATCACCGTCCCCCTGGACTACGCCAACCCCAAGGGCGAGACCATCTCGATCGCCGTGAAGAAGCGCGCCGCCACCGGTGGCCACGCCCAGGGCGCCCTGTTCATCAACCCCGGTGGTCCCGGCGACTCCGGGGTCTCCTTCGCCGAGCGGGCGAGCAACGCCTTCAGCCCCGATCTGCTCGAGGCCTACGACATCATCGGCTTCGACCCGCGCGGAGTCGGATCCTCCACGGCCATCACCTGCTCCAGCGACGACGACTCATCCTCCGGCACCGCCGAGCCCTCCGCCTCGGCTGAGGCCACGGCCTCGCCGTCGGCAGGTACTGAGCCCTCCACTGGGGCCTCCGCCGAGGCCGCCTCGGGCGGCGAGTCCTACGAGGAGTGGGCGGAGTCGACCCGGCAGTCCTTCCAAGAGCTGACCGAGCAGTGTGCCGCCAACACCGAGCCCGCCGCCCTGCTCGACCACGTCGACACCGTCTCCGCAGCCCGGGACCTCGACATCCTGCGGGCGCTGGCCGGCCAGGAGAAGCTGAACTACCTGGGCTTCTCCTACGGCACCTACCTCGCCTCCGTCTACGCCGAGACCTTCCCCGGCAACACGGGCCGCATGGTGCTCGACGGCGCCATCGACCCCTCCCTGTCCCTCGCCGAGCAGGGACTGGGGCAGGCCAAGGGCTTCGAGCAGGCGCTGCGCACCTACGTGGACTACTGCCAGAACTCCACCGGCTGCCCGCTGAGCGGCGGCACTGACGCCGGAGTCCAGCAGATCCGCGACCTCATCACCTCCGCCAACAGCACGCCCCTGGCGACTGGTGACCCGAACCGCACCGTGACCGGCGCGGACATCGTCACCGCCCTGAGCGAGTACCTCTACACCACCGAGCAGAACTGGGAGCCCCTGAACAAGGCCCTCGACCAGGCCATCAACCACCGCGACGGCTCAGCCTTCGCGGCCTCCGAGGAGCAGGACACCTCCTCGAAGGATGACGGCGGCGGGGCCTTCCAGGCCGTCACCTGTCTGGACTACCCGGTGGAGGGCGACAAGACGACCTGGGCCGCGCAGTACGAGCAGGCCCAGCGCGAGGCCCCGGTCTTCGGGAACACCGCGGTCGGCATGGACCTGGTGTGCAGCGTGTGGGGGCACAACGGGACCCGCAAGCCCACGCAGATCCATGCCCGCGGCGCCGCGCCGATCCTGGTGGTGGGAACCACCGGGGACCCGGCCACCCCGTACGCCTGGTCGAAGTCCCTGGCCGAGCAGCTCGACTCCGGCCAGCTGCTGACCTGGGAGGGCAATGGGCACACCGCCTACGGCGGCGACGCCTCTTGCGTCAACGACGCCGTCGACGCCTACCTGATCTCCGGCACCATGCCCAAGAAGGGCCTGACCTGCCACGGCAACGAGTAGGCGCGTAGCCAACGAGTCAGCGGGCGGGCCGAGGGGTACTCGGCCCGCCCGCTGGTGTCACTGAGGGTGTGCGTTCGACGACCGGGGCTGCGCAGGGGCGACCTGCCGGGAGGAACGCGCGGCGGCTCAGGCGGCGGGGGCGATCTGGGTGGTGAAGTCCTCCTTGCCCTGGTTGTCAGTGATGACGGCGGTGACGGAGACCTGCTCATCGGCGGGCACGGTGGCGGTGGCCTGGGCCCCGGTGAGGATCTCCTCGGAGCCGTCAGCGCGCTGGATGTACCAGTCGATGTTCACGATCGTGCCGTCGGAGTCGGTGGAGGCCGAGGCGTCCAGGGCCAGTTGGTCGCCGTTGCGGGCAAGGGTGAAGGAACCGGCGGGGCGGGTGTTGTCCACCTGCGCCTGTGCGGCGGCGGGCAGCTCCTGCGCGGCGGCCGGCTGCTCCTTCAGGACGCCCATGATGGAGCCGGCGATGGCTTTGTGGCCGGCGGCGTTGGGGTGGAAGCGTCCGTCGTTGATGAGGCCGTCGAACCAGGAGGACTGCTTGCCGCACAGCTCGTGTCCGGCGAAGGAACCGGAGGGGTCGGCGAACCGGTAGCCGTGGCGCTGGGCCGCGGCCTTGGCGGCGGCGTTGATCTCGTTGGTCTTGGCGTTGATCCAGCGCTGATCCACCTTGGTGACGCCTTCGCAGCGCCCCGGTACTGGGAGGATCTGGCCGGCTCCCTGCGGGGTGAACATGCGCGGGTAGCCGACGGCGACGACGGTGGCGCCCGGGGCGCGGGAGGCGATGTCGGCCACGAGCGTGTCATAGCTGGTGATGCCCGCGCGCGTGGTCTTGCCGGCCAGGGCGCTGATGGCGCCGTCAACCTGCTCGGAGACCTCCTTGTTACCGGAGCAGGTGGTGAAGGGGGCGGCGGTGATGCACTTGGTGAGGATCGTGGAGAAGCCGGCGTCGTTGCCACCGATGGAGAAGGTGACCAGGCTCGTGGAGGAGTTCAGGTGGTTGAGCTGGGCGGGCTCGTTCCAGGAGGTCCTGGGGTTGTAGAAGTCGGGGATCCGGGCTCCTGAGCAGGCGCCGAAGTCGAGTGTCTTGCCGGTCTGGCTGGCCACTTGGTGGGCGTAGGCACCCGCGGCCCGCTTGCACCCGTTACCGCCTTGGACATCCGTGCCACTGGCGTAGGGCGGTGCCCCGACTCCGGAGGCGTAGGAGTCGCCCAGGGCCACGTAGGTGTTCCCCTGGGGGGCGGAGTGGGCGGGTGCGCCGCCGCCGATGGTCCAGGCCAGGGCTGCGACAGAGGCCAGGGTGCTCAGCCGGATGAGGCCGCGACGACGTCTCCGACTGGCCTGGGCTGTTTCATGCAGCGCTGTCCGGGGTGTGGGGGAAGAGGGGGAGTGGTCGAGCATGCTGCCTCCGGTGAGTCTGTCGGTTGTGTGAAATGAATGAGAATCGAGCGCTTGACTGCGGATGAATGCGTGCGAGAGCAAGCCTATGCCGATGAGAGGGTGTGTCAGGCGGTTTTCACGGAGCGAACGATGACTATCCGGTGCCGGGTGAGAATGGGGTGCGGCTCGGAGTACTGAAAGGTCAAGCGCATGCTGTGACGTTTGATGGCCTCGGCGAGCCAGGCGGGAGTCACGAGGTGAAGGGTGAGGGTGGACCAGTGCCCGGCCTGCCGCATGGTGACGGTCCGCAGTCCGGATGCCGGGTCGGCGTTCTCCGTGATGAGGCAGCCATCGGGAAGCCGCCAGGTCTCCGACAGTAATCCGTTGCCGACGACGTGCTGGGCGGAGACGATCAGCTGACCATCGGGGGGAAGGAGGTCGGCTGCGTGCTCGATGAGCTGTTCACGCTCCTTGTCCGCCGGTTCGGTGATCGTGCCGGCCGGCAGCAGAATGCTGGTGACGCCGTCTGCGAGGCCGTGGGAGGAGTCGTCTGTCCTGAGTAGCCAGTCGCGGCTCGCGGTTTCGATGGGGGAGACCTGCGCCACGGGCGTCTGCCGGGAGGCTGGGTCCGTGCGCAGCTCGACGGCGTCCTGAGGGGAGGTGTCGATGGCGAGGGTCGCGCCCTGGGAGTCGGCGACGAGTTGGCGGAGGGTTGCCGCCTCGGCCGTGTCGGCGGCGATCAGTGCGCAGTATGAGGAGGCGCTCAGGAGCGGTTGAGGCGTGGAGGGGGTGGGGGAGTCGGTCATCGGTCACCTCCTGGGGGTGTCGCGGTGCTGCCGGGGTGCTCGTGCGGGTCGAATGCCTGGGGCTCTTTCCCTTATTTCATCGGCATGCGTATCGCGAGGGGATCCTCCGATCGGGTCAGTGGGCCGAAGGAGGGGGACGGCGAGGGCGGCCCTCACCCGCGTTGGGGTCAGGGCCGCCGCTAGGTCTTTAAGACCAGTAGGGTTTCTTCTCGCCCCCAATCTTGAAGGGAAGCAGTGCGGCGAAGGAGGCGAAGGAGAAGGTGAACAAGACGAGGGGCCTTTCGGAAGCAGTGGTTGATGATGGCTCTAGCCTCGCCTGCTCCAGTGGGGGATTCATCGGCTCCTCGACTCAGTCGATGGGTGGAGACCTCGTCTCGAGGAGGGCTGAGGGGATGCTCGGCCTCACCGGTTCGTCGGGGTCTGATGCGGCGCTCAGCTGACCAGGCCGTGCTGCATGGCGAAGACGGCGGCTCCGACCCGGTCCGGGACGCCGAGCTTGGCGATGATGGCGGACACGTGCGACTTGATGGTGGCCTCGCTCAGGTTCAGCCGGTTGGCGATCTGCTTGTTGGTCAGGGCCTCGCTGATGAGTGCCAGGACCTCCAGCTCGCGGGCGGACAGGGTGACGCCGAAGGGGAGGGGGGAGGCCTCTTTTCTGCTGAAGGAGGGAGGGGGGGTGCTCCGGAGCCGGGCGAGGTGGGTTGAAGGCGCTCGCTGAGCACTGCCGAGGACTTAGGGGTGAGGACGATGTTGCCCGCCACCGCCTGCTTGATGGCGCCGGCCAGGGCGTCGACGTCGTCCTCCTTGGCCACGAAGCCGCGGACACCGGCGGCGAAGGCCTCGTTCGAGATCGAGTCGGCGATGAGCGTGCTCAGGATGATGATGGCCAGCTCGGGGTTCTCCTCATGGAGGGTCTTTGCCAGGGTGAGGCCGTCGAGCCGGGGCATCTGGACGTCGAGGAGGACGGCCTGGACCGGCTCCGTCTCGGTGGAGTGGATCAGGTCCAGGGCCTCCTGGCCGTCCTGAGCCGTCCAGGCCACGGAGATGCCCTCCTCGGTGGAGAGCAGCCGGGCCAGGGTGCGGCGTACCAAGGGGTCGTCGTCGGCGATACCGATGCGGATCATGGCAGTTCCTCCAAGGGGGCGGGGCTCGTGGTTGGCGCGGAGGGCACGGTGGCGGAGACCATCCAGGTCATATTCTCCTCCATGGTCTCCAGAGTGCCTCCGATAGCGGTGACGCGTTCGCGCATGCCGAGGATTCCGGCGCCGGATGAGGGCAGGTCGTGGGTCGTGGAAACCCCGTTGGTCATCACCAGGTGCACCTTGCTCTCGCTCTGGATGAGGGAGGCGGTCACCGGGCGGCGCGGGTCGCCATGGCGCAGGACGTTGGCCCCCATCTCACGGCAGACCCGGGACAGGGTGGTGGCCTGGAGACGGCTGCAGGGCGCCGTGGCGGTGCACTGGAAGGTGACGGAGAACCCGGAGGCGGAGAGGTCGTCGACGATGGCCCGCACGGCGCCCTCCAGATCCGTGGTCACCGTGCCCAGTCCGCCCTCGGCGCTGTCGTCGTCGCTGTCGTTGCGGCGCAGGGCGCGCAGAATGAGGCGGAGCTCGTGGAGCGCGTCAGCGGCGGTGGCCTCGATGGCGGCGAACTCCTCGCGAGCACGGTCGGGGGAGAGCTCCTTGCTGGCGGCCAGCTTGGCCCGTAGGGCCGTCTGGGACATGGAGTAGGCGACGAGATCGTGCATCTCCCGGGCCACCTCGTTGCGGATGGCCTCCAGCTGCCCGGACACCGCGGAGATCTCGCTGCGCCAGGAGTTCACGGTGACGCGGACCAGGAGTCCTGCTGGAAGTGCAATAACGAGGTCAAACAGCATGGAAGCGAAGTACGCGCCGTCCCCGGTGGCTAGCAGCACGATGACGGGTGGGGTGAGGGCGAGGGAGGCAGCGAGCCTCAGGGGGAGAAAGCGGCCCATGAGGAAGGCGGAGACGGCGTTGGTGATGGCCAGGTCCCCGGTCTCAGCGACAGGGGCGAAGGCGAGTGCTATCCACACGATGAGGTAGCCGATCGATCCGAGGCGGGGGCGCAGGGGCGTCACCGTCGTTGTCAGGAGCGCCAGCGTCAGGAAGACGATCCGCTCCGGAACGACCGAGCCCCGCAGAGTCAGCATGAGGATGAGGTTCACCGTCCCGAAGACCACCGCTACGGCGATGTACAGCCAGGGCTGAGCTGATGCGTACTGCCAGTCCTCCGAGGACGGCCATGAAAGCCGCGTTTGTCTGATGTTCCTATCAGTCTTATTCCCTCGGAGCACATATTTATTGTTGGTGGAGGTAACGAAGAAATCAAGGTGGCGGAAACCTCAAAGAATGGGGTGAGGGATGGGGTGAGTGTCAGGTGTCACGAGCTCCTGCCCCAGTGCGCTCTCATCCGTCACCAGGGGCGTGAGCGCTGGGTTCTCCGCACGCCCGGCATGCCAGCCGCCCTGGCGGATCCGCTGGGGGAGTGTCGGTGTCAGGTCGGTGAAGTGGGTTGACTCCACGAGGCTCTTCCACTCCATCTCCGCGCAATTCGTCTCCGCGCAATTCGTCTCCGCGCAATTCGTTGTTGGAACGGTCACAACCTGATCTGCTGTACTGATCTTTGTCAGCCAGGCCCGAAAGGCGGTGACGTTTCCCGGGGCTCCCCACCAGGTCGCGCGGTCCGTGTCGCTGCGCAGGTGCTCGGGCCGATCGGGACGACCAAGGGCCTCTCGCATGATCGTGAAAAGGTCCACGATCTGACATGCCTCCCGTGCGGCTGTGGCGATCGCCCCGTCCAAGGCTGAGTCGCACCCCAAGCCGCAGGCGACGATCTGCTCGGAAGGCTCGATGATCGCGCACATGATGACGCTCAGCTCCCGGCAGCGCGACGGCATCTCCAGCGTCACGAGCTCGGCTCCCCGGTCACACAGCGGTGCGATCACCGATTGCAGCGGGCCCAGTGCTGATCGGGCCTGGGCGAGGGGAAGGCGCCGTACTCCCTGGCACAGGTACCAGCCGCGCATCGCTGCATCGCGCTCGATCAGCTCCCGCAGACCGCGGGTGCGGCAGAACTCGACGCTCGGTCCGGCCGCCGCTCCGGAGGGTCCCGCATCAGGGAAGAGCGGTGGCGGGCCGAGACGGTCCTGGGCCGCGACCGCCCAGCGCTCCACGACCTCGCCCGCAGCCCGCAGCAGAGTCTCGTCGCGGCGCTGCCCGCAGGCACCGACGGCGTGCATGGTGAAGGGCCCCTCCTCCTGGTCGTCACCGGTGAGGAGTGCTCCAACGGACCACAGCAGACGCCTCCCGGCTCGCGGGGGCGTGACATGAAGGGTGCGGACGATTCCTGAGCCCGGCTCCAGGACGCAACGGATGTCAGGCACAGGAGCCCTCGGAGGTGCAGAGCCCGAGCAGGGTCTCGAGCTGGCTGGTGGTGAAACGCCGCATCATGGGCAGTCGCCCGCCCCAGCGGCGTTCGATCCGACGGATGACTCGCTGCGTGCCTCCGCCGGGCAGCGGAATCGAGGTCGGCAGGCCCCACCGGCTGACGACCTCGGTGGGCTCTGCGGAGCCGAGCGGCCACAGCTCGGCCAGCACCTCCGACCTCCCCCATTCGCGGCGGCCGTTCAGCACGAGGTGGGCCCAGGGCCCCATGAGGGCGCTGAGAGCCTCGTTCTTGCGCACTCCTGCGACCATGGACAGCTCGGTGGCGATGAACCATACGGGTGAGGGGGCACTGCCCCGGCCCTTGAGACTCAGCCCCCGGTGTGTCATGGTCGAGGCGAAGGCGATGCGGTGGAGCAGGTCGGGGTCCGCGCCGTCGGTGAGAGCATCGAGCCCCTCTCGAAGCCGGGAGACGAGCATGCGGGCCTCCCACTCCGAGGCGGCGAGGCTCGAGGGGGTGCACACGGTGCTCACCAGCGCCCGGCTGAGTGCCTCCAGGGCGCCCTCCCTGGCCAGGGTCAGAGGCAGCGTGGTCAGGAGGTCGGGGTCGAGCCATGCACGATCGGCCTCGAGCGCCGCCCCGACGACCAGGCTGCGGGCCCGTTCCCCGTCGAACCCGACGAGCCGATGATCGAAGCAGGCCCCGCTGCTCGACTCCGAACCGGTACCCAGCGTGGTCGGGACCAGGGTGAGGCGGCGCCGTCGGCCGATCCCGGCCAGCGGAATGAGCCCGCACCGGTCGGCGGCCTGCTCCAGGTGGTCGACCAGCGCCGGACGCTCCGCTGTGAGGGCGGCGAGCTTGGCCAGATCCATGGTGGCGCCGCCGCCGATCGCGATCACCTCACGCGGATCGGTCCGCTCGATGGCCTGCGCGACCTCCCTGACTCCTCCGAGCCCGGTGGCGCCGTCGACCGGGATGACCGGAAGACGGGAGGGCAGCCCGGGAAGAGCACGGTCCACCACCGCTGCGTCGATGATCGCCAGCTCAGTGCGCGGGGACAGCGTGCGCGACCAGGAACCGGTGCCGAGCTCGGGTCCGGTTGGCAGCAGCAGGGACGATGTCTTCATGCGGCGACCGTTCCCCGACCCGTGAGGACCGATGAGACGGCGTCCTGGACCCGGTCCATGAGACGGTCCAGGTCGCGCGCATCGTAGACGAGGGCGGGCACCAGCTGGAAGCTGCTCGGGCCAGGCTGAACAATGGCGCCGTTGCGGCGGCACTGATCGATGATGCGGGTGATGGTCTGGCCGTCGGCATCGGGAAGCTGAACCGAGCGGAAGCAGCCCAGCCCCGTGGTGCTGGAGCCGGGGATCCGCTCGGCCAGGGCGTCGAGACGCTCATCGAGCTGCCGGGCGACGGCGCGTCCACGGGACAGGACGTCCTCGTTCTCAAAGGCCTCAAGGGTGGCCAGGATGGCGGCGCAGGACGCCGGGCTGCCCGCCTGCGTCTCACCGTGCATGAACGGGGAGTCCGCCGAGTCCAGCGCCTCGGTCACCCGCGTTGCCAGAAGGATCGCGGAGGCGGCCTGGGTGCCGTTGGTCAGTCCCTTGGAGGTGACGAGGATGTCGGGGCTCTCCGCCCAGGTCTCACTGGCGAACATTGGTCCTGTGCGGCCGAATCCGGTGGCGACCTCGTCGGCCACCAGGAGATAGCCGTGCCGGCGGCGACCCTCCAGGACCGTGGAGAGGAACTCGGAGCCCACGACGTGAGTGCCCGAGCCCTGTACCGGTTCAAGGATGACAGCGGCGACGCGGTCCCCCTCTCGCTCCAGCAGACGGGCGAGGTCCTGGGGGCGGCGATGGTCGATATGCCGCACGGAACGGCCATCGACCCCGTAGATCCTCTGCCCCAGGTTCTCTCCGGTCAAAGACATGGCCCCCAGAGTCGTTCCGTGGTAGGAGCCCTTGAGGGAGACGATGATCGTGCGAGTCGGCTCGCCGCAGACGACCTGGTACTGACGGACCATCTTGATGACGCTGTCCAGTGCGGCCGATCCCGACGTCGCATGGACGACTCGACGATAGTGATCGGCCCCCGCTGCGGCGAGCAGGCGGTGCCCGGTGCGTTCGGCCCAGGTGTGGGAACCGCGGAAGTGAGTGAAGTAGGAGGCCTCCAGGAGAGCGGCGTGAACCGCATCGGCCACGCCTCGGTGCCCGTACCCCAATGGAACGTTCCATAATCCGGAGATCCCGTCGAGGCACTGGCTGCCGTCGGCGTAGGTGATCGCCGTCCCGTGGGCCCGGGTGGGCTGGGGTGAGGAGGAGAAGGTGCTCGGAGGAGTGAAGAACTCAGTGGTGACAGACATGGAAGGAAGGCCTCGTGGTGTAGTCGACTAGGGTTTGCGGGCGACCAGAAGCACCCCGGAGTGGTCCGGCATCGCCTGGTCGGGAGTGGAGTGGCGCTCCACGATCGTCAGCCCGAGCTGGGTGCAGGCCTCACTGATCCAGGACGAGGGGACCAGGTGGAGCTCGGAGACGTAGCACTCCTCGCCCCATCTGAGAATGCTGCGACGGCGGCCGCGGGCCTGATCGAGCTCTTCAGTCAGGGAGATGCCGGGCTGGATCTCGATCGTCGTCGTGTGCTCCGCGGCGATGTCGTCCGTGGAGACGATGAGCAGTCCACCGGGCGCGAGGCTGCGCGAGCCGCTGCTCGGCGTCGAGCTGAGGGATGGAGGCCGTGGGCAGGCAGACGGCCTTGAAGCGCTCCGTGAAGGAGAAGGAGCTCATGTCCGCCTCCTGCACCTCGATGCGTGCGGCCAGGTCTCCGGGAGCATCGGCGGCCGAGTCCTGCTCGGCGATACGGGAGCGCAGGACCTCAAGCATGTCGGGGCTCAGATCGGTGGCCAGGATCCGGTAGCCGGCCTGTGCCATCGGCAGCGTGACCCGACCCGAGCCGCAGGCGAGCTCGAGGATGCGCAGATCCGCCAGATCCGGGCTCAGATGGTTCTCCAGCGTCTCCAGGATCAGTGCGATCTCGGTGTCGTCGTGGGCGGACAAGGCGTGATAGCGCTGAGCCCCCAGGCCGCTGTACAGGGGGGAGAGAACCGGGCTACGCACTGTAGACCACCTCCCGTGGGCTGATGAGGCCGGCCTCGGACAGGGAGGCGACGGCGTGGTAGATGGTCGACGGCGGAAGATCGAGGACGTGGGCGAGGTCGGTGTCGTTAGGTAGCGTCATGAGCGTCTCCAGGATCGTGGCCAGGGTGGTCGATACGGACAGCATTCGGCCGTTGCCGGGGATCAGGCAGCGGATTCCCGCGCGGGAGCGCACGATGATGGGTGCGTCAGCCGGTTCGACCGGGGTCTGCGGGCTCGTCTCCGACAGGCGCATGCCCAGGCCGGAGATCTCGACCGGCTCCTCCTGCAGGGTGTGCAGTGTGGTGAGTGCGTTGATGATGGTGAGGTAGCGGGGCAGCCAGGCGCGGTCGCCCCGGTCCCGCTGCGCCGGGCTGCGGTCGGTGCCGGGCAGGTGGTGGTGCACCCCGGTGGAGGACACCGTCAGGCGGGTCTGCGGCACGGTGCCGGTCCTCAGCGCGTCGGCATCCTCCAGGACCGTCATCGGGTGGATGAGCTGAGCCGGGACGCAGCCGGTGGTGATGGCTGCGTCGGCGTCCTGAAGGAAGAGCTCCCACTCCTCCCGGGTGGCCAGACGGATGAGGGCCGGGCCGGCCACGGGGAGGAACGCGGCCAGGGAGTAGTCCATGACCGCGATCTCCATGGCTCCGTCGATGACCAGCAGCTCGCAGTCCCGGGTCAGGTCTCCTTCCCGGACGACGATCTCGTGGCCGGCGGCGGGTGCGGAGATGGGCTGCGGGGTGATGACCAGTGCCGACGGCGGCAGCTCGGAGGGGGTGTAGCGGGTGCCGTCGTCGAGCCAGACGGCGGCCCGATCACCTCGGGCGCCGACCAGGTAACGCCGAAGATCGGCCATCGCCTGAGAGGCGCGCTTGGGGGTCATCAGTCCTCCTCGTCGTCGGAGTACAGGCTCCCGCCGGGAAGCACTGGACCGAGCTGGTGGCGGATGACGCGTGCGAGCGGCTGGTACACCTTCTGAGAGGTGATCCTGCCGGTCGTCCCCGGGGTGAGCTCCGCGTCCGACTCGACGACCAGGCAGGTCCCGGGCGGCATCTGTGCGTCGGAGAGCAGGGGCGAGACGGCCCGGAGCGGGACCGTGCAGTTCTCGGTGGCGACGACGGTCCCCTGCCCGAGGGCGGGGCCCGTCAGGAGCCCTGAGCGGTGGAAGGAGACCTTCGTTCCGGTCGTCACCGGGGCCGAGCCCGCGGCGTCCCCGGTCAGAGCGACCGCGCGGTGGCTACCGGTGGCCTGGAACCCCAGGGAGGTGGTGGTGCCGATCGGGGTCAGCAGGACCAGAACGGCTGCGGAGAAGCCGGTCACGAACAGTCGGATCTGCTGGGTGCGCTTCAAGCCGCGCAGCCCGTGGATCATCTTGACCAGGGCGTTCATGAGGCAGAACCCGATGAGCATGCTCAGCATGATTCGGCCTCCGGCGCCACCGCGAAGCAGGTTCGGCGCGATCGCCGTGACGGCGGTCCAGACGATGACCAGGGGCGTGACCAGGCAACCCACCCCGAACAGCGCGACCCACAGGGGCTCGTGCGGCTCCGGGATGCCGGCGACCCGATTGCGCAGCGCCTGGATGGAGCGCTGCCTGAGACCGGACTGGTTGGTGAACCCGACCAGGGCCACGTAGCCGTCCAGACGGAGGAACGGAATGAGGTTGCTCAGCGCCACGAGGTAGGTGCTGGCCCCGTACCAGGTGAGGAAGGCGTGCTCCCCACCCAGCAGGAGGTTCGCGATCAGGGCGGTGGCCCCGATGCTCGTCTGGATGACGATGCCGGCGAAGGCGACCGCAACCCTGTCCTTACGGGGAAGCAACCACGCCTCGGTGACGTCGCAGAAGGCCGCCGGGGAGAAGTAGAACAGCATGATCCCCATGCGGTGAGGCATGCCGCCGCAGGCGGTGAGGGTCAGTCCATGAGCAAGCTCATGAATGGCGGTTGTCAGGGTGAGGGCCAGCAGCAGAGCGCCGTAGGTGCCCAGCGTCAGCGGCTGGAACAAGGTGCTGTTCGGGTTCCCGGCGAGGGAGAGCAGCGCGGGGATCCCCAGGATCGCGATGACCAGCGGGACCCAGCGCAGGAAGGTCTTCCTCAACGCCTTCACGACCGGGGCCGCCTTGATGAAGAAGGCCTCAGGGCGGTTGAAGCAGAGCTTGAGGATGAGCGGTCCGTCGTTGTCGACGCTCCACAGCGGCTTCTGCTCGGTGGAGTCCATCTCGTAATCGGCCACGACCAGGCCGTACTTGCTGACGGCGTCGAGAGCGTGATCGACATCGGAGGGCTGCCACTGCGGTGGCATCTGCTCCAGAAGATCCGTCTTGGTCAGTGGCCCCTTGGTCTTGAGGGTCACCAGCAGCTCGCCGAGCTGTTCGCCGACTCCGAGGAGCTTGTTGTCTGGGGTGCGAACCGCCCACCCGTCTCCGGCCTGAGGGCGGACGACGGCGACGTCTCGGTGCAGCCGGAGAGCTCCTCGGGGGCGAGAGAGCACATCCTGCTCAGGCACGTAGATCACCCATCTTCGTCACTGCGGTGGCGATGATGGACAGACCGATCGTCCAGGCCACGAGGAGTCCCGCGGCCAGCGGAGCCGACATGTCGCCGACGGCCGTGGCGTCCTTGATGAGCGTGAGCTGGAGGCCGCCGGGCAGGTACTGGCCCAGGTCGTTGGGCAGGGCGCGCACGATGGCCGGCTCGATGTAGGTGGTCCAGGCGACCAGGAGGAGGATGACCGGCAGCGTGCGGCGCAGCAGCCAGCCGAAGCAGGTCCCCCACGGGGCGGCCAGGGCGCTGACGGCGATGATGCCGACGACGGTGCTGACGAGATCCTCGTTCATCGTGATGCTCAGGTCACGCTGGTGGAAGATCACGAAGGTGGGAATGGTGGAGCTCAGGGCACCGATGAGGCCGAAGAGCAGGCCGGCCGGCAAGGAGGCCAGGGCGTGGCCGGCAACGAGCCTGCCGACGCCGCGGTGCTGGGTGACTCGGGCCGCCACAGTGGCGTCGCGGAACTCGGTCGTCACCTGGGTGGCTCCCCACAGGGTGGACACCAGCAGAACGGAGAATCCGATGCGAATGAGTCGCAGGGCCACGGAGTCGACGGCGGCCTGGTTGGACAGGTCGATCTCGCTGAGGAACTTGCTGGCGTCGAAGATCGTGGCGAAGCTGCTCAGAGCGATCCCGATCACGAGGAACCACTTCAGGGAGGCCTCGGTGAGCCCTCGGCGGGTCAGAGCCCACAAGGAGCGGAACACGGACAAGCCGCTGGGGCTGGGGGCCGGCGTGGCCAGGGCCCGACCGGAGGTGATGGTCTGCGCGGAGGAAAGGACGTTGGTGGTCATGCTGCACGGCTCCTGGAGGTGGTGGAAGAGACAAGGTTGAGGTAGGCGTCCTCGAGCGTGGGGCCACCGTGGTGGCGCAGCTCGTCGAGGGAGCCGTTGAAGAGGCAGCGGCGCTTGATGACGACGATGCTGTCGACCATGCGCTCGACCTCGGCGAGAATGTGGCTCGAGATGAGCAGGGCGCCGCCGGAGTCGATGTGCTGCTGGAGCACGCGGCGCAGCCAGTGGGCGCCCTCGATGTCCAGACCGTTGGTCGGCTCGTCCAGAACGAGGAGCTGCGGCCGCCCCGCCATGGCGGTGGCCAGGTTGACCCGCTTGCGCTCGCCCGTGGACAGGTCCTTGATCCGGCGACGCATCAGAGGATCGAGATCGAACTCGTCGACGATGCTGTCCATCTCGTCGCGTGACAGGCCGGCCGCGAGCCGGTGGTTGACGAGGTGGTTGTGGACCGTGTGGCTGGTGGGCAGCCCGGTGTTGTCGAATGCGAAGCCGATGTGGTGGGCCGCATCGGGAATGGCCAGGGGCGCGTGGCCGAACACGGAGACGCTGCCCGACGTGGGGCGAAGAAGGCCGTGGACGGCTCGCAGCGTCGTGGTCTTGCCGGCACCGTTGGGGCCGAGGAGCCCAAGAGACTGTCCGGGCTCAATGCTGAAGGTGACGTTGTCCACCGCAGTGGTGGACCGGTAGCGCTTGGTGAGATGGCTGATCTCTAGGAGTGGCTTCAGGTTCATGGTGTGTTCTCCTTACGGCGACTGAGCTGCTCCGGGCCGCTCGGGTCGCGTGGGGCCGAGGGGGTCGCGGTGGGTCAGATGAGCGCGATGAGGGCGCCGAGTCCGAACAGGACACCGAGAGCGGCTGCGGAGTCCTTCCAGTCAGGTGCGTCGAGTGACTCGAACTCAGTGATCTCGGTATCGAGGTTCATGGGTTTGTCCATGGGGGTCTCCTTACGTGGTGCCGGGGAGGCATTCGATGTGATGTCACTACTCCACCGGAAATTCACTGTTTCCGGATCGCCTGGTCGGGCGCTTGGGGCTCATCCGATGGGCTAGTCCGATTGACTGAGCAGTGGGTCATGGGAGGGACTGACAGCAGGGGGCCTACACCGTCGTCGAGGGGCTCAGGGACAGGACGACCTTTCCCGAGCGCTCGCGGGAACCGAAGGCCTCCAGCAGGAAGTCGTCGATGTCGTCCCGGGGGTGGATGGCGCTGGGATCCAGCGGGATCGAGCCGGCCCGGGCCAGCTCGAGGGCGTGAAGCAGGTCCTCTCGGGTACCCAGGCAGTTACCCATGAGGGTGAGGTTCGCCGTGATGATCCTGGCGATGAGCTCCCCCGGTGATCCGCACGATCCGACCCCGTCCATGAGTGGGTGCTGGTGCAGCATCCCGCAGGTGATGTAGGTGCCGGCCATCTCCAGGGAGGCGACGGCCCCGGCGAGGTTGAGGTCGCAGAAGGGATCGATGACGTGACTGACCCGGATCTCGGTCGCCGCGGGATCCTCGAGACCGGGATGCCTGCGCTCGTTGGGGAGAAGGGGAGTATCCGGCTTCGATGACACCACCCAGCACGAGGCGCCGATCGCCTGGAGCTGGTGGCGCACGGCCATCGACGTCGAGCTGGTGGCGGCGGTGACCAGGACCCGGGACTGCGGCCCGACTCCCGACCTACGGATCATCGCGGCGGCGGTCTGGTGGCACAGGCCGAAGGCAGCGGCCTGCGGCGTCGTCATCCACGAGGGCACGGCAACGAGCTGGGACTCGTGGACGAGCAGAACGCCCCGGGACGCCGTGTTGGTGACGACGCCGGGTGCGGCTCCTTCGGCGGCCTCGGGGTAGGCCGAGCAGGCCATCACCCGCTGTCCCGGAGTGACGCGGCAGTCCGGTGAGGCGGCCAGGACGGTGCCGCAGAACTCGGAGCCGAAGGCGGTCAGGGAGGGCTCGTTCGCGGGACCGCGGTGAACCGCCTGAGGATCGGTCCCCTGCAGGATGAGTGAGCGGTCGCGGTAGTTGCATGACAGGGCGTCGACGCGGACAACGACCTTTCCGGAGAGGGTGAGAACCCTGTCCTCCAGGCGACGGCTCTCCACCTGAACGGGCACAGCCCGGATCTCACGTCCATACAGTGAGATCCCGGCTGTGTCGGTACCAGTGAGGAAGACGGCTGGGCACTTCATCGGCTGGTGATCTGCTTGTTTCCTCGAACGAAGGTCCAGATGGAGCCGATGCTCAGGCCTCCACCGAGCCCTGTCAGCGCGATCTGAAGCGATCCGCTCAGCTGGATGAGTGCGATGGCGGCGATGATGATGCCGGCGACGACTCCGACGACGGTGAGAGCAAGACGCATGATGGGGTTCCTTTCAGTGACGGGTGACCACGGATGTGGTCGGGATGGGGAAAGAGGTCGTTAAGGACAAGGCGGTCCGCAGGAGGTGGAGAGCCGCGAGGGCGCCTGTGACGCCGTCGGCCGAGTCCCCCTTGAGGGACAGGCCCGGATCGTCGACGACGCCGATGGTGCTCGGCGTGCAGATGACCAGGTCATCGGCCAGGCACTCCAGGGCCACCTGCTCGACGTCGGGCAGGGGGGAACCGGCCAGGCGCAGGACGCTGAGGGCCAGCAGGCTGCCGATGGCGCCGTTGCGCACACTCGACCCGGCGGTGCTCGCCGAGGGGGCGGGACGCATGGACTCCTTCAGGTCGGTGGGCACGGTGAGCTCGGTGAGCCCTTCGAGTGCGGCGACGACGGCGAGCCAGCCGAGTCGGCCGTCGAGCCCGCCGGCATGCGGTGGGACGAGCGTGGCCAGCTGCGCCGCGTCCTGGATCAGGAGCGAGCGGGCCCGGTGCCGTGACCCGGGGATGAAGGACAGAAGGTCCGCCAGCAGCCAGAACACGGCCTGTCCGGTGGCTCCCTCCCACATGCCCGGTCGGGCCGGTGGCTCAGGGCGGTCCAGACGCCTGGCCGCCTCCTGGATGATGGCCTCCGCTTCGTGGCGGGGCAGCCCGCCGGTGTGGGCCAGCAGGCAGGCGATGGCCCCCGTTCCCGCTGTGCCGGTCATCAGCCCGGGACTGTGGCTCAGGGCGTCGTCGGGGTGAGAGGGGCTCAGGCCGAGCCGGCTGAACACGGTGGCCAGGGTGCGCAGGCAGGCGTCGAAGGCGGGAGCCGGGCCGACGTCGCCGGAGAAGGTCTCGGTGCCGGAGGTCGTCCCGACCGGCGCGGGGGACGGGTGTGGCCGCTCCTGGTGCGTGTCGAGGGCGGCGATGATGGCGTCCAGGGTCGGTTCGACAGTGCTGCGGCCGGTCACCCCGGGGGCGTCGGGTGGCACGGGCGTGAGGGCCAGCAGGCGCCCGGCCGCCGCCTCGATGAGGTCTGCGCAGGATGGATGACGGCGCCGTGCCTGGTGGGCCAGGGCCCGAATACGTGCCGGGCCGAGCCGGATTCCCCGCTTGGAACGCACGAACATCGACAGAGTCATAATGTCGAAGGAGTACCAGTCGACCGTCGTTCCGCGGATGTTGGGCGGCGGCGTATAGTCAATGGCCGCCATCGCCAGCTCATCATCAGAGTCCGCGCATGAGGCGGCTTCCAGGTCGAAGAAGATGATGCGGTCGTCAGCAAGAAGAATGTTGTTCTCGTGGACGTCGTTGAGCACGACGCCGCAGTCGTGCACCGCCTCGAGCTCCCGGCGGATCGTCTCGAGAGTGGTGCGTGCCCACTCCTCATAGGCGGGGGTCGACTGCTCGCGCAGGCGTCGGTTGCGTTCACGCATCAGCGTGACGCCGTCGATCATCTCGCGAATGAGATAGGCGTGGCTGGTGCCGTCGACCTGCTCGAGGAAGGTGGGGACGGATGCGCGTCCCTGCAGCCGGCGCAGGATCTCGGCCTCGTGCCGGATCCTCCACACGGCATCATGGTGGAGCCGGTCGATCCCGGCGTGGGGACGTCCCTCCTTGACCAGGACGGTGGCACCCGTGGAATGCATCTGTCCGGCATAGACTCCTCCGCCCGCGTGATGGGCGAGGGCGTGGGTCAGCGTGCATGGCAGGTGTGATGAGCGGTTGGCGCGGCGGTGCCGACCGGGCCCGGTCCATGCCGGCCACGTCACCCAGTCCGGGATGTGGAGGCCGGGACGCCGCGTGTCTGCGATGAGCTCGCCGTCGGGACCGTGAATGGCCAGACGGCGAATGCCGTCGGCGTCGGTGCAGTACATGGGGGTGAAAGCGCCCCACCTGACGAAGACCGGGGCGTCCCCGCACCTGAGGTCGGTGAGAATATCCGGTCCGTGCATGTGCCGAAGCGCGTGGAGCAGAATGTTGACGATCCTCCCGCATTCCTCCTCATCTCGGGGGTAGAGGCAGCAGAACTTGCCGGCCGCTGAGCGGGAGACATTCTTCGAGAGCTTGAAGGCCAGCATCTCGCGTGTCGGTGTGAACTTGAATCCTATGGAGTTCTGCCGGCATATCTCAGAGACGATGTCGAGCGCTTGATCGGCCTCATCCAGAACCGTCGAGATGTGGATCTTCCATCCCTCGTCGGGAAGCTCGGCGTCCGTGGGGAAGTAGAACTTCCACTGATCGTTCTCCGTGACCTCCCAGCCCTCCGGGGTGGTGCCGTCCCAGATGCGGAACGGTGAGGCCGGAACGATTGTCGGGGAGAAGGCGGAGTCGCCCTCATGCTCGGTCAGTGCGATTTGTCCAAGATTCATGGGGTGCCTCCTTTCTCGGCGTTCTGAACGGTGGTGTGTGGTGATGAGACTGCATGGTGGGGGCGCCGCACTGGGAACCCGCCCGGGGCGCCCCCACCATGCCGACCTCAGGCGTCTCAGGTCAGGGCGACGGCGACGCTGACACCGCCGGCGAAGGAGATCGAGGCGATGGCGACGTCGTCCCAACCGGGGGCGTCCATCGACTCCAGCTCCTCGGCGTCGAGCTCGGTGTTCTTCTTGATGTTCTTGGCCATGGTGTTCCTTTCGGTGTGGCGGGGGTGAGTTCCCCGGGTTGTGGTTGTCCGTCCTCTTGGATGTCATGTGAGGCTCGGTGTGCCTCCGGATCGGATGACTGAAATGAAACTCCTGTTCGCGGCGTCCCAAATCGGTGAAACGGTCGGGTCGGTCGGCTGATATCTGACGGCTGGTTGGGGGAGGCGGTGCGGGATGAGGTGGCGTGGGGCCGCCGTCTCAGTCGTCCTGCTGACACGCTCGTCCGGCTCTCTGGGCCGACTGACGCTGCTGCAGCCGCTGGCCGGACGGCCATCCGGCCCCGGCTCGCCGTCGGGACCTCGACGCGAAGACCCGCCCCGCCCGTGTCTCAGACGTGAAGAGACGCGGGCGGGGCGGGGGTGAGGAGCTCGGAGGCGGGTTTAGAGATCCCCGACCTTCTGAAGGCGCTGGAGGCTGAGCCAGCCCACCGGGATCGGGATCCAGAAGGTCACCAGGCGGTAGACGATCGCCGTGGACAGCGCCACCCCGTAGGGGACGCCGGCGGCGACGAGCCCGGCGGTCAGGGCGAGCTCGACCGGCCCGATACCGCCGGGGGAGGGCACGATCGAGCCCACCGTGTTGGAGGCCAGGTAGGTGATGGCCAGGACCGCGAAGGGCACCGTGTAGCCGAAGGCCCACAGGCTCGCACTGAAGGACAGGATGTAGGACAGGGTCAGCATGAGCGCGCCGCCGACCCCCAGCACCAGGCGCATCGGGTTGGACATGACCCACACGAGCCGCGGCCACACCTGGCGGTAGGTGGGCTCGATCTTGGCCCAGGCCCAGGTGCGTGCCTTGGGGATGGTCAGGACCACCGCCGCCACCACGACGACGGCGCCCGCGGCGACCAGCACCCAGCCGGACGGCAGGGTCAGTCCGGTCGACTGGCCGGTCATGGCCGCCAGCACCACGAGCAGCACCACGGTGACGACGAACTGGACGACCTGGACCAGGGCCACCGTGGCCACGCCGACCGCGGTGGGCACCCCCTTGCGGTTGAGGAAGCGCAGGTTGATGGCCGCCCCGCCCACACCGGCCGGGGCCACGAGTGAGACGACGGCGCTGGCCAGGTGCACCTCGGTGGAGCGCCACAGGGAGAGCCGCTCGGGGCTGAAGGCCACCAGCGTGAGCCCCGCGCCCACGTAGGTCGCCACCGAGAAGAACAGGGCCGCCAGCATCCACCAGATGTTGGCCTGCGAGACGGCCGCGGAGACCTGCTGGAAGTCCAGCTGGGCCAGCAGTGTCCACACCGCCACCAGGGCCACCACGGCCATGAGGACGGTGCGAGTGGAGAAGCGGTTGAGGCGGGCCGGCTCGGCGTCGGCCGTGGGGGTCAGCGCCACGAGGGCGTCGCGCAGATCCTGGAGGACCTGCCGGCTCGCTCCGCGCCGCCCCATGACCTCGCGGGTCTGACGCGGCAGCACCACCCGCTGGAGCATGGGGGCGATCGAGGCCAGCTGCGCGGTGGTCAGTGAGCGGGAGGCGGCGTCGATGGCCCGCTGGGCACCGACCGCCAGCGCCGTCAGCGCCAGGGCCTGAGCCAGGTCCACGCGGCGGGAGAGCTCGGTGGAGATCGTCTCACCCGAGGCCCAGTCCAGGAGCCACAGCCGCCCGGACTCGTCGACGACGACGCTCGAGGCGTCGATGCTGCCGTGCGCCAGCCCCGCGGCGTGAGCGCGCTGGAGCTGGCTCCACAGCTGGTCCAGGATGTCGTCGTCCACCTCGGCCCCCAGGTCGCTGATGGACCGGGCGCCCACGACGTGGTCGGTCACCAGCAGCACGGACTCGGCGGCCTCGGCCATCCCCAGCAGGTCGGGGGTGCGCACCTGGGCGCGGCGGGCCTCCATCGTCATGAGGGCGGCGTGCTCGGCGGCCGGGCGCAGGGACAGGTCGCGGGTGGGGGACAGGCCCCGAACGCGGATCTGGTCCCAGATGTTGGAGAGGAATCCGGCCACCTGCCGGTCGGCGTCGAGGAGGGTGACGTTGTGACGCTCACCGGCCGAGTCCCATACGGCGTACATGCGGTGGACCGAGGCCCGCTCCTGGGACAGGGCCTCGCTGGAGGCCTCGGCCAGGACCGCGGCCAGGTCGACGTCGGTGGCCGGCCTGATTGTGTTCGCGCCCGCCGGCGCCCCGGTGCCCCCGGTCCCGGCCGTGTCCAACGGCGTCGAGTCGAGGGGGGAGGCGGTCTCGCCGCTCGACGAGCCGGTGGGGGCGTCGGTGACCTGCGCGTCGGTGGGGGTGGGGGCGTCGTCGGTGGTGGGCTCGAGGCCCGCCGGCTCCTGCGGGGCCGAGGCCAGCGGGTTCTCGCTCACCTGCTCACGCACCTGCTCACGCACCTGCTCGGTGTAGCCCAGGGGGGCGTCGGTGGTGACGACCCAGGCGCGCGCCTCGGGGGCACGGTCCATACGGACCACGCGCACGGCGTCGATCCCGGCCCGGCGCAGGGCGCGCACGAGCGTGACCCCGTGGGCGCGGCGATCCTCCACACCGAAGACGTAACGGACCAGCAGGCCGACGGTGCGGCCCAGCAGCAGGGAGAGCACCGCGCCCGGTAGGGTCAGGGCGCCGCGCAGGACCGCCATGCCCAGGACCACCCACAGGGCCGCCCAGCCCGAGCGCATCACGGTGGAGCTGTTGCGGTCGCCGGCGCCCGTGAGCAGGCCGGCCATGGAGGCGAAGACCGTGGAGATGCCCAGCTGGGCGGTGCCCGAGGCGGTGACCGTCAGCCCCATGACCAGGGCGGTGGGGCCCCAGGCCACAAGGCCGGTCATGGCGGCGACGGCGACCAGGTGGCCGGCGATTCCCGACAGGACGGCCTGGCCCAAGGAGCGCCAGGAGCGGCGCAGGACGCGGTCCAGCAGAACGGCCAGCGGCACGATGAAGGTAGCCAGGCCCTCAATGGTCTGCAGGGGGAAGACGAGGATGCGGCGCAGCACCACCGCCAGGGCGTTCTGGACGTCCTGGGTGACGCCGGTGGTGGTCTCGTGGGCGTAGATCGCCAGGACGAGGACGGCGAAGATGCCCAGGAGCGTCAGGGTCAGGTCGAGCAGGTCCTCCGTGCGGCGCAGGCGGTGCGCGGTGGTGTCCACCAGGAGCGTCGTCGAGCGGGGGGCGGCAGGGCCGGAGGTCGGGGTGGGCTCGGTCATGGGGGCGACCCCGATGACCGGGATGCCGACCGGAGAGGTGGAGGTCGATTCCGCGGAGGGCGCGGAGGCTGCCGAGGCGGCCGACGGGACGGGGGCCCCAGATGCCTGCTGGTCGACGGCGGTGGGGGACTCGCCAGGAGGCGAGGTGAGCGTCGAGGCGTGGTCGAGGTCGCCTGTCGGCGGGGGCGACCCTGGTGCCGCATCTGTCATGACGCCGATTCTAGGGGGAGAGCCTGGGTGGACCCTCCTACGCCGGAAGGAGCCGCGCGGCAGCGTTGGCTTGTTCAAAGTAGTTTGCAACACAAACCAATGGGCGCTATCCTGGAGGTGGTTTGAAACGCAAACCCCTGTTGACGAGGAGGTTCGCCATGAGTGCTGCTACTGAGGATCAGCGGATTCCGGCGGGGCCCGATGAGGCCCTCGCCGT
>ERZ772763.29-NODE-29-length-32511-cov-4.56701_pt1 | contig 32511 bp, 32 predicted proteins | sample MGYA00511362_ERZ772763 | MGnify/ENA primary metagenome ERZ772763 (study PRJEB29015, sample SAMEA2738042) | human oral metagenome | biome: human oral; feature: human-associated habitat; material: saliva | place: China | collected 2234 ... | reverse complement strand
ATCGAAACGTTCGCACCGGTTTCGGCAATAGCCTTGGCAACGGTACCGAAAACCTTCAGCTCAACATCGGAGCCGTCCTTTGCCTTGTGGGTAACGGTGGTGCCAGCCTTGCGGGCATTCACGCCACCCACAATGTTCGTGCCAGCTGCGAGCATACGAGCGGTGTGCTTGGTGCCTTCGCCGCCGGTGATACCCTGAACGATGACCTTAGAGTCTTTGTTCACAAAGATAGACATAGTTTTTCCTATAAATCCTTCGGTGGCGATTACGCCTTGTTAGCGAGCTCTGCTGCCTTATCGGCGCCTGAATCCATGGTGGTTGCCTGCACCACGAGCGGGTGATTTGCCTCAGAGAGGATGCGGCGGCCTTCCTCCACGTTGTTGCCGTCCAGCCGCACCACAAGCGGCTTAGTTGCGGAATCGCCCAGAATCTCAAGCGCCTTCACGATGCCCTCAGCCACGGCATCGCACGAGGTGATACCGCCGAAGACGTTCACGAAAACGCTCTTAACCTGCTCATCGCCCAGAATAATCTCAAGGCCCGCAGCCATAACCTCAGCGGATGCGCCGCCACCGATATCGAGGAAGTTGGCGGGCTTCACGTTGCCGTGCTTTTCGCCAGCGTATGCCACCACGTCCAGGGTAGACATCACCAGACCGGCGCCGTTGCCGACGACGCCAACTTCGCCGTCGAGCTTCACATAGTTCAGGTCGTGCTGCTTAGCCTTAGCTTCCAGCGGGTTTTCGGCGGATTTATCAACAAGCGCCACGTGATCAGGCTGGCGGAATTCCGCGTTATCGTCGAGAGAGACCTTGCCGTCAAGAGCCAGAATATCGCCTTCGGGGGTCTGCACGAGGGGGTTAACCTCAACGAGGGTTGCATCTTCCTTCTTGAAGACATCGCCCAGCTTCACGAGAACCTCAACCACCTTGGGCTGCAGTTCAGCGGAGAACCCGGCAGCCTCAACGATCTCCTGTGCCTTGGCGGAGTCGATGCCCACCAGCGGGTCTACCTCGACCTTGGCGAGAGCCTCGGGGCGTTCAGCGGCGAGCTGCTCAATTTCCATGCCGCCTTCTACCGAGCACATGGCAAGGTACGAGCGGTTTGCACGGTCAAGCAGAATCGAGAAATAGTATTCTTCAGCAATGTCAGCACCCTGTGCGACCAGCACGCGATGAACGGTGTGACCCTTGATATCCATACCAAGAATCTGCTGAGCATGCTCGTATGCCTCATCAGGGTTTTTAGCGAGCTTCACGCCGCCAGCCTTACCGCGGCCGCCGGTCTTAACCTGAGCCTTAATGACGGTCAGGCCGCCGATTTCCTCAGCTGCTGCCTTTGCTTCTTCGGGAGTGGTCGCAACAATGCCCTTGAGCACGGGTACACCGTGCTTTGCGAAGAGATCGCGCGCCTGGTATTCGAAAAGGTCCACAGGTGTCCTTCTTCGTCGAAGTGGTGCCGCCGTTTTAGGGTGCGGCGGCTTGGTCTGGTGAGTTACTATTCGACGTGTTTTACGCCCCTGAGAGGGCGCGCTGTCACGCTCTAAATTTCTCTCGGTTCTACTCTATCGGATATTTGGTTGAGGGTGTACTTATCAGACAACACACACGCTATTTTTGTAATGGGCATCACTATTCGGTGTGTTGGGTTTTGGCTAGACCTTCTCAATCGGTGCGTACCGCAGCAGCAGACGCTTCTCTTCGGAGGCAAAACGCACCTTCGCCACGGTCTTATCGCCGGTGCCTTCCAGGGCAAGAACCCGCCCCTCGCCGAAGGATTTATGCCGCACCGTATCGCCCACCTTCAGCTGCGGAATTTCCTTGCTTTGATGCACCCGTGATCGGTTGCGCACCGCTCCGGATGCGCTGGCTGCGGCCGCCAAACCGTAGCTTGCCGAACCATTAATCTCGGCGGTTGATGGTTCACGGTTCGCTCGGGTGCGGGATTCATCGTATCCTGTGCCGTAGCCGCCCGCACTGCGCCCATCGAAACTGTGTCCATCAGCATTGCGCCCACCGCCGGAACCATATCCGCTCGCCCCGCGATAGCCGCCCTGCCCGTAGCCTCCATACCCGCTGGCACCGTTGGCGTATGCGCCCATCCCGGAGGCACCAAACCCGGCAAAACCGCCCAGGCGACGCCACTCGATCAGCTCCTCAGGAATCTCTTCCAGGAAGGGTGAGGGCGGATTGAACTGGCTCTTGCCCCACATCGTGCGGGTCTCAGAGCGGGTGATATAGAGCCGCTGCATCGCGCGCGTGAGCCCCACGTAGGCAAGGCGGCGTTCCTCGCTCATCTCACCCTCGTCGGTCAGCGCCCTCTGATGCGGAAACAGCCCGTGTTCCAGCCCGGTCAGGAAAACAACCGGGAACTCCAGGCCTTTGGCGGTGTGCAGGGTCATCAGGGTGATCATGCCCTGTGCCTTCGCCTCTGCGGCCTCGGCGGCAATCTGCGCGGCGGACGGGGTCTGACCGTCGGCGGAGGCACCCCGGGACGGAATCGAGTCGGCATCCGCCACCAGAGAGACATGCTCTAAGAACTGTTCTAAGTCCGCGCCGGGGTTCTCCGCCTCAAACTCGACCATCGCATCCAGCAGCTCCGAGAGGTTTTCCACCCGGGATTCGTCCTGAATATCCTTAGATTCACGCAAGGCGGCGAGATAGCCAGACTGTTCAAGCACCGCCTCTAGGGTTGTGGCGGCCGATTCGGTGCGCGCAATCTGGGCGAGATCGTCCATGAGCTTGACGAACTGAGCATACTTTTTCACGGCGGCAGCGCCCAAACCCGGCACACTCCCTGGCTCCGCGGCAGCGGCACGGGCGGCGGCGAAGAAAGAAATTCGCTGTGCCGATGCGTGATCGGCAACCACGGTCTCAGATTTCGCACCGATACCGCGCTTAGGTTCGTTGAGAATACGCCGCACACTCACGTCGTCATCCGGGTTTGAGAGGGCACGCAGGTAGGCGAGCGCATCCTTAATTTCTTTGCGCTCATAGAACCGGGTGCCGCCGACCACGCGGTACGGCAGTCCGGCGCGCATCAGCAGTTCTTCAAGGGCGCGGGATTGAGCATTGGTGCGGTAGAAAATCGCCACATCCGAGGGTTTGATGCCGTGTTCATCGGCAAGCCGGTCTATTTCTTGGGCAATGTAGCGTGCCTCCGCATGCTCTGATTCGGCGACGTACCCCACGATTTTGGTGCCCTCCCCCGATGCCGTCCACAGCTTCTTGGGGCGGCGGTTGGGGTTGCGTTCAATCACGGCGTTCGCGGCAGAGAGAATGTTCTGCGTGGAACGGTAGTTCTGCTCCAGCAGAATAATGTGCGCGTTGGGGTAGTCGCTCTCGAAATCCGTAATATTGCGAATGTCGGCGCCGCGGAAGGCGTAAATCGACTGGTCTGAGTCGCCCACGACGGTCAGTTCGCCGGGCGGCGGAGCATCCGGGTACGGCCCCTGCTCGCGAGTGTTGCCCTGCGGATGCGCCCCCACCAACTCCCGCACGAGCGCGTACTGGGCGTGGTTGGTGTCTTGATACTCGTCCACCAGAATATGCCGAAATTTACGGCGATAATAGTTTGCGATTTCGGGAAACTTCTTGAGCAAAAACACGGTTTTGCCGATGAGGTCGTCAAAGTCGAGGGAGTTCGCGGCGCGAAGGCGCTGAGTGTAGACGGTGTAAATCTGCGCGATAGTCTTTTCCCACGGGTTATTCGCGGCCGCCGCGCTGTATTCTTCGGCGCTCACCAGCTCGTTTTTGAGGGCGGAAATCCTGTGCCCTACGGCCTTGGGGGCAAACTTTTTGGTGTCAAGGTTCAGCTCTTTGATAATGAGCGTGAGCAGGCGCTGCGAATCCGCCGAATCATAGATCGTGAAGGTCGATTTGAACCCGAGTGCCTTGGCTTCTCGGCGCAGCACACGCACGCAGAAGCTGTGGAAAGTTGAAATCCACATGTGCTGTGCGCGCGGGCCGATCAGCGCTTGGATGCGCTCACGCATTTCCGCCGCAGCCTTGTTCGTGAAGGTGATGGCGAGAATCTGCCCTGGAGTCGCCCGACCGGTTGCGAGCAGATGGGCGATGCGGTGCGTCAGCACGCGGGTTTTGCCAGACCCGGCCCCGGCGACGATCAGCAGGGGTGACCCGGCGTGTAAAACAGCCTCGCGCTGCCGGTCGTTAAGCCCGTCGATCAGGGTTGCAGGGTCGATGGTGCTCAGCGAATAGGTGCGCTCCCCGTAAGGGTCCTCGGGATTGTACTCACTTCCGTACCCGCCCACTCGGTAGGCGGGTGGCATGAACTCGCCGAGCGCATCCTCATGGGCGGTGACGGTTTGGGCATTCACCGCTTCAGGGTTGAGCTCTGGCATAAAAGATTCGTGGGCGAAGGGGTCTTCTTCCGGTGCGGAACTATCTTCCGGTGGAATGTGGGCATCATATTCGGGATCGTAGGGCGGCTGCGTGTTGTCGAGATCGGCAAAGAGGGTATCTGCGGCAGGCTCAACGCCGGATGCGGAGTTGGTGGGTTCGCTCATGATCTACCTCGCTGCCTAGAATACACGTTCGATATTCCATGCTACCGTATTTGCCCTCTCGCTCCCACCCGTCGCGCCCGTTTGCCGCGCATAATTCGCTCTTAGCGGTACCCCACCGCGCGGTGCGCTCATGCTACAATGACCGCATGGATCAGGTCATCACTCCCGCTATTTGGTGCGACGGCACCGCCGACGAAGCAGCACAGTTCTACGCCAATGTTTTTCGCGATGCATCCGTGATCGAGCAGGCACCCGGGCTCGCGGCGACGGTCAGCATCCACGGTTTCAAGCTCTCGCTCATCAACGGCGGTAACCAATATGCCCCGAACCCGTCGATCAGCTGCATCCTGAACTTTGATCCGCTCTTATTCGGCGGAGAGGAACAGGCCCGAACCTACCTTGATGAGCTCTATGAGCGGCTCAGCACCGGCGGCGTACTCATGGAGCTGGGTGAGTACCCCTTCTCCCCGCGCTACGCTTGGGTTCGTGACCGTTTCGGCATGACCTGGCAGCTCATGCTCACCGACCCGGACGGCGATCCGCGCCCCTTTGTTATCCCATCCTTCATGTTCGGCGGTACTAACCACGCTCACGCCGAGGAAGCCACAGACGCTTGGATCGCCCTGTTTGATAACGCCCGCCGCGGTGCTCTGTACCGTTACGAGGAAGGCGGACCGCTGGATGCGGGTACGGTCATGTTCACCGACTTTACCCTGCGCGGCACCTGGATGGCAGCCACGGACTCTGGGACCTTCCACGATTTCACCTTCACGCCCGGAGTCTCCATCATCGTCTCCTGCCGCGACCAAGAAGAGATCGACCGCTACTGGGCGGGGCTCTCTGCTGTGCCCGAGGCCGAGCGCTGCGGCTGGTGCGTCGACCGCTGGGGTGTCTCGTGGCAGGTCGTCCCCCACAACATCGCCGAACTCATGGCCAACGCCGCCACACGCGATAAGATCCTACACATGGGCAAGATCGACCTGACCAAGCTATAGGGTACTGACATCATCTGACCCTACTATGAGGACTCCTCAGTAAATAGTAAAAGGAATTTCCACCATGAAGCCCCTTGGCGTAATCGGTGGTATAAGTTCCGAAAGTAATACCCTGTACTATCAGATTATTACGGTTGATTCCTCCTATGTTTTATTATGTGAGCTCAGTGTTGAAGATGAGATTCATACGTTCTCGAAACACAAAATATGAGCTGAAAAATAAGTTAGGAAAAACATGAACTGTGTTGTTCGTTGGGCAGATATAAAGCACGAATGGGAACCATTTGAGAATGTTTTCTGCAGCAGCGATTGGCCATTCCATCTTGAACATAACGTATCGCATGAGAGCCTCATACGCCGGTTTGAAGAGCAGGAATTCTCCGAACCTAATAACCGTGTTGCCTTTATTCACAGCGATGGAGAGCACGTCGGTATTGCCATAGTGCACGGACTGCAAGATTCCACAGCAGAAATAGATATGCGTATGGCAGCGAAATATAGAAATCAAGGGATTGGGAGTATTGCGCTCATTAAGCTAACTGACCTTATTTTTGAATCCAAAAGCTCCATTATCCGCGTTGAGGGCAATACACGAAGCGACAATATTGCTATGCGTCGTGCTTTTAACTCTGCAGGTTGGGTTCACGAGGCGCATTATCGAGAAGCTGGAGTTACCGCTCAGGGTATCAGGTGCGATGTCATGGGATATGCGGTGATCCGTAGTGACTGGGAAAGCGGAGAGAGGACAATTGCGAGTCTGGGTGAGTAATACACGCAAGTAAAGAAAACTAGGCATGGCATGTCAGGATACAGCCAACTTTGCGGCTGTCAGTTTCCGGTAGCAAATAAGAGTATCACGCAGCAGAAGACTAAGAACTCCGCCCCGAACGTACTCCACAGCGCCCTTGTAGCAAAGGCCCCAACACTGACGCACCCAACCGCTCTGCGCCATAATGGAAGGTATGGGTCTATCACAAGGTCAGAAGAAGCGCCGCTACGGCGCGAACACGAAGGCCGCTCACACTCCAGGGGGCGGCACCCCCGACCCGCAGCATAGCGAAACCCGTGAGCTTCGGCAGTTTATGGAGGAACGCGCCGCCCACGATAAAGCGACCGGGCGGGGTTCACATGTTTTCCTCCACGTTGCGGTCGCTATTTCCCTGCTCATGGGCGTGTACCTTTTCGCGTGGGTGCTTCCCGGCTACGGCAGGCTGGCGGGTGCCCCCGTTCCCGAGCTGTCACTGGCCCTGAGCACGGATACGCTGGGGTCGTTCACGCACGGGCTTTCTTCCTCCCCCGCGGGTGACGCCCTGGGGCCTTACACGTATGCGCACCGTTCAGTGGGTTTGGCGTTTGCAGTGTTTTTCGGGTTGTCTGTGGCGGGCCTGTCGTGGGCGGCGACGGCGAAAAAGCCGCTTCGGGTGTTATTGACCGCGCTTCCGCTGGTGTACAGTGCGGTGTTTACGGCCACAATTTTTGCGGTGGACGCATCATTGGCTGACCCTGCGCATCAGCCGGGTGCACTTGTGGTGCTTCTGCCTCTGGGCTGGGCTCTTCTGGTGCTCTCGCTTCTGAGCCTGGCATACCGTGGTGTGCGGGCGTTCAAGCGGGCGGTTGCTGCTTTTATTGCGGGTGGGCCGCCCACCGAGTAGCGCCGCATCTCCTTCCAGCCTGCACGAGGCAGTAGAATTTACGTCCGACACGCTGCTGGAAGGCACCCGCCGTCCGTGGAACTTCTCCCTTGTACCGCACCCGGTAATCGTTTGGGCCGAAGCCACATTACTCTTTGCGGCGGTTATCGTGTGAGCTAATCTCCCAGGCCCCGTTCACATACTGCGCGGATACCAGGCCAATAAACTCTTCGGCTGCAACGGTTCCTTTACCGCTCTTGGGGTAGATTACCCGGCCGTCTTCCACCTCAAACTTGCCGTATGTAATCTTGAAAGTACGGGACCACAGATACCGGTCGTCTTCTTGTAACGGTTGCGGCTCGGTAATCTCGTATTCAATGGTGACGTTATCCGGCCAGTAGTTGCCTTCACGGATTTTCTTAAGCCGCACCTTCTCAAGCCCTTTGTAGTTGTCGCGTTCCGACTCTGATAGGGCGCTCTCCTCCGCCAGGGAGTAGTCCCCAGTGTTGTAGGCGTACTGGGTGGCTGCCGCCGCAAACGCGACACTCAGGTAGAGACCTTTCAAAGATTTATCGTTGGCATCCTCCGGTTTCTTAGGCTGGGGCACGTTTCGCGCCGCATGTTCCTCCGTGGCAGGTTCGTAGGTGCCCGACTTCTTATACTCTAAAACGGACTCGAAGTTAATCTTTCCCTTATAGTCGCCGCTCATATCTATATCGGTCTGCGCGGTAGCAGACGATGCGGACGGGCTAGTCTCTGAGGGTTCGTTTGATGAGGAAGATGACCCTTTTGAAACGGAACGGTTGGCATCGCATGCCGCCAGTACAAAGGCACCAGCGCTTGCGCCTAGTACGCCCAATGCTGCACGACGGTTAAAAATGGAAGACATTATTACTCTCCTCTCTGAGCCCTAACAATAAACCATTAACTTTAAAGCTCAGCAGTAACCTTCATGTTTTCGAGGTTCTACCTGCTGTCCCGCCCAGGCCCTCAGGCGAAACCGCCCGGTGCAGCCTCCGCTATGAGAGACCACACCGGGCGGATACCGCACCTCAACACATGGCGGGCATTCAGCACCCACCCCGGATGAGAAGTCTTTGACAGACCTAAACCACCGGCAGCATGCCCTGCTATAGCGGCACCACGCAAAAGTTCCCGTCATCATTAGCAATACTCGTCGCACAGGAGTATAGAGCAGTACAGCACGCACATTAGGTAGTCCGAAAGGATAAACAGAGTCCTTCGGAGATAAATACCTTTACAGAGGCAAGGGCACTTACGTTTTAGCTCTTAGACTTCGGTTGATTGGCAACCGCGCTGGTTATCCAAGCTCCGTTAATATACTGTGCCGTCAAATTACCTTTAAAGATATCGCGATATATCATGTCGTGGTCTTCGTCTGAATGGTACTCAACGTTACCGTCAATAACCTCGAATTTACCGTACTCAACGATAAATTCACGATCCCATTTGTATTTGCCGTCGTCTTCAAGCTGAGGCCTCTCTTGGGTGAGCGTATAGTCGATCGTAATATTATCCGGCCAGAATGTGCCTTCGCGGGTTTTATCGAGTCGTTCTTTCTCTTCCCTCAAGAAGAAATTGCGTTCTGGCTCGGACATAGAGCTTTGCTCCAGCAGGGAGTAATCCCCCGTGTTATAGGCGTATTGCGTTGCGGCAACCGCAAACGCGATGCTCAGGTGGAGGCCCTTGAGGGACTTCTCATCCGCACCGGCAGGTTTCTTGGGTTTAGGAACGTTTTTTGCCGGATGCTCCTTCGTAGCGGGCTCATATGTACCGGATTTCTCGTATTCCAGAACGGACTCAAAATCAATTTTTCCGCCATAGCTGCCGCTCATATCAATGTCGGTTGCACCAGACTGCGATGGTGAGGATCCTGAGTTTGATGATGCAGAAGCTGACGAGGAACTGGCCGAGGCTGAACTCGACGATGAAGAGCTTGAACTTGAAGAGGCACTCGGCGATACATCAGACGACGATGCGCTCCCCGACCCAGAGTTTTCAGCGGTGGAATTACCGCCGCACGCGCTCAGTAGTGCCGCACCGGCTCCGGTTCCGAACACGAACAATGCATTTCTGCGGGTAAAAATAGAAGACATCATTGCCTCTCATAGATATGTACGGGGGTATTTATCGGTTACTTTCAGAATAAGCGCATAGGGCTGCTTACTTCAGGATTTGCGGCAAAATGTTATGGAACCTTTATGTTCTGCGCCCTCAACACGGGCAACGGCGCCCCGCAGATAAAATAAAACCCGCTTGATGCGCCTCCGTAAGGAAGCTGCATCGAGCGGGTTCTGTAACTGTGCCCCCGCACGAAACCGCCCGGTGCAGCCTCCGCTATGAGAGACCACACCGGGCGGATACCGCACCTCAACACATGGCGGGCATTCAGCACCCGCCCCGGAAGAGAAGTCTTTGACAGACCTAAACCACCAGCAGTATGCCCCGCTATAGCGGCACCATTAAAGCTTTCCTCTTCCAACGGTTGAGGAGGATACGCACCTACTGACCACCGTTTTCTGGTGGCACGAGAGGCAGATCCTTGGAGAGCAGCCCGCTAATCTGCCACTGCCCGTTCACGTACTTAGCGCGAATTTCGCCGTTCGTGTGGTAGCGTTTACCCCAGTCGCCCTTACCGGAGTAAGTCTCCTTGGTCACCTCGTGCACCTTGCCGTCCTTCACATAGAAGTCACCATTGAGCAGTACCAGGTTGTACGCCCACACATACTCGCCTCCGCTGGATGCCACAGGGTGGGAGCCCACCAGTGTGTACTGCAAAATGCTGCCTGCCGCCGTCCAGTATTTTCCGTCGCGGGTATCGATCAGGTTAGTAGACTTCTTGAAATACAGCTGCTCCGATTCAACGATCGCCGACTGCTCCAGGTAGCGGGCATTACCGGTCTGCAGCGCATAATCCAGAGAGGTCACCGCGAACGAGATACTGCTGTACAGGCCCCGTTCCGTGCGGTCATTAATGGTGGAGGGCTTCTTCGGCGGGTAGGTGTTCTGCTGCGGTTTCTCGCGTGTTGCATACTCCTGGCGGGGGCCGGAACTGTCCACTTCAAGCGAGACTTCCCCAGATAGCTCAGTATGCCCCTCACCGGGAGTATTTCCGGATTCAAGAGGGGCAGCATCCGCGGCACCGCTCTGGGCTGCGCTACTAGATGCTGTGCCGTTCTGGGTGGTGTCACTGGATGCGGCACTGTTCGGTCCCGCTGGCTGCTGCGTACTGGGCTCATTCACCGCAGCCGCAGAACTGCTGGCAGCACCACCGGTTTCAGGCCCGTGCGCTGGGGACGACGCACTACTTGAAGCACTCGCTGAAGATGAAGCGCCTCCTGCGTTTGAGGACGAGCTGCCGCATGCGCTGAGAAAAGCGGCTCCTGCGCCGCCGCCGAGCAGCAGCAGTGCGGCTCGACGATTAAGATGGGAAGACATCTTTAGCCTCCTTAGAATCGGTCAATACCGTCACTTTCAGACTAGCCCACATGTTATGTGTCACATCATAATTTTCAGGTGTGTCTTTAATAAAACTTCAATGTTACGTTCTATGAAATGTAGACCTTTGGCCCAAGCGTGCACAGCACACGCCCCCTAAAACTCAGGCATACAGCAGAACCCGCTTGGTGCGCCTCCGTGAGGAAGCCGCATCAAGCGGGTTCTGTAACTGTGCCCCCGAGACGATTCGAACGTCCGACACCTTCTTTAGGAGAGAAGTGCTCTATCCCCTGAGCTACGGGGGCAACGTTCTCTATTATAGCGGCAACATCACGGCAGTTTTCCACCCGGGCCCCGGCGCGTCACGCTCACTACAATAGGTAGGTGAGTATTTTCATTGACCCGCCCCTCTGGCCAGCACACGGCACTTTCTTCTCGCACCTTATCTCAGACACCAGCCTGAAGGAACTGCATGACTTCGCGGCCGCCCACGAGATCAGCCCGCGCGCCTTCGACGCCGACCACTACGACGTGCCGCAGCACCGCTACGCCGCCCTCGTAAACACTGGGGCGCAGGAAGTAACCGGCACCCAACTAACTCGCATACTCATCCGCAGCGGGCTGCGGGTTCCGCTCAAAGAACGGCCTAGTAAGATCCGTCCGCGTCTTCTGCGCGCCTGGGAAGCGCTCGCACCCGGTGCTTCCGCTGTGGGCGCTGACCTGCTTGAGCGGTGGGAGCAGCCGCATCGGGCCTATCACAATAGTGTTCATCTTTCGGAGATGCTCGCCGCTCTTACCCTTTTGTACTCCCCCCAACCGGTGCCGCGCACTGTGCTTTTTGCGGCGTGGTTCCATGATGCCGTGTACGAGGCGCAGCCCGGCCAGGATGAGGCCGCCAGCGCCGAATTGGTACGTACCAATCTTATGCCTCTCACCAGAACCGGTGTTCTGACTGCTGCGGAGGTTACCGCCGCCACACAGCTGGTGGAGTTCACCGCCTCCCACCGGGTGCCTGAAGAGCTTGCCGGACTGACCGGTGGTGTACTCACCCGCGCCGACGCCGATTTTTTCATGGATGCCGACCTTGCGATTCTCGCAGCAGAAACCGCCCGGTATGGCCGTTACATTGCGGGTGTACGCACGGAGTACAGCCACTACGGGCCGCAGGTGTTTGCGCAGGGAAGGTCAGGGTTTTTACGGGAGTTCTTAGGCAGAGACCGTATTTTTGCCTCTGCGGCGGGGCATGCGCTGTGGGATGCGGCGGCTCGGGCGAATATGGCCGCTGAGCTAGAGAGCTACATCTAAAAGCCCTCTTCTAAAGCGCTCACGTAGTGCTAGCACGGCCCATATAGATAGGAGCGCGCCCACCTTACTGCTTTTTATCGTTGGGGTGCTGCGGGCCTTCAGAAGGGCTTTGAGGCTGGTTACTGTATTTCTTACGGTAGATGAATTTACCGGTGACCATGCCAATCACGATGCCAATCCCGCCGGTGATAGAGACCCACATGGCGGGATTGCCAAGAGGAATAGCCAGCAGCAGGCCGATAATAATGCCTGGTATGGCGCCAGCGACCATGCCGACGGCCAGGTAGGTGAATTCCTGATCGGAGCTACTTTTGGGGCTTTGGTACTGCATGTTCATTATTCTACCGGGCGTCCGCTACCCTTCGGTACGCCCTGTGCCCCACGTGTAGCCCCGACCAGTGTATTCGGGGTCAGCGCGTGATGCGCGGTTTAACATGGGGAAGGCACCCCGTTGGGGGTGCCTTCCTCCGAGTCTAAATATCTCTGGAGTCGAGATTAGAATGCGGTGTAGTAACCGTCAACCGACATCCAGGAAACCGGGTGCAGCTGGGTACCCTGGCTCGGGTTCAGAGCGGAGATCATCATGCCGTTACCAACGTAGATGCCCACGTGGTTGTAGCCGTTCTGGAAGACGATGTCGCCGGGCTGGGGGTTAGCGGTTGCACGCAGTTCGTTCTTCATAGCGAAGGTGTAGGGGGTCAGCTTCACGCCGTGCTGTGCGTAAACGTAGGATACGAAGCCGGAGCAGTCCCATGCACCAAAGCTGCGGCCGCCCCAAACGTAGCCGCCACCGATGCCGGTCTTAGCGGTTGCTACAACGCCCTCGTGGCCACCGGTTGCGGTCTGCACAGGAGCGGAGGGGGTGGTGGAGCTGGTGTTGGTGGTCTGCTGCTGACCGAAGCTCGGGGTGGGTGCAACGTACTCGGTCTGGTACTCAGCCTGGGGTGCAACATAGTTGGTAGCACCGGTCTGGTAGCTGGTGTAATCAGTCTCGTAGTTGTTGTAATCGTAGCTCAGGTCTGCTGCTGCAGGAACCTGTGCGAATGCGTTAGCGGGAACGGTGGAACCCACCAGAGCTGCACCAGCGAATGCCACGATACCTGCGTTACGAACGATCTTCTTAGCCATTGTGTATGTTTCCTCCATTGCTTCACGAGGTGAGCTGTCGGACTCGGGTATGGATTCACCCGGCTACCGAAGTAGCTTAGCCCCTAGGCCCCCTATAAGGGAGCCAAAAATTGGTTCCCCCGCTCCTGCCATTATGGGTAGATGTTTCACGTTGCGGCGGCAGGACTAAGCGGATCCGCTCCGTGGTGCCCTCTTACGATTAGGATTTGGACACAGATACGAGAGTACACAGAAAACTCCCAGCTGTCACATCCCAATCTGAGTTTTTTCTCAAAAAGCTACGGTTTATATACGCAAATCATGGCCCGCAGCAGCCCCTCAAGCGGCCCCCGCCACCCCCTGCATACCCTTCTTGACAAGGGAATTCGATAGATTCAGGGGGTCAAGAGACAGGCAAACCGATGCGTGCATAAATTTTCTTAAGAAAAACACAGGTGTGCTTTATCTCTTAAATATTTTTCCGATAACAAACAGGCATAATCCCAGGTGAAACCACGTATCCCATAGGAAATAGGCGGCCGGTAAGGACGCACCTGCCGATGAATATAAAAAAATTTGGCTTCGGGCTAAAAGGCTCAGGTGACCCTCAAGAAACGCTGCCCCTTCGGGAAGAGCTTAACAAATAATGCGGGGCGGTGCGGCCATAACTGACCGCACCGCCCCGCATCCGGCGGCACCGCGCTACGAACGCTTCACCACAATAGCGTTGGCAACGTCCTCATCGAGCGACAGGGAGGTCTCCTCCCCATCTGCACGCACAATCACGTCGTCGTCTTTACCGGCGATAACCGACACGCTGGCACCGAATGAGATACCGGCATCCGCCAAAAGCTTGAGAAGCTCAATATCGGTCTGAATCGACTCTGGGAACCGGGAGACAGTAAACCGGTCCTCCGGCCCCGAATCACGGGCCGCAATCGACATGGGCACGGTCCGTTCGTCGTTGTGTTCACTTTCCACGCCCAGCTCTTCAAGACCGGGAATTGCATTTCCGTACGGCGAGAACTTGGGGTTATTGAGCATCGCCAGGATGCGTTTTTCCACATGGTCGCTCATCACGTGCTCCCAGCGGCACGCCTCATCGTGCACATACTCAATGTCCAGCCCAATCACATCGGAGAGCAGGCGCTCCGCCAGGCGGTGCTTACGCATCACCTCGACCGCTTTCTTACGGCCAGCATCGGTGAGCGCCAAGTGGCGGTCAGGCTCAACACTGAGCAGCCCGTGCTTCTCCATACGGGCAACAGTCTGCGAAACAGTCGGCCCGGAGTGCTCCAGACGTTCGGCGATGCGCGCACGCATGGGGGTAATGCCCTCTTCCTCAAGCTCAAGGATGGTGCGCAGGTACATTTCGGTAGTGTCAATAAGATCGGTCATGCCGCCTGTATCCCTTTTCCCTGCCGACTAGGACAACCTAGCCTTAGTTATGATGCTCTTCTGAGTAACTATTATGTACCTTTTTAGCGTGTTTCGCCACGGATTGCGCGGCGCGTCGCCCGAAGCGAACGTCCCGCCAGGTGTACCTGACGGGCCCGTATCGCCACGCAGTCTAGCCCTCAGAGTTACGTGTGGCGGAGGTTTTTGCGCGTTTGCGCCCGCCCGATCCCCGTCCGGAGCCCTTACGTCCGCCGCTCTTCTGCGGGGCGTCCTGCTGCGGAGCGGAATCCCCCTGGGATGCTTTCTGCCCGCCTGCTCGCTGCCGGTTCAGGTTCTTCCGGTTCTGTGCTTTTCGGGCGCTACGGCGCGCCTTGCGGCTCTTGCCGCCGGTTTTGGGTGTCTCAGTATCAGCGTCGAATTGAGGTTCCTCGTCCTCGTACACATCCTCAGGGTCAGCAGCGAGCGCCTCGTCAAGATCGGCGGTATCAGGCAGCTCCTGAAGGCGCTGCGCCCAAGGCACCCAGTCGGGGGCTAGCAGTGCGTCATCGCCGGGCAGCAGACCAACCTCGCATACGGTCGCCACTTTCGAACGTGGCGCCCGCGCTAATGTGGCGAACCAGAACCACCCCCGGTAACCGGGCAGGGTGCACTCAAACAGATGGGTGGTCAAACGATCCTCTTCACCGCGCAAATGGTGCAGCAGGCCAATGGTGTTTTTGGGGGCGATCTGCTCAATACCGGCCAATGCTACGTCTTTGGCCTGCGCCAAGACCGTGTCCACACGGCTGGTGCGGCGGCGCTTATGCGGCTGCCCAAGGGTGGGTTCACCAACCTGCTCGTATGTGTGGTCGGCAAACGGGTCAAAGCTGGCGGTTTCGGTCGGGTTCTGGTCAATCACCTGTTCAGACATACCACTATTAAAGCATTCTTAAGGTTCGCTGGGAGGGCGGGGCGACCTGCCTTGACCTCTTACGTTCACGGTTCGCGCCGGCGTGCCATTATGGCGCGGTTTTCCGCCATTTTTCTGCCCTGATGCAACCTCTTATTCCTCGCAGAGAATACGGTATGCGCGCTACCGGGCTGGCAAACCTCCCAAGGGAACCTGCAAAAAAGATGTGAATACCGTCCACAACGCCGCAATATTAGTATTTCCACCCCGTTAAAGGGGCCTAAACCTGCTACGGTTATGCCATGACTAGCGAACGAGAAACGCCTCTTGAAGTAGCCAATGAGCTCCCCTACACCCGCGCTATCCGCTGGTTGGGAGCCGGTGGCGGCATCCTCGCACTGCTGTGCACCCTTTCGGGGGTGGCGATGCTAGTACTCAAGTGGGTGGATGCTCATCCCCCCGCCGTTATGAGCCAGGTTCCCCTGGTGCTGTTCCCCGTCGCTTTCATCGCGCTAATGCTTGCCCTCCTCCTTGCGGTTCTTCGGCGTAAGTCAAGTTAGAGGGCCTTCCGGCCGCGCAACCACATATATACGTCAGAAAAGAGTGAACATGTCTGCTGAAGCTAAGCTGCTCGTCGTTGATGACGAGTTCAACATTCTTGAACTACTCGCCACCTCCCTGCGTTTTGCCGGGTTTGAAGTGGTGACCGCCGGAAACGGACGCGAGGCCATTGAGAAGGCCGAGCAGGAACAGCCCGACCTGATTGTGCTTGACGTGATGATGCCGGGCATGGACGGGTTTGATGTGACGCGCCGCCTGCGTGAAGGCGGACGCACCTACCCTGTGCTGTTCTTGACCGCGAAAGACGCCACCGAAGATAAAGTTGCTGGTCTCTCAGCAGGCGGTGACGACTACGTGACTAAGCCGTTCTCGCTGGATGAGGTGATCGCCCGTATCCGAGCCATCCTGCGCCGTTCCCGCTCGCTGCAGGAGGAAGATACTGCTATTTTGCGGGTGGATGATCTGAGCCTGAATACCGACACCCATGAGGTGTTCCTTGGCGAGGAGGAGATTGACCTCTCCCCCACCGAGTTCAACCTGCTGCACTACCTGATGCTCAACGCAAACCGGGTGCTGTCGAAGGCGCAGATCCTCGACCACGTGTGGGAGTACGATTTTAACGGCGACTCGTCCATTGTGGAGTCGTATATCTCGTACCTGCGCCGCAAGATCGACAACAACCGTGAGGGCCACGAACCCCTGATCCACACCAAACGCGGCGTAGGGTACATGGTTCGTGGTTCCCGCAGCTAGGGGCGGTACCTATTAAACTGTTCAACCGCGAACCCGCACAGCAGCCCCCGGAGGCCCCGGAAGCGGCTCAACAGAATGCCTCCACGCAGAAGCACATGGGGCGCAGACCCCTTGAGCGTATACCGTTCACGCTGTCGCTGCGCACGCAGCTGGTGCTGGTGACCTCTGCGCTGATTGCTTTGGCGATCGTTGTGACCTCCCTTGTGGCGATTTCGGCGTTGCGTGCGCAGATGGTGCATCAGCTGGATGACGAGATGAAGGCGAACTCGGCGAATCTGCTTTCCCTTGTCTCGAACAATAGCCAGCATCCCGTGCAGGAGGCCACGCTCGGTTCGTACCATGTGTACCTGCTGGATGAGCACGGCAACACCCTGTACGCGCTCAGCCCCGATACGAGCTCCCGGGACGAGCCGCAAGTAACCGGCTGGACAGCCGATAAAGTGCGCAAAAATAACGGGGTCGGCACTACTGTTAACTCGGTGGAAGGGTCGAAAGACTGGCGTCTGCTGCCGATGACGCTTAATAACGACACCAGCGTGAACGGGGTGCACGCCACCTCCATGGTGGTTGCCTTACCCCTGGAGCAAACCAACCAGGTGGTTGCTCTCGTAGGTGTGCTCACCTTCGCGTTCGGGCTGGCCACGCTCGCCTCGGCTATTGCAATGACGTGGGTGATTGTCACCCGCACTTTCGAGCCGCTGGCGCGCGTGGAGCAGACGGCGGCGAAGATCGCTAAAGGGGATCTGTCCCAGCGTATTGAGGACTACAACCCCGGCAATGAGATCGGCAGTCTTGCCACGTCGCTGAACACCATGCTCGCCCAAATCGAGACCTCGTTCAATGCGCAGGCAAAATCTGAGGCGAAGATGCGCCAGTTCGTGGGCGATGCATCCCATGAGCTACGCACCCCCCTGGTGAGTATTCGCGGGTACTCCGAGCTGTACCGGCAGGGGGCGTTGCCGAATGAGGACGCCGTGGCCACAGCTATGGGCCGTATTGAGGCGGAATCTAAACGTATGGGGCAGCTGGTGGAGGATCTGCTGACGCTGGCCCGCATTGATGAGCGCCGAGAATCGAAGCTGGCCCCGTTTGATATGTTCCACCTGGCGGTGGACGCCACCAACGATGCCTTCGCCACCTCCCCCGACCGTGAGATTACCCTGGTGGGCCTGACCGACGATGTGGCGCCCTGCTCCGCACCGGTGGTCGGTGATGAGCCGCGGATGCGTCAGGTGGTGGCGAACCTGCTCACCAACGCCATGCGGTACACCCCTGAGGGTTCGCCTCTTGAAGTTGCGGTGGGTGTGCGGCAGGAGGCTCCCGGGGTGCCGCGCGCCATTATTGAGGTGCGCGACCACGGCCCCGGTATTCACGGTGAGGATCGTGAGCGCGTGTTTGAGCGTTTCTACCGCACCGACACTTCACGCTCCCGGGAGACCGGGGGCACGGGTCTGGGCCTGTCGATTGTGGCCGCAATCGTGGAGCAGCACGACGGGCATATCCGTATTGAAGAGACTGATGGAGGCGGGGCCACGTTTGTGGTGTCGCTGCCGGTTTTGGCGGGCGCTGGCTAAAAGAAGCTGCGGTACATGCGGGGCGCACGGTGACGGTGTAAGAGCCGAACCGTGCGCCCCTTTCGCGTGTGCAGGGGTGTTCCACGGGCTGGTGGTCTGGGCGCCGCTAGCCCCGCAAAACTTCATATTTCTTCATACTGAGGGGGTCTGTGGGGGTATTCAGGGCTGAAAATTGAGTTTTACTCTGTGGATAAGCTGGTTTTACGACCAGGTAACATAAGTTATCCACAGATTTATTTTAATTCATGAAAATATTTTTTGATTCGTTTTAGTCTTGTAACAAGCGCTTAGGAATTAGGTGCTAGAGGCACAACCAATACATACCCTACTGAAGGAGAACCTATCATGGCACAGTTCATTGTCGATTCCGAAGTCATTGCGTCAAAGAGCGCGCAGGCAAAAGCACACGTCGCTTCCATCACCGCAGAGGTGAACGGCATGACTGCTTCCCTGCAGGATTTGCAGAGCTCTTGGACCGGCTCGGCCTCGACCAACTTCCAGGGCGTGCTCGATAAGTGGCGTGCAACCCAGCGCCAGGTGGAAGAGTCCATCGCCCAGATTAACGAAGCGCTTTCACGCGCCGGTGTTAACTACTCCGATACCGAACAGTCGAACGCTTCGATGTTTATGGGGTAATATAATAAGCGAATTCTGCAATTTCAATTCAATAAACCGATATAAGTAACTCAAGATATGTGGTGAGTCTACTTTAACGTTGTGGGCCGGTTACATGATGTACCCGCCCCAATCTTTTAACCTGCTACCATCCCAGCACCCGCAGGCCCGTGCCCCACCCCCTTCTGAGCGCAGGCTCACCCGCCCGCCCGAACGTAACGAACCGGCCAGCGCCGCACTTTTGGCGGCTGCTAGCCAGCGGCACACAGCGGATCCTATGAGGCTGGGCTTGGCAGGTGAAACTAGCCGGGCATGGCGGTATCCTGCCTGAACCGCAGACGCCAAGAACCCGCCTGCGCATCATAATGCCACAGGCTGGAACGGTTCACCCAACCGCGCGCGGTATCCACCACCGCCATCACCAGCACATTCGCGGTGTCCACCAGTTCCACTACGCGGTGAGTTGGTTCCCCGCGTTGAGTAAACGCGCGGGCACGGTACTCGATGGTGGAGGCTCGCGAAACCGGGCGGCCAGCAGAGGTAATCCACACCAGGTTCTCGTCCAGAAGCTCGGCGATTTCCTCCTCGCCCATGGCCGCGCCGTTGGCTTCAAGCTCTTCTTCTGCGGCAAGCGCCTCATCAGGGTCGGCGGTGAGCTGCTGCTGTGTCTGTTGTGGGCTCTGAACATGAGCGGCCTGCTCGTGCCGCTCGGCTCGCTGCGCCGCCTGCGCTAATTTCTCCTTACGCTCCGCCACCGCCTGCGGGTCGGGGGCAGCAACAGCAGAGGCGGGTTTGAGCACACCGTTGAGTTTGAGGGCGTTGAATCCTTCACGGGCCTGCTGCGCCTGCTCTATCGTGAACTCTTCAACGCTCAGATGCGCATCTGCTGAGGGGCCCTGCTCAGGCTTGGCCTCCGCAGCCGGAGCCTGCCCGCCGGGGGCCCTTGAAGATGCCCCAGCAGCCGCACCAAAGCCCGGGCCGGCATCCGGTGTGTTCCCCTGCTGGTACGCCTGCGCGGCGGCGTTTGCGCGCGCATCAGCGGCCTCGTTCAGTTCGTGGCCGGAGTGGCCCTTGACCCACACCAGCTGGTAGTCACGCCCAGCGGTGGCAGCATCCAGCTCTTGCAGCAGTTCACGGTTCAATACCGGCTTGCCGTCGGCTTTTTTCCAGCCGCGGCTCTTCCAGCCGGGCATCCACTTGGTGAGGGAATTAATCACATACTGGCTATCGCAGTACACCACAAGTTTACGTTCGGGCATGTGCGCGGTCGCCTCGAACAGGTCAAGGACAGCCTTCAGCTCACCCATATTGTTGGTGCCGTGCTCCCAGCCCCCAGCCGCCCAGTGATTGTCGTCAATGTACCAGGCCCATCCCGCCGGGCCGGGGTTGCCCAGCGCCGAACCGTCAGCAGCCGCAATAATCTCGCTCATGCACTCGACTTTACCCTACCGGCGGTTACAAACAGTGACATGTTCGTCATACACATATCTGCATATTTTCCCTCTGGCGGGAGTAGACTATAGAGCATGATCACCACTGTCTCTACTTCCGGCGGTGCACAGGTGGCGGTATTTGCCTTGCCCACACGCACCATGTACAGCGGCCTGCGGGTCAGCTGGCTCAGCTACCTAGGTGCGGCTGAACAACGCCGCGCCGCCGAATTGCCCACCCCCGTCGGGGCGGTCAGCTACCTCTCCACCCAGGCGCTCATGCGCTCTATGGCGGCATGCCGACTGGGGGTTGCCTCCAGCGCGGCGCACACGATCGAAGTGGATCGTACCTGCACCCTATGCAACAGCACCAAGCCGCACGGTAAGCCCCGCATTGAGGGCATGAACTTCAATATGTCGCAGGTTTCGTCCCTGGCGGTGGGCGGGTTCTGCCCCGACGATGCGCAGGTGCTCGGGGTTGATCTTGAGCCCCGTCGAGACCGCCTATTCCCCGGGTTCGCGCGGGTGGCGCTGTCACTGCGTGAACGTGAAATATATGAGGCAACCACCGGTGAGGCACGCAACCTGCTGGGGGTGGCGTTATGGACCGCGAAAGAGGCAGTGCTCAAAGCCACCGGCCACGGGCTGAGCGTCTCCCCGGCGGCGGTGCGAGTATTTTTCAGCGACTCCCTAACAGACCAGCTGGCGGAGGCTTTCGAGGCATCCCATGAGCTGGCTGACGAAGAGGTGACGGCCGCATCCGTCTGCTCCGCGCGCGCAGTGTTCACCGTGCCTTCACGGGATAACAGCGACACCACGGAAGAACGGTCGTTCTATATCACCTGGACGGCGCTCACCCTACACCCCGAGAAGCAGCCCGCCCACAACAGCCCGCAGAGCACCAACCCGGCGCACGGCAGCGATGTCGCTGCCGAACAATTCCTCCTAGCCACCGCAACTGAAGGGGTGCCCAACAGCGTGCACGTACACCCGGTGGCTACCCCCGTTGAGCTGCGCAATAACCTGGCGCCGCTCACTTTTTCCCAGCTGCCCACCATGAGGATGGGGGCTGACCCCGTCACCGCCTAACCACCCCTGCCGTATACTGGCGCACCGGGCGGCGCAGTGAAGGACGATGAGGAAGCGCTCTACGCCGCCGGGGGTGCTTCAGGGAGTGTATTAATCCCCAGCGCACGCCCGAAACTGCGCAACTTCGTGCCGGTTTCGGTGTGTTCCAGCACCGGGTCTGATTTAGCCACAATGCCCGCGCCCGCGTAGAGGATGGCGGTTTGCGCATCAACTTCAGCGCAGCGCAGCACGAGCGCCCACTGGCCGCTTCCGTCCGCGTTCATATAGCCAACGAGCCCGCCGAAATAGTCTCGGCTAAACGGCTCAAGCTCGGTAATCATACGCCGCGCAACCTCAGTGGGGGTACCGCAGATCGCGGGGGTCGGGTGGATAGCGTGCGCACCATCCAGGCAGGTCATACCCTGTTTCAGCACACCCGAGATGGGGGTGCCAAGGTGCCACAGCTGCGGGGTTTGCAGAAGCGAAGGCTCCTCAGGAATAGTGAGCTGGCGGGTAATAGGTTCCAGCTGCGCGCGAATACTGGCAATAACGGTCGCATGTTCGCCACGATCCTTCGGTGAAGCCATAAGCCGCCGCCCAATAGCCTCATCCTCGGTGCTGCCGCGCTCGGCGATGCGCGGGGCGCTGCCCGCCAACGGGTGCGTTTTGAAGGCGCTGCCTTCCCCGGTGTCTGGTTCGGTACTGAAAATCAGTTCCGGCGAGGCGCCCATCAGATATGGATGCTCCAGCCCGCGATGCCCCTGCGGCAGTTTGACGCTAAAAACAAACGTGTTGGGCTGCTGTGCGCGCAGGTTGTTGTACACCCCGGCACAGTCGAGGGCGCCCGGCGCGTAATCGGCCCGCAGCAGGCGAGAGAGCACAATCTTATCCAGCTGATGCGCTTTCATACGCTCAACGGCGGTCGTTACTGCCTGCCGGTACCCGGGGTTCTCACGCCCCTGAACCCGCGTTGGTTCGGCGAGGGTGACCTCACGCTCGGGCACCGGGATGTCGTCGATCTGCAGGTGCTCGGGCACGAACAGGTGTGCGGGGGCGTCGGGGTCAAAAGGAATGAGGCCGACCACGGCGGTACCGGCCTCAACGGCGGCAGCGTGTGCCTGCTGCGGGGTGACCTGACGGAGGGAACCGGCGGTGCGCATCACGCGGGTGCCGGTGGCAAACATGAAATCGGGCAGGGTAGTGCTCACAGATGATACAGCCTTTCGGGCCTGCTAGAGGGTCGCGCCGCCATCGGCAACAATGTTTTGCATGGTGATATGCCGTGAGGCATCGCTAATGAGGAACGCATTCACCGCCGCAATATCGGCGGGGTCGGCGATGCGCCCAAGCGGAATTCCCAGGCGGAAAGTCTCGGGGCTGCCCGCCACCGGCAGGGCGCTGAGGTCTTCGCCGTTCCACGCGTCGGTCACCATGGGGGTGCGGGTGGTGCCGGGGCAGACCGTGTTCACGCGAATGCCGTGGCGCGCCAGCTGCAGCCCAAAGCTTGACGATACGCGCACTGCTGAGGCTTTCGAGGCCCCGTAAGCACCGAACTCGGCGCGGGGCACGCGGGCGGCGTTGGAGGCGACCGTCACCAGCGAACGCGTGTTCTCAGGGGTTGCCTGTGCCTGCTCAATCATAACGCGCGCGAACTCGCGCAGGCACAGGAAAACACCGTCAGCATTGACCGCGTGCAGCCGTTTCCAGTCCTCAAAGGAGGTGTCTAAGAGCGGCTGGCTGTGGGCAATCCCCGCCGCGAGCACGGCACCTTTAATGAGCTCCCCCACCTCAGCGGCGGCATGTGCGAGCGCCCGCACCGACTCTTCATCCCCCACATTAACAGGGCTGTAGCGGAACGTGGCGTCGCTGTAGGCGGCGAATGATTCGTGCGGGGTCTCCGCCAGATCGGCGGCGTACACCGAATAGTTATTCTTGATGAGTTCGTGCACGGTTGCCGCACCAATTCCGCCGTTCGCGCCGGTCACAATAACCCAGCTCATGCGATTACCTTCCCGGTTTCCGGCGCCCCGTCCGCGCCGGGGGCACCAGCGGTAATCTGCGCCAGCACCTCGGCGGTGTCTAGCACTCGGGCGCATCGGCCTGAGGCGTATTCGCAGGCCATACGGTGCTCTTCCTCAGTGAAGTCGGCGAGCGCATCTGCCACCATGAAAGGCTGAATATCGCGCATGAACGCCTCCAGGGCGGTGGTGAGGCAGCCAATATGTGCGTACACTCCGCTGATGATGAGCTGGTCACGCCCAAGCTCTTTGAGCTGCTCTTCGAGCGGGGAGCGCACGAAGGCGGAGTACCGCCATTTGGTGAGCACAGTATCGGCCTCGGTGGGGGCGAGCTCGTCAAGAATCTGGGCGCTTTCATCGTCCTGCAGGCCGTCGCCCCAGAAGTCGGTCAGCAGGCGCCTGTCGGCGGGGTTCTGGCGGGGCGGCTGGGCGGTGTAGTAGACCGGGATATTCGCCGCGTGTGCCGCATCCACTAGGCGGCGAATATTGGCAATGGCAATGTTGATTTGGGCGTCTGGGAGGGTTTGGCCGTCGCGTTCCAGCTCAAAGGCGCGCACGAAATAGCGCTGCATATCGTGCACAAGAAGCGCAGCGCGAGCAGGATCGACCCGCCAATTCACGCGGTTCTGGTGCTCCTGGTCTCGGTACGAATAGGGTGCAATTTTCTTGGGCAACGCCACGGATGACTCCCCCGTCTTTTGTATGCTTGGTGAATGACGTGCCAGCGGCGCGCACGTACGATTAAATATTAGGACATCCTGACCTAACCTGCATCTTTGGGGGTGGTGATTACGCCCCGGAAAGAAAATATAGCAAAGGCCCCTGACAGCGGTGGACAACTGTTCACCTCATGCCGGGGCCTTACTACATATACCGGGTGACGATGCGGCAGCCAGCACCACGAAGACAACACAGCCAGCGGGGCGTAAAACCGCCGCCCCGGCTCACAGCTTGAACGGCGGTCCCGCACCCGCAGAATAGCGCTCGCGTGGGCGGGTAGGCGTACTGGCTAGGCGCGCCGCCCCACGGGTTTTAGGCTACGGGGCTAGGCCACAGGTTGGGCCACTGCCAGCACCTCATTCAGCCCCTCGGTAATTGAGGGGTGGGTGTAAATTTCATCACGTAGCTGCGATGCCGTAATATTGTGGCGCATTGCCAACGCCACGAGGTTGATAACCTCCATAGACTCGACCACCAGCAGCTGAGCGCCAAGAATCTGGTCAGTCTCGGCATCAATTACGAACTTCATGATGCCGCGCGGGTTTTCCAGGGTCTTCGCACGCGGCATGGCGGCGATAGCGGCAACAGGCTTGGCGGCAACCTTGATAGTGTGGCCTGCGGCGAGCGCATCACGCTCAGTCAGGCCGACAGACGAGAGCGGCGGGTTCATGTAGATGGTTGCGGCAACCGCCCGGCGGTCCTTCGTGGAGCGGGAACCGTCGCCAAGCAGCTGCGAAAGCACCACGCGGTAGTCATCCAGGGAAATGTAGGTGAACTGCGGGCCACCGTTGACGTCGCCAAGCGCAAAAATATTCGGTACCGTGGTGCGCAGGTGCTCGTCGACAGCGATTGCGCCGTGCTCGGTGGTTTCGATGCTCGTGTTCTCAAGCCCCAACCCCTCGGTGGCGGGTTTACGCCCGGTTGCGACCATCACGTAATCCACCTCAAGGTGCTTGGACGCACCCTCGGAGTCCAGGTAGTTCACGGTCACGGAGTCGGCGTTATCGGTTACAGACTCTACGCGAACGCCCGCGTGAGCGGTAATACCTTGGTCGGCGATAATCTCGCGTGCCGCCTGGGCGACATCGTCATCGTAACGCCCAAAAAGCGCGGGAGCGCCTTCAAGCAGGGTTACTTCGGTGCCGTAGGAGGAGAAAATACCGGCGAACTCGACGCCGATAGGACCGCCGCCGATAATGCCCAGGCGCTTCGGGCGCGGGGTGATCTTCTGCAGTTCGGTAGAGGTGAGCACGCGCTTCGATTCGCGGGCGCCCGGGATAGGCGGGATAGTCGCCACGGCACCGGTGTTGATGATAAAGCAGTCGGCGGTGACGACCAGTTTGTCCTCGCCCGCGGTGACCTCGACCTCGGTGTCTGAGAGGAACCGTGCGTGACCGTCAATGAGTTTGGCGGTGGCGTTCGATTCGAGGATTTCGCGGTTCTTCGCGCGCATGGCACCGGTGAGTTTGTCGCGGAAAATCACGGCGCTCTCGTAGGCGGCGTTCGCAGCGTCGGCGTTGTGTTCGCCGCTGGCACGGAACTCGTCAGCCCGGTGCACAAGCGCCTTGGTGGGCACGCACCCGATATTGATGCAGGTGCCGCCGTACATGTTTGAGGACTGCTCGATCAGGGCAACGTTCTTGCCGGTTTTCGCGTAGGCACCAGCAAGGGTTTTGCCGCCCTTGCCGAAGCCGATAACGACCATATCGAAGTGAAGGCGCGCGGTAGTCATAGTGTTCTCCCGGTGAAGTTTGAGGTGTTCATAATTCGTGTCTGGTGTTCCGGTGAACTTCAACGGGCGGCGTTTGGCATTTATTCCTGGTTTTTGCAAGAAAACATTAAGTTTTTTGACGCTGCGCTGGGGGTGCCTCTACCTTTTCCAGGCAGCCTAAAAAAGAGCCTTTATGTGAATAAAGCATTGAAAATCCCGCTTTATTCACATAAAGGCTCTTTTTACACCCAACAACGGGAGTGTGTAAGCTACCGCGACACCACGCTCACACGCTCACGCTGATGCTCCCCCGACTCAATAAGGTCAATCACGGCGACCGCAAAATCCGCGTAGCTGATTTCGCTCTGCCCGGCGGCATTCATCGTCAGCACATCGCCTGCCAGCTGGTATTCACCCGTGCGCTCACCCTCAGGGTTAAACACCAGGGCCGGGCTCAGATATGTCCAGGCAACATCGTCGCGGATGCGCAACGCATCATACGCCTGCGCCATCGCGGTAGCCAGCGGTTTGAATTCTTCGGGCATAGCGGGCGAGTCTACAAGCCGCTGATCCGTGGTCGAGTCGGGGTATAGGCTGCCAGCGCTGCCGATAACAAGCAGGCGGGTTTGGGTGCCGCTGAGCGTATCCGCAAGATGTACTAAATGATCCTTGTGCAGGTGCAGGCTCTCGGGAGTCCACGCGCCGAAGGCGTCTACCACCGCATCGAACCCCGACAGGTCGTTGCGAGTGAGCGCGAAAACGTCCTTAATGAGCGTGTTCTGCGCCTGACTGGGGTGCTCGGAACGCATGATAGCGGTAACTTCATGCCCGCGTTCGGTGGCCTCTTGCACGACGAGAGTACCGGATTTACCGTTTGCACCGATGACTGCGATTTTCATGTTTCCTCCGCGATAAACGTTGTATTCTTAGGACGTATTCAACGCTACCGACGCGATAAACACCTGTGAAGACGGCACTTTAACGTGCCCCAGTTACCCCGAGGAAACTATTGTGACGGACCAGTACCTTTACCAAAACGCCGAGCTGCCGCAGTGCCCCGTCGAAACCACGCTGGAGGTTATTTCAACACGCTGGGGCGCTCTGATTGTGCGTGATCTGCTCAACGGGCCCCTGCGGTATAAGGAGCTTCAGCGCTCGCTCGGCGATATTTCGCAGAAGGTGCTTACCGAGAATCTGCGCCAGCTTGAGGCTCGCGGAATTCTCACCCGCACCGTCTACGAGCAGGTGCCGCCGCGTGTGGAGTATAAGCTGACTGAGCTGGGGCAGAGCATGCGCACCCTGTTCGATGCGCTGTGGGCGTGGGGCGAGCACTACCAGGAGGTCGTTGCGCAGAGTTAGTTGTGAAAGAGCGGCGGCGACGGTGAGCGTTATTGCGCCGGTTGGCCTTGGTGGGCATCGGTTTTCTAGTTTGGGTTTTTATGTATTTGACGGTTATTTAAGTCGCCGCATGCGAAATAAACCTCAAAATAGAAGCGTCTCTGCGCTTTGAAATCTAGACTTGTGGTAAACGCTTTTACCCCGGATGAAGGAGCCGTTATGGATGCCCGCGATGTTCTGCGCGAAGCCGCAAGCCGACCCGCCACCGAAGCGAAAGCCCTCATAGACACCCTGCCCGAAGGGGCATTGAACGCGCACGCGGGTGGGCACACGAATTCGATCGCCTGGCTACTGTGGCATGCGGGGCGACAGATGGATGCGCAGCTCGCGCAGCTGAATGGCGAGCCGCAGGTGTGGCATAGTCAAGGGTTTGATGCCCGCTTCAACTTGGGCGAGCTGGGCGACACGGTGGGCTACGGGCATACTGCGGAGCAGGCGCGTGCCGTCGTGGTGGAGGGTGCCGCGTTGCCGGTCGAGTATCTGAGCGCAACTGCTGCGGCGTTGAGCGAGTATATTGCGGGTTTGAGCGAGGCTGATTTGGATGACGTGATTGATACGTCGTGGACTCCGCATGTGACGCGTGGGGTGCGGCTGGTGAGCATGATCGACGATGCCGCCCAGCACGTGGGGCAGGCGGCGTATGCGGCGGGTATTCTCGCGGGCGCAGCCGGTTCAGGCGGGGAGGCGTAGTGGCAGTTAACACGAACAGAAACGATTGGCGTGATGGTGCAACTGCTGAGCAGGTCGCGACGGTTGAGTGTGTGTACCGTAACCATCCGAGTCTGCCGTATATTTCGCCGGAACGTAACCTGGCGGCGTGGCTTGAGGAGGTGGAGCTATCCTCGTCGAAAGTTGTTCCGAAGTGGGCGCTTGAGCCGGTCGCCAACATTGAACTTTATGGCGGGTACCTGTTTGAGGTGACGGCGGGTGACATTATTCTGCTGTGGCGCATAAGCTTCAGTACCTTCACCACGCAGAGCTGGTTCCCGAAATATTTTGAGTACACCTACGGGATTGATGCGGCGTTCGACCTGCGGATGCTGGTTGAGGCCGGACTCGTAGAGATAGAGTCCGCCGCAGATTCTCTGGACTTAGTGACCGCCCCGGCACTGCGCAAGGCCCTCAAGGATGCGAGCGTGAACGGGTTGAGCAGTGCGAAAAAGGCCGATTTGATGAGGCTTGCACGGGAACACCTCTCCCCTGCCCAACTTGAGGACGTGGTTCCTGTGCGATCCTACAAGCTCACCACCGCAGGGCACGCACTCCTTGATGCCCACCCCGAGGTGGTGGCTAAACATCCGAAGAAGGGTTAAGATTCTTGCCTTTTGGGGTCTTCTGCCCTAAATAAGCTAGGCGGAAGATGGTTCGGCTCAAGACCGTCCGTATTATTTTTATTGGGATTATTATCCCAACTTATGGATAGACCATAGTTCCATGATGTCCTCCATTCCGGGTGATCTTTTTTATTTCGTTTATACCAGAAATCATAAGCCTTCCCTTTCTCAAATTTTTCCCTTTCAATATCTTCTCTATCAGCTTCTATCAAATCTCCATACGGGTTTATTAGGTAAATATCCTTAAGGGCATGGTATCCATTTCGAAAAATAATATTTTTCTGTTTCTTATTATCTTTCTCCACAAAGAAGATGATATAACATACCATCAAAAATAAAGTAATAACTGTCATGCTTACCCACCAGGAAACATACCCCAAAATAGCCCCTGATATATATAATAAAATATTTACAACCATACCAGCTCCTATAATTATATTAAGCTTCCAATTTTTTAATATCACATTATTCCATGACGGCTTCGGGTAATATATACCTCCTGAGTAGGGCCTAATTAAACATAGGTTTTCTCTAACCTCGGCAGACAAAATTCCGAGTTTCACAACCCGGTTTTCAAGAGTAGCCCGGGCTAAAATATCGTTATAGGTGCTATATATGGTTTCCATTTCCAGCTCATCCTTGAATTCTTTTGGATAAGATTCTAAATCTTTCAGAATCATCGACCACTTCTCAAGACGCAACAGTTCTGGTGGCGTAGCCTCTTTCCTATTCTCAAGGTCCTCTTTAGCAACCTTCGTACCACGACGTGAACCTGCATAAGACATAAACGCTGCTAAGAGAGGAATTGCAATACTGATAATAACATCTTTAACTTCCATAACGTTCTCCTAGAAAAATAATTGCCTGAATAATTTTAAATTCAATAAATACTTTGAATTATTTGCAGCCATAATTACCTTCTTCCAAAACTTCACTATCGAATACAGAAACATAACCTATCTTATTAATATAAATGCGTCCGCAAGGAAAATTTATCAACGATTAAAACGTAACATCAGTTATAAAACCTCTACTTATAACGGTTGATCTACCATAATTTTTATTTTTAACTTCACTTATGCATCACCTTACCGTTAAGATTCTCTCGAGTGTTGGATTTTCGGGGAGAAGCACCCAACGATTCTGTTTGTGACAAGCTATAGTACGAAACCCACAGCGACACGCCGCTTCATTACACCACCATCTCAGACCCGCAACATTGCGGGTTATCCCCTTAAATCACAAGAAGCGGGGTTTGCCCGAAAAGGTGAGAAAATGTCGCATTTCGGGGCAAAACCCGCTTCTCACGGAGTTGAGGAACCCAACGCCTACCCGCGCCTGAGCAAGGTAATGACCTCATAGTGGTTCGTGTGAGGGAACATATCCAACAAACGCGCGGCGACCGGCTTGTAGGAGGGCATGCGCTCCAGGTCAGCGGCAAGGGTTTTTGCGTTGCAGCTCGAATAGATGACGTGTTCAATCCCGGAGTCCTCAACCCAGGCGCACAGTCTCTCACCAATACCTCGCCTAGGCGGGTTTACTACCAGCATCTCGGGGGTTTCGTGGGCGTTCACGGCGAACTCGGTTGCATCCCCTGCCGCAAATTTCACGCCCTCAAGCCCCTGCTCGGTGACGGTGCGCTGGGCGCTGCGAATCGCCTCCGCACTGATCTCGATCCCGGTGACCTCGCCGTGCATCACCTGCGCCGCGTGCAGGGCAAAACCGCCCACGCCGCAATACAAATCCCAGAGCGTGCGCGGCTGCACCTGCGCCACCCACTCGCGGCCCTGCGCGTACATCGCCTGCGCAATCTGCGTGTTTGTCTGAAAGAAGCTCTGGGGCCGCAGGTGCAGACTCATGCCGTTCACGCGCATCGGCAGGGTTTGCCGCTTGGTCAGAATAATCTCTTCATCGCCCTCGATCAGCGCCACATGCTCGCGCAGCAGGTTCACCGACAGCACCGCCAAGTTCGGCAGACGCTCCTGCAGCCACCCCAGTTGGCGGCGAATAGGCACCAGCAGCTTCTTCGAGCGGAGCACGAACCGCACCATCAGCTCGCCCGTCTCGGATGCGGTCACCAGAATATTCTTGAGCTCACCGCGCCGTGCCGGAATGTCATACGGGGTCAAACCGGCACGCTGAATAAGCTCGTGCAGCACCGGAATGGCGCGTTCAATCGGCTCAATATAGAGCGGGCATTCGCTTAAATCGGTGGCGCGCCCCGAACGATAATCCACGATGCCCAGGGACGGGTTCTGCGCCGAACCGCCCACCACCAGCTTCGCCTTATTCCGAAAATGCGCCTCGTCACTGGCGACAGGTTCCAGCCAGGTCAGGTGAGGGTACGCCGCCAGAAGCCTGCGCGCATCGGCCTGTTTCGCCGCAAGCTGGGCGGGGTACGGGGTTTCGATGCTGGTGCAGGAGCGACAAAGACTCTCACGATAATAGGCGCATTCCATAGCCCCACTATTCTACCCTGTGAACAGTCACAATAGGCGTGTTCCACAACAGTGTTCCGTTTTCCAAGAAATTCCTATTTCCTACCTACCACCAAGTACCGTATATGAACAAAGAAATATAAACCTATATTAATTAGGGCAGAATTTCTGTTTTATGCTATGCCCCTACAGCTTTCACGCTTTTACTCACAGCCCCTGGTACAAGACTTTTCAGACCCATGGCAGGGCGTTCTACATACACCCATGAGAAATAAGCAAACACTAAGGTAATAGCCGAGCATAGTAATATATTTAGCGGTACTCCTAACGAGCTACTACCTAAAAGAACTAGCATCATTTGCACAGGAAAAGCGTATATATAAACCCCATACGATAAATCATTTTTGCGGCACAACGAGGTTTTTAAAATTACCCCCATGCCTAGTACTGCATATGCTACTACTAGCTGAAAAGGGGTTCTAGCATAACCTGAAAAACACCAATATAGGACCCCTGTAAAAATTACACTAGAAATCACTAGAATTTTGTTCACACGAATTTTATCGCTCCACTGATATAGACACGCCCCTGCAAGGAAACTAGGCACCAGCCGCCCGAAATGTAAATACCTGTTGGTGGTAACGTCAAGTAGTTCCATGGCAGGAGTCAAAGTCAGACTAAAAGCAAACGCTACAGTTACAACGAGCCTCTGATAGCGCTTCAAACCAGGTACGAAAGCTAAGACAAGAACTCCTAAATACGCAGTCCATTCATACCATAGCGTCCATGCGGATCCGTTCCATGCCTCACCATTGGGGCTACCCCCTAAACCATATTGAAGATTTATAAGGGTTGAGTTGTGTATAATGTACGATATTCCATCTTTTACATTCCACTGTCCTTGCACGGGATTAATCAGAAAGCTTAAAGGGGCAAATATAAAAACGACTACAAGAATTGAAACCCAGTATCCAGGAAATATCCTTAAAAATCTGCGCCACAGATACGAATACCAGTTTCCATGCCGGGTACTTGCCATAATAAGAAATCCGGAGATAGCAAAGAACAAATCCACCGCCACAACGGATAGAACTTCAAAGTTACTATTTCCACTGTGTGTTAAAGGCCAAGCATGACCAACAATAACGAATAACGCCAATAATAGACGTATAAAATTCAGGGAATTAGGGTTATGCAAAACCCCATCCCGCAAAGATATTGAGTTATATTTTTTCATAAATTGATGTTAAATGTGTGAGTGATTTATTCAATTAAATGAACCTACTCAAATGCAAAATTTGATATTTACTTACATTCAAGGATTACTCGCGGACGAGACACATAGAACTACAGATAGAAATATAGGCCAAGCCCATTACCAGTGTTGGTATCTTAGAAATAAGTAGAGAACCCTGTAGGTTAGCTTCCCTCATACTAGCAGGGTTACCTCCTCAGCAGTGGAAGGCAACTCAAGGATAACGCGTGATTTACGTTACTAATACTCCAGCGAAGGTGTGAGATACTGCGAGAAGCCTGCGCGCATCGGCCTGTTTCGCCGCAAGCTGGGCGGGGTACGGGGTTT
>ERZ772763.14-NODE-14-length-39380-cov-17.2941_pt1 | contig 39380 bp, 59 predicted proteins | sample MGYA00511362_ERZ772763 | MGnify/ENA primary metagenome ERZ772763 (study PRJEB29015, sample SAMEA2738042) | human oral metagenome | biome: human oral; feature: human-associated habitat; material: saliva | place: China | collected 2234 ... | reverse complement strand
CCGTCAGGCGGTTGCATGGAGGCGGTCCGGTAAGCAGACGCTGGCTGACGCCGCTGCCCGTGTGCACGCCCGTGTGGAGCGCCTGGCCACGGCTGTGGCGATCATCAACAACACGATGGCACCACAGATAACCGAGGACATCGCAGCCTGGGCTATCCAGTTCGTGGCCAAGCACCTGGAGCTGATGCGCCAGGACATCGCCGAGGCCGACAAGTCGACCAGCACGCTCGTCAGCGAGACCCTGCACCGCTGCATGACCGATGTCACTACGAACCCTCGTAGCGAGCTGCTGCACGGCCTGCAGCCACAGGACCTGCCGACCGAGAACATGCTGCCCGCCTCGCTGATTCAGACCATCGTGGCCCGCAACCCGAAGCTGAGCCGCATCATCAAGAAGGCCGGCCAGGATGACCGTCTGATGATCAGCCGCGTGCTGGCCGTGATGGAGCGGGACTTTGGCGTGATCCGCAAGATCAAGATCGGCAAGCAAGGCGGCGGCCTCGCCTACCTGCTGATGACCCCCTACAACCCCAGCATGTACAGCGTCTAAGGAGGACGTGATGGAGGCAACGAAGGAAACCAAGAAGAAGGCCGTGAACGGCCGCAACAAGGGTGCCGCTTTTGAGCGGCAAATCGCCAACGAAATCAAGGCCGCAACCGGCCTTGAGTGCAAACGGCTGATCGAGCAGTACCGGAAGGGCGGCCTCCCGGGCGACCTGGAGGGCCCGGCCGTGGCCGGCTACGCCATCGAGTGCAAGCGATACAGCAAGGTCCAACCCGCCCTGCTGGCCAAGTGGCGAGCACAGGCTCTGGCTCAGGCAGCGGGTCCGCATGAGCCCGTTCTGATCTACAAGGCCGACCGCCAGTCGATCGTTGTCAACCGCTGGACCGACAAGACCGATCCGAACAGCGTGTGGGAGCAGCCCATGGTTGACTTCCTGGCGGAACTGCGACAGAATGCTCTCCATCGACAGCGCTGATACCTGTCAGCGGCCCGGGCCGGCAGCCGATGAATGCCGGCCATCCTTTCAAGGAAACGGTCATGAGCGCCATCCTTTCCGCCATCCTCCTCATCTGCTACGCCGGCCTGTTGGCCATTGCCCTGATTCTGGCTGCCAGTGTTGACAACGACGATCAGGAGTAAGCGAATGAAAATCAGCTACGCATCGGCCTCTGACCTGAAGGTCACGATCAACGGCCAAACCCGTATTCTGTCCTGCACGGATGCGCAGACGGCTGTGAAGCTCAAGCAAGCCCTGGAGGCAACTGACGGCAGCATCCTGGCGGTCAATCAAGTCATCACTGAGTTCAAGAAATGAAAATCTGGAATCGCGTCGAGTCCTACGATCAGCTGCCCATGGCGGCCCGCGCCGAGGTGTCCGGCACGCTGGCGGACTGGCGGTCCGAGGCCAACATCAAACGCAGCTTTGGCCGTGTCTGGATCAGCCACTGCGGCGCCGCCTACGATCTGAGCCGGTTCCGCGGCGTGCATCGCGATACCGTCCGGGCTATCTACTACACGCCGAAGCAGGAAGGCGGCAACCACAAGCCGATCCTGATCGTCTTTGACGGCGTCACCTACCAGGTGGACCCGGCGCCCGTGGCTGCCCTGATGGAATTTCGTTCGGAGCGTCAGCTGCTGGCCCGAAACATCCCGCTACCACTGTGACCGCCCGTCGGTCAGGGCTTGACAGACAAGCGGCCCTGCCCAATACTGACGACACTGATTCAACCACAAGCCATCGCTACCCAGGAGTCAATCATGGCCAAGATCATCGCAAGCCCCGCCAACCTGATCCAGGTGGCACGTTCCCGCAAGGCTGAGACCCTCATCCTGCTGCCGCACGCCTACGAGACGGCGCATTCCATTCGCCGCCTTGGCTCACAAGCCTACATCGTCGCCTCGGCGCCCAGCATCGCCGGCAAGATCGGCATCCTGAGTCTGGAAGGCGCTATGGAGACCGAGGACGACCTCGAGGTCTTCCGCTCCCTGAGCCCCGTGTGCGGCATGAAGGACGGCCGCATCGTCAACACCACCGGCCACGTCCTGCCGTTCGAGGATGAGGAGCTGGAGAAGCGGCCGCCGTCCACACCCATCGAGCGCTACCGCGGCAACTACCGACTCCAGCGTGCCAGCAACGAGTGGTACTACTACTTTGAGACCGATACCGTCGAGCAGCAAGCTTGCCTGGCCTACATCCACGGCCTTGCTGTTCTGAATTCATCGGTCGGAGGCGCAAAATGAGCAACAAGAAAACCATCACACGGGGCGTCCGTGCCTATCGCGACCTACTGGCCGAGATCAAGGAACTGCAAGCCAAGGCCGACCGAATCCGTGACTGGCTGGGCCAGCACGCCGATCAGTTTGACGATGAGGTCGATGGCCAGCGTGTCACGATCAAGGCCGTCACACGGGTCAGCGTTGACAACAAGGCCCTTCGCGAGGCATCATTGCAGGACCCGTCGCTTCTGGACGGGCTGTCGACTACGTACAGCGTTCCCGCCAGGTACGAGCCGACAAAGGCTCAGAAGCAGTTCATCACCACGAAGCCGGCTCCGGCCGCAATCAAGTTCTATGAGGCATGACCATGATCAAGAATACCAACACCCTATACGACTCCGGCAAGATCAACGCCCTGATCTACGGCGAATCCGGTGCAGGCAAGACCCGTCTGGCGCTGACCTGTGACCGCCCGTTGGTAATCAGTGCTGAAGGCGGCCTGATGTCCCTGCAAGGGGCTGACGTCCCCTACATCGAGGTCACGGACATCAAGACGGCCCGCGAGGCGGTCAAGTACGCCACGCAGCACGCTGCCGAGTACGGCACGATCATCTTCGACTCATTGTCCGAGATTGCCGAGATCGTGCTGGCCGACCTGATGCAGAAGACCCCTGATCCGCGGAAAGTCTACCCCGAGATGGAATCGGCGGTCACACGCCTGATTCGCCAGCTCCGTGAGCTGCCGTGCTCCGTCATCTGGATTGCCAAGCAGACCACTGTGACCGATGACGCTGGCCGCAAGTCTTACGCACCACTGGTACCGGGGCAGAAGTTCAGCGACAAGCTGCCGTACCTGCTCGACCTGGTGGGCCGCCTTGTGGTTGACACGGTTCAGAAGGAAGACGGCACGGTCTCGCATCGCCGGACCCTCCGCTTCGTTCCGGACGGCACGTTCACGGCCAAGGACCGCAGCGGCAAGCTTCCCGAACTGTGCCCGGCCAACATCTGCAAGATCATCGAGCGCATCAACCGTCCGTCGGAGTGACGAACGGCATTTGACCCACACCATGGGCAGGCGTATAGTTCTGTCCATGGGCTGAACGACAGCCAGCAACCTCAAGGAAACAATCATGAAACGCACCATCCTCGCCCTCGCCTTGACCTCCATCCTGGCCGCCTGTGGCTCCGCCGGCGAATCGCAAGCCCCAGTCCAGGTCGCTCAGCAAGCCACCCCGGAAGCCCAGCAACCCGCTTCCACGGACCTGCCCCCGACCACGCTGCCTGCCGCAGTCGAGCAGGCCCCGGAAGTGAAGCCCGAGCCTCTGCCGGAACCCGAAGCTCCGAAGATCGACCCGGCTGCCTCGCACAGTTTCAATGACCCCGTGGCCGACACTGAGCCGCTGCCCTTCACGGCGCCGAAAGCCGAAGAAGAACCGGTCTTGGATCGTGACCTGAAGTACCTGAACATGGGCGTTGCTCGCGCCATCGTTGAGTACCAGATGGTTGGCGAATCCCTGAAAGCCGAGTTGGCCGCTGAGATGGGCGAAGGTGTGGACGCCTGGGTCAAGAAGGACGCCGATCGCTGCCACGCCGAAACGGTCAAATCCTTCCGCTCCTACGCCGACTGGAAGGCCGCCGATGCCAAAGCCATGTGCACCGGCCAGGCCTACGGCTACTGGGCACTGGTCAACGGCACATCCGGCACGGAGGGCACGCCCCGTCAGTGCCTGGAGAAGGGCTACTGCGGCTTCATGTTCCGGCAGTACTCGCTGACCACTGATCTGCCCTTCGGCCTGACAAACGGTCTTGATAACCAGGAGTGACCGGCGTATAGTTTCAACCATGGCAGCGACGGTCGCGGTCTAAAACCTCAAGCGAATCAAGGAGTTGCAATCATGAATCAAGGTTCCGGTGGTATCCTGGCAGTAGCGATCATCGTTGCCGTGATTTGCTTCGGCATGGGCGAGTTTGGCGCCCTGAACGACGCCAAGGAGTTCTTCCACGCAATCCTGAAGGCCGTTCGCTGAACCGACGAACGGCGCTTGACACCAAAGCAGTACAGGCTCAGAATACTCAGCATCAACCCGGGGTTAGTTGCCAATCATACCAGGCCGATACCCCAAATCTCAAGGAGCATTACCATGACGTTCGATTTCTGGTCCGTTGTCAACAGCACCGAATTTCAAAACGAAGCCGCCGTCGAGAATGAGTCGCATGGCGGCTGTTTCAAGAACTTCGAGGAGCCCGGCGAGTACGATCTGACGATCAAGGCCGCCGAGATGAGGCAGACAAAGGCCGGCGCCCCCAAGCTGACCCTTCGCGTGCTGGCTGACAGCGGCGAATCCGGCTTCTGGGACCTGCTGGTCGGCCACGGCGGCGGCGTCAGCAAAGCCGCCAAAATCGCCCAGCAAAACCTGGCCATGATCCTGAAATACTCCGGTGCCAAGGCCGCAAACCCGTCGGCTCTGATCGGGCTTCGCGTGAAAGCATGGGTCAAGATCGAGAAGGGCAATTACGACATCGAGCGTCCTGTCTTCCGTCCGATTGGCGTGGCATCCGGTGCCCGGCAAGCCGCCCCGGTGAGTCGCCCGGCTCCTGCTGCCAAACCTGCTGCCAAGCCCGCGCCGCAGCCGCAGCCGGACGCGAATGACATGGATGACGACGACATCCCGTTCTGATCAGGGGGGCGCCCAGATGTTCAATGATGACGCTCTGGCCGCCATCGAGGCGGCCAAGATCAGGTCCCGATCCCGGCTGATCGTGGAGGGCAAGACCACGGACGGCTACTTCGCTGTCTACGAGACGCCGGAGGGTGGCTTCCCGACGGTTCTCCGACACAAGGCAACGGTCGGCGTGGACTACTGGTACACGAAACCAGCGGCCCTGATCCACGTGGCTGAGTTCCTGAAGAAGGCTTGACACACCTGCCTCGGCTCGCCGGGGCTTTCCATTTCAAGGCGACCGACATGTTTGACAATTTCCTGAAACCCCTACCTGTCCGCTGCAAGGACATCGAGAAGCGGATCGACGAAGCCGTAGCCGCAGACCCTGCCGCCTGGAGGCGAGTACAGGCTGCGTGGCTGGATCGCTGCACCGACTGGAAGGAAGAATCCAACAAGGAGCGGACACACCTGGGGGCCAGCGTGATCGGCAAGGAGTGTCCACGGGCTGTGGCTCTCTCCTACCGGAAGGCCTCGCCTGATGCGGCCGTGGACGGTCGGATGGTCCGACTCTTCAACCGGGGACACATGGAGGAGGCCCGGCTGGCGGCCTGTCTGCAGGTGGCTGGCTTCCAGCTGAAGCTCATCTCCAAGGACGGCGGCCAGATCAGCTACAAAACCGGAGACCTACAGGGCTCTGTGGATGGCGTCATCCGCCTGCAGGACAGCAGCCTGGCCGTACTGGAGTTCAAGACCATGAACCGGAAGAACTGGGAGAAGCTGGAGAAGGATGGGCAGATCAAACCGGAGCACCTCGCACAGATGCAGTGTGGCATGCACGGTCTCGGCCTCAGGCGGGCTATGTACCTGGCCTCATGCAAGGACACGGACGCCATCCAGGTCTATCTCGTGGACTACGACGGTGAGCCGACCGAGTTCCTGAACCTGGCCACGGACGTCACCCACGGCCTGACCCCGCCGAAGCTGGTAGATACGGACTTCCGCTGTAAGTTCTGCGACCACAAGGGGTTCTGCCATGGCGAGGCTGCCCCCATCGCTTCCTGCCGGACATGTGTGCACGCGTCGTTCAACGGCAACGGCGTGGTGACATGCGGCATTAGCAAGGGTGACACCCTGTGCGACAATTACGCTCCGATCAAGTAAGGAGCCCCGAGATATGGAACTACGCTGGTACCAACAGGAGGCCGTGGACGCGGCTATTGCCTACACGGGCAGGGCAGGGGTCATCAACCTGCCCACCGGGGCGGGCAAGAGTGTCGTCATCGCCAGAATCGCCGCCCACGTCCTGCAGCAGGGCGGCCGCGTCCTGAATGCCATCCACAGCGGCGACCTGGTGCGTCAGAACGGCCAAGCTATCGCCCGGGAAGTGTCCGAGCACGTCGGCATCGTGTCCGCCTCGGTTGGAAAGAAGGACTGGGACGCCCGCGTCGTTGTCTGCTCCGTGGGGACGGCCTTTCGTCACGCCGAAGCCATGGGCCGGTTTGACCTGGTGATCATCGACGAGTGCCACCTGGTGTCCGAGAGGCCTGACACCATGTACGGCAAGCTTCTGGCCAGCATCCGGAAGGTGAACCCGGAGTGCCAGTTGATCGGCCTGTCTGCCACACCCTGGCGAATGGATGGCCCACTGATCGGACGCGGTGTGTTCGAGGATGAAATCTACTCGGCAGGCACGCCCGAGGCGTTTGCGCGGCTGCTGTCCAACGGCTACCTGTCCCAGCTCGTGCCAGGCCCCACCTCCGTGGTCAGCATGGGCGGCGTCACCATTGCCTCGAACGGGGACTACAGCGAGGAGTCATTTGCCCACAAGATCGAGCCACTGCTCCCGTCCCTGATCCCGGAGATGCTGCAGGCCTCCATGGGTCGCCGCAAGGGCATTGTCTTCACCCCGACCGTCCACACGGCAGAGATGATCGTCGGCATGCTGCGAAGTATGGGCGAGACAGCCGAGATCATCACGGGCAAGACCCCGAAGGGCGAGCGGAAGGGGCTCATCGACGCCTTCCGGAACAAGAACGCCTTCCGCTGGATGGTCAGCGTCTCAGCCCTGACCACGGGTTTTGACGTGCCGGACATTGACGTCCTGGTATGCTTCCGCCCCACACTGGCCTCGGCCCTGTGGGTGCAGATGCTTGGCCGCCTGACTCGCGTGCACCCGGACAAGGTTGACGGTCTGGTACTGGACTTCACCGGCAACACGGAGCGCTGCGGCCCGATCGACAATCCGATCATCCCGAGGCCGAAGGAAAGGGGCGCCGGCGAGGCAGTCAAGAAGCATTGCCCCGTCTGCGAGCACGAGTGCAGCGCCAGCCAGCGGCAATGCCCTGTGTGTGGCTACGAATTTCCCGTGGTGGCCAAGCGCGAGAACGTGGTGGCCAACGGCGAGCCGCCGATGTCAGTCTTCGCCGGCCGCAAGATGGAGGGCAAGGCACCGTGCATCCTGCCGTCCACACGCGCGGCCCGAATCGTCATGGATCGCGAAGGGCGGCAGTGGTGCCGTGTGTCCTGGACCGACCGCATCAGCCTGTTGATGAACGACCGATGGGCGGCCCGGCTGGGAATCCAGTGGGGACAAGCTTCGGCCATGGTTGACGCCATCATGGCCAACGGCACCAAGCCGACCACGGTGCTGCTGGACACGTCAGGCGACTACGCCAAGATCGGCATTCCGAAGACTGAGCCAGCCACGGCTGACGTGTGGTGGCCCGTGACCAGCACACCCCAGCTTCGCGGCATGGTCCGGCGGCTGGTGCTGAACATCCCGGTTGAACCCGCAGCACTGACCCGGGCGGCCACGGCCGCCGGCGTGGGCTGCCAGTACGGCCACCTGTTGCCCAATGTGGTAGCCATGCTCAAGCGGAAACTGGGTGGCGACGCGGTTACAATTGAGCAGTTTGACCAGTGGTGTGTCTCTTTGCAAAACCGTTAACGGAGGCTCCTCGATGTTCCAGACCACAGCGCCTGACGGAAGCATGGCGCTTTCCCTCACTCCGGCACTGCCGCCGCTTCAGCCCATCATCCCGCCCCGGCTCCGCAAGGCCACGGGCGGCCACGGTGGGTGGAAGGTGGATGCCCCGCAATCCATCACGGTGCTCCGTAACCAGATGGAAGCCAGCCAGCCCGGCACGATCATGGACTGCAGCGGCCTGCTGTTCCACTTCCGCGGTCAGCAGCTGACCGTCCATGACAACGTGACCGAGGTCCGCGGCGGCGTGTTCGTCATCGAGCCGCAGACCGCGGCCCGGTGCGCCATCCTGCCCCGGGATCGAGAGAACGATCTCGTGTTCCGGGACTGCATCTTCATCCTGTTGGGCACGGCCACGGAGCAACAGGAGGCGCTCCTGCACGGCCACGCAAACAAGGGGCTGATCGTACTGGAGAACTGCATTTTTGCCGGGCAGCCGAAGAACGTGACCCGCGTCATCGGGGCAGGTCCGGGCGACTTCGGCACCCCGGCCGGCCGCGGGCGGTGCGTCAGCATCACATCGACCAGGGACGTGAAGGCCGGTGGCCTCGTGGCTCGTGACTCCTGGTTCCTGATGGATGATGAGCGCAACCAGCCCACGGGCGGGGAGGGCATCCCGGCCATCAGCCTCCGCGGCACGCTGGCGGGCAATCAGCGGGCATGGTGGACGGCCAACAAGACCCCGGTGGGCGTGCTGATGCCTTGCGGCCCGGTCGATATCCAGGGTTGCACGATCCAGGGTGGCTACTACGGCATCGAGATGTCGGCTGTGGAAGGCGGCATCGTGTCGGGCAACACCCTGATGGGCCAGATGCGGGGTGTTTCCTGTCAGGACACCACCACAGGGGTCACGGTCTCGCACAACGTCATCGCTGACTTCAAGTCATCTGCCGTCCACACGGCCTACGGCAGCCGCGGCATCGTTGTGACGGGCAACCACGCAGTCAGCAGCGCCGCAGAGGGTCAGGCCGCCCTGCAGGCCTACTGCGGCACTCGTGAGATCGAGATTAGCAACAACACGGTCACCATCGGGGCTGCAGGCACGCCACAGGCACACGTCTACGTGGGCAACGACGCACAGTCGACCGAGGTGCGGGGCAACATCCTGTCCGGGCCGTTCCGGGCCGCCCACATCGAGGTGGACCAGTCCTGGAAGAAGACGCCCCAGGTCACGCCCGGCTACTCGGCCCGGTACACGCCGGATGAGCCGCTGGGCGTGACAAGCGACCTGCTGGGTACGGAGCTGATCGGAAACCGGGCCGTAGGCGGGCTGACCGTGCGGGCCTCGGCCTCCACGGGCAAGCTGACCCTGTGGACGGATGAATGCCAGGCCGCCATCAACGGGGCCGCTCCGCGCCGGATCGCGGGCCTGACCGTGGTCTGATTCCGACCGTCCGTCGGGCGAAAGGGGCCGTCTGGCCCTTTTCGTTTCTGAGGAGGTAGCGCCTGTTGACGCGACGCCGGATTTGGTTCAGAATTCCCTGCATGGCACACCCACTCACCATCAAAACGGAGAATGCAACATGAAACGATTTGTAGACCTCTTCTGCGGCGGCGGCACCGCCACCAAAGGCATGACTGATGCCGGCCTTGTCCATGTCGTCGGTTATGATCACTGGCGGCCTGCGATCGACAATATGTGCGCCAATGGTTGGCGGGCTGAAATCGCTGATATCACGTCACTGCAATCCATTCCGCATGCGGATGTGGTATGGGCGTCACCGCCGTGCACCGAGTACTCGTCCGGTAGTAATCACCGCGAGAAGCGCGAGCACATCAAGGAGCTCGTGGTTGACGCTGTGCGTCTCGCACTGACCGCAAATCCGCGGGTAATCGTGCTCGAAAATCATCCGCTCATGCTCAAGGCAGCCCAGTACAAGCGTGCCATGGCCATGCTCGATGGATGGTACATCCAGGAGTACGTCATCGATGCCGCTGACATCGGCAGCCCGAGCCATCGCAAGCGCTGCTTTGTCATCGCGTCCCGGTCACCGATGACCGGCCCGGTCTGGCGCCGGACGCCCTTTCTCTCATGGGACCAGGTGATTGATGTTGCCGGCGACGGCGACTGGCGGAAAACGTCTCATGCGGACAAAATCACGGACAAACTTGGTGACTTGCCGTACTGCCTGTACAACTATTACTCGGCGCCAACCAGTGCCGCGCCAATGACGGCAGCAAAAACCATCACGTGCGTTCCGCGGTCGGTAATCGTCCACAAGCACGGCGCACGGCGCTGGCTGAAATCAGATGATTATCGCAAGCTCATGGGACTGCCTGGCGACTACAAGCTGACTGGTACTGAGCGCGACAGGTGCAAGATCATCGGCAACGGCGTGTCCTACGTCTGCTCGCACTCAATCGGAAAGTTCCTGATGAACAACCTGACGTGATGCCCTGCCCTCATCGAAGCAGGGAGCCATTGGCTCGCAATCACGTAGCCCCCACCCCAAACAATGAAGAGTGCAAAAATGGAAGTGACCGTCTACACCAAGCCCGGATGCATGCAGTGCCAGGCCACCAAGACACTGATGGACCGCTTGGGGATCGAGTACAACCTGATTGACATCAGTAACAGACCCGGGATCACTGCCTTCCTGCAGCGCGAAGGTCACAAGTCGCTACCTGTTGTCTTCGTCGATCATGATGAAGGCACGGATTCCTGGTGCGGCTTCCGCCCGGATCTGATCAAGCAACTCTGACTGTTCGTCGGGTGCGCTTGATTAGCAACACCCAATGAAGTACAGTTCACTCCATCGGCAGGCAATAATGCCGGCCGATGGCCAAGAGGATTAAATCATGTTCACGGAAGAATTCACGATCAACGTCTACACCAGTAGCGCACTGGAAACCAAAAAGAACGCGCAAATACACATTGAGCACGCGACCGGGAACGGCGAGAAGGTGTCCGAAGAAGTGGTTAATGTTGATGAATTTGGTAACAGGGCTACACTGGCGGTTTACAAGGACGAAGACTCGGTTTTCTTCCACTACAAAGACCGCTATACAATGGTTATTCGAAATGCAAAGTATGGCCGGAATACGACGCTGGCGGCAGCAGAGTTCTTCCTTCAGAAATCCCCAAACAAACTCGACCAACTCCAAAGACTTCTGCCGCATCTGATCAAATGACACAACAAGCCTTGCCACAGGGCTTAACAACGTGGCAAACAAGGAAACAATCACCCATCGCCGCAACGAAGCGGCAATCTTCGGAGCAAGCAACCATGAAAAAGACCATCCTCGCCCTGTCCCTGGCCCTGATCGCCGCCCCGGCCCTGGCCACCAATACCCCGGGCGCTGACTGCGTGGGCGTCAACGCCTGCAAGACCAACAGTGACAACAAGACCACCAACACAACCAACGCCCCGGTGGCCTCGGTCAACGGCGTCAACCCGGAGGCCCACGCACAGCAGCAGCAAGGCCAGCAGCAGGGGCAGACGGCCACGGGGGGCAGCGTGGGCAGCTTCGCCGCAACCACGCAGACCAACCTGACCACTGGTGGGTACTCGTACAACGGCAAGTCGCTCAATATCAACCCGGTCACGGTGCCTGCCGCCGCCATGGTTGCCCCCTCGGCTGAGATTAGCCGCGTGGCCGACCCCTACTGCGGCCCGCGCCAGCGGGTGATGTCCCATGACGTGCAGGGCCGTGTGATCGGCATCCTCTGGGACTCGGAGGTGACCCTGGGGCAGAACCAGTGGCTGGCGCCGAACTTCGAGGAACCGTACCGCCGCGTGGAAGTAATCCCCGGCCAGCTGACCCAGCTGATCGGCCACAAGATGCACGAGACGACTACCGTCCTGACGGTCTCCACGTCCGGGGCGCTGGCCTTTGGGGCCAATGGCGGCAGCGGGCAGGGCGGCTCCATCGGCGGCAGCCACGGCGGGGCCCTGCAGCGGATGGTGACCACGATCCGCCTGCAGGAGTGCGTGGCCTACGAGATCGTGCCGAAGCAGGCGGAGCTGCCCAAGGTCAAGCCTCAGCCGAAGCGGAAGCCGGTGGCGCCGAAAGCCAAGCCCGTCTGCGACGTGTGCTCGCGGCCCCAGGTCAACCTGACGGTCAACGTGCAGAAGTGATGGGCAGCGCCCGGGGCCTCGGCCTCGGGCCTCTCAAGGAGAAGACCATGGACTACGGATTCAACGTTGTGCGCCACTCTTCGGATGGCCTGGACCTGTACCGCGTGGAGCCGGCTGGCACGCCGGCGATCCCCGGTGTGACTGCCACCTGGACCGCCCTCGATGACTGCACTGAGGCGATGGGGCAGGAGTTCCTGGGTGAGCTGCAGGAGGCCATCGGCGGCGACCTGATGACCGTGGACGGCTTCCACTGCCTGGCGGTCACGTGCCGTCAGGGCTTTACCCCGGCCCGCGTGGACCCCGCTGACCTGCCGTACGTCGTCGGGTATTGACAGGGCAGCCGCACAGGCCTCATCATCCAATCACACCGGGCTCAGGCCCGGGCAACCCCACGGAGCAACGAACATGCAAACCATCATCACCTACGCCGGCGACACCGGCTACACCGAGAAACTGGCCATCATCGAGGCCCACACGGTCGGGGCCAAGACCCTGGAGGACTACGGCACGCTGATGGGCGCGCGCCTGATCTTCGCCATGTCTCGCGACGGCCTCTACCTGACCTACGTCCACGGCAGCGGCTACCACAGGCTGTCCGTGACCGATGACAAGGGTGAGGCCCGGCGGCTGCTGGAGCTGCTGAAGGAAGTCCACGGCGTCGCGCCCGAAGCCATCGGCTGAACATATTCACGGCGTGAATATCAGGGCCCGGCCATGCGCCGGGCTTTTTCTTTGCCGTTCGTCGGGTCGATTTGACGCCACCCCGACCGGCCTGTAGCATCCATCCCGTGCCTGGCGATTGGCGCTAGGACTGACAAGGAGTCAACCATGATCCACGAGAACACCTCGGCCAAGTGCCTGCTGGACGTCCTGAATGCATACGACCTGCGCGGCAAAAGCCGGTCTGATGCCGGACAGATGCTGATCGAAGCTGCTGTAGGCCATGTCTCCGTCTTCACGGCCAAGGGCCGGGTATTCGCGGCCACACGGGGCAGGAACGGCAATCTGGTGGTCTCTGTGGAGGCCATCTACCCGAACGGCCGGGAAGCCGCCAAGGCCCTTGCCGTGGCCTCCCTGGCCATGCGCGGCCGTGCACAGGGGGTGAAGGCATGAGCGCCACCGACTGGACGTCGGACACGCCTGTGGCTGGCCAGGAAGGCGATCCGGACTTTGGCGCCTGCCGGGTGTGCCAGTACCACGATTCGGGCACGGGCGCCCTGATGTACCGGATCGAGAAGGAATCGACCACACCGCCCGATGAGGCAGAGCTGATCTGCATCCACGTGTCGGCAGCCTACTGCCGCCGGCTGCTGGCTGCCATGAAGGCGGACATGGGCGGCGAGCTGGGAGCCAAGGGTGCCATGCTGCTGATCCGGGGCGCGGCACAGGCCTCTGATGGCGAGCACACGGTGGCGCAATCCAAGGACCGGCCGGCAGGCCATCCGGCCCCGCTGAGGCCGACCCGACACAACCCGGAGGGGAGCCCCGACTGGTCCGGCCAGTCCCGCCCGGAGGATGCAATCACAGTGCCTAAAGGGGCGATCACACCGCCCGAAGATGGGTCGGATTCGACCGGAGAACTGCCCTTCTGAACCTGAGTTATCCACAGGTTATCCACAGGCTACGGAGCCCCTTCGGGGGCTATTTTTTTGCCCGTTCCAACATGAAATTACCCATACTGGCAGTAGGGTCAAAGTAAATACTAATTTTTGAGAGTTGTGGGATGGGAGTCGAATAGTAATTTGTGAACACTAAGTACGACACCCGGGATTGGCTCTACAAGCCATTCTACAACTTAGTCATTACCCTCCCTTGTGAGGTCAAAGGTGTGAAAATGCATACTTTTTATATGTCCTTCTATAAAGGGGAGGGTAATGACTAAGTTGGTTTTGGGGAGGGTAATGACTAAGTTGGTTGACACCCCGTCGCCGGGCTAGTACCATGGCCGGGTCAAAACTCGCCCAAGGAGGCACTCATGACACGTAGCCCCACACCCCCCTTGCTTGCCACCCCTGTGCTTGTTCCGACATCCGTGCTTTACGCATCCCGTGTGCCGGCAAGCAAGTACGTAACGAGATCAAGCGATCTACCAACCGGGTGGCATGTCGTCTTGCTGAACCTGTGGCCGGACGCCCTGGAGGATGGCAACAAGTCCCTGATTGCAACCCTGGCCAAGCCCAGACCGAGCCTGATGGCCAAACGAAGCGATGGGGACCTGCTCCGTGCCCTCCGCCGCCGTGTACAGGGCTGGCTAAATGGCCGAGGCATGCCACGGGATGTTGCGGCATCTGTGGCCGAGCTGCGCGCTCGCCTGTATGCCGAGGCATCCACATTCGCCACCGGCAGTCCCGACGGCTGGTCCCACCCTGTGGCCGCGTACCAGGAACCCGCCAAGAAGGCGGCCGAACCCAAGCAACCTGCCAAGCCACAGCCACACAAGCCCCACAGCCCCCGCCGTGACCTGTACTGGGCGCTCACCACAGACAAGGGTCATCGCGTGCTCTACAAGGCCGCCAGCGCGGTCGGCAGGGCCATGTCGTCGGGCACGGCTCCCGTACCCCCGGGGTGGCGCCTGACGCGCGGCGCGGAGCACGGAGACGGCTCCCGCGGCAGCCCGGTCAAGAAGATTCTTCGCGTGCGGGCAGACTACGATGCCGACCCGTCCATACTGCTTGCACAGCGGCTGGCCATCGAGGCTTTCGTGACCTGGGTCAAGAACGCCGCCGGGAACCCGACGAGCGGCCGTTGACGGCGTGGTCGCGATCGCTCATCATTCGCTTCAACACCTTGCGGCGAAAGCGGCTTGGACTTGCCAGAAAGCCCGTGGCGACGTTTTTAACCCTTGGCAAGGCAATCACCCTGGCCGCAAGCCAGAAACGCGCTACGGCCGCTCTGGAGCCTTCTGGAGGCATTCATATGCACCCGCTTCTCTTCATCCTCGGCTTCTTCGGCTTCATCCTGGTCGTATTCGGCCTGATGGAGCTTCATGCGCGCTCGATCATCAAGCGCTTCGAGCAAGCCATCAAACATTCACAGGAGTGATAGTTCCATGATCCTCATCGGTATCGCCGGCCCGGCACAATCGGGCAAGTCCACTCTGGCGGGCGAGTTCCGCCGGCTCATCGAGTTCCGCGGCCAGAAGTACGCCGAGCGGCCCTTTGCCGGGCCGCTGAAGCGCATGCTGGCCTCCATCGGGGTGGATGTATCAGACCTGTCCAAGAATGCCCCTGTGCCCTTCCTGGACGGCCGCATCACCCCTCGAGTCATGATGCAGACCCTGGGCACGGAGTGGGGTCGGTCCCTGCTGCCTGACCTGTGGCTGCGTGTCTGGCGGCATGAGCTGGATGACTCCGTCCACACGGTGTGTGTACCCGATGTCCGGTTTGACAATGAGGCCGAGCTGATCCGTGAGCTTGGCGGCATCGTCGTCCATGTGGTGCGCAAGCCGACCGCCAATATGCTGGCCGTGCCCGCTCATGCGTCCGAGGCTGGTATCACCCGCATGAAAGGCGATATCATCTTCCGCAACGATCGGGGCATCGAGAAGATGTCCCAGCTCGCAGCCTCCATTCTGGACAACGCCAAGTGAAACAACGCAAACCCCATGATGGCCCGAAGGTCATCGCCCTTGACATCGAGACCGCCCCGTGTATCGCCTACGTCTGGCGCACCGGCAAGCAGGTCCTGACCATCGACCACATCCAGCAGGAATCCACCCTGATCTCATTCAGCTGGGCCGAGTGGGAGTACGGCAAGGTCAAGAAGGCCAAGTACATGTCCACCTTCGAGCAGGCCAACCAGCGGGACGACAAACAGCTGGTCACGCTCCTGTGGGAGATTCTGAAGGACGCCACCCACGTGGTCGCTCACAACGGCGCCCGCTTCGACTGGCCGATGATCAACGGAGCCTTCTACCGCCGCGGCCTGAAGCCCCTGCCCAAGCCCAAGATTCTGGACACGATGCTGATGGCTCGCCAGATCGGCGGACAGGCCTCGTACAAACTGGCGTGGCTGACAAAGGATCAGGCACGGTCCAAGCGGTCACACAGCAAGTTCCCGGGGCTTCAGCTCTGGATCGAGTGGCTGAACCGCAACCCGGCTGCCGAACGGGAAATGCGGCTCTATAACAACATGGACGTGGAAGCCATGTGCGAGCTGCTGAACCGTGTCCTGCCCTGGGCGCGTGGCCCGCAGTTTGCCGGGCTGGTGCCGCAGTCCGAAGGTCGGGAAGAGGAAGTTCACCACTGCCCGCGCTGCGGCTCTGCCAACGTAGTTCCCCGCGGCTTCACCACCACTGTGGCTGGCCGCTACCAGCGGTACCGCTGCTCCGACTGCGGCGGCTGGTCCCAATCCCGCTTCCTGGTGCGTGAGAAACGCAAGCACCTGCTGAAGACGATCTGACCGACGAACGGCAGTTGACCCCGGGATGGGGTGAGCGTATAGTTCACCCCATCGACACCGCCGCAATGCGGCAAATATGAAAGGAGTAGCACCATGAACCGTCACCTGATCCGCGCCCACGCCTCCAATGCCCTGTCTGCCCTGATTGATAACCACGGTGTCCTGTACGCCTGTGACTTCAAAGGCCGCCGCAAGGCTGTCGCCCAGTTCCGCCTCGGCGGTGTGGCTGTCAACCCCCGCAACCTGGATGCCCGGCTGCAAGCCGAAGCCATCCTGCGGGCACACAAGTTCCTGGGCATCGTCCTGCCCGTCATCTTCGAGTGCGAACTGGACGACTGAACGCAACCCGCCTCCGCCCGGAGGCTTTTCCAAGGAGTATGCAACCATGTTTGAGAAGCTTGTCCCCGATGCTCGATACGAGTGGATGGAAACCAATCACCTCCTGCTGGCATCCGCCGAGACCGTCACGATCCAGCCCGGCCAGGTGCAGATCATCCACACCGGCCTCTATACCTACGAGCCGCTGGCCATATCCTTCCAGAGGGGTGCAGAGAAGTTCGGCATGTGCGTCCTGCTGACCACGGCCCTCACGGCCGGCCAGGAGGTCAAGGTGGCCATCCTGAACCGCGGCACTGGTCCTGTCACGCTCGCACCCCGGGAATGGTTCGCCGTGGCGTGCCCCCTCGGTTTGAATGAGCCGCTTGACATCGACATCTGACCTCGGCCACCATCCACGCAGTGCCCGGCAATCACGCCGGGCTCAATCCAAGGAGTAAACCATGATGACCACCACCACCTACGGCTTCCGGGCCGAAGAAGAACGCATGCAAGCCTCGGACGAGCGAGCCGACGCCCGCACGCGCCGCGAAACCCGTGTCTGGAATGCACTGCAAGCCATCGCACGGCCGGCGCTCCGCGAAAGTGCCTACGACGCGCTGGCAGCCGAGATCGATGACGGCGAGTTCATCCCCGGCTGGCTCCAGGTTGGCCCCTACGTCGTCGGCGTGGCCGATGAGTCCGGCGAGACCATTGCCGTCCACAAGATTCTGCCGCACCAGCAGAACCTGATCGGCATCGAGGCGCTTGCCCAACGGGCTGGCGAGATTGGTGCAGAGGGTTGCTTCGAATACGCTGAGCCCCTTGGCAACGCCTTGTGCCGCGCACGGTTCCGGGGCGGCAAATTCGTCGTTGACATCACTGCCGCGGAGTGACCCCATGAGACGCGTCCTCGTCTTCGTCGCCTACTTCTTCATCGCTGCTGCCACCCTGCTTCAGGCCGCATACGTCCACGCCACCGAGGCCGCCTACCGGGGCGCTGTGGCCGCCAACTGGTGCAACTACCTGGGGCCGGACTGCAAGCCCTACGGGCTCTCTGTGCGGGCACAGTGGGTGTTCAAGTTCCTGACGGTCACTGACCTCGGCCTGCTGGGCGGCGTGACCCGCTACGAAGCCACCAAGGAGATCACTGACACGGAAGCCGCCGTGACCGCCGGCGACCCGGTGGCCTGCTACGAAGCCCGGGAGCTGGCCCGGGCCATGCGCCACGCCTCCGTGCCCAGCACACGGCGCTTGGGTCGGGGACTGTTCGAGCTGGTCAGCCAGAAGTGTGACTGATCCGGATCGGCGGTAAAGCAAAAGGGGCCTTTCAGCCCCTTTCTCATTTCTGAGTCTGCTGCACGTAGGCCCAGCAGGCATCGGCCCAGGCCTTCAGCTCGTCGGCCCGGTCGGCTTCGGATCGAAGAAATGCTCCAGCCTCATCCGAAAGTCGCCAACCGGCGGGGCCTCCTGGAGCGCCGATGGTGTGACCGGTGCCACTGGTGTTGCGGTCGCGCAGGCTGCCAGTGTGCTTGCCAGCAGCAGCCCGCAGACGGCGCAGCTCAGCCTGGTACTTCCGGTCGATCGATTGGGCGCGCCTGATGCCGGCCTGTTCGGCGAGGCGAATCTGCTCGAGGGCTCGCACATGCTGGGCATCACTCCTCGCCTCGTGCCACTGATGCAGCAGCCACATCCCGGCCAGGGCCGCCAGACCGTGCGTCAGCATCCACACGGGTAGGCGTCTGACGGACGACGCGAGCGACGATAACAGCAAGGCCCAGCCACTTGGCGTAATCATCCCCCAGATACTCCTTGATCTCAGGCAGGTAGTCACCTGCCAGTTCCAGCGCCACCAGCACGGCGGCCACCTGCACGCTCAGCAGTCGCCATGCCCGTTTCCAGTCATCGATCAGCAGTTTCATCGCTCCGTCTCAAAGTGAGGTCCATCGAAGAACTTGGCAGCCAGGAACGGGTAGTCGCTGCACTTCGGGCCACTGATCCACCTCCAGGACCCGCCCCAGCGGACCGGCAGACCAAACTCCAGAGCCACCTGTGCGAAGGTCCGGGCCAGTTCCGTGTAGACCTTCGGACTCCAGTCCGGCTTGCCGCCTGGCATCACGATCAGATCGACCGCATGACCAGTCAGGTGCTTGCTGTCGAGCGTCTTCGACTTGCCGGCAGCCACCAGCTCGCGTTGCCGCTCCTTGGTCCGCAGACCTTCGGACACGTGGCATTCCACCGGGTGGCGCTTGATGACCGCCAGCGTGACTGCCGCCAGTAGCGTGTCCACGCCCTTCAGTCGCTCCAGGTCACGGGCATTCGGCTCAGCCACGGCGGCTCCCCTCGATGCGGTCCTCGAGGCGGGAGAGCTGCCCCGTCTGCTGGCGCATCATGGCGAGCAGCTGCCCAACCTGGGCCGACAGACGCTCAATCTCACTGCGGCTGACCGTGTCCTTCTGGGCCTCCACACGGGCCTGCATGACACGGCGCTCGAGATCAGTCAGCTGGTCGGATTGCTTTGTGATGCGCGCCTGAATGGCAGCCACCCACGCAAGGGCGATGGGGGTGATGATCGTGGCCAGGCGCTGGAAATCGTTGAGGTCCATCTGAATCTGTCTCGAAAACGACACGGGCCGGAGGTCCCGGCCCGATTGATTCTAGCACACCACCTGTATCAGGCCTGAGTGCCAACCGCCATCCAGCGCCCGCCTGTTGGGGAATGGAACAGCACGAAGCCGACCACACGCCCTGCCTCGATCAGGAACTCGTAGCGCGGGTAGTTCACATCACCCTGGAGCGAGAAGAGGATGATTGGGTCACGGGCCATCGGCACGGGGAAGCGGTGTGTCCGGTTGGCAATATCGATGCCCACCGGGTTCATCGAACCGACCTGCATGATCGGGTTGGATGCGTACACACTGCCCGCCACGCTGAGTCGGTTTGCAAGCTGAGGCGTCACGACGCTGGTGCGCCAGTTCTCAAGCCCAGTAATTCGGCCGCCGTGATCAGACCGCAACCCATTGATAGCCGTCGTGTTGGCATTGGCCGACGCCTGGGCAGTACGCCCCAGTTGGGCGGCTGCGTCAATATCGGTGCGCGTCAGGCGGTCGATTTCGGACCGCGTGGCGTCACGGGTCATCAGGTGGTTGACGGTCTGATCGGCCGTTGTTCTACGGACTCCGTTTGACGGCACGCTATTGTCAAGCAAGCTGTCAATCAGCGCACCTTGCGACGCACGCGCCAGGCCGCCTCCAGTCATTCTGATCACAACGTCCGTGACGCCACTCCCGGACTCAATGCGTCGCAGCTGATCGACGGTCTTCCCGGTTTGTGTGGCATTCATGCGCCGCAGCAGCTCGCGCAGCTGGTTCTCTTCGGTAGAAGTCAGTGCCATTTACGGATGCTCCGTCATGGGTTGAATGGTCACGTACTTCGACGCGCTGCCGCACGTCGTGTTCACGTTGATGGTGATGATGCTGCTGGTCACGGTCACGCCGTTGATGGGTGTCACGGCGCTGCCGGGAACGTAGCTCGGAACGGCCACCAGCTTCCGGTTCGACAGGCTGCCGTCGTCGGCGAAGCCGCGGACCTCGAAGGCCTTGATCGACTGCACGCCGTTCGCGCGGTAGCGGAACAGGTTGGGGATGACGACCGTGCCCGACGCCGGCTTCTCAAAGAAGAACGGGGCCGCCAGTGTCAGCTGCGAGAACAGCCAGTTGAACCACTCGGCGGCCACGGGGGACCCGATGCGTCCCGGGCGAGCCCCCAGGAAGCCGGTTGCCATCAGACTCTCCGGCGGCTGCCGCATGTTGTTGTATTGACTGTTCGCTGGGTTCAGCGATTCATCGGTGGGGGAAAAATGCTTCATCAGCGCCTCACTTCGGATTCGGTCAGCCACTGGATTGAGTCGAACCCGCGCGAGAGCGGTTCCTCAAATGTCAGTGCGTCGGTCAGCAGGATTGTACCATCGGAATCGAGCAGCGGACCGCCATTGGAATCTGTCAGCAGGCCCGACGGTGACGGAACCAGTGACGCGAAGTTGACGGTAAGATCGGACCATTGGTTTTGGACGGGGTTCAGCGGCTTGTATACGGTCCACAAAGAACTCGCATTGTTGTTACTGATCAAGATCAGCGACTGCCGGTCTGTGGACTGCGTCACCCCGACGAAGAAGCCATCGTTCGAAACCGTGACCTGCCCGCCCAGAATGCCGATGTGGTCGGTATAAGGGCGCGCCCATCCATAGCTAATGTAGTTCCCGCCGGCGCTGAATTCCCGGTACCGAAGGATGTGGCCAGGGTATTCCAGGTATCCGGCATTCAGTCCCGACGCGCGGTTGTAGGTGCTGCGGGGCGTACTGGACTCACCAATCACAACGGGCGGCACGCCCTGCCGAGGGAACACCTCGGCCAGGACACGGGCCACGGCTGAGAGCCGCGGCTTCTGCAGACTCTGCTGCAGCCAGGTCAGCTGCTCCATGTGATCGTCCCCACTTCCGTTGTGCGAGCATCGGCCGGCAGCGTGCCGGAGTTGTTCAGCAGGATCGTGCAATCCAGCAACCACGGCAGTTCGTTCGCCATGATGGCTGCAACCTTCTGGCCGTAGATGACACCAGGCTTGACGACTTCTCGGCGGATGATGGCCTCGGCTGCGGCGTTGTTCCGTGTCTGGCCGGGCACCAGCGACACCCCCTGAATCACGATGTTCACGGCGCGCGTGGCGGATACAAGCCACTGCTCACCCGTGCCCGCGTCCCGGTATCCTCCAGCCTCCGGGGCCCAGGTCGGGATGCCGGCGGGGCGAGCGCGCTTGATGGCAGAAGCGGCCCGGGCCGCGTCCACCGGCCCGTGGAAGGCAATCGTAATGGTACCCGGAGGCTGCCCCTGTGGCGACAGTGCGGGCGCTAGCCACTCGCTTACCGTGGCGGGCATGCCCTCGGCAGTCAGCGCCGCCTCGATGGCCGCGATCGTGCCGCCGATCAGCTGGGTTTGCGGGCGAATCCGGGCACGCAGCGAGTCGTCGTCTTCGTCGTCCAGGTTGGCCGAGGACCGCATGGCAGGCACAGGAGCAACGATCTGCCAGCTCTCGCCGGACGTGCTTTGCGGCTCTACGTCCATTTCCACGTAGGAAAGGTCTGTTGCGCCAATGGCATTCAGCGCCATCGGGGCGCTGAATTGCGTATCACGATGAATCAGGATGTCGCCACGCGCCACCAGTCCGTAGGAGGACATCAGCGACGACTCATTGGTTGCGGCACCAGGGTATCGGATCGACGACCGAAGGTAGGCGAATCGCCCGGACACGCGGCGCACGATGGTCGCCTTTGTGCCACCCTGGAACTTCACCTCATCCGGCGGAGTGCCAACCACAAATGCGGCGTAGAGCGGCTTCGTGCCACGTCGACGCTGGACATTCACGATAGAAGCAATGTCATCCAGCGCCGCACCACTGGCCGTGGCCAGCTTGCTTTGCAGGTAGGCGCGCTCCGCATACTCATAGGACAGGGCAGCCTCTTCGGCTACGATGTCCAGCAGCTGCCCCAGCGCCGAATCGCGCCCAGTATCGGCGTCGGGCACGGAGGCCCTAATCTTCTCGGCAAGCCGTGTGCGGATGTCCGCGACGTTCGGCGCCCCTTGTGTCACGTCAAACATCGATCGTGGTTCCGGTTCCGTTGATCTGAAGGTCCACGGATACTACCCGTGTGGTCGGGTCAATTCTAACACCAGTGATGCCGAAGGTACTGACCCCGCGCACACGGTTAACGGCAGCCACAACGGCCGACACAACTTCCTGCTCCTTGCCGTGAGCGGCTAGCAGGTGCCAGTCGGTGCCGCGATCGGGTTGTAGCGGGCTCTCGCCCTTCCATGCCTGCAGGGCGATGGCGCATGACTGGGCAATCGTTTCGTCGGTCTCGGCCAGCTCGCCCGTATGCAGGTCGCCGTCCGCATTGAGTCTCAGGCCTCGCATCAGATGACCGCTCCAGTGTTGCCGTCTTGTGCCGTACCGTTGCTGTGCCGGTGGCCAGCACCGATGTTCTTGCCGCCGTTGGTCATCGCACCAGCCACGGACAGGCTGCCGGTCACGGTGACATTGCCTTGCAGGGAGATGGATGCCGCCCGGATCGTGGCGCTGGAAGCTTCCACACGTGCGTCGTTGGCGGTGATCATGGCGCTGCCCCCCGTGTAGACCTCGACACTGGATTGGTGGACCGTCACGTGACTGTTGGCGTGCCGAAGCTGCACGGTCTGAGGGGCGGACACGCTGCACGGCAGGCAGTAAGGGCTTGTCTTGTCCTCACCCACGAACAGCAGCAGGCACGCATCGCCGACCAGCGGCATCATGGCCAGGGCGGCGGAGCCGCCAGAGCCCGTCAGCGTCAGCAGGCGGCAGTCCTGTACATCCGGCCATGGGGCACCATCGTCTCCGGTGCCATCCGGCGTCACCACGGCCAGCGCCCCGCGCACGGTCTTGATGATACCGGTCACGATCTGAACGTCACTCACGCTCAACCTCAATGGTTGTCAACGATTCATCGAATGTTATCACGTGGGTCACGCGGGTCACGCGGCCCGCCACGCCAATCTCGCCCACAAGGCCGGCCACACGAGCCCCCACGTCGCACGGCGTGAGCGGTAGCACGATCGTGGCCTTGACCGTGACGCTGCCGTCGTCCAGGCGCTCGCGGTTGACAGCCGTGACGCCGTAGGCGGTCTGATCGTTGATCGTGACCGCCGCCGCCTGACCGCCGCACACAACGCCTGAGGCTGTAACCGCCCACTTGCGGCCGAAGACCTGTCGCATGGCGTCGCGCCAGAGGCAGGAGAATGTCCGGGGGCAGGTCGGCAGGATAGCCGAATCCGCCCCGATGACGGGCAGGCCAATCGCACCAGCCACAGCCTGCGCCACGGTTGACAGCGGCACATCAGATGCGAACGACAGGGCTACACGCTTCGTGTTCCATCGGGCGGCATCCTCACCCCCCGTGATAAGCAGCGTGCCGTCAACGGCATTCCAGTTGACCCGTACCACGTCGGCCGAGATCGGCAGAACCGGATGTTCGATCCGGACCGTGTGGTAGGCGCCGCCCGTGGCTTGCTGGCCAATGGCTCGCGGCACGTCCTGTAGCGTCACTTCCACGTCCGATGCCTTACCGTCTTCGGCCCGGGTCACGGTGATCTGACTGCAGGCGCCTACCAGGCGGTAGCTGCCATCCTCGCCCACCAGGGTAACGGTCACATCTTGCATTCAAACACTCCATCGCCCACATGCCGGATACTGGCGCCATCCACGGCAGCCCGGCCGTTACCGACCGCCCTCCAGCCCTTGAACTCGACCACAACAACCCACTGCCACAGCAGCCGATTCCAGCGCACGCCGAACGTAGCGCCATCACGGCGCCATGAGTAGGCCTGTCCGGAGACCTGTGTGTACGTCACTTTTTCAGCCAATTGGAAAGCTCCGAGAGTGCATCACTGCCGCCATCCTTCAGGCGCAGCAACAGGCTTTTGGACTTTGCCGGCTCGCCGGCGGCCGGCTGGCTGGCCTTGCTGGCCGTGGCGGCGGCCTTGCCTGTTGGCGCCGCCACGTCCTTGCCAGCGCCCTTCTTGGCCCGGGGTGGCGCCTTCTCGCCTGCCACGGATTCGGCCTCCACGGTCCGCACGGCCCGAATGGTCAGCTCCACGTCGATGGCCGTAACACCGGACTGTGTGATGGTCACGCCGGTCAGCACGCCACGCGGGATGCTGGCCACGGGGCTCACGTAGGCGACCGGCTCCTGTGATGCCATCAGGCGATCCAGTGTGGCACGCACGCGGGCTGTGGCGTCTCGGGACGACAGGTCGTTGCTAACCCGCCCCTTGACCGTCAGCACACGCTCCGTTGGACCGATGCCGGTCATCACGTCGAAGCCACCCCAGGCACCAGCATAGGTGGAGAGCTTCCGCTGATCCTTGACCTCGAACGAGGTGACGGCCGTCAGCTGGATGTCGGCATTCAGGGTGCCCCAGCTCTTCAGGACACCCGAGCGCCCGTCAATCACGTAGTTCATCGCTTCACAGCCTCCGAGGCGGCCCCACGTACCGATCGTTCAGTCACGCGGCCGATCTCGTTGATTGTAGCCTGATCCGCCTTGCCCTGAATGTTGATTGTTGTGGTAGCGTTGACCTCCTGCCGGAAGCCGAAGGTTTCTTTGAGACTCGCCCAGGCGGACGACGCCGTGTCAGACACGAACCCGCCGACAGCGCCTCCGATCGCACTGGCGCCGTCACTGACGCCTTTGCCGACATTACCGGCGATCTCCTTCCATCCGTCCACGGTCGCGACCTGCTGCCACATCCGCTTCGCGGCGCCCGTCACCTCGTCGATCCAATCCTTGACCTGCATTATCCGCATCCGCACCCGGTCCGCTACCTCATTGAAGTCCCCGAACAACCGACCCGCCACCGAGTCCTGCCCATTGATCCAGGTGTACAGGTCCTGCACCACCAGGAATACAGCAGCGACAGCGGCCAGCATCGGGAGGAACGGAGCCATGAATGCCCAGGCGGCCCTGGCGGCGGCTGTCAGACCGGCGACTACAGCAGGCAGGTGCGCAGTAGCCATCACGCCCAGCGTGACGCCTAGTGTCGTGACGATGGCGTCCATGCCGCCCAAATACTCGATGCCTCGCTCGATTGACCGAGACATCCAGTCCAGGCCATCGGCCAGCCGCTTGGTGAACCCAGTTGCCGCGTCGAATCTGGCAATCACACGGTCGATGGTGTCCTTCAGACCTTGCGTGGCCTGACCAACGGTACGCCCCATGCCCTCGGTCTGTGCACGGAGCCCCGGGCCAATCTTCCGCATGCCGGCCAGTACGACCTCCGTGGTCAGCTTGCCCTGTTCGGCCATCTTCTTCAGAGCACCGACGGTGCCTTGCGGCCCGAGGATTGCCCGTGCCAGCTCACGCATCAGGACGCCGGCACCCTCGTTCATCGAGTTCAGCTCATCGCCGCGGAGGGCCCCGGACCCCAGTGCCTGGCCGAACTGGCGCATCACACCGGCGGCCGTGCCCGCATCCGCCCCACTGGCCTTCAGGCCGGCGTTGAGCGTGTCCAGAATCTCGGTCACTTCCTGCTGGTTGGAAAGCACGCCGTCGGTTGCGTTGGCCAGCATGATGTAGCCGTCGATGTATGAATCCATGCTGGAGCCGAGGCTGCGTGCACGGTCGGCTAGCTGGTCGAAATCGCCGCCTTGGGACAGGGACTTCAGGCGATCCCGCATCGTGTTAATGCGGTCACCCACCTCGGCCAGTTTGCGACCAAACGCGGCCAGGCCAGCCGCACCAACAAGCGCAAACGCCGCCTTCATCGCCGAGGCGGCCTTCTCCGTGGTTCGCTTGGCCTGATCCACGGCCCCTTCGTATTTCTGAAGCGACGCCGTGTCGGTCTGAAACCCAAGTCGGGTCACGAGTTCACGAACGATCATCTGCTGCCTCGCGTTGGATTGCAGCCCGCATGTCCAGCAGGCCATTCAGTTGCATCAGCCGCTCCAGAGAGACGGCCCCGGTTTCCACGGCCTCCAGGGAGACCATGCCTTCAAGGATGGGGCGCCAGACAACAAACTGCTCTTCAACATCAGCCCGGAGCCGGCCGGGTAGCGCCCCATCCTCATGCCCTCTCACGAATGGGCGCCAAACCGGGTGAGCGCCTTCGTGAAAGCTGGGCCGACCTGTCCCCTGATGCTGACCACGGCCAGTTCGTACAGGTCGGCGATATCCTCGGCCGTGAACAGGGCGTTCACGTCGGCCTCGGAGCGCAGGGGTTTGCCATCACACGTCATGGCAGCTTTCTGCCACATCGGGAGGGCGATGTCCTGTACGGGGTCGCCGATCTCGGCCAGTTTCCCGACGAGAGCGGCTACATCTGCTTCCATCGACACAGACCCCAGCGCCGGCCCGATGGTCTTCACCAGTTGCAACACCAGCTTGTGAGCGTCGAATGCGTTGAGCCGCATATAGCGGTAGGTGCGGCCGTTGATGATGGATTCGATCTGCATTGCTTGTCCTCAAAAAAAAGAACCCGCCAGCGCCGACGTATCAGCGAGGCGGGCCGTGTTGCCGCTGATTATAGCAGCTCAGAACGACGTGATGACGCTCTCAGCAAGGAACTCCCAGGTACGCGAGCCGAGGGACTTGCTGATGTTCAGGCCGGGCCCCTTGGACAGGTAGCAGACCGGCGCGAGCGCCAGCCGGGTACCAGACCACTTGTCGATCACGGTGATGGGGATCGATGCCGTGGACAGCGCCGGGGTGCCGTAGCCGGTAAGCGCCTGCAGGGCCTTGTGCGTGTCCGAGGTGGCCAGTACGCTGATCTTGATCGTGGCGGTCTGGTCGGCCGACAGCGTGGGGGCCACTTTGCCATCCAGGCCGACGGCGAACTGCATACCGTCCGACCGGCGCTCGATGACGACGGCGTCATCTTCCGACAGGTTGCTGACCGTCACGTGACCGATGGTCACCACGGTGTCAGCCGGGTTGAAAGCTTGGGTGATTGCCATTGCAGAATCCTTTGGGGTGAACCCGGGCTAAGCCCGGGCGGGTGTCATTACAGAGCGCCGTCGTAGGTGAAGGAGCCGGTCACTTCAATCGCGTGGATCGCGCCGGTCAGATAGGCCGAGAACGACACGTGAGCCGTACGGGATGCCTTGATGTTGAAGGGCACATCCTTGGCTTGCGGGACGGTCACGGTGTAGCCGCGGACCAGCTGCCCTTCGCCGTTGTCACGCCAGTCGATCACGCCGCCGGCCTTCACGCCCTCTTCCAGACTCTTGATCATCGAGGACTCGATGACGGCCAGACCTTCGTCGGTGTAGGGCAGCTTCGGGCGATTGATCAGCGTGGCCACCAGATTGGTTTGCATCACGTCCTGCAGCCAGTCGCGGAAGCGGATCACATCAACCCACTCGCCGCCAGCAACCTTTCCGCCACGGGTCAGGTTCAGGTTCGCGCTCATCCGGCTGAACACGGTGCCGTTGTTGTTCAGCACTTCCTGGTCCTGCTGCGGGGTCAGCGATGCTGCTTGCACACCAGCCAGCTGCTTCAGTGCCCAGGTCTCGCTGCCGGCGGCGTAGCCAAGGCACTTGGCAGCCCAAGCACCAGCAGTCACACCGCCAGCTTCGGCACCAACGATCACGGCCGTGCGGTACAGGTTCTGGTCCTTGGCGGCTTTCGGCGTGATCTGATCGGTCACGAACAGGCGGCGCTCGCCCTCGATCGCTTTGGCGAACGACATGAAGTCGTTCGACTCACCGGCGATCACGGCGCAGTACCAGTCCGCGTCCTTCTGGATGGTCTTGGCCAGATGCTCGGCCTTCCACGGGTCGGATGCACCCAGCGCGGCCATGAAGACCTTCACCTGGCGCGGGCGCGGCAACTGAGAGAAGATGGCGGCCAGTACCTTGGCCGTCGGTGTTCCAGCGGCAATCGCTTCCGTGGTGTCGGACAGGCGGTTGTAGGTTGTGACCGAGTCGGGGGCGGGCGCTTTGCCGGACACGTAGTCCGTGTTGCGGCTGAAGACCATGATGGTCCCGAAGTTCGCCCGGCCAACGCCGGTCGTGTTCAGGTGGATGTCCACCGAGACGATATCGTCCAGAGTTGCCATCAAGGCCTCCGTGTGATGAATGCAGGCCACGCACGCTCGTCAATCGTCGGCGCCGTGGAAACAGCGTCAATGATACCATCGCCGCCAGGCTCGTTAAGCGGCTGCAGCAGGTGGAATGCAGCGTCACATGTCGCCCGATCCTCCCAGCGGACGTCCTCCAGACTGGCTGGGATTCGCTGTACGTCGCCACTCCAACGAAGCCGCGGGGCCTTGGATCGGATCAGCGACAGTGCCAGCAGGGCGCTAGGGCCGTGGTACTGGATGCGGCACGTAACCGCGTACTCAGCCCAGCGCCGGGCGTCTTGACTGCAGTACTCCTCCCGCGTGACACCGACGCCAGTCTCCTCGACCAGCACGTAAGGCGGCCGAGGTCTCGGCGCGTTCTGGTAGGCCCACACAACCTCCGGGGCACCGGCCGCCTTCAGGTAGTCGTACAGCTCGTCACGGGTCATTCGTGGGTCTCCGTCACAATGCGCCGTGCGACGACCTTGCGGTGACTGATCACATCGCTGTTGTGCCACTCATCGCTGATCACAACCCACTGGAAGCCGGCATGCGTCAGCTCGATGCGGTCCTGGCTGAACTGATGGACCGGAACCGTGTCGTCGTCGAAGTACGCCTTGATCATCTGGCCATGGCGCTCGCCCTCAGGCATGTCGGCGATGTCCTGCATCGACATCGGCTGCACCGACGCCTGAATCTCGCGCTCGACGCGAGCGCCAGGAACCCACTGGCCGCGCTCGTAGCGGCCGGGATGATTCCACGAGAACATCGTTGGTTTTCGGAATTGACTCATTTGTTCACCCTGTGCGTGATTGATTCCATCATCTTGCCGCTATCGACCATCGCCTTTGCGTGCCCCTTGCGACGCACGGTCTCGGTCTTCAGCGGCGGCGGGAAGTTGGCGGAGTTGACGTGTGCCCGCACGATGTCGGCCACGTCGGCCCCGAGGTTGTCGACAGCCTTGGCCTTGGTGACCCGCTGGTCCAGGATTGCCGTTGCCGTGGCTGCCATTGCTGCCTGCACCGCCATCCCGTTGTCCTCGATGCCCTTGGTCAGCCACCGGCGGGCGGGCGTATGGCCGTCGCTGCTGCCGTACTCATGCACGGCGGCGTAGATGGCCACGTTCGGATCAAGCACGCCGACATCAACCGTAGGCATCCGTAGGATGGATGCCTTGATCTTGTCCCACGTGGCGCGCTTATCGATTACAGCCACAGCCGTCGCCTTCCGTGTATGGACTCACCAGAAACCCCGGGGTGTGGTACTCCGTAGTCTGCCCCTCGGCCTCCAGTAGGTCTTTCAGCATCCGCCCCCAGAAACTCCAGTCCAAGGGGTCTTTCCCCTGCGTGTTGGCGTATGTGCGAGACAGGTCGCCCTCACGCTCCGTCAGCACCTGAGCCGACTGTGACCGCGTGGCCTTCAGATGCAGGGCGTACAGAGCTGCAGCAAAGGCCACCTTCTCGGGTGGCAGCTTCGCCAGCTTACCCCACATCATCGCCAGCTTGACGAACAGCGTCATGCCGGCCGACGATTCGCCCAGGGCGGCGATCTGGTCAAGCACTTCCTGTTCGGTCATCACTCCACCTCAGGCTCGACAGCGGCCTTGCGGGCGCGCTTGGACTTCTCTTCGGTCACGGGCTCTTCGGCGACGGACTCGGTCACGGCAGGGGTGGATACCGCTTCATCAGACGCGAGCACCAGCATGGAGCCGTTGTACCCGGTCAGCTCGATCGTTTCGCCCGCGCGGACGGCATAGGAACCAATGACTAGCGTGAAGCTGTAGGGGTTGCGGTAGGTCTTCAGCATTGCGGCATCTCCAAAAAAGAAAACCCCGCCGAAGCAGGGCTTTCTGGTTCACCGTGTAGTTTACACGATGCCGGTGGCGGTCACGATGGCCTTGCTGTTGCCGATCACAAGGCCAGCGGTGCGGCTTTCGAAGATCGTCTTGATGCCCAGACCTTCGCGCTGCTCAGGGTGGCGGTAGCCGAACATCGGCAGCCAGATACCGCCCACGGCAGCCGACTTCTGCATGGCCAGGATGTCCTTGCCACCAAGGGTCTTCATCGCCACGGATTCGATCACATTCACGCCGGGCATCGTCTCGGCAAAGATCGCCAGAGCCGTTTTGCCGTTGATGTTCTTCGTGGCAGCCAGTTCCATCGCGTCGCCAGACAGGTACAGCGTATCGGCACGCACAAGGCTGTTCGTATTGACGGCGATCGAACGAACCAGGGCACGCATGTCTCGGGCGATCTCGGCGGCACCTTTCGACTCCCAGGTCTTGCTGTTGCCAGTGCCGTCAGCTTTCAGGTCAACCTGAGCGAAGTTGAAGCCGTTGAAGCCCGTGATACCGTAGGAGGCATCGCCCTGCCAGAAGATGCGATCGATCTCGGCGGCCTGGGCGATCATTGCGGCCTGGTGCTTGCCAGCGTCCAGCGGTGAGCCGGTGCGGGCAGCAACTTCCAGCTCCATCGTGCTGAAGCAGATGTAGTTGGCGATCTGGAACAGGTTGGCATTGCGGTTGATCTTGCCGATGTCGGCAGCGGGGATGTCCGTTGCCTTGTTGTGCACGATCTGGGCACGTCCATAGGAGTCGTACTCGCTCGACTCGACCGACGTGTGAGCGCCCATACCTTCGCCCAACACGGGGAACAGGCGGACGGACTCGGGCTGGACAGCCAGCGACTGCAGCAGACCGCCGTACACGGCTTGCAGTTTGCTCGAAACCAGGGCGCTACCAGCTTCGTCCAGGTTCAGCAGGGATTTGATCAGTTCAGACATTGCGTTCTCGCAAGAAAGAGGGGGATGGGGCGCATTATAGCGCCCCGCGGACATCACTTAACGGTCAGAACCTGCACGTCAACCACGCCGCCAGCAGCGGTCGCGGTCTTGGCAACAAGGTTCAGGAACGCCGGCTCATTGCCGCCGGTGGCCTTGGCCATCACGGCTTTCTGGGAACCGTGGTAGTTCAGGCGGGCATTGGCGTCAACCTTGCCGGAAGCACGAACCGTGATGGTGCCTTGCGTCAGTACGCCGACGGGCTGACCTTTCAGGTACTTGCCCTGACCGACACACACGTGTGAGGCGATGGCGAAGCCGACCAGGTTGCCGTTCGTGGCTTCAACCACGGCGCCGTTGGTGTCCAGCATCACGGCAGCGCCGAACGGGATTTCAGCGCCGGCGGGGAACGTCTCGATGGCGGTGGGGCTGTATCCGTGCTGGATCATGCCCGGGCTGGATTTGGGAATGTTGTACATCGTTCAGACCTTCAGGAAAGTGAATGCGGTGGTCGCGGTTTGCGCGGGCTTCTGTTCGACTTTGGCGGGCTCGGCGCGCACGGTGCGGACAACGTCAAATGCGGCACGGATGTACTCATCCGACTTGCCATCCAGTTTAACACTGGGCTGGGCGTGCGCCAGAACAGCCTTCATCGTGGCGATAGCGGAAGCTTCAGGCTTCACGCCAAACTGCTTGGCCACGTCGGCGGCAGCGTACTCTTCAGCCACATCGGCGCGGACGGCGGCTTCGATCTGGGCGCGCAGTGCGGCCAGCTTGTCGCCGGACAGCTCGACGGCCTTGGGCTCAGCCTGCAGGCGTTCAACCTCGGCTTGCAGGGCGTCACAACGGGCCTGCAGCTGATCGATGGTCGGGGCTTCGACCGGCTTTGCTTCATCCATTCTGGGAAACTCCTTGGAAAACCGGGCGTTACCGGCCCGGCCACGGGTGACAATCGACAGATGGTTACAGCGGATGTTGCGCTGGACGGCGTCGTAGTGAGCGCCTTCCGGCGTGGTACCGGCAACCTGTTCAGTTTCGACAGTATACCCCACCGAAAGCTCGGCTTTCAAGCCGCGCTCGATCATGTCCACCGCCCGCTTGTCATGAACGACCACGCGGGCCCGCAGATTCTCGCCATCGCGCCACGGCTCGCCAAGGATGGCACCGACCACCACGGACCGCACGTTATCGGCGCGGACCATGAAGGCCGGGTGATCGATGGTTAGCGGGCGCCCCACGAACGAGGCCAGCGACTCAGGGGCGAACACCTCAGAGGCGGGGCGGTACTCGGCCACATCCCTGCCATCGCGCTTGTACCACTGGATGCCGGTACGGGCGATGATGGGGGTGTCGATGATGTAGCCCTCCGGGGTCTTGCCGATCTTCATTCAACCTCCACGGGATTCAGGTTCCGGGGGAAGATCGGCTCCGCGTGACAGCGGCACCGGATATCCCAGCCGGGGTTCGTCGCTCCATTATACGAGAACACCTGCCCGTCACGGGCACGGTGCGTCGGGCGCACGCGGCTATCGTGCTCAGTAACCCAGCGGTAGGTGATGGAGCCCATGGCCTGATACCGGGCGCGGTTCAGTACCTCCGTGCCCTTGTTGAACTGATCCTCGGCGATCAGCTCGGCGCGGTTGTGGGCCATGCCAAGCACACGGATCAGCCCTTCCTTGATAGCCTCGGGCTGGCCGGCGTACTGGGTCAGAATCTGGGTGGCCCGCTCGGCGTGGCGGTCGGTCAGCGAGCCGATGAGACGGACCTGCTCGGCGATCCAACGGTCACGCTCAGCCTGCAGCCAGCGCTCAACACGCACGCGCTGATTGCCGTCCAGCCCCTTGAAGTCCATCGAGGGCGGCAGATCAACACCTGTGCGGGACTTGACCAGCATCCGGAACTGGCGGTCGTTGAAGCGGGACAGGTAGATATGGAACCATTCCAGCTTCCCGCGGACGTTGCCGACCTCTTTCAGGTCGACAAACGGCCACACGGCTGTGACCGTCTTCTTGAGGGCTCGCGTGTAGTCGACGGCCGAGGGCCATTCGGTGTACTTCTTCCCCTGCTCACGCCGAGACATCGAACCCCTCCGCGCTCAGCAGGTTGCGAGCCTGTTCGTTGTCCAGCACCCCGTGTGACAGCAGCCGGTCCAGGGCGGAGGCAATCCGCTCGAGGCGCTGTGCCCGCTCGTGCTGGCTCTCGCGGCTCAAATCCTCAAACTCGGCAGGCTCGCCGGAGAGGAACTCCAGGATGGCGACGGCTTGGGTCTCCTGATACTGGCGGACCTGAGCACGCCAATTGTGGCTCTCACCGCTGTTGGCACTCAGACCTCCGGAGGTGGCATCGCCGAACAGGATGCGGGCAGGAATGCCCGAGGCGGCACACACGGTTTCGCGAGCGGCCTCGATGGTCGACTGAGCGGCCGACATTTGGGCCGTCTGGATGGTGTAGTCCTCGGCCCCGTCGATTACGACCGTGTTGCGGACGCCACGGGCGGCATCCACAAGGGCGATGCGCTGTTCAACAAGCTGGCGGCCGTTGGGCGTCTGCAGGTAGCGAGACAGGTCCGGGATTTTGTGGACGGGCTGTTGTGACCGCTCGAGGCCAGCTACAGCCATATCTACGGCCTTCAGGTAGCGATCCACTGCGGCGCGGATGCCATCCCGGTCCATCACCCCCTTGACGACAAGGAACTGCCCCTGTGTATACAGGGTGCTGTCGACTACGATCTCCACTGGGTCACCCTTGTTCTCCCCTACCGTGGCTGAACGGATGACGGAACAAGTCGAGCGGTCCAGCACGCGGCCGGATTCCAGCAGAATCGCCTCTCCGAGGCGCTCGGCGCGCGCCATGGCACGGGCGGCAGCCTTGGCAATCTTGGGCTGCAGCTTGTGGTCGGTACGCCAGCCGCCCACGGCCGCCCAGGGCAGGATGCCCCAGATACGGTTCAGGCGCTCCTTGCGGTCCGCCCAGTCAAGCGGCAGTAGGCCGGTCTTGGTGAAGACGTCCTCATAAGCGCCGTCTTGGGTGATGGTTGCTTTCGTGTCGGTCACAGGAGCCCCGTCAGTTGAAACGCGGCCGTCTCCGTCAGACGGTTCAGGGCGCGCGAGATGGCGTCAATTGTATCATCGTGCTTGCCGACAGGAGCTGCGGCAAACTCGTCCAACACCGGACGGGCCATCTCTGGCGAGCAGACGACGTGGAAGCGCCCATCCTGCACGATGCTGGACAGCGGCCGGGCGCGAGTCATCTTGTCGCCGGTTTCCCGCGACGTATGAACGGCGTACCCAGTCAGGGCGATCGCGTACTGGTCTGCCGCCCGCTTGCCGGCAGCACCCGGGTCGATCGGCAGTGATTGCTCCACCAGCGGGCCATCCATGGCAGCCACACGCTTGATTGTCGCATCCACCTTGGCAGAGCCCCACTGGCCCCGGACTACGTCCATCAGGTACACGCGGCCGGTCTCATCGTGGATACCCACGAGCGCCCCCACCGTGTAGTCGCCTGCCCCCTCCGTAGCAGCTAGGTCCCAGCCCCGACACAGGCGGAGCTGCGGCAGGATCGAGCCATCGGGCACCACCACGATGTTCGTCGGATCAAGGTATCCGCCCGACCGCGGGGCCGGCTGCTGCTGGAGCTGGCTGGCTGAGCCGTAGGGGCCGAGGCGGCGCTCCAGTGCCTCGACTGCGGCGGCGTCGAATCGCTCCGGGAAGAACAGGGCACCCTCCGGCCCGCCGGTCCGGGGGTCCGTGAAGCGGGCGGTGTTGTTGACGAACTTCGAGTCCCAGCGCATCGGGATGATCAGCTTCTCGTAGGCCGGGTCGGACAGGGCGATGGCAGCCGGGTCCGACTCGTGGATGCGCTGCATGATCATCACGATGGCCGACTTGCTGTCGTTGACACGGCTTGGTACCGTCTCATTGAAGATGCGGCCGGCCTCCTCGATGGCAGCCCGGGAGAAAGCGTCCTCCACGGTCATCGGGTCATCGATGATCACACGGTCTCCCCGCTCGCCCGTCATGTTCCGGAATGCCATGCACACGCGCTGGCCATAGGCTGTCGTCTCGAAGTTGATCTTGCTGTTCTGGTCCTTCGTCAGCTCCACGTGCGGGAACAGCTGACGATACTCAGGCGACTGCACCAGCCGTCGCATCTTGCGGGCGTCGCGGGCGCTGAGCTGCGTGTTGTGCGCGACGCCGATGAACTTCAGGTTCGGACGACCGCAAGCCCACTCCCAGGCCGGCCACATCACGCTCACCAGCAGGGACTTCATCGAGCCCGGTGGAACGTTGATCACCAGCCGCGTGATCTCCCCGCGAGACACGGCCTCCAGATGCTCGCACATGGCGTCAAGGGCCCAGCCCCAGGCGATTGGGCGGTCATTCTCCAGCACGGGCCAGAAGACACCCACGAAGCTTCGGAGCGACCGCGTGGCGTACTCCCGGAGCAGCTGGGTTGCGAGCGCATCGGCTTTCACAGGACGGGTGCCCTGCCGATGGCGGCCAGAGCCTCCTTGATCTGGGTGGACTCGGTGTCGGACAGGTCCATCTGCTCCACCTTCGCGGTAGCCCCGCCAGTCACATCCAGCAGACGCCCCAGGGCCTGCAGACGGACAGACTCTGACTCAGCCCCGAGGGCCAGTTGATACAGCCCCTGCATGGCTCGCGCACGGATGGCAGCCATGTTGGCCTCGGTGACCTCCAGCTGACGGAGCGACAGCTCGTTCTGGACGTCGTCACGCTCCAACAGGAGCTCGGCCACATGAGCCTCGCACCCCTTCCACACGCCCAGTCGACGCAGCGCCTTCCGACCGTTGTAGTCGATCAGGTAGCTGGCCACAAACTCGCCCAGGGTCACGCCCTGAAAGATGTCGGGCCACGGGTGCTCGCGTAGAGCCATCTCATTGATGGGCGGCAGGTGCGGAGGTTTCATCGGAAATCAGGGGTTCGGTACCGGCCACGATTCTACCATTCCGCCACACACAGCCGTTGCGGCGGCCGCCCGCCGGCGATCGCTTGCTACTGGATGTGCGTACAGCATGGTCATCCAATTGCGAACCCTTCTCAAGTTGTAACAAAGTGTATGCTTACGATTTGTTACAACTTAAATTGTAACAGGATTTTCGTCTAAGTCATTGATTCTGAGCGATTTAAAAAGTGTGTCGTTACATTTAACATGGGGTCTAATGTTTGGAAAGTACTTTTTTTTTATATGGTCTTCCTATAGAGTGCATTGTCAAAAACTGTCAAATGCGAATGGGAAGCCGTCCGCAAGCTGTTGCGGATCGCTCCTGCCCGACCGCTGCCGCGGCGTGTGATTGACCTGTGATTGCCTCGTGCGCGCGTGCGTGACGCGACCGTGTGTCGATGGATGAGCGGCGCGTGATCGCATGGTATTGACAGTGCTGCGCCAGGCGCGTATAGTTCACTCCATCGACAGCGAGGCAGCCCGCCGGGCGGCGTAGCTGGCGATGAATGCGAAGCCCCTGAATGCAACTGCTTAGACGCCTGCGAGCCAGGCGGTGATGGTAGAAACGGAATCTCGGGGCTGAAACGGTAAAGGTAAAGACGGCCGGTCGGGTACAAGGCGATGCGAGTCTCAGGGTAGAGCGCGAGGCCTCCTAACTCCGGCAATGCAGTACCAAACGAGCACAGAACGTGGCGGTAGGAACAACTCCCCGGTGGTAAGGCCGGGGCTCTAAATCCGCCGATGCAGTACGTAGGAAATAGGCAGGCACTGTGTCTGCAGCTCCGGCAGCCTTCTGGCTGACCCGGGACAGCTGAGGGTGATGCAGCGAGCTAGCTGTCAGCGCGTATCAGCCGGAACGAAGTACCCTCCGGGTTCCGTTACAATCGACGATCTCCAAAGACCGACACCGGGCCGTGTGCTGGGGTAGCACTACACACGGAGCTTTCCGGACAGTAGCCGTTGGCGCGGCTATTGGCGGTCACAGGTGGTTCCGGCCGGGCACCTGTGGTTGCCTAACGGAGGCGGGTTGCGTCCGTAATACCCCGGGACAAATGAGCGGCACACAGAGCCCGAGGTCACGCCAATGGCCGAGGTGACGTGCAAAGCGCTGCGGCCCGGGGTTCCTGCTTTTCTCGACTGACGAATGGAGCTTGTCGGCGCGTCAGTATCCATGTACCATACACGCATGGATTCATTCTGGGGTTTTACATGAAGCTTTCACAACTGATCAAGCACTGGGGTGTCGCTCGCAATCCTGCGAACGGCGACAAGCGCCCCTGGGGTATATCCCCGACCTCTGGCGGCTGGATGCCTCTGTCTACGACCGACACACGCGGCTGGATGTCCGCTACCGAGGCATGGAAGCGTGCCAAGTCGCTTGGTCCGTCCGCCCGCGTCGGCGCCCTGCTCACGCCCGGCTGTGGGGTGACCGTGGTCGACATGGATGAGGACTACGCCGGCGACCAGATGGCCATGGTTGAGTGGCTGGACTCCTATGCCGAGATCAGTAGCAGCGGCCGCGGCACGCACATCTTCGTGCAAGCCAACCTGTCTGGCGGTGTCCGTGACGCGAAGCAGGACATCGAGGTCTATGGCCAGGAGCGGTTCATCATTGTCACCGGCAACGTGATCAACGGCTGGGACGTGGTAGAGCCCCGTCAAGCCAAGATCGACCGCCTGATAACCCGTCTGGGCGAACTGAAGAATACGGTGAAGCCGGTGGCGGCCACGATGCAGGACTCCGCCAGCGACGACGCCTGCCGTGAGGCGCTGAAGCGCGTGTGGAAGCAGGACAAGGTCCGCCGCCTGTGGACTGGTGACTGGCAGTCTATGGGCTACCCGTCGCAATCTGAGGCCGACATGGCCTTGATCGAAGCCTTGTGCTGGGCCACCGACGACGATTCCGTGGTGGCTACAACGTTCCGCAAGTCTGGCCTGGGTCAGCGCGACAAGGCCAAGACGAACTACGTCGAGCGGACGATCAACAGCCTGCGGAAGCGCCGCGAGATCGGTTCCGAATGGACGGATATGGCGCAAAGCCTCGTCGGTGTGGCATACTGCGACACCCCGGCCGCCAAGGCCGCAGACAAGGTCCAGGAAGTCGAAGCCGAGATGACCAAGGTTGACCCCCGTGACGCGATGATTCAGCGCCTGTTGGAGCGGGTGACGGCCCTCACAACCCAGGTTGCCGAGCTGACCAAGCAGCTGGCCGAGGCTCGTATGCCGAAGCCGGAACCTGAGCCGGAACCTGAGCCGCCCGCACCGACACGCTACACGGTCGATGATGATGGCGTCATCGATGAGTTGACCGAGGCCGAAACTGAGACGGAAGCTGAAGAGACTGCCGGCGAGCCCGCGACCTTCGACTGGGATCGGATGTTTGCCCGCGCCGCCGAGATGGTTGAATCTGGCGAGCTGGACGTGCTGAACAATGACGCCCCGGAGGAGGTTCCGGCTGCTGAAGACACCGTGGCCGTGGTCGAGACGGAGGCGGTCGGCAACGCTGGTCTGCCACCAGGGCTGGCCGGCCAGATAGTCTCTGACCTGGCAAACAGCGTCCGCGGTGACGTGCCCGTCGACTTTGCTACTGGTGCCCTGCTGGCGGCCGTGTCCGGCCTGGCCGCACGGAACTTCAGCAGCCCGTCAGGCGACTCGTTCGGTATCACGAACCACGTCGTACTGTGCGCCCCTCCCGGCTCCGGCAAGAACATCGCCAGCGTGATCACAGGCCTGTTCAGCGACGCCAACCCGGCGTGCGCCGTGGCAGCTTCTGTGGTTGGCGGTCGCGCGGCTGTAGCCAAGCTCCGGAGCCAGATTCCTGCCGGTGTGATCCACTGGTCAGAGATCGGTACGGACCTGGCTCGCCTGGCCACGGACCAGGTCGGCTCCGTGGGGCTGCGGCAGGTCATCCAGATGTTCGACCGCGCACCGGGCAGCCCCGCCGAGTTGACCCTGACGCAAGCTGGTGCCCAGATTCCGCGCCACTACTACCTGTCGATGATCGCTGACACACAGCCGGCCTACCTGGAGCATCTGCTGTCGAGCGACGCATCTAGCTCCGGCCTGCTGTCCCGCCTGACCGTGGTCAACTGGTACGAAGGTATGCAGACGATCCGAGGTACGGGCGGCACCCTGACCGAAACCACGCTGAGCACGATCCGCCGCATCGCCAACCTGCAGAACCGTGTGGCTGGCAGCGAGAACCCGGCCTACCAGCGTATCCAAATGACCCGCGAGGCTGGGCGTTTGATGCGTGAGCACGCCACGAAGCGCGTCCGTCAGGCGGTTGCATGGAGGCGGTCCGGTAAGCAGACGCTGGCTGACGCCGCT